>Ga0209380_10001701_pt1 | contig 14553 bp, 12 predicted proteins | sample HubBroMetageWFT6_FD_188347 | JGI IMG/M metagenome (GOLD analysis project Ga0209380, IMG submission 188347) | Warmed and freeze-thawed soil microbial communities from the Hubbard Brook experimental Forest, New Hampshire - Hubbard Brook CCASE Soil... | ecosystem: Environmental > Terrestrial >...
ATTTGGGAGACCGCATTACCAAGCCGACTGGACGTCAAACTCCCCGCTGATTTCCAGCAACACTTGGAGATGGCGCGAACGACCTATCATCGCTTCGGCCAATACTCGCAGGCTCTTGATCAGATCCGCCTGTGCTTGGAACATCGGGCGGTCGAGAAAACCGAACTTGAGCGAATGTGTTCCGAGCTACATCTTCCCGGTGACTTTGATGTCGCACAGATCAGCTGGCGTGCAGATTACGACCAATTCTTCTATCGCGAGCTCTCACGACGGGCACGCCGGGTCTACCTGTTTCGCGACGAATACATCTTCGACGTTGAAAAAGCTGTGATCGTAGAAACCCCTCAGCTCGGCCACGCGACTTACGTCTTTGCCAAACCCCGGAGCATGGACAGCTTTCTTGCCTTCTACACCAGGATCACGAAGGACGACATTCGGCGAAACCGCAACAATGCAGCCGAGCGGCTGGGCTTTCTGGGACGTGTGATTCATGGTACCAATCCACGAGCGTGGCTCAAGGAAGTCAGACATCGAGTCGGGGAGGGAATTGATTTTGCAGCGGCCCCGGCGGAGTGAGTCACGGACCCATGCGCGCACACGTTTGTGGTATTCGATTTGCCGGCGGCTTCCTGCGCACGTGCTGCTATGACCAGCCAAAGTGTGATCGGTGAAATAAATTCATTGACGACCATGATTCCAAAGCGAGGCTCGGCTTTCGCAGTTGGAGTACCGGCACTTTGCAGTAGGAACGGTCTGAGCAAGAAATTCCTGCCACCTTTGCCAAATAACAAGCAGGTCCACGCGGAGATCCACGATGTCTGGACGACGCTCGCCTGATCAGCCTGTTTGACTGCCACTCGATTTGGAGGTAACAAGAGCGCTGAAGAAACTGGATGAGCGATACCGCGACCAATCACCCAGCCCATTAGCAGTGAACGATTTATGAAACTATTGGATGAACTTTCGAAGAGATCCTCGGCACTCAAAGTTGCTGAAGTCGCCGCAATGTTCGGCGTTACCCCTCAACGCATTTACAAAATGGCTGCCAGCGGCCAGTTGCCATCTTTTCGGGTCGCCGGAGCAGTGCGCTTCGATCCGCAAGACCTCGCTCATTGGCTGACGAGGAAGGTTCCTCCGCCAGGGCTTGCGGAGCCACACACCAAGACCGGATAGCGGACTGCTTGTTCCAATGGGTTAACATCGGAAACGAGGTCGGCCTCCAGCGTCCAGACAAGAGGAAGCAGCCAATTCTTTCCCTTGTGTGCAAGCACAACCGTCTCATTGTGTTCCAGGTACGGTCAGCCGTTTCTTTGAGGTACTTCTCGACGTTACCAATGGCGCGGAGCGCGAACCTCACTAGACCTCACTATGGCTGCGGCTGTGTACTCATGGGCGTTTGCTCGGCTGAATAAGGTCGAGTTTATGAAACGTACTGTGCAAGCGCACCGGCGTTGACTTTGGCCAACGCATCTTTCGACTGTATGCCCTTCAAATACACCATCGTGGATTTGATGTCTCGATGCCCCATCCACGTCTGAAGCGTGCGGATATCGACGCCGCCCCGCAGGTGTTCCGTGGCAAAGGTGTGCCGAAACTTGTGCAGGAAGAAGTTCTTGCAGTGGGGACCGGTAGCGCATCTGTTGCCGTGCTCAGTCACGCACAGGCCACAGTTCAGACCAGCGCGCTGGGCCAGTCGCTTGATCAATGTGTCCATCTCGCTGTCTGGGTTACCGCGTGTGTTAGGGAACACAAGCTGAGAGGGAAGGGCATTGCGCTCTGACTTGAGCTTCCGCAGCCTGGCGATCAAACCGGCAGGCAGCGGCACGGAGCGCTCTTCCCAGTTCTTGGGGGTGAATCCCCATTGCGGCTTGGCGGTCACCCGGACGGTGTGGCTCTTGAAATCAACATCGCGCCACATGACATAGCGGATTTCCTGGTCTCGAAATCCCGAGCCCAGGAGAAACTTCACCAGCGTCGCTTCCAACTCGGTAGCGACCTTGAACATGGCTTCGAGTTCTTCCGCCTCATAGATCGGCCGAATTGTTTCGACGTAATCGGGCCAGTCATTGGCTTCGAGCAATCGGGTCTTGCCGTAACGCTTGAACATCTGCAGGACAACCACGACCTTGTCGTAAACCGTGCGCTGGCCCAGACCGCGCTTGTAGCAGTCGGTCATGAACTTCAGCATGTCTTCGCGCGTAACCTGATCGACGTGCGTCTTCGGATAAGACTCCCTCAGCAGGATATCCAAGGTGTAGCGATACGTCAGGTAAGTGCGGCTCTTGCGGTGGGCCTTTATGAAGTCGAGGTAATCGTCGATGGCTTTGCCGATTGTCATCTGGCCATTGCGCTGTGGGGGCCTCTCCGACTCATGGATGATGCCAGCTTTCAGAGCATTCAGCTCGATCCACTTACGGCGCGCCGCTTCGGTTACCAGCGAGAAGTCGCCGACCGATTGGCGGCGGCGCTTGCGTGACTCGTACCACTCAATGAAGTAGTGCCCTTCAGGATGAGATTCGACTTGGCCGGCGATCCGCACGTGATCGCGCACGATCTTCCCGTTGCGCTCCACTACAGGGGCGAAGCGCCAGCGGTCATTGCTCTTGATGTACTTGAGGACGTTAACGCGGTCGGCGTATTGGCGGACCCGGGGCATGGGATACGATCGGCTACTGTTTCCTTGAGTATGGACAGTATCACGGACAGTAAGCCATGTAAAGTACTGAAAAGAACCGCTGCCTGTTAGGAGGCAGCGTTCTAACCAACTGAACTACGACCCCGCTTGCGCGGATGGCGACATACATCGCCGGTGCCCGGCTTCCGGGCGCATCACCATGATAAGTGTTCGGTGACGGATCTGGTGGGCAGTGCAGGATTCGAACCTGCGACCTTCTCGGTGTAAGCGAGACGCTCTAACCAGCTGAGCTAACCGCCCGTCGCAAGTGCCGCAGCGACGAGTGCTAGAGCGGATGCAACTCTCTGAGTTTACATGACGATAATCCGACGGTCAAACGTCGGAACAAGCGCTGCAAGCCACTCTCACTAGCAACTAAACTCCTGGCTGCTAATTAATGATGCACGCTCGCTTGTCATCGCGCGTCGCTACGGTGATCATCGGTCACTCGGACCCGAACTGTAACGCAACATTGCATTTTGTATTGCGCAACTCACTAACTGTTATGGGCGCAATAAATATTTTCAATCTGTGTGTTCACACATATCTGGCCGCCCGCTGCTTCTTGTTGAGTTTGGCGAACGTCTAATAGTCAACCAACGAAATACAGGCGCAAGTATTTCGCAAACGACAACGAGTCGCGGGAGTTTCGCAAAGTAATTGGCAGCCAGAATTCCTGCGAACGCAGCCCACTCACACCAGGAGAACACTGATGAAACGTTTTGCGAGTTTGATCGTACTGTCCACTCTTATCGCGACGGCGGCATTTGCGGCGGAAAGCGGTTCCGGCAAGATCCGCCTTGATAGTGCTGTCAAAGTTGGCAGCACCGAACTTCCGGCAGGAGAATACAAGGTAACTTGGACCGGCTCAGGAGCCAACTCCGAGGTTACCCTCACCCAGGGCAAGACCAAAGTGACCGCACCAGCACAGGTCGTCGCAGTGCGTCACAACAATGATGCGGTTGCCACTAAGAGCGAGAACGGTTCGCGTGTGCTCACCGAGATTCAATTCCAGAAACAAACTCTGGTGCTACAGAACGCACCCAGTCAGACAGCCGGCCAATAAGACTGATAAACTCGCAGCCTGGGCACGATCGTCCAGGCTGCGATGCAATTCAACATTGAAGGAGAACTCCCGAGAATGACGCGATTTTCGACTTTTCTGTGTGCGCTGGCGCTGCTAGCGGGAACGGCTGCCGCAGAAGTTCAAACGTGGAACATTGATCCCAATCACACAGCCGCCCAATTTTCGGTGCGCCACATGGGCATCTCAACCGTGCGAGGCGCATTCACCAAGGTGAGTGGAACCGCGCAGTATGACCCGGCGAATCCCGGCAAGACTTCGGTGGAAGCCACGATTGACGCTGCTTCAGTAGACACTCGCGTCTCCATGCGCGACAACGACCTTAAGAGCGCGAATTATTTCGACGTAGAGAAGTATCCGACGATCACGTTCAAGTCGAAGTCAGTCGAAGCGGCTGGTGGAGGGAAGCTGAAGATCACTGGCGATCTGACGATACATGGTACGACCAAGGAGGTTGTGCTCAACGTGGACGGGCCGAGCGCGCCAGTTACAGACCCGCGCGGCAACTCCCACGTCGGAGCATCAGCCAGCACCACGATCAAGCGCACGGACTTTGGCGTCGGTGGTGCGAACTCCATGGTAGGAGAAGATATCACCATCACGATTGACGTCGAACTGGTTCATCCGGCTGCGCCAAAGTAGATCGTAGAGTTTCTCGCGTGCAGGGGCCGATGAACGACCCTTTCTTCTTGCTTGCTACACTGAGGTTGTGCGCAGACTGATCGTCAATGCCGACGACTTTGGCATGACCCGGGGCATTAACCGCGCTATTGTCGAGGTATCGAGGCAGGGAATCGTCACCTCCACCACCCTTATGGCCACGGCGCCGGCTTTCGACGACGCGGTCACTCATGCGGCGCAACTTGGCTCCCACGTTAGTATCGGGTGCCACGTCATTCTCCTGGATGGAACTCCCGTCTTGCCGCAGGCACGGATCTCCAGTCTCCTTCAGCCCGCAAGTGGCCAGAATCAGCCTGAGTTCCGCATCAAACTCGGCGATTTCGCTCGCGCCGCGCTTTCGGGCAAACTAGACCCCGAACAGGTCGAAGCCGAAGTCCTGGGCCAAATCAATCGCCTACAGGATTCCGGAATCAATGTTTCGCACATCGACTGTCACAAGCACGCGCACATATTTCCGGCTGTTCTGAAGCCCCTGCTTCGGGCGGCGAAAAGCCGTGGCGTTCCTGCGATCCGTAATCCCTTCGGCCGACTGTTTCCTTTGCCTTTCGGGCGAATCCTGCGCAATCCGAAAATGTGGCGTCGGGTAGCTGAACTCGGCGTTCTCGCCAGCTTCGCCGCCAATTTCAAGAGGGAAGTCGAGAACCACGGCATGCGTACGCCCGACGGTTCGGTCGGAGTCGTCGATACCGGCAGCCTCGATCTCGACTCGTTTCTCGTAATTGTTGATACGCTTCCCGAAGGCACATGGGAGTTCGTATGCCATCCTGGCTACAACGACGCCGAGCTCGATCAGGTGCGCACCCGGCTGCGCCAGTCGCGTGAGCAGGAGTTGGAGATTCTCACCTCTCCAAACGCGAAAGCCGCACTGCGAGAGCGAAGCATCGAGCTAATCAGCTACCACGATTTGTAGTCCCCGCGGATTGGGCGTCCAGGCGCGTTACAATGGCTGTCCTGCCTTTCGAACTTCGGGCGCATCCTGTATGAATCCACTCGCACTGTCACCAGAGAAATACCGTCAGGCTTATGAACGCATCATGCATCTGGCCCAGAACTACCTGTCGGAAATCGATCAGCGCTCCTGCTTTCCGGGGCTCTCGGGAGCGGAGGCCACGGATCTTTTTGCGGGACCGCTGCCTGAACAGGGGACGGGGCTGGCGGCCCTCGACGATCTCACGAAAGTCATAAATGCATCGCGCGCGCAAGGCCCACGCTTCTTCGGATACGTTCTTGGCTCGGGAGAACCGATCGCAGCAGGCGCAGACCTGTTGGCCAGCGTGCTCAATCAGAATGTAACGGCGTGGCGCTCGGGTCCGGCCGCGGTATCGATCGAACACTTGGTCGTCGGTTGGCTGGCTCAAGCCATTGGCTGTGCAGGTTTTCGCGGGAGCCTGACTGGCGGCGGATCGGCCGCTAACCTGATGGCACTTGCCATGGCTCGCGAGGCCCGACTGCCCGCGAATGAACACGGCATTCGTGAGGTCGGGACTGTGTATGCGTCAGAGCAGGCTCACATGTCCATCGCGAAGGCTGTCGCCTTGCTGGGTATAGGACGAGATCACCTGCGACTGATCGCGTGTGACGACAAATTCCGCATTCGGATTGACTTGCTGCAGCAGTCGATTTCGGCAGACCTGCGGGCAGGGAAGCGCCCCATCGCTATCGTTGGCTCCGCGGGTACGGTCGTAACTGGAAGCGTCGATCCGTTGAACGAGTTGGCGGCCATCGCGAAGGACACGGACGCATGGTTTCATATCGATGGCGCCTACGGCGCCCTTGCAGCCATTGCTCGGCCCCAGCAATTCGCCGGCATGGAACTCGCAAACTCTGTCTCGCTCGATCCCCATAAATGGCTTTATCAGCCGCTCGATTGCGGAGGCCTGCTGTTCCGCGATGCTGCGCACGCGAGGCACACTTTCTCCTTCACCGGTGACTATGCCATGTCGCTACAGGAGAACCCACTGGAAGACTTCGCCTTTTTCGATGAGTCACTCGAACTTTCGAGGCGCTTTCGCGCTCTGAAGCTCTGGTTATCATTGCGCTATCACGGCGTAAGCGGCTTCCGACAACAGATCGAAAACGATCTGGACTGCGCAAAACTACTTGCCTCACTCGTTGAAGCGGAGCCGGAATTGGAATTGCTGGCCCCTGTTCCGCTCAGCGCGGTGTGTTTCCGTTACCTCTCGCAGTCCGTCAGATTGAATTCAGAGCAACTCGACGAATTGAACCTGCGGATCCTCCGCAATGTGCAGCAGCGCGGCCGGGTGTATCTTTCAAACGCGACGATCCACGGCAAGTTCGCCTTGCGAGCTTGCGTTGTGAACCATCGGACGACTCCGGCTGATATTGAAGCCGTTGTCGACGAAGTGTTAAAGGTCGGCAGAGGTTTTTTCTCAGAGGCCCAATCCTAGAATGTCCACCAAATCACGAATCGCTCCACCTACTACCAGTGATCAGATCTTTACCCAGTCGCCCTGCCGTGCTGACCTAGCGGGTTCCACGCTTGACCTGTGGCCGCTGTACCTTTTTCACCCCGGAGCCGTGACGGTGAACATAGCGGTCGACATCCTCACGTCGTGCAAGATTACCCCACGCAAAGGACGCACGATACATCTTAAGTCCCTCGACACAGGCCGCGAGGATCGCTTTGCAAGTCTCGACGTGCTGCTTCGCGCGAAGAAATACCGTCATGCACTCGCTGCCAATCTGGTTCGCTTTTTCCGGCCGAAACAAGGGTTCCTGCTGGAGTCGCATTCCGAGTCGCCGGCGGGCGCAGGCATTTCGGGGTCCTCGGCCATGATGATCTGCACCAGCGCCGCCTTGGCGAGATTTGTCGGCTGCGCAATCAATATTGAGCAACTGCGGGTGATAGCGCAGAACGTCGAGGCGCAACTGATCGGCGTTCCGACTGGTTGCCAGGACTACTATCCCGCCATGTACGGCGGGGTGAACGCTGTCCATCTGGATCCCGACGGAATCCATTGCGAGCCGATCGCAATTCCGGCGGAAGAAATCAACAAACGGTTTGTGCTGTTCCACACTGGCGCTCCGAGGCAATCGGGGATCAACAACTGGGAGGTCTTCAAGCAGCACATTAATGGCGATAAACACGTGATTCGGAATTTCTCCGAGATCTCGCGCATCGCCCAGGAAATGCACCACGCACTCATGCTCGCCGATTGGAACGATGTCGAGAGACTTCTGCAAGAAGAGTGGAAGTTGCGTCGCACCAACGCACCAGGAATCACCACCCCGCTTATCGACAAATTAATCGCTGCCGCAAAGAAACACGGAGCGCGCGCGGCCAAGGTGTGCGGCGCTGGGGGCGGCGGATGTGTCGTGGCCTTCGTGGAAGAAGGCTCGCGCGAACGCGTGCACGAGGCGATCCGAGAAAGCGGCGGGCAACCGTTGAACTTTCAGGTCGCGCGAGACGGGCTTCGTTTTCTCGGTCCGGTCCCCCAGACCCGCGAGAACTAATCATGTTCACCGACGGCGCAGGACGGATCCAGCCGATATGGGCCTTCGGGCTTTCGGCACTCCTGTCGGTACTAGCGTTTCTGGTGGCGGGGTACTTCGCCGCAGCGCTCGCGGGTGATCACGTCCTGTGGTTCGAGGTAATCTTTCGGCCGTTGTTGGCTGTTTTGCTGCTGGCAATCTTCAGTTGGCTGCTAGCCGTTGCGAATCATGTCGAGGAGCACCGCATCGCTGCGCAAGGGCTCCCGCTCACGCAGGGTTGGATCAGGCAGTTTGTCGTCGGATGTGTTTTTGGACTTTTGCTGGTGAGCCTCGCGATACTTCCGCTCGCTATCCGGGGTAGCTTGAGCTTTCGCACGACGCTGACCTTGCACAACATGGCGCGAGTTCTAATGGTATTAGGCGTCTTGATCTCGGGTGCTCTTGCCGAAGAACTCATGTTCCGCGGCTATCCATTTCAACGGCTGGTTGAGGGAATCGGCGCGGCGGGGTCTATCGTCGTTTTCTCAGTGCTGTTCGGCGTAGTACATCTATCGAATCCCGGCGCAACTGCGTGGGGATTGGTCAACACCGTCGTAATCGCAGTCTTGTTGTCGGTGTTGTATTTGCGGACTGGGTCGCTATGGATGCCGTGGGGATTCCATTTCGCCTGGAATACTGCGCTGGGCCTTGTGCTGGGATTGCCCGTCAGCGGACTGCGGTTGTTCAACGTGGCCGTACATGGCACGGCCACCGGCCCGAAATGGCTGACAGGCGGAAGTTACGGAATCGAGGCTAGCGCACCCGGGGCGTTTGCGATTGGCGTCGGTTTGGTCATCGCCTGGAAGGCGCCCATCGGTCGTCTAGAGGAGCCAGTCGCGTTGTCGCCGACGGAGAATAATTCCAACCCGGCGCTGCCAAATGTCACGAACTAGTGTCATTGTGATTCCGGATTAGGCATATAATTTGTGCCAGACGGGGTCCTTGATGAATCGCCATCGCCATCCGCTGTTTGCAAATTCAGCGCTTCTGCTGGCGATCGTTGTGTGCCATGGCGCGCCATCTTCATTGTTTGCGCAAGCCACTCAAACTCCTCCTCCCGCGCAAACTGCAAAAATGACGGGGCAGACTCGGCTGCTGGTGATGCGAAGCCTGCAGTCGGAGCGCGTGTTCGCGCGCATCATGCTTCCCCAGGGTGACAAAGGAATCAAGATCAAGAACGGTGTTGTGAGTCCCAGCGAGCAAAAGATCGCGCAGGAAATTGCTGAGTACGGTCCCGCGGCCCGACCGGGCGACCGCTGCGTAATCACCGACGTTCAGATTAAAGACAATCTGATCGTCATCGAGCTGAACGGAGGATCGAAGAAACACCAAAAGTGGTATCAGCACATTCAGGTCATCAGCAATGCGGGTGCAACTCCGGTCCCCGGGGGGCCCAGTCCGCAGAGCCTTGACGCCCACGGCACGACGGTGACCCTTGAGTTCGACAAGTACATACCCGAACTCAACGGCGATCAGGTCCGCGCGCTGTTTGCGCCCGTGATTGACTTTAAGGCGCTGACGACGGCCGAGGCATATGAGAAAACGCTTCCTCCCAAAGTTAAGGAAGCCATTAAGGACCATCAAATCCTGGTCGGCATGGACAAGGAGATGGTCACGTTCGCCAAGGGCCGTCCTCAGCAACGGATTCGCGACAAGGATGAGCAAGGCCGGGAGTACGAAGAGTGGATATACGGCAAGCCTCCCGAAGAAGTGGACTTCGTTCGCTTCAAGGGTAACGAGGTCGCGCGCCTGGAGATTATGACGGTCGACGGCCAAAAGGTCGTACGCACGCAGAAGGAAGTGGATCTGCCTTCGAGGGAGACAGAACTAGCCGAGCAGAAGACCGCTCCCAAGCCGCAAAATGCTCCGTCGCTGCGTCGTCCCGGGGAGGAACCTGAGTATCCCACGACGACGGCCGATCATCGTGCCCCGCGTCCGCAAGACCAGAATCCCCCGCCGGACGGCACCAATCCAAATACCGGTCAGCCGACTATGACGCCACCGGGTTCGCCACCGATGACACCCACGGGCGGCCCAACGATGACACCGCCTCCGACTATTCCGCACGCACTGCCTGCACCCTAAGTTCTGGCTGTCGGCCGCGATACCGCGCCTGGTATGGCGCGCCTTCGGTTACGCCGTTACACTGGTAGTGTGAGGATCGCACTCGCCCAAATCAATCCTACCGTCGGCGATTTCAGTGGCAATTCGGCGAAAATCATTGACTACGCTCTGCGGGCAAAGGGTGCCGGCGTGGACCTGGTGCTATTCCCGGAATTGAGCGTGTGCGGATATCCGCCGCGCGACCTGGTCGAGCGCCCTTGGTTCGTCGAACGCAACCGTCACGCTGCGGAAGAAATCGCCTCGCGTACACAGGGTATTGCGGTCATCTGCGGGTTGGTCACGCCGGCGAAGGCGGCCACCGGCAAGTCGGTCTTGAACTCCGCGGCGCTGCTTCGCGACGGGAAGATTACAGCCATCCAATCGAAACGGCTCTTGCCGACCTACGATGTGTTCGACGAGGTGCGCAACTTCGCTCCCGCAGACAAACAGGCCGTAATCCCCTTCAACGGTATTCCACTCGCACTTACGATTTGCGAGGATGCTTGGAATGACAAGAACTTTTGGGACCGTCGTCTCTACGGCATCGATCCGGTGGAGGACCTGATCACGGCGGGAGGTCAGATCCTGCTGAACATCTCCGCCTCGCCCTTTTACTTGCATAAGCGCGAGCTTCGCCGAGACATGCTGTCAGTCATCGCGAAGCACTACTGCGTGCCGGTCGCCATGGTGAACCAGGTCGGCGGCAACGATAGCCTCGTCTTCGACGGATCGAGCCTGGCGCTTGGCCCGAATGGCGAAGTCATCGCGCAGGCCAAGTCGTTTGAAGAGGACTTAATCTGCTTTGATTCGGAAACCCTTCAGGGCGACCTGCGTGATCGCGACGACGGAGTCGAATCCAGTGCTTACGCTGCCTTGGTGCTCGGCACGCGCGATTACGTGCGTAAGTGCGGCTTCAAGAAGGTTGTGCTGGGCCTAAGCGGCGGCATCGACTCGGCGCTTACCGCAGCAATCGCCGTGGATGCTCTGGGGAAGGAAAATGTAATCGGAGTCGCCATGCCAGGCCCTTACTCCTCCCCAGGCAGCATCGATGACGCTACGGCGCTCGCCCAAAACCTGGGCATTCGTTTTGAGATGATTCGGATCGGAGAGATCTTTGATACCTACTTGCAATCTATGAAGCCGGTATTTGCCGATCTTCCGGTGGACGTCACTGAGGAAAATGTTCAGGCGCGAATCCGTGGATCGCTCCTGATGGCCATGTCGAACAAGTTTGGCGCCCTGGTGCTTACCACTGGCAACAAGTCAGAAATCGGCGTCGGGTATTGCACACTCTACGGCGACATGTGCGGGGGCCTGGCCGTTATCTCCGACGTTCCGAAGACCTTGGTCTATCGCCTGGCTCGCTATGTGAATTCGCGCACGCCTGTGATTCCTCAATCCACCCTGGAGAAGCCGCCTTCTGCAGAACTGCGCCCGAACCAAAAGGATAGCGACTCGCTGCCGCCGTACGACATTCTGGATACAATTCTGGAAGCCTATGTGGAGGACAACCAACCGCCGGAGGAGATTGCTGAGAAGTACGCCATCGATCCGGCACTGGTGCGCAAGGTGGCCGCGATGGTTGATCGGAGCGAGTACAAGCGTCAGCAGGCCGCCCCGGGATTGAAAATCTCTCCCAAGGCATTCGGGTTTGGTCGACGCTACCCAATTGCCGCCAAGCTAGGGTTCTGAACAATCTCCTAACTCGGCGAAGAACAGATATGAAAGGAAGAAATGAAGTATTGCAGCGATAGCTCAGTCAATAAAGCACTTATACTTGCCACTGCCTTCCTACTAATACCCTGTGCGTTCGCTCAGACAACGAAAACAACTCCGGCCTCCGCTGCCGTGGGCCCTTCCCTTCCCAGCGAAGCCACGGTCAATTCATTTCTAAAGCAAATGTTCGGTTGGAACCAGGATCTGACCTGGAAGGTCGCCGAGATTAAGCCCGCCGAGGCACAGGGCTTCGCCGAAGTCACGGCGGTTTTCAACACGCCCCAGGGCCAACAGATTTTTCGGGTTTACGTCACCCCCGATCAGAAATTTGCCCTGACTGGCGACATGGTTCCGTTCGGCGCAGCTCCCTTCGACGCCGCCGTGGTGGACCTGAAGGCAGTCAACGGCCCCATGCACGGTCCTGCGGACGCAGCCGTGACGATCGTCGAGTTCGGAGACCTCGAATGTCCGGCTTGCAAGGCGGCGCAGCCCAACATCAACAAGCTCGTGCAAGAAGAGCCTAAGGCCAAGCTAGTCTTCCAGAATTTTCCGCTGGAAACAGTTCACAAATGGGCGTTCCTAGGCGCGAAATACGTGGACTGTATCGGGCGCGAGAAGAACGACGCGGTTTGGAAATTCATCAGCACCGTATACGAACACCAGGGGGAAATCACTCCAGAGACCGCGGAAACCGTGCTGAAGGGATACGTGAAGGATTCTGGTGCTGACCCCATCGCGGTCTCAGCTTGCATAGCGAAGCCCGAAACCGAAAAACGCGTGCGTGAGTCGATGGCGTTGGGTACGAAGCTGGGGGTGACCAGCACTCCGACGTTCTTCATCAACGGACGCAAGGTCGTGGGATTCGGAAACAACACGCCTTATGAAGTCGTTAAGGCGATGGTGGACTTCGACCTCAGCAGTCCAGCGAAGTAAACAACATTACTGCATCGGATCTATTGACGGAGGCACGTCTCCGGCCTGTTCATTGTGCTTTCGGATCAGTGTCCCACGGGCAGCTGGACGGTAAAGCCCTCGCTCGACGCCATTCGCAGGATGTGGGGCGTCATGACGATCAACAGTTCGTCGTCGTTCTCGTTCTTAGTGTGTTCTGCCGTAGCATACGTCGCAACCGGAACTCGGCTGAGGAACGGATAACCTGAAAGGCTGCGCGAGTCTTCCTTGGAGAGCAGCCCGGCCACTACGCCCGATTCCTCGTTCTTCAGCGTAATGCTTCCGGTGTATTCGCGGTTCAGTATGATCGGAATCCCATTGACGGTCTGATTGCCCAGAGTCCGGATGTTCAGTTCGATCTTCAGGCTCACGTCAGTGTTCGAATGGATGATCGGCGTTGCCTTCATGTTCAAGCCGAGGTCCTCAAAATTGAAAGAGGGAAATGGCGCGACGTAAGACTGATTTCCCACCACTTTGGAGATGGCGCTGCTGTTGTAAATTGGCGCGAAAGTCGCATTTACGATTGGATAACGTTCGCCTATCTTCAGCACGGCTGGGTTGTTTTGCGAAGTTCGCAAAGAAACATGCTCCAAGTTTCGAACATCAGACTCGTTGACGCTCACATTCACCGCAATCGGCGGTGTTGCAGAGACACCCATCAGGGTGAGCCCTCCGCCAAACGTTGCAAAAGGCGTGGAAAGAAGCGGATTCTGCGTACTTTGTTGCAGTTGAGCCAGCAGGGCCTGAATGGCGGTCGAGTTCGCCTGGTTAATTCCGCCGGAAGCGATCAGTTGGTTGATGAGGTCTTGCGCACCCGCTCCCAGCGAGGCAATCAGGGCCGGACTGATGTTAAACATGGTGAATTGCGAAGGCAATTGGGTTCCGAGTTGCCGCACCAAGCTGGAACTGATCTGGTAGACCCGCACGTCTAACAGCATCTGCGGACGCCCACCGGCAAGGCTCTCGATCAGTTGGCTCGCTGCTTCGACAATTGGCAAAGGAGCGCGGATCGTGATGGTCGATTGCTGGTTGTCGGCGGCGATAAATCGAATTTCGAGAATCGCCCGCAGCGCATTAACCAAGTCCCCCAATTCCTGGGGTGATGTCAAGTCGGTAAGGTAGTAAGTGCGAATCGCCAGACGCTCAAAATTGCGGCGGTTCTCGAGGGTGTCGGCAACCACATAGATCTGCGAACCCGAGAGCGCTATCCAAAACGTTTTGGTGACCCGGGTCGCAGACTCCATCGCGGTGGCGAAGTTCACCTTCTCGATTTCAAAGTGGATGCGCCGCGTTTGCACCGAATCATCAATTGTCGCCGTGATGCCGTAGGCCTTGGCGACCTGCGTAAGTAATGTTCGAGAGTCTCCGCGGAATTGAAAGTCCTTCTGCCCAGGACTCGGTGAAACCGAGACTTCGATGGATTTCTCAACTACTTGCAGAGCCCTGCTTGGAGGCGGACCGCTTTCCCAAACGGAATCATTGAGCCGCTGGCGCGCGAATTCGTTCGAAGGATCGTATGCCAGCGCTTGCCGGAATTCAGCCGAGGCGGCGAGGTCGTTTTTCGCCTGCATCGCCTTGTTGCCGCGATCCAGCGCCTGCATTACGAGTTGCTGACGAGCAAACTCGCGCGCCGCAACGTACTCCACATTGCGCGGATCTAACCGCGAGGCTTGCTCAAACCTTTCGAAGGCGGCTTCCGTTTGTCCAGAGGACTTCAGCTTGACGCCAGCCTTGAAGTCTTTTTTTGCTTCCGATATGTCCTTCGGACTCGGCGGCGGGGGAATAATAGTCCCCTTCGAGCCTTCCGATGCTGGCGAAGTCTGCGTCGACTGACCCTCGAGTCCTTTCGCGG
>Ga0209380_10001703_pt1 | contig 14552 bp, 12 predicted proteins | sample HubBroMetageWFT6_FD_188347 | JGI IMG/M metagenome (GOLD analysis project Ga0209380, IMG submission 188347) | Warmed and freeze-thawed soil microbial communities from the Hubbard Brook experimental Forest, New Hampshire - Hubbard Brook CCASE Soil... | ecosystem: Environmental > Terrestrial >...
CGTGATATCAATCGGGCTCACCGTCACGACGCCGTTGGTGTTGTCCACCTGATAGACCAGCGTTGCCGAGCCACTGGTATCGCTGACGTCAACCGTCACCGGTTGCGCGCCATTGGGCACCGTGATGGTAAAGGCCAGTCCGCTGCCAGAGGTTGCCGGCGCAGTCGCGACCGTAGCGATCTGCAGCGGTGTGGGCTCCAGAATCGAAGCGGCCGCACTCCAGCCGGTCGAGCCCTTACCGTCTTCCCTGACGACATCTTTCTGGTCAGCTATTTCCGATCCGGCAGTACCTGGTCTCGCTTTCTAGTTGGCAACCTCATGCAACATGAAGAGCCCATCACCTTCGCCAACGTGGAACGGCTTGTACCTCTCATCTACGAGCTACCGGATCGCATTCTACGCAGATCCCCTCGAGTTTTAAAGAGCCACGAGTGTTTTGATCCCCGCTATCCCCGGGTGGTCTATATCGTTCGCGATCCGCGGGACGTTGCGGTGTCGTTTTATTACTACAACTTGAAGGTGCGGATTATTCCTGATGGATACCCGATGGATCAATTTGTCGAACGCTTTGTGGCCGCGAATGTGGTTGGCTATGCGGATCGGGTCGGGTGCTGGCAGGACCACGTTCTCAGCTGGGTGCGACTGCGACAGGGCAACCCCGGATTCAGGTTATTGCGGTACGAAGATCTGCTCGCTGATCCCGTGGAGGAGCTTACGAACTTGGCTCCTTTCTTGGGAATCGACGCCACTCCCGACCGGGTCGAGCGCGCAGTCCGGTTAAGTTCCGGCAGCCACATGCAGTCTCTTGAGAAGAAGCAATCGAAACAGTGGGTCACCACGAAAGGCACCCGCAACGATATTTCCTTTGTCCGAGAGGCCAAGGCCGGCGGATGGCGCAATAAGCTCTCGGCCAAAGCGCTTAGGACCATTGAGAATGCCTGGGGCGAGACCATGAAAGAGTTCGGTTACGAACTCGCCGACCAAATTGAACCGGTGTCGAATGTGGCGGCGCGTTCTTGAGCCGTAGCGCCTGAGATTTAGGCTATTTGGTCGCAAACCACGAGGAACTGCAAGCCGGTGGCGATGCTAAAAAGAGCAGCACGGAACAGGCGAGTCGGGTCGAAAAACAATTTAGACTGATGAAGGGATTCCGAAAATAAATGCTGGAGTTTAGCGATGTCTGAAGAAACTTTGAAGATTGCGGGCCAGCGACCCGCCACCTTCACGATCCTTCACGAATTCCCATGCGGCGACCTGGAGAAGGCCTGGCGGGACTGCCTGGCACGAGTAGAGCTTCCCGCTCACTATAATGCTCCCGAGTTCTTTCTGAGTCCTCTTTGGGACGGGAAGCGCCCTTTTGCCATCCTGGCTCAGAATGGCACCAAGGTAGTGGGGATCGTTACCGGCATACACGAGGGCAAGGAGCTGAACTGTGGGAAAATATCGCGCCCACAAATCTGCATTGATAAGACGGCTGAGTCGGCTGCTGTCGAAGCTGCGCTGCTTGAGGGCTTGCTGGCGGAGGCCGACCACGAATCGCTGCTGAACGTCTACTCCTGGACTTTGCTGGATTGGTTTCCGCGCTTTGGATTTCGTCATCGCCTGCTCGAGGGTGACGTGGCCCTTGATCTCGCCAACGGACCCGATGCTCTTTTCAAGCAGTTTCATGAGAATCGTCGCAGAAACATTCGCGCCGCCGTCAAAAACGGTGTGGAAGTATCCCAGACGTCGAAGCGGGAAGACTTGCTGGAGTACTACGAAGTCTACGTGAAGTGGCGGCAGACCGAACGGAAGAAGATCGTAGGAGAACTTCAGTCGGTGGAAAGTTTTATGCGAGCTCGCGCGCTTACGAATAACAGCCGCCTCTTTGTGGCTCGCCACTCAGGAAAGATCATAGCCGGAATCATCCTTCGTTTTTACCCTGGGGGGTTACTAGAGTTTTCTTCTGCCAGTTGCTTGGACGAGTTCCTCAATCTCAGGCCCAACGACCTGCTGCACTGGAGGGCGATCGAGTGGGCGTGCGCGGAAGGATTCCAGCGGTATTCCCTGGGCGGGGCTCACCCCTTCCTCCGGCGCTTCGGGGGGACCGTGGTTCCTATCCATCGCTACCGTATCGACCGCACCTGGGTCCGGCGGCATGATCTGCGCGAGGCAGTGCTCGAGTTCGGCCGCAGGAGCTTGCGCCGCATGCCTGCTCCGGTTGAGGAAACCGTTCGCCGGCTCGTCGGAAAGGGTGAGGCGCGGGGCGGTTAAGTTCTGGAGAGTCAGGTAAGGCACAGTTTCCACAGGCTTCTCGCTGACCTCGAGCGGACTGAGCCCGCCTTTTCGATGGTAGCTGAGTGCCGATGCCGCACCGCTTATTACGCGCAGCGACAAAATGGAATTCCAGTTCACACACCCGCGATGAAAGGAGGTCGATTGTGAGGGAATTGTTGGGCAGAACGGTTTCTCACCTCCGTTGCCTTTATTTCGACTTACGGCACGGAGTTGACACTCGCGGCACAGTTCCTCCCGCGCAGCTTGGAATTAACGCCGAAGCAGAAAAGCAGGCGATTCCATACGTGGCGACTCAACCCAAGCTTCTGCATCGGCTGTTCGGAGAACTGCCTCTTAACTCTCGTGCTTATACTCTGACTGACTTTGGTTCAGGAAAGGGCAGAGTGCTCCTGGTAGCATCGGAATACCCTTTCGCCAAGATCATTGGAGTCGAAATATCCCAAGCGCTGAACCAGATCGCTCAGCATAACATTAAGAACTATCGCGGTCCGCGACCGAGGTGTCAGGAGATTAGCGCCATATGCGCGAATGCCTTAGACCGGGAGATTGACGATAGGGAAGACGCTGTTTTCCTGTTCTACAATCCATTTCGCGAACCGGTGATGGCTCCGCTTCTGGCAAAGATCGAACGGTCGCTGGCAAACCATCCACGTGACGTTTTTTTGATTTACATTAGTCCCTTTTTGGCTCACCTTGTAGATCGGACGGGCATGTTCGAGAGATTCTCGGAGACGCCGTGGTCGTTGACTTGGCGTAGCCGCGATCCCGGCAGCCGACCTTAACCGGGCTTTCGATCCCCAATCCGACACTTAGTCTCAGACTATGATTTTTCCTGGAGTAGTCCTGTTTCAGTGAGGCGGCCTAAAGGAGTGTGTGACTTCAACCACAACCTGGAGCCAAAATAACCAGGATAGCAAGCCCGCAATCTCATCGCGGTAAAGGGGGCGCTCGTTCTATCCTTACCATTTTCGTTAGCGAGCGGATAGCCCAGCTCTGCCAACAAGGGTCCGATAGCTGATTCCAGAGCTCTGAGTTCTTCAGGCGCTACCTCGGTTTTCCAGCGTGCGACCGGATCAAACCCCTTATTCTTGGAATCTTTGGCAAACGAAGTATTCGGACTCTTTAGCGTCCCAACTGCGTTCTTTAGCATCAGGTCATAGTCGAGGGACTGGCCGATAAAACTTGAGATTCCCGGCAGCACGGCCCGTGGGTTTCGCACCAGTTCCTCAAAGCGGACCTCCAAGTAATCAGGAGCAATCTTCTTGCCGTCTTCTTGTCCTTTGCGCACAATCCACTCCCAATACAGACCGGACACCGACAGTCGATGGGCCCGATCCCACGGAAAAGGTCGGACCCAGCCTTGCCGAATCTCCGAAAGTGCCACGTCGCGGCCATCCCGGATGATGTGAATGATTTTGGCTTCCGGAAGCGTCCGCTTGATCTGTTTCAGGTACAGCAAATGTTCCGGCGTGCATTCTGCCCAGCGATCAAGAGCCTGCTGTTTCGCGATCTGTTCCATGAACATGCGAAGAAATTCGCCTTCACTTCGACAATCCTTCATGATGGTCGCCGCAAACTGTTCAGGGTTTAGACCAGACCGGTTGAATTGAAAACTCCGCAGCCAGACGTCCAGCAACTTCTGCCGGTTCGCTTTATGGGCAAGATCCCCAAACCGTGGGCCCACCAGATTGAAAACATGCGTCTCAGACATGTAGATGGCAAACTTTCCGGAAGAAAGCAGCATATGATAAAGCAGCGTAGTGCCTGAACGAGGTGCACCCAGCACAAACACAGGCGGCTTCATATCGCTGCCTCGGAGGCGCTATCGCAGATACGAAAGCGCAGCATGGGTCTGCCCGTGATTTCGGAAAACCGCGCGCGAGCGAGGCTGTGGTGCATAGTTTGTGACTTCATGGTTCATCGGATGTTCACTGTGGGCACTCCCGCTCAAGCTACCGCCTTTCAAACACAAACTCATTACAACCGAGTGATCCTCCACAAGTGCGGAGTTTGGCGAGGAAGAAACCGCGCTCCCGGTAAAAGTCGAAGATTTGCGCCGGAGTCGCGACCTCGAATGGATAGCCGCCGACCCAGTCGATCAGATCCTGCCAGTACGACATGCCACGCTGATTCTTCGTGCCATAGTCTCGGAACTTCTTGAAAGGCTCCCCATGGAGGCCGTCTTTCACCAGCGAGCGCCAATTCAGTACCCAGAAGGAAGGCCACACAACCAGAAACTTGGTCCCACTGGGTAGCCGGTTGTAGAGCTTTTTCACCTTCGTCCAGCGACGGCTGGCGGTTCCCTGATCGTTGTAGATGGCGATGAACAACTTACCGTTCTCCATTACGGGAAGAGCAGCATTGGCAAGAGCCGTCCACATGTCACCGGTATGGTGCAGCACTCCCCAGGAGTAGACGACATCGAATTGTCCCAGCGATCGCAGATAAACCTTGTCGAGTGCCGAGCCCGTCTCCACGGTCCAGGCGTCGTCGTCGGCAAAATAGCGGCGCTTCAACTCCGTGGTACAGCCCACTGAGTGGGGATCGTAGTCGAAGGAGTGAACACGGGCTCCTAATCTCCGCGCCGCCAGGCTGAACAGGCCGCTGCCGGAACCTATATCCAGAAAACTCTTGCCTGCCAGGCTTTCCGTCTCCAGGTTGCTCTTGAGCGACTTGATAGCCTCTTCAATTTTGTCGTCATTGAGCGTCTCTAGAAATCGCGCCCAGTTCTTGCCGAATTCGAACCGCTCTCCCGTGGCCACTTCGGTTGCGTGCTGACTCATCCCTGGCAACTCCTCATGCGCTTTGATAGAGCGCAGACTCAGTAAACCCGATTATCGCATGAGGATCCACGCAAAAAGTGCGAGCGGAGCCGATCGCGAAGACGGCACTGATTCGCAGGGAACAGCACATCAAATTACTGATTCCGAAGTCCAGAAGGCAATCGAAAAACTAGAATCGATAATAGATACGTCATCTTGGCGTTGGTCGCCAAAACGGAAATGATAGGATTTACTCAATATGTGCGGGATCGCGGGCTTCCTACTTCCGAACGGTAAGGCTTGCGTCGACGACGTCCGGAGGATGACTGACCTGATCCGTCATCGCGGACCGGATGACGAAGGCATTTACACGGACGGCCCTTGCGGAATTGGCATGCGGCGCCTCAGCATCATCGACCTGAGTACCGGCCATCAGCCGATGTCCAACGAAGACGGCTCGATATGGATCGTTTTCAACGGTGAAATATATAACTACCAGGAACTTCGCGATGACCTGATCGGCAAGGGCCACCGTTTTACCACCAACAGCGATACCGAAACTCTCATTCACCTGTACGAACAAGAAGGGACCGACGGTTTACAGCGACTTCGCGGTATGTTTGCTTATTGCATCTGGGATGCGCGGAAGCGCAAGATGCTGCTCGTTCGCGATCGTTTTGGGAAAAAGCCTCTCTATTACGCTAATACGTCATCCGGCTTCTATTTCGCGAGCGAACTCAAGTGTTTGCGCGCGGCAGGTGTGCCTCTCGACCTCGACAGCGACGCGCTGCGTCTATATTTCCGATTTGGCAACATCCCTGACCCGTACAGCGCCTTTCGATCAATCCGCAAACTCATGCCTGGCTGTTGGATCGAGTGCTCGGCAGATGGGACCATCGAGCAAGGAAGGTACTGGAGACTGCCGTCATTTGCGGAAGAGAACCAGACCGGACTTTCGGAATCACAAGCGGCAGAACAAGTTCGTGAGTTATTTGACGAATCGGTTCGGATTCGCCTCATTTCCGACGTGCCTTTAGGGGCGTTCCTCAGCGGTGGCATCGATTCAAGCCTGGTGGTAGCTTCGATGGCACTTCAATCCTCCGAACCCGTCAAGACGTTTTCCATCGGATTCGAGGAGGCCGCTTATAATGAACTGCCTTACGCTCAGCTCGTAGCCGCGAGGTACAGGACAGACCACCACGACATCATGGTGCGGCCGGATTCCGTTTCTCTGATCAACAAGTTGGTGCATCATTTTGACGAGCCGTTTGGCGACTCGTCAGCCATTCCCACCTACCTGGTTTCGGAGTTCGCAGCCAGGCATGTCAAGGTCGCGTTGAGCGGCGATGGCGGCGATGAGTTCTTTGCCGGCTACCCGATCGTGGGTGACGTGCAACGGTTTGAGTTTCTCGACCGCGTGCCGCGATCTCTGAGGAAGGTGGCCTCCTGGGTAGCGGACGCACTTCCCTACTCTGCCTACGGGAAGGGATTTCTGCACACAGTCGGTTCGCAGTCCCCGCTCGACCGTTACTTCAACCTGAATTTTGTGCCGTACTTCCTTCGCAAGCGGATGCTGAATCCCGAATGGATGCTGTCGGCAGATGTTCCGGTCCTCGAACATCTGTTGCCCGACAGCTTTCTTGCCAATGGTGCCGACCTCCTCTCACAGGCGATGTACTTCGAGGCTACCGCTATCCTGACCGGTGATTTCCTTGCCAAGGTCGATCGAGCGTCAATGGCGGCATCACTGGAGGTGCGTTGTCCGTTTCTTGATCACCGCTTTGCCGAATTTGCCACTCGTATTCCTGTTAGTTGGAAATGGCGGAACGGCAAGGGCAAGCGAATACTTCTAGAGGCAATGGGAGATCGCCTGCCTCCGCAGCTGTTGACGAGGGGCAAGATGGGCTTCGGCGTGCCGCTTGCCCAATGGTTTCGAGGTCCGTTGCGAGAACTTGTGCACGACTCGTTGCTGAGTCAAAGTTTCCTTGACCGAGGGATCGTATCTCCCGAATTCGTTCGCTACATGCTGGAGGAGCACGCCAGCGGCCGTCGCAGCAATCACAATCACATGTACCGGTTACTAATGCTGGAGTTGTGGTTCAAGACCCTGGAAGAGCCGATCTCCGCACCTGTGGATTCGCTGTTGTGCTGAGAAGCAACTCGCGAGGAATTCGTATCTAGGCCGCATCGACCAGCGAAGGTGCTTCCGCCTTTGGCTTTAAGGCGTCGGCTTGGGTAAATCTGTCCTTCAAAGACAGAAATGGTTCCTCCAGATACTTCCGGGACAAAAGCGCGATGCCAAAGGAGACTCCTAGCATCACCACACCGCGTACCACCACCGCGCCGGACGGTCCGACGTAGGAGACCAGAGGAACACCTGATCGTCTCAGCAGGTACTCGTAACCGTCACCAACCGAGTGATGAACCAGGTACAGGCAATAGCTGAGAGCGCCACTGAGTTGCAAGAACCGCCAGCGCAGAGGGCTTGTCCAGACCGTTCCCCGGAACGCGACAACCAGTACAAAGAACGCGCCAAAAAACAGGTAGGCCTGGGTGTAGCGCAGAGCCACGGCAACAGGGGTTTCGGTTCCCATCAGTCCAAAAGGTAAGCCGGCTATAGTGAGCAAAACGAAAGCAGCCACAAGAAGTAGAGCAATCCACAGGCTTTCACGCTTGCCGGCGAAAGAGGACCTCGCCCAGATTGCCAGTAACGCCCCTGCCGCGAGTCCGTCAAATCGGAACCACGAGAGTCCATATATCAACTGGGGATTCATCCCGTGGGCCGCAAAGATCCCCCGCAGGACCGGGGTAAGAAGAAATATTGCTCCCGCCGTGATCGCCAACGCACGCTCGCTGAGCAGTAACACGATAAGCGGCCACAGCAGATAAAAATGCTCTTCGACGGCCAGCGACCAGAGAGTAGCAGGACCGCCTCCATGGCGAACGTGAAACAACTCTGCCAAATTTGCACAGAAAGCCGTACTGAGCAAAAAATACCGGCCGTAGCCGCGATAAAAAAACGACCACACGAGTATCACCGCGAAGTACAGGGGCATGATCCGCAGGACGCGCCGAATGTAGAAGTTCCGGAAATAATGCGGGCGGCTTTTTGATCCCAGAAGAATTCCAGTGATCAGGAAGCCAGAGAGTAAGAAAAACAGGTCTACCCCAAACCATCCGTGACCCAAAATCAGCATAAGCGGTTTCGGGACAGACGAAAACGCTCCCGGACTATTGGGAAAGGCATAAAAGACATGCATGAGCATCACCATCCAGATTGCGATGGCGCGGATGCCATCCAGATCGGCTACCCGATTATTGGGGGCACTGATGGTGTGGCCATGGCTTGGCAACATGTCAGTCGGACTCCAGATAGTTGAATTGTTAACCGTGTAGTAAACCAATTTCGGCCCGCCGGAAAGGGGAGAGCCAAATAATTTGACGAATCTTAGCCCAACTGAGCGGCCAGTTGCAAGCCAATACTGACCTTTCTAAGGAAGACCGCCCACAGGGACCGAGATGTCACACAGATGTAACGGATTGTCCTCTTCGTCCTGGCAAATTACGCACTCGTTCAGCCGCCCAGGCGGCTACCGCCGACCGGATGGGAACGTCAACGAGCCAAGGCGGCTAGCGCCAGATATTGCGTCTTTTTTCCCTCGGATTCCGCGCTAAGCAATCGGCGATTTTGGCGCACCCTGTGTTACTCTCAAGACACGGGTTTGTGCGTTTTGAACGACTTCAACCGGCCGCATCCCGGCGTTACGCGAGGCGAGCGAAGCCCGTAAGAAAGTCCTCTTTCTTCAGTGTCAGCCAGCAATCGCCTTGCAAAGTTATCAGGAGCTCTGGAATTGAACGCGACATTGGAAATCACGCGGACCTTACCCCACCTCGACGCCCTTGAAGCAGAGAGTATCCATATCATGAGAGAGGTTGTCGCCGAATCGGCACGACCGGCGATGCTGTACTCGGTCGGTAAAGACTCGTCAGTCATGCTCCGCCTGGCACAGAAGGCCTTTTACCCCGGCAAGATCCCCTTCCCTTTGCTGCATGTCGACACCGGTTTCAAGTTCCGCGAAATGATTGAGTTCCGCGACAAGACTTGTAGCGATCTTGGAGTGCAACTAATCGCACATACCAATTGGGAAGCGAAGAAGGAGGGAGCCAATCCCTGGAAGTTAGGTACCTCCCGCTGCTGCGCTCTGTTGAAGACAAAAGCCCTCCTGGACGCTCTGGCTGCCAATGGCATCGACGCTGCTATCGGTGGGGCCCGGCGCGATGAGGAAAAGTCGCGCGCCAAGGAGAGAGTCTTTTCCCTTCGTGACTCCCTGGGACAGTGGGATCCGAAAAATCAGCGGCCGGAATTTTGGAATCTTTACAACAGCCGGGTTGAGGCTGGGCAAAGCATGCGGGTGTTTCCTCTTTCGAACTGGACGGAGGTGGATGTGTGGGAGTACATCCACCGGGAAAACATTCCTGTTGTTCCCCTGTATTTCGCCAAGGAACGCGAGATGTTGGTTCGGGGAGACTCCCTTATCCCGCTCGATCACTCCATCAACCTGTTGCCCGGGGAGAAGCCGCAGATGGTGATGTGCCGCATGCGATCTCTCGGTTGTACGTATTGCACCGGCGCGATTCGGTCCACGGCTGCGACCGTCCCCGAGATTATTCAAGAACTTAAGTTGTTTCGTCGTTCCGAGCGTGAAAACCGCGTTATCGATCATGACCAGGAAGGCTCGATGGAGCTGAAGAAAAGGGAGGGTTATTTTTGAGCATCGTTGGGGAAGAGCGAGACCTGCTTCGGTTCTTGACGGCGGGCAGCGTCGACGATGGGAAATCCACTCTTATCGGCCGGCTGCTTTACGAGTCCAGATCTTAGCGCACCAACTCAAGAACCTTCTTCCTGATATTGCTCGCTATGACGATAAGATCGCTCAACTCTTCGAGGCTCATCCCGATCGGTTCCTTTTTGAGAACCTGCCCGGGGCCGGAGAAGCCTTGGCTCCCAGACTGGCCAGCGCCTTTGGCTCAGACCCTCAGCGCTGGGAATCGGCTCTAGAAATCGCTACCCTTTCTGGAATTGCTCCGGTGCGGCGTGCCAGTGGCTTGAAGAGCGGCAAAAAAGGTCAAAGAAAGGCTAGCGTCCACTTCCGACAGGCCTGTCCGAAGTTCCTGCGCCAGTCCTTTCATGAATTTGCTGGCTGTTCCATCCGCTACTGCTCTTGGGCTAAAGCCCATTACGATGCCCTGCGCGCTCGGGGTAAAGGCCATCATGCCGCCCTGCGCGCGGTCGCTTTTAAATGGATCCGCATCCTCTTTGCTTGTTGGAAACAGCGTACCCCTTATGACCCTCAACGCTATCTGCAGGCCCTCCAACGTCGCGGCTCCCCCCTTGCCATCGCTTGTTAACAACTCCAACAAAAATATTTGACGGACCAACTCAGATGTCTCGTCCTCGAATTGGTAAGCCACCCAGAGGTGGTCCCTTGTTCCAGATCGGACCTAGGAACGTCGAAAACGCTGGGACCAAAACCGTTCGAGGACGAGAATCTCGCTTTAACTTTGGAAATATTCTGGATGGTCGATATCAGCGAGGAGGCCAGGCTGTTTTGGCTCCCAGTCGAGTAGCGCTCGGGTCCGGTCGCTCGACGTCGGGACGTCGATGCCTGCGAACATCGCAAACCAACCGAAGTGGACAGAAGCTTCCTCTGGAGTCTTGCTCACAACAGGAACGTTCAGACGGCGACCAATCACGGCGGCGATGTCCTTGAATGGCACACCCTCCTCGGCGACGGCGTGATACCGGCCGCCAACGGCGGGGTGCTCGAGCGCAAGCCGATAGACGCGGGCAGCATCGATCCGATGCACTGCCGGCCACTGGTTGAGCCCCTCCCCCACAAAAGCCGAGACACCCTTCTCGCGCGCGATGCCGATAAGTATCGGAACGAACTGGTGATCTCCGAGGCCATGGACAGACGGCGGAAGGCGGACCACTGACGCGCATACTCCCTGCGCTGCCAGCGAGGCGGCTGTCGCTTCAGAGACACGTGGGTAGGAGGTGGAACTAGGAACAGGCGCATCCTCTTCGGTCCCAACGCGGCCCGCCGCCAGAACCGCAACCCCGGAGGTAACAAGCAAGGGGCGATCGGAACCAGCCAGCACGGAGCCAAGAGCTTCGATGGCGCGTTTGTCCATCTCACAGTTGGCGGCAAACTTTGAAAAATCGTGATTAAAGGCGGTGTGAATCACGCCATCCGCCATGGCAGCTCCACTGCGCAGGCTTTCCAGGTCTTCCAACTCACCTCGATGCACCTTGGCGCCCGCGGCGGTAAGCGACTTGGCGCCCGCATCCGAGCGGGTAAGACCCAGCACCTGATGACCCGCGTTAATTAGTTCTTCAACAATGGCCGAACCGACAAAGCCGGTCGCACCGGTAACAAAAACGAGCATACTGTGAACTCCTTAATTGTGTTTATGGTTTCGGTTGGCGGCGTCTTCGTTTGACGCATAGTTGATAACAACATTCATCCCGATGCCCGCCAACCGTATGGCAATCGCCGCGCCGATTCCGCGCGATCCTCCCGTTACGAGAACGGTCTTACCATTTGCCGTCATGGTCATTTGCAGTCTCCTTGCATGACGTGTTTGCCGGGCAGCGTGCCGGCGACGAAGGCGCCAAAGCTCGTCGGCGCCTGCTCGAGAGTGAAACTCCCTGCGATCTCGACGCTGAGCTCGGAATTAGCCGCGAGCTTGGCGAGTCGATGTAGTGTTGCCTGCTTAGTCGCAAGCACAACGTAGTCGGCCTTGATGCCTCGTGCCTTCGCCACTGCCTCCGAAACGGGTGTGACAATGGCCGCTACGTGAGCACCAGGCCTAAGCATCGCAACAACCTTTGCCTGAAGGTCCCCACCAGCCGTGTCGAACACAAAGGCCGAGTTCGCGGCAATTGCGGTGAGCTCAGGGCTCGAGGAGTCGATGACCCGAGCGCCAAGGCTCGTTAAGCGCCCGGCTCCGTGGCCACAAACGGTGACCTCGCCGGACCCGCGAGCGAGTTGGCAGGCAGCGCGCGCGACCGCGCCAGTCCCCAAGATAAGGAGAGGTGCCGACAACGGCCGTTTCAAGACCTCAAAGAGGGCCTGATAGGCAACACCTGCCGGTGTAGGCAAACAAGCCGCAGCCGCGGCATCGAGCCCTGACGGGCGTCGCGCGATCAACTCGGCTGGAAGCGTCACAAATTCAGCCAGAGCGCCGCCCGAAGTCGGTTCCGCCCTGCCATAAACGGCATCGCCATTCCGGAACGAGTCGACGTTCTCCCCCACCTCATCCACGATACCGGCGAAATCAGTTCCGGGAACGTAGGGAAAGGTGAGCGGAAACCACTCTCGCATGTGTCCCTGCGTGAGTTTGACATCCAGAGGGTTCAGCGCCGCCGCCGTGACCCGTACGCGCACCTCGCCGGCGCCAGGCGATCTTTCAGGAATCTCGATGAGCTTCGCCCGTGGTTGGTCGGAGTAGCCTTCAATCTGGAGCGCCAGCATCCGGCCGGTTGCCCGTTGAGGCCTCGGCCACGCCCCGATCTGGGTGAACAATCCAAACAGGTCTACCAGGTGGTAGGTACGACGTAAGCGATCGCCCTCGAATTCGTGGAATTCATGGAGCGCGAAGCGCACGAATTTCCCGCTCGCTGGAACCCCGAACAGGTCTCCGCGATGAGTGCCGGTAACAATGACCCGGGCTGCGGCGCGGCCGGCCTCCGCGAGAACTTCGCTGATTTCGGTCGAGAGGTCCGGGAAAGCTGAGATCAGCATCCGGAAGATCGGTTTGATGCCTTCGGGGCCTGTAGCCTGACCAGGGGCTAACGGGATATCTTCCCAATCGGAAGTTAGCGCTTGGTCGACAAGAGCAACATCGCCGGTGTCCAACGCGCCATAGAAATGCTCGAGCGACTGGCGCTGGCCGGGAGAAAGGGCCTGCGCCTTCTCGATAGGCACGCGGGGGATGGTCATCGGGCCCTCCTATATTTCAGAGGCTCCGAAATACGAACAGCACCACCATGAGCAAAATCGATGGCGTCGTTTGGTGATGAATTTTTCATGATGGCAAAATCGACTTAGGCTTATCATCCGAAAAATGCATTATTGTGATGTCTATCATGTCGAGCGTGCATTTACGAAGCATTGACCTGAATCTCTTGCATGCACTGCATGCGCTCCTGGAGGAGCGCCATGTGACGCGAGCAGCGAAACGCTGCTTTCTAACCCAGCCGGCCATGAGCCGCGCGCTGGATCGACTGCGCGAAACATTTGGCGATCCTCTCCTTCTTCGTGTAGGTCGGGTTTATGAGCGGACGGCGCGGGGAGAACGCTTGCTGAGAGACCTGGAAAATCTGTTACCTCGAGTTGCTGCGATGATTCGGGGCGAGACGTTTGAAACCGAAAAGAGCCAGGAAAAAATCCGTCTCGCTCTAACCGACTACGCCAGCACGGTGCTGCTACCTGCTCTCGCTCGTCGGATGCGGACGCAGGCGCCGAACATGACATTGGAAGTCGTAGGATGGCATGATCGGGTTTACGATGACATCGAATCTGGCAGAATTGACGTCGCTCTCACCCCAATTCCTGTCCCTGCGTCATTAGAGGGCGAAGTGCTTTTCGAGGAGGATTTCGTTTGTGTTCTCGGCTCGCAGCGAAAGCGACCGGCCTCGCGCCTAACGTTGAAGCAGTACCTGGACGCACCCCACGCAATCGTAAACGTTTTGGCTGGGCAACAGACCCTTGTCGATAGGCCGTTAGCCGAACTCGGACTAAGAAGGAGGGTTGCTCTGTCTGTGCCGTTCTTCGTTCCGGCAACGCTGGCGATTCTCGATACAGACCTGATCGTCACAATCCCTCGAAGACTTGCTCAAAGTATTCAGACAATGCGCCAGCTCTCAATAGTAAAACCTCCCACGGTAATCCGCAGTTTCCCGTACCTGATGGTGTGGCATCCGAGGCTTACGGGTGACCTTGCGCAAGCCTGGTTTCGCGAACAGGTGCGCGTCGTTGCCCGCCCACTGTAGCCGATGATGAGAGTTGAAGACCTCGGCCGGCGATCATTCCTCCGTCGACCGCTAAGGATGCGCCAATGAATAGGATGGCTTGTCAGGCCGCCTCGACATTGTCACTTCGTGTCACATTCTTCACCCCATTTGACGAAAGGGGAAATAAAGTACGCTTGGGCCTTTCCGCGGATCATTCGAGTTGAAAAAACGCTCCAGGATTCGATTAGAGCTCGTTTTACGGCGGAAACGGCACTACAGACCGGGTGCCTCGTCGTACTGGATTTAACCCCGCTCCTGACCAAGATTTCGTACACTCATCCACGAGGAGATTTCGCTCCCTTGGCGTACTTTATTTCCCCTTTCGTCAAATGACCCCTTTACAGCCGACGCAATGACACCGATACCGCTTCGCTGACCAAAGCCGTGGAAATCGCCAAAAGTTGGCTTCGGCGACGACGATCGATGGATCGTCT
>Ga0209380_10001704_pt1 | contig 14549 bp, 21 predicted proteins | sample HubBroMetageWFT6_FD_188347 | JGI IMG/M metagenome (GOLD analysis project Ga0209380, IMG submission 188347) | Warmed and freeze-thawed soil microbial communities from the Hubbard Brook experimental Forest, New Hampshire - Hubbard Brook CCASE Soil... | ecosystem: Environmental > Terrestrial >...
TGATCTGCCCGCACAAGAAGAATCGCGTTCGGCCGGCAACCCAGGACGGCCGAACCTTGCGGCGTTACCAACGGCGATGGATCGTGGAACGCACCAACGCCTGGCTGGGAAACTTCCGACGTTTGGTGGTGCGCTACGACCGCTCGCTCACCATCTATGGCGCCTTCTTTCATATCGCCTGCTTCATGATCGTCTTACGGAGGGTTGTCCAATAGCTTCTAATCAAAAGAGCCTAGCAAACAGTATATAAACGACATGCTCCAGTCCGGCCCCTGCTTTGCGAAGGGCAGCCTAAGATGGCTCCATCGATTCAAATTCGAGAATGAAAATGGTTTAGAGCAATATCTTCTAAACTTGTGAAGGAGGAACAAGATGCCGAAATACGGAAAGGCCGCAAGCAAGAGCGTCAAGAGTGTAATGCACCGCAAGAAGAGAGGTACGCTTCGTTCGGGCAAGGGCGGCAAGGGCGGTGTCGTGAAGAGCCGGAAGCAAGCAATCGCGATCGGTCTCTCCGAAGCTCGTAAAAGAGGTGCGAAGGTTCCCAAGAAAAAGAGCATCTAATGTACGCGGAGGGAATTGCGCAACGATGTCCGGGAATCCCCTTGTCTGGCTCTCCGCGATTCGCCAGACTATTATGCCGGAATGTTTCGGGCGCGAGCGGGTGTTTCTACTCATAGGTGTTTCTCAGGCGGAATCCGGCCAAGCAGGTATCGAATAAGCCTGCGCTGGTAGCCGGCGGCGATTTAATTCGGGCGCTCCGGCGCAGCCGGATTGGCGGCGTAGACGAGGATCTGCACTTTCCCCGTGTCGCCAGCCTGTTTGGATTTTCCCAGTCCGATGATTTTTATCCGGGTGTCGTCTACCTTGAAGTTTTGAACGAAATAATCGCGGATAACTTTGGCGCGGGCTTTGGTGAGCAGCCGGTCTTTACCGGTGTCGCCGGTCGCCGCCGAAGATGCCACCACGGCTAAACCAAACTGGTTCTCTTGCAGGAACTTCCCCGCCTCGTCGAGCGCCTTTTTGTTTTTGAGTTCAGCGTTGTCCGGCTTATCGAAAATCTTCGCGGCATCATAATCGAACTCCTTGGTGCGAGTCCCCGCGGGCACCTTGGAAATGGAGTTTTTTGTTAATTCACTTGGGTCGTTATAGCCGCGCTTTTCGAAGAAACCGCTCAACAGGAAATTGTGCTGCAAGGCTGTCATGTTGTCGCTGAACGCCTCGACGCCGGTCTTGGCTGAGGCCGCCAAGTCCTTAGCTTGCTCGGCGATATCCACCGGGACTTCGCCGGCGATGAGATCATCGTTCTGGACGGCCTGCGCCTTCCTGGTTCCGAAGGAGATCTCGAGATACTTGTTGCCCAGTAGACCTTCCGTTTTAATCGAGGCGATAGAATCCTTCCGGATGACGTTCTGCGTCGAACTGTGCAGCTTCATCACGATTGTCACCTTCCCGCCCGGCTCTGTGGGCAGGTCGACGCGGCTTATGGTTCCTTCGTGAATTCCGCCAACCCGAACCTCCGCTCCATTATTGAGACCACCCACATTTTGGAAATCGGTCTTCAGACGGTAGGTCGGACTAAACAGAAATTCCTTATTGCCGATCAGGAAAATTCCGACAGACAGGCACAAGAGCGCCAAAACGACAAAAACCCCTACACGAAAAGCTTTAGACATGGTGGCCACCTAAAGAGCCGTCATTTAGGAATTGGACAACAAATGTGTCGCTGCTTTTTTGCAAATCTCCAAACGTCCCCTCGATCAAGATTTGACCGTCACGCAGCAAGGCCACGCGGTCTGAGACCGTCTGGGCGCCGTGGATGTCATGCGTGACCACGATCGAGGCCACGTTGCGTTCTTTTTGCAACCTGAGAATCAGTTCCCCGATTTCTGCGGCGGTAATCGGATCGAGGCCGGCCGTCGGCTCATCGAAGAGCAGTATGTCGGGTCCGAGGGCCAGGGCGCGCGCTAACCCAACGCGTTTCTGCATTCCTCCAGAGATCTGTCCGGGCATTTTCTGCGAATCCTGTTCCATGCCTACGCTGGAGAGCAGTTCCTGCACGTGCTTTTTGCGCTCCCCATCGGACATCTTAATGTGCCTTCGCAACGGAAAGGCGACGTTTTCTTCCACCGTAAGCGAGTCGTATAGCGCGGAGTTTTGAAACAAGAAGCCGATCTTCTTGCGAATTTCATTGAGTTGGTCCAAGGGAAGACCAGCGATCTCCTTTCCATGGATGCAGATCGAACCTGAGTCCGGCACTTGCAAGCCGACAATCAATTTCAGCAAGACGCTCTTGCCCGTGCCGCTCCGTCCTAGGATGGACAGTGTCTCTCCTTGCCTGACTTGGAGATTGATTCCGTTCAGCACCGCCTGCTCGCCGAAAGATTTATGCAGGGTTTTCACCTGAACGGGAAGCGAATCGTTTTCGTTGGTTGTGTGCATCGCTTCCATCGTCGCCTCACGGAAAAAACACAAGAATCAAGCGAACCAGCAAAACGTCGGCCAGGATGATCAACAGCGAAGACAAGACCACCGAGGTCGTCGCAGCATGCTCCACGCCTTCGGTGCCTCCCTGCGCCCGCATTCCCTGGAAACAGGCGACCAGGCCTATGATCAAACCAAACACCATCGTTTTCAAGGTGGATGGCAGAAAGTCACTGAAGGTCACGTTCTGGAAGCCGCTGGTCAGAAAGAGGCGGAGTGAGATCGGCTCCGCGAGCGTGTCGGTCACCCATCCCATGAAGATACCGCAGAAATCCGTGACCAAGGTCAGTAGCGGAAGCATCAGGATGCAAGCCAGGACTCGAGTCGCCACCAGAAACTTGTACGGATTGACGGCCGAGACTTCGATGGCGTCAATCTGTTCGGTCACCTTCATGGCGCCCAATTCAGCACCGATGCCCGCTGCCGCTCGGCCACTCACGACCAAGGCTGTGATTATCGGGCCGCTCTCCTTGAGGATGGAAAATACAATGGCCTCTGGAAGAAGAGATTTGGCGCCGAAGCGGATCAGGCTGTCTCGCGTCGAGAGCGAGAGCACCACTCCGGTGGCCGCCCCAGCAAGCCCAGCCAACGGCAGCGATTTCGATCCCAATTCGTCGAATTGGCGGACGAACTCCCGGATTTCATATGGAGGAACGAAAAATGGCACGGTCAGCCGGCCGCAGAACATTCCTAAGTCGCCGAACCATTCAAAGAAGGCGACAGCAGTCTTTGCACCGGGGAAACCGGGTTCCATCTTGACCGACATTTCCTTTTTGGACTTTCTAGTAGGCGGCATTGTACACCCGGTTGCCTCCTTTCGGGCCAATCTGGCGCGGTTTCCCATCCCGGGTCGTCCCCGGTGGTCTTTGCAAGGCCGGAATGCCGCTCACCCCCAGTCTCAACACCGAAATTGCCTTTGCTCGAAGCGATTTCTTCGACATCGCTCCCTCCTTTACCTCTTTTGGACCGATTTCTCTGCGGCTATCGCTTCGGCTATCCTGCAGGAACCGGCAGCATCACGATGCGCCGCAGCATCGCCCCGAACCGCCGCCGGTTCAGATGCCCTTCCGCCAGCAGCAGCCAGTAGTACCGCGCATACTTCACCATTCGGCCGCCTGTCTTCACCAACCGCTGTTGTAGTCTGGTCAGCGACCAGTTCTCAATCCCCTTTGGAAGTGCCAGTCGCCGCAATAGGTTCCCCAGGTTGTACGCAAGAACGCACAGTGCCAGCATTTGGAGGGTGGGTTAAGAATGCGCAGGTAGGACAATAGAAGAGGATTTCATGATCGCAGACGCAAAAGAGCACATCTGCAGCGGATGTTATGAAGTCATCGCCTCGCACGACCCCGAAGCCTACCAACAAGGTACTTTTTACTACCACTCCAAGGCCCCCGAGGATAGGCCCGTCTCCCGCAATTGGAATGCTTTTCTCAAGGCGGAAGGGGAGCATTCGCGGGAAGTATTTCGAGAACTTACGGGACGCCAATGACGGCCCTCAAGGGGGTCTTGTACAACTACTGGCCGCTAATTTTCGGGATCGCCATGTTCCTCACTTTTGGAGTGTGCGTCGAAAGCTAAGACAGCCATATTCCGGAAAAGCACGTGCAAAAAGTTTTGCTTCCAGCCTGGCGTAGCAGCAGTGGACGCGGCTTTCGGTCTACTTCTTACGTTCGCCTCCGGCGTCTGAGAGTTGCTGATGCAGGCTGAGTGAACACGCCTTTTAGGGAGGGGATGTTATGTCATTTGCCCTGTACTCGACTGGCTTTGCGATTATGACTGGTGGCCGGATTTATGCCGCCCGGCTGACAAATTCGTTGTGTCGAGGGCAGGAGAAGCGTACGATGCCCAAAGCAGAGTGCTAAATCGAAAATTCCAGCTAAATTCTGCAGGGAAGTGAAAACCATGTTGCGAACAATCGTGATCGTTCTGTTAGTCCTTTTCCTTTTGGGTGCGTTGCCTAGTTGGCCCTATAGTGCACATTGGGGCTACTATCCGAGTGGTGGAGTTGGATTGCTCTTGATCATTGTGATCATCTTGGTTCTCATGGACATTCTATAATCATTACTGCGATCACTATTCGATACGCATTCTAGCCCCTTTGCCAAATTCAACTCTTCGATTAGTTGGGGACAGTGGAATTCTGTGCATTTGGCCACATTCCGATAATCCCGGTGGTCTCAATCGGTCGGCGCAACACTTGCTCGAAGTCTGCTTAATATGATTCCACAAGACTAAATTCGTCCGAGAGCGTTAAGTCAAACAAAACACCGCCCTGTTTAGGTTTTATGTGGGTACAGCTTGCCAGATTGGTTCTCCATAGAAAGTATCGTCGGATCAACCGATTAAGAGGTGTTGCATCGACCGGTTGAGCTGGCTCCTGTTTATCGGGCGGAATCGGCGCCGTGCACATCGAACCTCTGAAAAAAAAGGGGACCGAACGGCTGTCGTACGCCAAAAATGCAGTGCCCATCTTAATTCCGACGAACGACCATACACGTGATGTCATCATGCTGGGAGGCAGCACCGACGAATTCGTCGAGATTTCGCATGATGTTCGAGAGCGTGAGCGCAGATCTTTCCCCGCCGGAGATTCGCAGCAGCGTCAGGAGGCGTGTCTCTCCGAATTCCTCTCGCTCCTCGTTTCGGGCCTCAGTAACGCCATCGGTGTAAATCACTAACAAATCATGAGGCTCGAGCCGTGTGACCCCGGTCTTGTAGTCTTCCATCAGCTCAATGCCAAGGGGCATATTGTCCGATTTCAGCCGCTCGAAGCTCCCATCCCCACGTTTGAGAATGGGCGGATTGTGACCGGCGCAGAGGTAAATGAGATCTCCAGTTGCAGGATCCAGTTCGGCAAGAAAGGCAGTTGTGAAACGGCCATTTTGACTGTTGGCACAAACCTGTCGATTCAGACCTCCTACAAGTTCAGAGAGAGAACCGCTGACACTTGCGAGAGCTCGCAGGCTGGCCTGAAACGTGGCCATCAACATCGCTGCGGGCACGCTCTTACCAGAAACATCGGCCACGGCAATTAATAGCGGGCCATCCGTAGGGCGGCGAAATACATCGTAAAAATCTCCGCCGATGGTCTTGGCGGGGCGTGTAGCGAACGCAATGTCTATTCCGGGAACGTCTGGCGCTCTACGAGGCACTAGCCAGCGCTGAATTTCGCGGGCGATCTCTATATCCCGCTTCATTGAGATGTGGTCGCCCAGGATCAGGACAAGCAGAATCAGCAGGCCGACGAACGCCAGACTGAATTCAATTTCCTCCGTAAAGAATAAGAAGTGAAATCCAATCACGGAGAGAAACGCCAGGATCATAGTGAGAAGCAAAAACAACCGCCGAGCCGGAGAGAGCTTTTTCAGCACACTCCAAAACAGAGTCCCGAAAATCTTGAATGGCTGCTTCCAGGACTGCTCGCGCGTCTCTGCGCGCCCGCTGACGTCCTGTTTATACAGTTGGGAGCTTTCTGAAGCTTCCGTCTTGAATTGCACCCAGAGTTCCTCGAGTTCCATCCCCGCAGTAAGCCGATTCCAACCATCTTTTGAGCGCCACAACGCACGTCTTGCGCGTGTGCTCAGCCCATAAAATGACTTCTTGATTTTGGTAAGTCCGGAGTCCAGAGCTATGCGCCATTCACGCATAAGGGAGGCCACATTACAAGTGTACGTCAAGGTGGCACATGAACCTGTCAAAGTTATTGCGTTGGCATTGCGCTACTGAAATCGGTTCCTGCAAGACGCGAGCCCCGAGGCTTACGGGGATCGACGACACGCTACTCGTCTGCGCGGCTAGCCTTTCGGCGGCACGATATTCGGCGCCGCCTGAATGGTGGTCTGGTAGCTGAATGCCATGCGCCACAGGCCGTCGCGGTTGACCCAGATGCGGCTGATGTGCGCGGGCTTGCCCGCATATGGATTCGCCTGCGCGATCATCACCACGGTGTCGCCAAAGTGAATGAACTTCGCGGCAGGATTGGCCGCAAGCTGTGGAGGCGCCGGACCGATGCCGGGCTTGCTGAGTTGCACCATGCGGCCAGCCTTACCCACCGGATCGGTGTTGCCCGAAGCGATCAGTACGAACTCATCGAGGAAGTGTGGCTCCCAAGCCTGAGGATCGTGCTTTGTGACGGCAGTCTCGAGCTGCCCCCAGGAAGTCAGGATGCCCTTTTCCGCTGCGTCTACGGGCGTGTAGGGCACATCCTTGCAGGGATTTTCGCAATCGTTAGTCGTTGCGGTGGGTGGAGGCGTGGGGGTGGTCCGCTGCGTGACCTCGTGGTAGTCGAGAATGCGCCAGCCCGCTGGCCGCTTCACCCAGATGCGCAGGACGTGGATTTTGCCTCTGGCCACTTGCACGGCGCCGACTTCTGGACCGTACATGCGCGCGGTAACCTGCGCACCATTCTCTTCGCCTAGCGGCGGCTTCGGCGGCGACGCCAGAACTTTGGCTCGCCCTAGCGTCTCGCCCGCGGAATCCGTCCACATGAAATCGGTATCGAGCATATTTTCAACCGCCAATTTATCCATCTTCGCCAGAGCCTGAACAAGCGCATGGTCTGGTGTGTCGACCGGACTGACGGCGAGCGGCGATTGGTTCATTGGCACAACCGTAGAGCGGGGCCCTTGCTGCTCCTGCTTCCGGGCCCGTGAATCTGCCGCCGCGACGTGCGGCCGGAGGCTGGCGACAATCGTGCAGGTGGCGCACACTACTCCGAGGGCGAGTATTTTCGTGAGAGTTGGCTTCATCGCAACCTCCTGGGGAACCTGCGGAGGGGCCTGATGAAGCGGATTCTAGACCAGCGTGACCGCGGAATACAACGGGTTGGTTGAAGCTACTCTTCAGATGCCTATTCAGCTGCGAGGACTATAAGCGCAGCAGGGTGGGTGGTGCGCAGAAAGCCCGCACACTACTCTCCTTGCGGGCGAGTCGCGAGCAGAGTATACCACTGGCGCTCCGGCCTCAATTCCTGAGAAGTCCCCAGTCTGGGCGGAACCCAGTCAGTTGCCCATCGGAATGTGGCTTTTTGCGGTTGGGCCGAGGGGGCACCATGCACAGGACACGCCTCAAAGGAAGGGTAATCGTCAACCTACGCCGGAACGGACCGCGAATAATCTTATCGGGGAGAGCTACATTGAAACGATTGTCGCAGTTGAGACATTGAATCGTCTCATCGGCCATCTGTGTAGGTCCGATATGGACAGCGACATGAACTTTCTGCTTTGTTTTACAGCGTGAGCATTCCATAGTCATTATGATGTAATGCTCGTCGGCCATCTCTACAACTCATTCCTTTCGGCCTCAGTTTCCGCTTCGCGCCAGCCTATCCCGCGCCTTCCCAACAGTAGGTCCTCGCGCCGTGGACTGGGTGCGCTCCCTCTATTGTTGCAACTCCCAATCGTTGCATCGCGTCGATACTTTTTTCACGACCGTACAGGATAAGCGGTTCATTTGAACGAAGGATATAAGAGGTCGTGCAATCACGCTTGGGGCAATCAATCTCTCCTATCGCTAGGGGACTACCCTCTACCGGTTTTTCACCATCTCGTATGAGCAAGGCTGGCATAGCGGCTATCCCCTTTCGGAGGATTCAAACCCAACCCCATGCGAAGAATTGGGTCATCGGTGTCAACTGCCCTCCGATTCCATTCTCCGAAATGGGGTGGCATACGGCCAGTCGCTTGCTGTCTGGGATACCATGATGATTGATTATTGGATTAGACATCTAAGTGCGGAAGGGGAAACCTACACTGCTTGGCCAGTCGCACCGGCTGGTGCCGCAGCTGTACCACTCAGAAGCGTTTCCAAGAAGCCCCTACCGCCCTTCGACGCGCCTCCCGGGAAGCCAATTGCAAAGCGTGGCGGTGTTCCAGCTCAAACGCCGTGGACAAAGACGCGCCTGGAGGCTGGCAGGTTGCGATTTTGGGACCGGAAGTACGACGGCCCAACGTGAAAGCGGGAAGTGGCGCCAAGCTCAAAAAGGGGGGGTCTCACCGCTTCTATTTTAGAGCAATCTGAGCCACAGCAGCCAGGATCAAAAACCCCAACACAGCAAGCAACAATTTCTCCGACCAGCCAGGGTCACGCATCACGTGAGGCTCATTACAAAAAGTGGCTTCTTCATATCCGACAGCAAGGATTAGAAAAATAAACTTTTACCCCTTTATGGGTCAAGGGGATTAACGTCAAGGTCGCTGTATTTAGCTGGAAGATTTAATTTAGGCCGCCACAGGAAATTCCAGCGGTATAGTTTTCTTTGCCGACGAGCGAGACAAGCAAGGCACTACAAGCTCGTCCCAGCCCGACTAACCCACAGCCGCGTCTGGGGGGTTAAGGTTTTCAGTTGTGCCGCACTATTTCAACATCAGCGGGCATGCCTGGGGCATCGAAAAAAGAAGGTAATCAACTCTTGCCTAGTTGCCGCTGTCCGCACTGACTGAGTGTTTGCGCTTCTCTTCAATCAGCTCGCTAATTTCCCGGACCAGTTCGAGGAGTTTCTGAGAGTCATGGTCATTTGCGGCGAGTTCGCAGAGCATTTTCAAGCGTTCTTCCTTGCCGTCTTGCATTAGCAACGCCTTCGTTTGCCGTGGAAGCAATCACCTGTCTTATAACAGAGATGATAATATCATAAAGATTAGATAACAGATAATGCATACACGGCGTACAGCACTTACTGTAATTCGATTGCCTTTTCATGCAGAAGTTACCGTATTGCTAACGGTTTTTGCTGTGGATAATCTATGCATCCGTGAATAACGGCGCGGTCTTACCTTTGATGGCATGGATTTTGCGCAATAACAGAATAACGAGGTGTTTCACATGCGGCGCGACTTCGATGTATTCGAGAAATTCCCCGATGGTTCCACCCTATGGCGAGCCTGTGTACACGGACGATACGAAGCACAACGAAAAACGCATGAGTTTGCGGAACATTCAGGGAATGAATTTTTCTTAATCGACATTCGAGCAGAAGTCATTCTGCCCCTCATTTCGACTCGAAGAAACTCGCGGCCATTGATTGAGAGCGCGGTTGCGGGATGACTAAGATTGCGCGGCGTCATCGTGCTGAGAATGCTGCGGAACAAGAAACTCCGTCAACTCCAAGTCGCTCTACTCTACCTAAAGTAGCTTTTGGCCAAACAGCGTTCCGCTTAATGCAGAAGCAGTGCGGGCGGTGCGGCATGGACACAAAAAAGAGCGAGTTTTGTTCAGCGTGCCAGAAATTCTTCCTCCTTTTTGAACGGACCTAAATCAATATTCACTGCACATTTTTAGTTAGAAACGCTTGCGTGAAAGTCCACCTTTAACGGTTATGTTACAAATTACGTCACAAAATCGAAGGTCTATAGCGCGGGGGCACTTGCAAAGTGTGCCGGGCGGTGCGATTCAAAACAGATATTAATAGCGAAAATTCGAATTGAATTGCAGGCGATAGGTCGCCAGCGGCACGCGCGAACGCATTACTGAGTTTCCTGGATACAGAGCTTTTCGCGGACGGCGGAAAGCTCGCGGCTCCATTCCTGGTGGGCAGCTTCGGAGGTTTGCTGCGTCGCCTGCGCTCCGGCGCCGTGGCCGTTGCCGGCCGCTGCGGCCATGGCGTTTCCGTTGCCGTTCGTTGCGGCGTGCGCCAGGCGCGCGAAGCTGAGCTCCTGCACGGTCGCGAGGTCCACGTGGAACGGCAATCCTGCCGCGATATTCAGCAATCCGTGGAGCCGCTTCAGCGAATCCAGGTCGTCCGGCTTTTCGCGGAACACCGCAGCTTGCGCTTCCAGCCGCCTGCGCATCGTGAATTCAAGCGTGGTGCCATTGAGCTTGACGTGGTTGAGCTGCGCTTCACGCAACAACGCTTGCACGGCGGCTCCGTCGATTTCCGGGCGCTCGAGGGCTTGCTGGAGCTGTCCATTCAGTGCGATGCCGGCGACCGATTGAAATGCGCCGGGTATCGGGACGTTCAAGGCGCTCAAGAACCGCAGCAGCGGGGCTTGATGCTCGTACATGCTGCGGATGGACGCGGTCAAAGAACTCAGGGAGTCCTGGAGAATCAGATTAATGATGCGCCGCTGTTCGTCGCGGAAAAGGGATCGGATCGAGAACGTGCTGTCGTGGAAATGTTCATCGAGAATGCGGATCACTTCGGCGGTATCCGCTTGCGCGAAGGCCAGCTTCAAACGATCCCGCAGTTGATAAAAGGGCGCTTCGTCGCCAAGTTCCCGGACGCCGCCCATGATGTTGTGATCGCCGAGATGCAGGACAGCAAAACCGAAACGCCTTTCTCCCCAGGTGGTCTCGGATTTCACGTGCGCGCGGCCGATGGCAAGGCGCATGCGGCCCTCCGTCTCGACGCTGTATTCTTCGCGCGTGACGTGGTAACAGTAGATTCTGGTTTGGTCGCCGTAGGTTTCGAATAGGCCGCTGACGGCATAGTGGCCGGTGACCTTGCCCGCGGTGATCACGGCCGGCGCTACCCACTTTTTGTAAATTTCCTCGCCGTTGACGTGTTCGGGAATGTTGCTTTTCGCGTTCCGTAGCCGTTCGCAAAATTGCACTTCGAGGTCCGCCAGCCCGGCGGCCTGGTGCGCCAGATGAATCGCGCGGCCCGCGTAATGCAGCACTTGCACCGTTTCCAGGCCTGAGAGCTCGTCGAAAAACCAGCCGCAACTCGTGTACATGAGCATCGCGTGGCGCTGCATCTCGAGCAGCTTGAGGGCGCGAACGCACTCGGGGCCGCTCAGCTGGTGCCTGGCGTGTTTCGCGAAAAATTGTGCGACGTTTTCCGGAGAGCGGTCGAGGATCACGTCGATGTAATCGTTGCGCGCTGCCCAGGGATCGCGCAGCAATTCTCCGCCTCGCTGTTCGAACGCCGGGGCCAACGTGTCGCGCAGCCAATCGAGAGCCATTCGCAGCGGCGCACGCCATCCCTGGTTCCAGTCGCCATGCCCGCCGGACTTGCATCCACAATTCGATTTCCATCGCTCGATCCCGTGGGCGCAGCTCCACGAGGTGTTTTCGTGGATTTCGACCCAGTGATCGGCGGGATGCATCTCGAGGAACTGCCCGTAGTTCGTGAGCTTGGCGACGTCACCTGCGTCGATGCTGCGCATGGCATAGGTGAGCGCCATTTCGCCATAGTGATGATGATGTCCGTAACTTTCGCCGTCCGTGGCGATGTGCGAGAGCTGCGGCCAATCGCGCGCGTCGCTGAAACCGCTCAGCAGGCGGTCGGCGAATTTCTTGCCGTCGTTCAGCAGGCCCTCGAACGCCACACCCTGCGAAATCGGACCGTCGTAGAAGAAAAGCGACATCGTGTGTTTCGACGGCAGCCGAATTTGATAGGCGCGGCTGGGATCGATGCGGTCGCCGGAGACATCCTTCCAGGTGCGGCTGCCGTAGCGGCGGACGCGTTTTGCCTGGCGCGGCGCCAGGATCGTGAATTTGATCCCTTCTTTGGCGAGGGCTTCGAGAGTCGGGATGTCCACCGCTGTTTCGGGCAGCCACATTCCCTCCGGCTGCCTGCCAAAACGCTTCGCGAAATCGCGCATGCCCCAGATCACCTGGGTTTCCTTGTCGCGCGGATGAGCAAGCGGCAGAATCATGTGGTTGTAACCTTGGGCGATCGCTGAGCCGTGGCCGCCGAAGCGTTCCTGGCTCTTTTGATCGGCGTCGCGGATCGCAGCGAGGATTTGCGGAACTTTCTGCTCCATCCACAGCAGCAACGTCGGCCCGAAATTGAAGCTGATGTGCGCGTAATTGTTCAGCAGCTCCACGATGCGATGCTGATCGTCGAGCAGCCGCGATCTCGTATTGGGGGCATAGCACTCGGCGGTCACGCGCTCGTTCCAGTCGTGATAGGGATACGCGGAATCCTGGAGCTCGATGGCTTCGAGCGAGGGATTTTCGCGCGGCGGCTGATAGAAATGCCCATGCACGCAGACGTATTTCATAGTATTTTCCCTTCCTCAGTGCCCGTCGCAGTCACCGTCGGCGCTTGGGAAAGGTCCTGCTCACCGTCGCCGGCAAATGCTTTCGCCAAACCAAAATCCAGCACCTTCACCCGCCCTTCCGGTGTCACCTTCACATTTGCCGGTTTCAGGTCCCGGTGGATCACTGCCTTCTCGTGCGCAGCCTCTAACGCTTCGGCGATCTGGCCGGCAATCTTCAGTGCTTGCTCCAAAGGCAATGCACCTTTGCTCATTCGCTCCGCCAAAGTCTCGCCCGGCACCAGTTCCATCTCCAGGTAATGCGTGCGCGCGGATTGCTCCAATTCATGAATGGTCGCGATGTTGGGGTGATTCAGCAAAGCCAGCATTCTGGCTTCCCGCTGAAAACGAGCCAGGGGCTCGGGATCATGTACAAAAGCTGAGGGCAAGACTTTGATGGCCACGTTGCGCCCGAGCTTGGTGTCTCGCGCTTCATACACTTCTCCCATCCCGCCGCATCAATTTGCGCGAGGATTTCGTAGGGCCCTAGTTTTGTGCCGCTCTTCAATGCGCTCTGCACGGCAGAAGCTCCATGAACATGCTGTCCCCTTGCTCGTGCGCGGCGATGAGCGACTCCACCTCACGCCGCAGCGATGGCTCCGGGCAGGCCTATCTAAATCAGAATTTCCGATTTCAACTTTATCTCCTCGCGAAACCGTACATCCGCCGCCCTCTCGCGTCAACTTCGAATCGCCCTGGCCGCGGTTGGGTGGCAAGCGCGGCTCCTCTAGCAGTTCCGCTGGCCGCCCTGGCCTGTTTCTCGCTTCCGACTCGGCTCGCCGCTGGCACTTCTCCCCACCGGATGATTCCTCAACACTCAGTTCGCTGTCTCTCCTGGTTCGCTACCCGTTCGGCACCGGCAACGCCGCAATCCTTCTCAGCATGTTGCCAAAACGCTGCCGCGTGAGATGCCCTTCGGCCAGCAGCAGCCAGTAATACCGTGCGTGCTTGACCAGCCGTCCGCCGGTCTTGACCAAACGCTGCTGCAAACTCGTGAGCGACCAGTTCTCAATCTTCTTCGGCAATGCCAACCGTCGCCGGAGATTCCCCAAGTTGTACGCGATTACGCTCAGCCATAAACGCACTTCATTTCCCCTGAACCGATGACAGGAAAGACGGGTCCAGTTCACGGCCAGTTTGCCTTCCTTGATCCATTGCTCCGCCGTGCCCCGCTTATTGTAGAACCGCACGACCGCACGGCTCGGCAGCTCCAGGTTGGTGACGATGAAGCCCACAAGGGGAAATACCTCCCCGGCGTGAAACTCGACCTTCGCCACGACCCGACGCGCCGTCCTCCAACTGGCCGCCTGGTAGAGAAAACCCTTGTAGCGCACCACCGGCTTTTGGCTCGGCCGTCCTACCGGACGCGTCAGAAGCTCTTCGATATCCCGCTCCAGATTCTCATTCGCGGGGAGCCGGATGGCATACTTCACTCCGCGCCCTTCCAGTGCCTGGTAAATCTCTGGCTTGGCAAAGGCCGCGTCGCCCCGAAACGCCATCTCCTTTCCGTTCTGTTGCTGGCGCTCAATCTCCGGTAGCAACAACTCTTCCCCGCCCCCAGCGCTGTGTACATTTCCAGGTCGTAGTTTCGCCGCCAGGCACTCTCCCTGACGGTCGAACAGGAACAGCGGATGATAGCAGACCGACTCGAAATACCCGTTGTAAGCGCTCTGTTCCTGCTCCCCATACACCGGGCTCTCGCTGCTATCCATATCCAACACCGCCCGGTGGGGCGAGCCGACTCCCTCTACCCGGGTCACTAGCTCCCGATTGAGTCTCGCTAAACCGGCGAAGTTCTCCTCAAAAGCCAACAAGTCCGTCTCGAACCAGTGCAGCGTGGAGGTCAAGACCAGATCGATCTCGAGTCAAACTAGTTGTGGGCAGCCACGTTCCGGGGAAGTGCTCTATTCTGGCAGCCAGCGTCTGAGGATGGCTTCAAAACCCTGCCTTTCCAGCTCGTCCTTGACTCTGACAGCGGAATCGGCATCGCCGTAGACTCCGATGGCCACCCGGTAGAAAGGACCGGCGCCGCGCTTGAATACAAACACAGGAAAATTCCTCTGATGCAAGGTCTCCGCTAGAGCATCCGCG
>Ga0209380_10001705_pt1 | contig 14541 bp, 8 predicted proteins | sample HubBroMetageWFT6_FD_188347 | JGI IMG/M metagenome (GOLD analysis project Ga0209380, IMG submission 188347) | Warmed and freeze-thawed soil microbial communities from the Hubbard Brook experimental Forest, New Hampshire - Hubbard Brook CCASE Soil... | ecosystem: Environmental > Terrestrial > Soil...
TGTGTCGTGTTTTCTGCGCCTGCAGCCAACGTCTTTCGAGTTTATTTTTTGTCGTTCAAGTTTTAGTTCGATTGCCAGAAACAGCCCGGGACGCGTCCCGGGCTGAAGTGTATGGGAACGAAATTGAGGCAGGCGCGGGAAAATCCGATTCGGCAGGCGGGGAAAAAGCAGAAGGATTAGCCAGTGTTGGGGAAGTGATGAAACGACGGCGTGATCAGGAGAGGATTATTCAGGAGAGGATATTCAGGAGAGGATTATGAGGAAGACGTTTCTGCTGCTGGCGGTGAGCTTGGTCCTGGGGACCAATGTGGCGTCGGCCAAGGACAAGGACATGCAAGGAACGATCGTATCGGAGAATTCGGTTCCCTGCGGCTCAGAGGCGAAGAGCAAGAAACAATCGGTGCAGATGATGTGCCAGGAATATGTGATCCGCACCGACGCGACGGATTACCATGTGCGGCAGGAAAAAGAAGAGCACAAGGCGTTGCTGCCGGTGAACGCTCCGGTGGAACTCACGCTCAGCAAAGACAAGATGAAGTTCAAAGTGAATGGCAAGGGATACGAGATGCTGGTGGTGTCGGAGTCGGCGGCTCCGGCTGGGGCACCAGTCGCGGCTCCGGTTGCGCCGGCAGCGGCTCCGAAGCGGTAACAACGAGTTTTGGACGCAGGGGTTTCAGGTTAAAAGTTGATCTTGCCTCCGAACAGAAGAACACGAGCCGGAAGCGACGTGGTGATCTGACCAAACGAGGCAGCGCCAGCGTTATTCACCGTCGGATTGTTCCAGTTCGCCCTGTTGAAGGCGTTAAAGGCATCCGCCTGAAATAGCAGGCTCATACCTTCCCGGAAAGGCAAAGCAAAACTCTTCCGCAGCGACAGGTCCCAGTCATAGAAGTCGGGCCCAAGGATGTCTCCAATCGGTGCGTCGCCAGCGCCAAGAACGCCTTCCGTGGCAAACGCATTCGGGTTGACCCAACATTTCTTCAGGGCTTGGCAGGCGCCGAAGAAATGCAGCGACTGGCCAGGCACAAGATTCGCCCGCCGATTGACATTACTGCCATTCGCGCCAATAGCTGCCGAAGCTGTGGCCGTGAGCGGTGCGCCGGTTTGGTAGTGCATGATCGCGCTTAACATCCATCCCTTCACGACGCCACCGGCAAACCCCGTAAAGTGCTTTCCCCACGGCGACTCGAGTGTGAACGTGGTAGCCACAATGTGGGTCGCGTCAAAGCTGGCTTTGCCGTAATAATACTTCTGCCAGGATTCCACTACGCCGCCGCTTTGTGTTCCCCCTGCGACGGCTGTCGTTCCTCCATTGACTAAAACCGGATTGGCAGCGGTACTAACGAGACAGGTGAACGGGCATTCTTGTTCCCCGTTTTGGTTGTATGCGTCACCCGCTCCGCTGTCCATTCCCATGACTTTCGAATAGGTATAGGCAATCGTCGTCGTGAAGAAACCTGCGCGCTTGCTGAGACTAAACTGTAGCGCGTTGTAATTGGAATCGACATCGCTAAGGGCCATCTGAACGGTGGAGTACCCAAGGTACGGGCGGATTTGGTCTTTTGAGAGACCAGTCGGAGCAAAACCACCGGCGCACTGATAGGCGGCAGCATTGATTCCGGCCGGGCAGGCCAAGGTATTGGGGTTGGGTGAAACTGGAATGTACGCCTGCTGCGTCCACGTAGCGCTGTTGAAGCTCGGCGCGCGAAGTATGTGGCGCCCCAGGTTGCCGACGTAGGCTACTTGCAACAACATGAATTGCGGTAACTCGCGCTGCACTGCGAGACTATATTGATAACTGCGCGCGACCACCAGCTTGGGATTGACGCCATTTAGACTGAGCGTGCTTGGAGCTGACACTGCGGCTGCCCCGGGGGCAGAATCGAACTGTGACAGCGAGGCGTTAGTGCCTGAGATAGCAGCTGACTGCGCCCATGGCACATAGCCCTGGGAGTTGATGCCAAGGCCGAGCAGGTTTCCTTCCGGCTTGTCATAGAAGATGCCGAAGCCGCCGCGGACGACTGTCTTGTTGTCCGAAAGAGGCGAATAGGCGAAGCCAAAGCGTGGCGCCCACAGATTTTCTGGCTGATAGAACCCCCGCGCCGCGCCTGTGGATATGGCAGCCAAGAGCTGGGGATCAGTCGAGGTAACAGGGACACTGGCAGCCTGGCCAGAGGGCACTTGCCCGGGTCGCTGCAATCCATTGCACTCAATCGTAAGAGTTGGTTGGCCGACCACGTTCATTAAGGGGCCGCCGCACAGTCCCGGAGAAGCAGGGTTAATGCTGCTGGTTGCCTTTCCCCCGGTAAACGTCGGCTCAAGAGCAGGGTTGAAAGCGAATGGATTGAAGTTCGTTATGTTATTGCCCTCAGTGTAGGTCGGGGTGGTATGAATGTAACGCACTCCTAAGACTAGGCTGAGTTTTCGCGTCGCCCGCCAGGTATCTTGCCCATAGGCCTCAAAATCGTTGAAGCGGAATTGGCCGGTGGTGACCGCCGAATTTTGCCCAAGGTTGTTGAAGTTCCCAAGCAGCGCGTCGGCAAAGGCATCACCGGTGGAGTTGGAGCCGCAATTGGTAAGAGCTCCGCTGACCAAGCAGTTCGAGGCGCTGGTTGCCCCGGCGGTTGAACTAAAATTGACGGTGCCGTCGTAGGTGGTGCGCGAGTTCTGGGTTTTGCGGTCCCGCACGAACTCCGCTCCGAACTTGAACGCATGATCGTGTTTCGTCCAGGAGACGTTGTCCACAGGATTTATGTCGGTCACGGGGGCTGCGAGGAAGTTCGGAGCTGGACCATTCACCGGAGCCGGCCCAGACGTCGGAAATGCCGACAACCCAGTGAATGTAAAGGTTGGAAGGCCATCTGCAAACTGCCCCGCCGGATTCCCGAGTGGCGGGATAAAGCTGAAGCCATAGGTGCTTTTCATCCACGCCGTGCCCTGGACCGGGGTCCTCTGGGAATGCCAGTCGGTGTTGATTTTTGCTTCATTAACAAAATTGGGCCGTATGAGATAGGTCCACGAGAGTTGGAGGTTGTAACCGGGACGGTTGCGAGTATCCGGATCTACTGGAAGCGCTCCGCCGAGGTTGGGAAAAGTCCCGAAGGGACTGTAGATGCTCACAAAGTCGTGCAGATAACGGAAATAGATGGTTTGCTTTTCATTCAAGTGTTCATCCACGCGAATGATGTCTTCACGAATGTTCAGGGGGCCGGGTAGACTGAAAGACAAGTTATTGCTCGTCGCCGCGGTCGGTAGTCCTCCTGACGTGGACAAGGCCGCTGCGGCCGAGTACAGCTTCGCGACGGCAGCCCCATCGCCGGTGATGCAAGCGGGATTTATGACGTTGGGCGAACTAAAGAAAACACCGCCGCAACTCGCAGGGATCACCGCCGGTTGGTTGAGCACGAGCCCCGCACCGCCGCTATAAACGTCGGTAAAGTCTCCTGCTGCCTCCGCCGCGGTCGGGAACGTCTCGGATGTGGATGCGGCGGTGCCTGGATAAACCCCTCGAAACCTTTTCCATTCCTGCCCGGCAAAGAAAAACAGTTTGCCTTTCGGTTGAATGTAGGGAATGGGACCACCAAATTCCCAACCAAAATCGTTGGAGTGAAAGGGAGGCACAGCCGCATAACCGGTGGCGGCCGGAGTCGTCAGTTTGGTCTGAGGGTTTTCCGCGTTGAAGATATTATTCGAAACGAATTCGAAGCCTCCGCCATGAAAACGTTCTCCGCCGCTCTTCGTCACGACGTTGACAGTTGAGGAAGCAGAGCGGCCAAACTCCGCGTCGTAGTTGGATGACTGAACATCCACCTCCTGAATAAAATCCGCACCCACTTGATTGAACACGCTGTTGTTCGATCCCGAGTCCAAGTTAAACCCACCGTCGACGCTCCAGTTCTGCCCATCGAGCCGCTGCCCATTGGTGACCGCCACGCTGTTGTTGTAGTTGCTCGTCAACGCGGCCGGACTTGTTCCCGAGCCTTGCAAGGCGGAACCCGGAACCAATCCTATGAGCGATTCGTAGTGGCGCTGATTCAGGGCCAGGTTTTGCATCTGGTCCTGAGTTATCGTGGTGGAGACTTCACCCGACGACGTATTCACCGTCTCTCCGACCGCAAGTACGGTTATCGTTTCCGAGATCGCGCCGACTTCCAGTCTCAAGTCCACGGTCAGACGGCCGCCAGCGGTTACAACGTTGCCTTTTTCAGTGGTCTTCTTAAAGCCTGCCTTCTGAGCCGAGACCGTATAGGTGCCAGCCGGCAGTTGATCCGCGACAAAGTAACCATGGGGATCTGAGGTGACGTCGCGGCCGGCTTGTGTCGCTTCGTTCACGATAGTCACTTTGATATCCGGAACCGCGGCGCCGGACGAGTCGGTGACGGTCCCCACGATGCGGCCGACTATATCCTGAGCCATAGCGAACTGAACCGCCGCAGACATCAGCATCGCAGCGATGAGGATCATCATGGCGTCGACTGCCACCAAACGAAGAAATTTTGGCGCGCGGCGGCTAGTGATCGAGAAATGACTTTTTGGGCGGACCACAATCATTTTGGTCTCCTGGGGACACAAGACGGGTTCGGTTGCTGATTTGCTCCTCTGAAGCCGCCAACTGAGCGGATCACGAGGCTGCACCGTGGATTGCATCAAACGAATTAATCCCTGCGGGAGTTAAGCAGTGATGACATCTGTACGGAAGTTAGACAACCGTGAATTCACCGTTAGAGTGCAACGGTTATTTCGATTGAGAGCAGGAAGCCTCCGCCGTTGCGCTTACTCCTTAAATCGATGAAATTACAGGTACTTGGCCCTGTGTCGTGCGGCGAAAAATTCGGTTATACTCACCGCACAGACGGGTGGCGGTTGAGAGACCGTTCTCTGGGGTAGACGCTTGCAACGGGCGATCAGCAAACTTGAGGCGGAACGGGCCGAGGTGGACGACGTCTTGTCGTCCGATGTATTTGGGCGGACCAACAACCCTGCTCGACTTCTGACATTTGTTTGCGAAAAGTATTTCGAAGGAGCCGTCGACGAAATCAAGGAGTACAGCATTGCGGTGCATGCCCTCGGGCGCCCGGAATCCTTTGATCCGCAAGTGGATACCATCGTCCGCGTCACGGCTCACGCTTTGCGAAAGCGGCTCGAAGATTATTATCGAACGGCGGGGGCGAAACATCCCGTTCATATCTGCCTGCCCCCCGGCCACTACGTTCCCAAATTCATTCACGCAAGTGAGTTGGAAACGGCAGGAAGCGTATCCACACTCGAGGAGAAGCAGAACGGCCGATCTCACGACCGGGCTTCCTCCCCAGGAAACGGTCGACGGGAAGATCTGCAGGATAATGCTGTTCCGGCGCTGCAGGCCCCAAAAGCAGACGACGTCTCACGACCGTACGAAGCTGCCGGATCCGGGAATAAATCCAGGGTACGAACCGGAATGGCGGTGCTGGCGGCCATTTTTGCAATTTCTGTCTGTGTACTCTCGGTTTTCTTCTGGAAGAAGTGGAATGGGAGAATCGGGCGCGAGAGCCCCCCAACGACCCAAGCCACGGTCAGTTCTGGCTACGCTTCCGGGAAGATTCTACGCGCTATCGTGGGCAATCCTTCCGCTTCCTACACGGACGGCGGCGGTTCAAAGTGGGAGAGCGATCATTTTTGTTCAGGAGGGACCACTTTCTCGGTTACGGGTCACGCGATCCAAGGCACAGAAGATCCGGCTCTTTTCTCGAGCGGGCGGCGCGGCGTTTTTCACTGCTCTTATCCGGTTCCGCCGGGAACTTACGAGGTTCATCTCCTATTTGCCGAAACGTCAGGGCTCCAAGAAAACAGCCGCAACGTGGGATTCTCGATCAATGGCGGACCACTGACCAACTTGGATGTGGTGGACGACGCCGGCGGAGATGACATTGCCACCACGAAAGTATTTACGGATGTCGCGCCCGCGAGGGACGGGACCATTCATGTGGACTTCGTCACTCCCGAAGCGTTTGCAAATGCCATTGAAATTCTGCAAAGCACTCCGCATCGCATGCTTCCGGCCAGGATCGTGGTCGGACATTTTCCGTACACCGATTCGGACGGCAATGTTTGGATGGCAGAAAGGTATTTCTTCGGCGGCCGACTTAGTAGTTTTGGAGGTGGTCTATCCAAGATCCCGGATGGTCGCCTCTACGAATGGCATCGGTTTGGGCATTTCCATTACGCAGTGCCGGTTGCGACGGGGGGAAAGTACACCCTGAAACTGCACTTTAGGGAGCATTGGTTTGGCGTTCAGAATGGCGGCATTGGGGGCGTGGGCAGCCGGGTCTTCGATGTCTCGTGTAACGGATCGATGCTCCTCAAAGGATTTGATATTTCCGGGGAAGCCGGTTCCGAACCGTTGGTCAAATCATTTCAACACATTGAACCCACGCCCCAGGGCAAAATCGAAATCTATTTCACTCCTGCCGTCAACTATCCTTCGATCAGCGCGATCGAAATCATTCCGGAATAGTAGGTTCGACGAATTCCGCAAGATTTGGCTTGCGCCGCGGTGGAGGTGCTGCTCCGGGCGAAAAAAACCGCAAGCAAACTTGAATGGCTTATTCTGTGTCCGAATACTCACCGGGCACATCATCCTCCGGTACTTCGTGCGTATGCACTTCCTGCCCCTCTGCTAGCCCGGCGCTCTCGACCCCAGCGACCACGCCGGCCTCGAACGCATTCCCCTCCTCGAGCAACTCGTCGACGCTCTCCGAATCCGCGCCTTCGAGACGGGATAAGCCCTGCAAATCTCCCGACTGTTCGCCGGAGAGCGGTGCTCGACGTTCGAGCGGGAACGACACCTCATCCACACGCTTGCTCTTCTTCCGAGGCTGTTTTGCTGCCGCGACCTTCTTTTTCTCTGTCCTCTTAGGCGCTAGCTTCTTCTTCGTCGCCCTCTTGGGACGTTTCTGCGCGTTCTTTGGGGTCGCCCTCTTGCGCGCGGTTCTGTTCGGCTTCTTAGTGGTTTTCTTTTTGGCGGTCATTGGCGCAGTCTAGCATCGGAGCGTGGGCGCTGCAAAGCGGAGCGCTTGCTAGGCTTGCTAGCGGCCAGCTTGCTATTCGCTGTACTTGCTGTAGTTCGTTGCCAGCGCCAAGGCAGACAGATTGGGAACGCTAAGGAACGAGGATGATCCAGTCAAGGGCGGGTATTGCTGCCCACCAGCTTGCCGCAGCATTCGGGCCGCTCTGGCAGGCTTGAGCGGTCCCATCCCCCGCCGAGGGCCTGAATCAGCAACACCGTGTTCGCCATCCGCCGTCCTAAGATATTGACCGCGGTGACTTCATCCGAGAGGGCGGCACTTTGCGCGGTGATCACCTCGAGATAACTTGTGACCCCGCCCTTATACCGCGTGACGGAGAGATCGAGGGAACGCTGGGCAGCGACGACCGCTTCATCCTGGACCTTCGCCTCGTCTTCCAGAATCCTCACAGCTGCCAGATTGTCTTCCACCTGTTGGAATCCACTCAGCACGTTCTGCCGATAAGCAGCGACTTGATAGTCATAAGCCGCATGCGCCTGGTCGTTAAGAGAACGGCGTCTTCCCACATCGAAGACTGTTCCCACGGCAGATAATCCAATAGACCATAGGCCGCTCGGACCGTTGATGAGGGTCGAGATGGCGGAGCTTTCAAATCCTCCGGAAGCACCCAGGCCGATCAGTGGGTAATAGGCAGACTTTGCAACTCCAATCTGGGCATTGGCGGATGCCACTCGCCTCTCTGCGGCCGCGATATCGGGGCGTCTCTCCAGCAATTCTGATGGCAGGCTGATCGGAATATGCGGGGGCGGCGCCGTGAGAGGCAGTGGGGGAAGGCTGAACTCAGCGGGAGGCTTTCCAATGAGAATTGCAACAGCGTGTTCATACTGCGCGCGCAGCACACCGACATCAATTGCAGCGGCCCGCGTCGTTTGCAGTTGAGTCTTCGCCTGCTCGACGTCCACTTCGGAAGCGATGCCTCCCTGGAAGCGGTTTTGATTCAATTCCAAGGCTTGCTCGTAATCCTTGACGGTAGAGTTCAGGAGTTGTTCCTCGGCGTCCAAGCTGCGGGCTTGAAAGTAATCTACGGCCAGATCCGCGTGCATGCTCAGATTGACCGTAGCCAGGTCCGCCGCACTTGCCTGCGCTTGCTCACGGTAGGACTCCACATTTTTTCGAACGCGGCCCCAGACGTCGGCCTGGTAGGATACGTCGAACGGGAGCACAAAATCGTTGTAGGTGGCGCCGGCTAAGAGTTGCGTAGTAGGGCTGTTTGCCGATAGCCGCGTCCGAGTGGCCGAGGGTCCCGCCGTCACGGTTGGATAGTAGTCGGCCCGATAGTAGCGCAGGACGGCGCGGGCTTGCTGGAACTGCGCTTCCGCAGCCTTCAGATTCTGATTCGATACGTTGACCTGCGTTTCCAAAGCATCAAGCTGAGGATCCTCGAATATGGTCCACCATGTCCCACCAAGATTCTGGTCGTTCGGCTGGGCGGGCTTCCAGTCTCCCACTTCTTTATAGGCTGGAGGAGCCTGTGCCACAGGCGGGTGGTACTTTGGGCCAACCACGCATCCTGTCAACTGCAGCGCCGCCATCGCCATCAGAATGCGTCCGGCCGCTTTTCGCGAGCTCCTGAGAATCAGTTTTCGAGGTGGCTTCACTTGGTATCCCCTGGCAATGTTGCCTGAACAATTTGGACTTCCTGGCCGGAAACAATCGAATCGGGGGGATTGATAATGACCTGATCATCCGACTTGAGGCCGGATACGATCTCGATCTGGTTGCCGAAATCGTGCCCGGGAGTGACGGCAGTCAGCCCGACCTTCCCGTTTTTCACAATTGCTACACGCAACCCTTCGGTGCGGAACAGCAGAGTATTGACCGGAATCAAAAAGGTGGAGGCCTGTGTCGGGACCGCCAAATGGACCTCGGCGTAGGAACCCGTAAGCAGCGTGCCGGTCGGATTGTCGACATCGATTTCTACGAGCAGAGTGCGCGTCGTCAAGTTGATGTCATCGGCAGTGCGCACCAGCTTCCCCTGAAATTTGCGATCCGGAAACTCAGCGAGATTGAGATCCGCTGTCATGCCGACTTTGATCCCGCGCGAATATTCCTCTGGAACGTTCACGTAAACGCGCAATTTCCCAGGTTGAGCGATGTGGAACAGATCGGTCTTCGCAGCGGTATTGCTGCCAGAATTGATGAGGTCGCCGATATCGGTGTTGCGTGCGGTGATCACGCCATCGAAAGGTGCGTAGACCTTTTCGAAAGAGACCAGCGCTGAATACTGCTGTACGGCTGCCTTATCGGCCTCAACGATGGCGTTATTGGCGTTGTAGGTGCCGACCGCGTTATCGACGTCCTGTTGCGACACAGCGTTGCTTTTCAGAAGTCCCTGATACCGCGTTTTGGTGATGGAAGCCAACTCGAGATTGGCTTGAGCGGTTAACAGGTTGCTGCGGGCTTGCTCGAGTTGCTGATCAACCTCTGGCGTCTCGATGAGAGCAAGAAGCTCCCCCTGCTTCACGTGCGCGCCAATATCGAAATACCACTTCTTTAGGTAACCATTCGTGCGAGCGTAGATGGGCGAACTGATGTAGGGTTGCACGTTTCCGGGGAGGATGATTTCCTCAGCGGGAGTCGTTTGTTTTGGCGACACCACCGACACTGCCGTCAGAGCAGCTTGAGCTGTCTCCGTGTCGAGTGCGGCGCGCGCCCTGACTCGGGACCAGATGCCGAATATCAAGACTGCGGCGACCAGGATCCCCGCAACAGCCAGGACCAGCCATGGTTTGTGAGTACGCTGGCCTGCGCCCCCACCATTTGCTGCAGGCGATCTCTCGGCCATTGTTTGTAGGTCAGTCTGAGACAGCATAATTGACTCCCATCACTTGGGTGACTACGACCGCTTTTCCTCTTGGCCCGCTTGCGTTCGTGCCCCCTGCAGTACGCTGAAGAATGCCGGAACGAAGAACAGTGTCGAAACCGTTGCGAAGAGCAGTCCACCAATGACCGCCCGGCCCAAAGGAGCGTTTTGCTCACCGCCGTCGCCCAGTCCGAGCGCCATGGGCACCATGCCGATGATCATGGCTAAAGCGGTCATCAGCACTGGACGAAAACGGGTAAATCCGGCTTCCAGCGCGGCCCCGAGGGAATCCATTCCTTCCGCCATTTTTTCCGTGGCAAAACTCACGACCAGGATGCTGTTTGAGGTCGCGACCCCCATGCACATGATGGCCCCCATCAGTGCGGGGACGCTGAGAGTCGTGTGCGTTATAAACAACATCCAGGCAATCCCTGCAAGCGCGGCGGGAAACGCTGAAATCATGATGAAAGGATCCAGCCAGGACTGAAAGTTGACCACGATCAGCAGGTATACAAGTACGATCGAGAACGCCAGTCCACTCAGCAGACCGATATACGATGCACGCATCGTCTGAACCTGTCCGCGCACGACGACTCGCGACCCGCGGGGTAGCTGTTGGCGGCTTGCGTCGATAATCTTGTTGATGTCACCCGATACGCCACCAAGGTCGCGGCCCGCGACAGAGCCGAAGATGTCAATGACGGGAGCGACGTTGTAATCCGACACAACAGCCATTCCCGCTCCACGCTGCGTAGACACCAGACTTGCCATGAGCGATGGAGGCGACGTTGGATCGGTACCTGTAATAGGAACGTTCTCAAGATCCTGCAAAGTGTCGGCACGATATTGCGGCGTCTGCGTCGCGATTTGGTAGCTGACGTGATTCTTTGGGTCAACCCAGAACGTAGGTGAAGTTTGGAAGCTGCCACTCAGCGATACCAGGAGATTCTGTGCGATGTCGTGAGCGGTAAAACCCAATTGTTCTGCTTTCGTACGCTCGACTCTCAGGCGGAGGTACGGCTCGTCGAAAGGCTGCTGAATCCGCAGATCGGTCGCCCCGGAAACATACCTCATTTTCGCGAGCAGTTCATCCGCGTAGATCCGGTTTCCGTCCAAGTTGTTCCCCACAACCTGAACGTCGATGGGAGCGGGCAATCCAAAATTGAGGATCTGCCCGACCATGTCAGCCGGCAAGAAAGCAAATGAAACACCAGGGAACTCCTTCGGCAGTGTCAGACGAAGCTGGTGAATGTAGTTGTCGGTGGGATGGTGCTTGGCGGATAGGCTCACCAGAATGTCGGCGTCCGATGTGCCAACCGGCGCCGAGTTGCTGTAAGAAAGGTTGATGCCGCTGTAAGGCAGCCCAATATTGTCGATGACGCTCTGGACCTCGGTGGTCGGAATCTGCTGCCGTATTGAGCGCTCGACCAGATCACAAAGGTTGGCGGTTTCTTCAATGCGCATTCCTGTAGGAGCGCGCATGTGAAGCTTGAACGTACCGCTGTCAACACTGGGGAAGAAGTCGCGGCCCAGCCAAGGAATCAGAATCGCGAGGGAACCGAGACAGAACACAAAGAACGTAATCAGGAAAGCACGCCTGTGATGGAGAGCAATCTCCAGCAGGCTGCGATAGCTCCGACGAAAGCTCTCAAAGGCCCGTTCAAAGCGTTTCTGAAGGCTCACCAGCGGATTGCGGCTAGCGGCATGCCCCGGCTCCCCTTTTTCTCCCCGCAAGAGGTACTTGGCCATCGTCGGGACGATGGTCCTGGAGAGAAAATACGATGCCAACATGGCGAAAACCACTGCCTCGGCGAGCGGTACAAAGAGGTAACGAGCGACTCCGGATAGCAGGAACATCGGGGCAAACACGATACAAATTGCAAGGGTGGACACGAAGGCGGGTGTCGCGATCTGCGATGCACTATCCAACACGACCTCGTCCATCTCCTTCTCTGGTTCTGCCTCGCGATTGCGATTGATGTTCTCGACCTCGACGGTGGCGTCGTCCACCAGAATGCCAACCGCCAGAGCGAGCCCGCCGAGCGTCATGATGTTGATGGTTTCCCCGATCGCACTGAACGCAATGATCGAGGTCAAGATCGCCAGAGGGATCGAGGTCGCGATGATCACCGTGCTTCGCCAACTGCCCAGAAAGGTAAGGATCATAAAAGCGGTCAGGCAAGCGGCAATCAACGTTTCCCTGACCACCCCGCTGATCGCACCGCGAACAAAAATCGACTGATCCGCCAGAGGAGTCATTTTCAATTGCGGTGGAACTGTCGTCGCAATTTGAGGCAGAAGAGCCTTGATGCCTGCGATCACATCCAGCGTTGATGCATTCCCCGCCTTTTGGATCGTCAGCAAGACTGAACGCTGGCCGTTTACCCGTACGATGTTGGTCTGCGGGGGAAAACCGTCGCGCACCCAGGCGACGTCTTTCATGTAGATGGTAGTGCTACCAATGGTTTTGATGGGAATGCGGTTCAGGTCCGCGATCGTCTGCGGGGCGGCGTTGGGAATCGAAACGTCGTATTCCCGGGAGCCGATCTTGGACGTCCCGGTGGGCAGGATCAGGTTTTGCAGGCTGATTGCATTGACCACATCCAGCGCGGACAGACCCTTCGACTGCAGAGCGGTTGTATTGAGATCGACTTGCACTTGACGTTGCTTGCCGCCATAGGGATAGGGCACGGAAGCCCCAGGCACTGTGATGAGCTGGGTCCGGATGAAATTCAGACCATAGTCGTTAAGTTCTTGCTCCGCTAGATTTTGCCCGGAAAGGGCTAATTGGAGTACGGGTACACTCGATGCGCTGTAGGCAAGAATGAGAGGCGGTGTTGATCCCGCAGGTAACTGCCTGAGTTGGGTCTGAGACACGGCAGTGATCTGCGCGATGCCCTGTTGAATGTTCGCATTCGGCTGCAAGAACACCTTGACGACAGCGACTCCGTACAGCGACTGCGATTCGATGTGCTCGATGTTGTCGACGGTGGTGGTCAGCGACCGCTCCGTAACGCTGACGATCCGGTTACTCATGTCTTCGGGGAGGAGCCCGTTATAGTTCCAGATGATGCTGACCACGGGGATGTCAATATTCGGGAAAATGTCGGTGGGAGTGCGAACGATCGCCAGGCCACCCATGATTACAATGAGTATCGACACCACTACAAACGTGTAGGGCCGCCGCAATGCCAGCCGAACAATCCACATAGAATTTTCCCTGTTTTTTGATCACCGACGTCGTCGGTTCGCTAACCGTGGTTACTTGCCTTCTGCAACCTGCAAAAACGTGCGGGGCGCAGATGAACAAGGCTTTGCCTCGAGTACCCGGCGCACACGACGCGTGAGTTTTGCACGCGCCCTTGCGACCTGGGCTTTCACCGTGCCTTCCACTACCCCTAGAATTTGTGCCGCTTCACTCGTGCTGAAACCGTCCAAGTCACGCAATTGAAACGCTCTGCGCAGCGGGGGCGAAAGCTCCTGCGCAAACTGCAAGAGCCACTCGTGCCGCTCCGCATCTCGATACTCTTCTTCTGGACTCGGTCCGAAGTGCACTAACCGTTCTGAGACCGTATATCCGTCTTCGTCTCCAAATTGCTCTTGCAGTGACACGTGGATCTGCCGTGGCCTTCTCCGTAATTGCATCCGAGCACAATTGCTGACGATGGCAACCAGCCACGTCGACATTTGCGCCTGCCCTCTGAATTGATCCAGGTGTTTGTAAGCGGAGAGGAGCGCATCCTGAACCGCATCTTCGGCGTCAGCCGCATTGCCCAGATATCGATACGCTGTTCTATGCAGCAAAGGCAGATAACGCGAGAAAACATCCTGCGGTTCACGAGTCTCTGTCTCGGCGGCAGAAATGTCGATGCCTTGTTCGTCTCCGATGGATGCCGCGGTGGCTTGCATATTGGTTGTGCCTCCCGTTCGATAGAGCAAAATGCACGCCAGTCTCCAATCAATCGGAAGACAATTTAGTCGAGCATTTTCAGCAACATGCGTCGGCTGAGCACTTGGGCAAGGACCTGTGGCAATTCGCCGTTCGTCCCGCAGTTGACACCAACGTCAGCATTTCGACTCACTCGCGTTCTCGTGTTCCATGTGGCCGGCTATCGACACCAGTGGAAGGCGCCGGTTCACTCGAAGGACTTGTGTGTTTGTCGGTCAAAGCACAGTTCCCCTTAGCCTTTAGACGGCTCTGTCGTGTTGGAACTGGAAATGCATTCAGCAGCTCAGAAGATGAGAGGAGATCTATGAGACGTCTCACAGCAGAAAACGTAAAACTTGGATTTATTGGACTAGGCAACATGGGAGGCCGAATCGCACAACGCCTGCTTGATCACGGATACTCGCTCGTCGTTTACGACAGGGATGTCACTAAGGCGGAAGCCGTCGCAGCAGAGCGAGGTTTCGCTGCCCAGAACATTCCTGAACTGACACGCACCGCCGATGTGATTCTTTCGTGCCTGAGCAATGATGAAGCAGTTCAAGGCGTTTATACCGGGCCGGCGGGAGTTCTGGCTACGGCGCGGCCCGAAACCATCGTGCTAGAGATGAGCACGATCTCCCCGGAGAGTTCACGGGAGTTGCACAGTCTGGGGGCCAACCATGGCATCGAGGTGTTGGATGTCGCCATCTCGGGCAGTACTCCGGCCGCGGAACAAGGCATTCTGA
>Ga0209380_10001706_pt1 | contig 14541 bp, 9 predicted proteins | sample HubBroMetageWFT6_FD_188347 | JGI IMG/M metagenome (GOLD analysis project Ga0209380, IMG submission 188347) | Warmed and freeze-thawed soil microbial communities from the Hubbard Brook experimental Forest, New Hampshire - Hubbard Brook CCASE Soil... | ecosystem: Environmental > Terrestrial > Soil...
CACAACCCAATATGGCGCGCTTTGGCAGAACGGCGTACTCACAAACCTCGGCCTTCTGCCGGGAGATTTTGGCGGTGAAGCCAGCGGCATCAACGACCGGGGCCGAGTGGTGGGAAGCAACTGGGACTCCACCTTCAACTGGTCCCATGCCTTCATCTGGCACGACAACGTGATGACCGACCTTAACACGCTGTTTCCTGCCAGTTCCAACCTCTTCGCAGTCATGGCTAATAAGATCAACGAGCGCGGACAAATCTCGGGCATGGCAATCGTACTCAGCGGGCCGGATGCGGGCAACATCCACGCCTTTCTGGCAACCCCTGCACGCCAAAGCATGGGAAGGTCGGTTGCAGAGGTCGCACCTACACACCCGAAATCCAATTTGCCCGCGAATGTTGGCGAACAGCGTTTGCCGAGATTCGTACTCGGCCAATTCGGCCGATAAACGCTATTTTCGACGCTTCCGCACCATGCATTCCAGCCATATGCTGCGCGAGGCGCAAGGCCGGAGATTGTGCGGGACATTCTGGGTCACGCAATATCGACGTGACCCAGAATGTTTACGGCAAGGTGCATCGGCTGGATCTTCTTATCGGTCCCGTCTTCGTTCATGAACCAGAATCTCCCATTCTCGACACCGTTCCCTTAATTCAAAGGGCTCGTGTCGCGCAGCACTAATTGAGGTTCTTGCGCACTTTCGGTGCAGGCGAATCGGCCTACCACCCTTTGCGAACCGGCGGATGAAGTTTTACCCGCGCACCATAACGGGGACACAGCGGGTGTCGAGCAGTACTTAAAGGCCGGACTGGACGTGCCCTGTTTTCGCGGGTGTCCGGTCAATTAATACAAAAAACATTGTATTAATTGACCGGATTGTTGTACTTAAAAATCGGAGAATCTCGCTTCTTCCGCTTCGCAACGCGAAGTGTCACTTGCGCACGCGTCCGCGCTTTGTTCTCGCCACGTTCACACAGCCGTCATCTTCCGTTCACATTTCATTTCCTCTACTCCCGAACTGCTCCAAAACCCCTAAATCCCTTTTTTACATGCAACAAGTGCAACGCTTCGGGAGCGTTGATGGCACTGTCCGGTTTTTAGGTACAATTCTGTCCGGTATTTAAGTGCAGCTCGAAATGGTTTTCCGGTCTTTAAGTACACGAAATTTACATCGAATGGAGTTCGTCCGGCCTTTAAGTGCAGCTCGACACCTGATGAGAAAGGTCTAATTTCTTGAACAGGTGGGAGACGAAGGCCCGGTGTGACGTTTTCGCCAGCATCCTTACCGATACCCTGAGTGTCATGAGAAACCCCTACGCTGTCGCGTTTGCGGTCGAAGGTGTTGCTGCGTACGGCGTCTACAAGGAAGGAGTAGCGGCATATCGCGGCCAGTGCACCTTCTAAAAGGAACAGTCGATCCGCCCGTTCGATGAGAGGGAGAAGTGGCGAGCTCAGAAAAGCGACCTGGTAAGAAGCGAATTGTGCGGGTTGGGGAGGCCGCGGCGTTTGGTTTGGGCGAGAGGGCACTATATTACGACTCCAAGGCGGGTGCACAGGGTTTTGTGGCTGAACTGAACCTCGCTAGTGGGTACGCAAAGGCAAAAGAATTGACAAACCGATTTGCTGCTCCTACGCTCTGTGCTAGTAAACGATTGCTCTGATTCATAGGAGGGTAGGGCGATGGCGTCTGGAACAAATCGAAGAACTTTCCTGAAGGTGACGAGCGCCATGGCGGCGGGTACCTATGCTGCGTGCGTCCTTCCAGTCTCCGCCACTGCCGATAAGAACTTGCTGGCGGTTTCAACTCCGCTGACGACTTTTGCATATGGGGATGTCCAACTGCTTGACGGACCCATGAAGCACCAGTTCGAACAGAATCACACACGCTTCCTAAATCTCGACGACGATCGCATGCTCAAAGTCTACCGGCAGGTCGCCGGCTTGCCTGCGCCGGGAGAAGACATGGGCGGCTGGTACGACCTTACAGGCTTCAGTCTGGAAGGAAGCGACTTTCATGGCTTTATTGCCGGGCATAGCTTCGGACAATACGTTTCCGGACTGGCTCGGGCCTACGCAGTCACGCAATCCGATGCGACGCGAGCCAAGATCAATCGCCTGGTGAAAGGCTACGGAGAAACGCTGGATGCGAATGCCAAGTTCTTCGTTGACTATCGTCTTCCCGCGTACACCTATGACAAGCTGTCTTGCGGCTTAATCGATGCACACGAATTCGCCCGCGATCCGACGGCCATGGATATCCATGAGAAGCTGACTCGGGCGATGGTACGGTACCTGCCGGAAAAGGCCTTGTCTCGTGCGGAACAACGCTCTCGTCCGCACAAGGACACATCTTTTACTTGGGACGAGACCTACACTCTCCCCGAAAACCTCTTCCTTGCGTATCAGCGCAGCGGCAAATCTTTCTACCGCGACTTGGCGAAACAATTCCTCGAGGACGACACCTACTTCGACCCGCTGTCCCAAGGCAACAACGTGCTGCCCTTCGAGCACGCTTACAGCCACGTGAACGCATTCAGTTCTGCAATGCAGGCCTACATTACCCTAGGAAGCGAAAAGCATTTGCGCGCGGCGAAGAATGGCTTCGAGATGTTGCAGTCTACGCAAAGCTTCGCAACTGGCGGCTGGGGGCCGAACGAAGCATTCGGAGAGCCGGGCACGGGACAGTTGGGCGCTAGCCTCACTACGACTCACGCCAGTTTTGAGACTCCCTGCGGGGCCTACGGCCACTTCAAGATCACGCGGTACCTGCTGCGGGTCACGAAGGATTCGCGCTACGGCGACAGCATGGAGCGCGTGCTCTACAACACGATCCTCGGGGCCTGGCCGATTCAGGCCGATGGGACGTCGTTTTACTATTCGGATTACGCTTCGACCGGCCAGAAGGTCTGGTACCGAGACAAATGGCCATGCTGCTCAGGAACGTTCCCTCAACTCGCGGCCGACTACCACATCAGCACCTACCTTCGTTCCGAAGATGGCGTGTACGTAAATCTATTCACTCCTTCGAGGGTGCAATGGAAGGATGGCGGTGGGCAATACGGCCTCAAGCAGGAAACCAAATATCCTTTCGATAACAAAGTCCAGATCCATGTGTCCGCTTCGCAGCCCAAGGAATACACAATCTACGTGCGTGTTCCAGCGTGGGCCCGGCCCAACCCGGTGGTCGCGGTGAATGGCAAGCGAGTCTCCGATCCCGTAGATCCCGGTACTTTCGCCAGCATCCGTCGTACCTGGAAAGAGGGCGACCGAGTCGAACTCGAACTGCCTATGCCGTTACGGCTGGAAGCTGTCGACGCAAACCACCAGAACCTAGTGTCTTTGATCCAGGGGCCGCTCGTGCTATTCGCCGTCGGCGATTCGCAACCGACCTTCGACCAGGGCGCTTTGCTACAAGCCAAGCCGACACCCAATACAACGGGAGATTGGCTGGCCAGTTCGGCTGATGGCAGCCATGTAACGATGCGTCCTTTCATGAATATTGACAAGGAAACCTACAGCACGTACGTGTTACTGAAGTCTTAATTGGAATGTCAGATCGAAGGCCGCCGCGACGCAATACTTACTTGGTTTGCGCGTCCCCTTCGACAAGCTTATAGCGATACTGCTCCCGTTCCTCCTTCGTTGCATCCTGACGAAGGAGGGCCAGGCGTTTGAGCAATTCGGGGATTTCACTCGTCCTGCCGGTTTTCCTCAAAGCCTGGATCAGGTGATATAAGGCGGCCTGATCCTTCGGATCGATTTCGAGCGCCTTCTTCGACTGGGCAACGGCTTCAGGATATTGCTCGGCCTGTAGATAGAGCTTAGCCAGCACTCCTCGAGCTGGCCCGAGTGTGGGACGAAGCGCGACAGCCCTTTTTGCCGAACGCATCGCCGTTTGAAATTCCGGGCTACCCCGTTCTGCGCCTTTTTGGACGAGAATGTCGGCCCGCAGATAGAGGAGGATCGGGTCACTGGGGCTGTGTACCAGTTTCTCCTCAACCCCGGACAACGCCTGGTCAAGATTATTTTGCTGCACCGCCGCGAGTCCTTGGGCGGCGGCGCTCAAGGACTGACTTGGATCCAGCGCATATGCCGACTCAAAGTCGGCTTGGGCTTTTTCGTATTCAGCCAACTGTACGAAGAGGACACCGCGCGCAAAATAAAGCGACGCCGCTTTCGGCTGCAGGCCGATCCCGTCATTCACGACATTGATGCCAACCTGAAAAGACTGGTGGGCCGAGGAGATAGCCGCGAAGTCCAAGTACAAATTGATGTTTTGCGGGTCGAGCAAGATGGCCTGGCGCAGCGTATCGACCGCCTTTTCGGTGTCATGCGCATCTTCATACGCGGTCGCCGCAAGTTCCAGAGTCTCAACATCTGGCTTGCCTGGTCCAAGCATCGGATCAAGCGTGGCAATGGCATCCTGGGGCCGGTGAGCCATCATCTGAATCGATGCCAGCAGTTGACGCTCCCGGCGATCGTCCGGATTCAGAGCCAAAGCACGCTGAAAAACGTTGGCTGCTTGATCGAGCCGCTTGAGTCTCACCAAGCAGGTTGTATACGCATGAAGCGCCAGGACTTGAGACTCAAACAGCGCAGCAGCCTTTTCGAAATGAACGACCGCAGCCGCACAATTTCCCTGTTGGTACTGAAGCACCGCCAGCATGCCATGGCTGGTTGAGTCCAGAGGCCGCAAACGCAGAAGATGCTGCAGCACCGGTATCCCGGACGCGCTGCCGGCATCGTAGTCGATCTGTGCAGTTCCTTGTAACGCCTGGATATTGTCCGGAGATATCTTAAGAGCGTTGCGGAACGACGCTCGTGCTTCCCTCCTCTGTCCCTTGCCTGAATATGCTACGCCTTGCATGGTCCAGAAGGTGTCGTTCCCTGGAAAGTCTTCGAGCGCCAGATGGAGAAGTTCGAGCGCCTTATCGAACTCCTGGTTCCGCAATGCCGAAGCGATGGGACCGATGCGATCCCCAGCGGTCTGAGCAAGCGCAAGGCTAAGAAGCAGGATCGGGACGATCACGGCGCAGGCTTTTCGGATGGGAAACCATTCTGTCATTGTCGGATGTGCTACTTCTAAAAGCGTTTTCACAATTGGTGCGCGACATGAAGCATGGTAGTCGATGACGGGCTGTGCGTATCAGGAGGGGGTTGACTGCTCTGTAGGCGAGAGTAGCCTTGTTATTCAATATCGAAAAAAGACAGCCGCCCCGCCTCGGGTAAAGCGGGCCGACTGCGATCCTCAGTTTAGGGATGGCTCAGAAAGAAATCTTGCCTCCCAGTTGCCAGAATCGGGGCTCATGCGATGCCGTCGCTTGGCCGAAATTTCCATCCGGGAAATTCACGTCGAGGCCGGTCGTGCCGTTCCACGCATAATTTGCCCGGTTGAAGAGATTGAAAAGCTCGAACCGGAATTGAAAATTGACCCTTTCCGTAATTCGGTTGTCCTTGTAGAAGTTAACGTTCGTCTCGATAAAGTTCGGCCCACGGAATTGCGTCGACCTTTCACTTCCGTTTTGACCAAAAGTAGGAACCGCAAAGTCGCTCTTCGGAATTGCCCCCGTGAGCCAAGCGTTATTGGAAGTTAACTGATGGTAACTGAGGGCATCCGGATAGGAGGCGGCAGTTTCTCCGTCGGCGTTGTAGTTCCCACTCCCGGCTTGGTAGGCAACAGCGGGATCTGTCGCTGAGCATCCGGTGACGTTGCTGAGGGCGCCCGATCGGCACACCGCGAGAAAGCCGTTCGTATTATTGACGGTTAGGGGATAACCCGACTGGAAGATGCTCGTACCGCTAATTCCCCACCCCCCGGTCAGATACCCTACAGCTCCCTTGCCACCATTCATGCCTTTCAGCGAGTAGTTGAAGCTCAAAGAAAATCGGTTGGGCACGTCAAAAATGGACGGGCCGTAATACTGCTGAGGGTTCAGTCCTGCAGAATTGGGGTAGTAAAGTCCATCATCCTTCGAACTGGAACGAGTGTAAGAAGCGTCCAAGTACCCACGCGAGAAATGCCCTCTGAAGTCAAAGATCAAGGCGTCGTAATTGCCATGGCGGTCATTGTCAGCGTAGGTAATTGGGCCAAAGCTCTGGTTCAACCGGGTCGGACTGGGTATGACTGGAGTGGAACTGTTGTTCATCTGGTTGATGAGGTCGCCTGGAAACGAATTGATATCCACGCCATAGGAAACATTCCCGATAGAGTTACCATTGGCAACGATATTGTACGAATGCGAGCCGTTATATCCGACGCTCGCGGCGAATTTGCTTCCCAGCTTCCGCTCCAAAGTGATGGACCAAATATCCGATTTCGGTGACTTCAACAGTGGGTTGATGCCACCAATGGCGAAGCTGGCGCCCACAACCCCACCCTGCGCGTTGAGGCCGCCTCCCGCTTTTGGTGTTAGCCCTATCCCTGAACCGAAAGTCGGGAATGAGAATCCAAAGGGAGGCTTACTGCTGGTCCCAAGGGCAAAGATTGGGGCTTCGGCGGATGCTGTTCCACCCGCAACAAACGTCGGCGCGACTTCTCCCGGGGGACTCCCTCGGAACTCCTCCTGCACGTTGGCCTGGGTCAGCCAGTTGTTGTATATACCAAAGCCTCCGCGCACCACCCAGTCACCTTTTCCCGTGGGATCCCAAGCCACACCGATGCGAGGACTGAACAGGTTGTTCACCGAGTGCAGCAGAGCATTGTGAGTAGCCTTCGCGTAGCCATTCGCCACCTGCTGCTGCTCGGTCGAACCGGTGCCTAAGTAAAAGTTCCCGAAGACCGTTGACGGACTCTTCGACCAGGGGTTTCCACTGTCGTCATAGCGCAAGCCCAAGGTCAAGGTCAGATTCTTCCTGGCCCTCCAGGTATCTTCCACAAAGAGTCCGAAGGTTCTGGACGCAGCATCCCAACTCCACAGCTGCTCCGTTCCGGTTGCTGGGTTGTAATAAATTCCGTTTTCGTTGGTCGGAGCATCCTGCGCCAGCGTCAACAGATTGCTGAACGAGAATTTCGGCTGTGACCAAGGTCCCTGGAACGGCTCGACGTCGTCCCCATACCAGCCTTCGTATCCGAACTTCAGCGTGTGGGCACCCTTGACATGCGTGAGCACGTCGCGCCAATGGTAGTTGTGCTGAATGAAATCTCCCTGCGCGAACCCAACCCCGAAAGCCTGCCCGGAATCGACGTTGATGCCGTTTACCGAAATCGAGGGAACGGTATAGTCCTTGGCTCCGCTGCCGAGCACGCCTTCCACCCTGCTCTGGCCGGCGGTAAAATCATTCAGCGTGGTGGAAGAAAAGGTGTGAGTCCAAGACGCTTGCCCTGCGACTTGCCAAGTGTTGTTCAAGGCTGAGAATTGCGGCATTGGAGACGGGGCGCCGGTCAACAGCAGTGTTCGGAAAATGCTGGCGTAGACACGGTCATTCTTGAACCCTTTGTCTAGGCGGGCGAAATACTGAGTGCCGTTGCGTACGGAGGTCGCGCCAAACGAGCCAGTATCGATCATCGGCGTGGAGCAGGGGATGTTTTCAACCACTGCCGTTCCGCAGACTGTGCTGCCCAGAACATCCGATGCAGTTTGGGAGACGGCAATGCCGGAAACTCCGACAGGCTGGTACTTCGCGAGCACACCGGTTCCGACCGTATTCGGATTATTAGCTTGGGCGAAGGAAATAAATTCAGGCGCGGGAAAGGTCACTGATCCGCCTGCGCTCGACGAAGAGCGCAACGGTTCGACCGCAAAATAGAAGAAAAAATTGTGGTGCGGAATCACCGGTCCGCCAACGGCAAAATCCATGTTATTGGAGTGGAAAGGCTTGTAAGGGTAGCCCACGAAGTGCTGGCTGGCGAACATACCCTGGTAATTGAAATAATCGGACACAGAACCATGGAATCGGTCCGCACCGGACTTAGTAGTGAACATCGTTTGCAGCCCGGCAGCGCGGCTGTATTCGCTCGAAAACGTATTGACCTGAATACTCGTTTCCTGGATCGCTTCCGGTTGGGGGGTCAGATTCAAAACGCCCTGACGAATGCCGCTGGTCACGTCTAAGCCATCTACAACGTATTGGTTGTTGTTCTGACCCTGGCCGTTGGCGCTGGCGTCAACCTGCTCCTCCGTGGAGAAGTTGTCCACACCCGACGCCGGGCTTCCGGACGAACTTGTGCCCAGTCCCGAGACTCCCGGTGCAAGCGTCACTAGGGTCACCAGGTTGCGTCCGATGATTGGCAACTGCGCCACCGCCTGGTTCTCAATGGTCAGTTGGGTTCGGCTATCGGCGGTATCGACCGTCGGGGCCTCTGTGGTGATCGTAACCGCTTCAGACACCGAACCGATCTTGAGGGCGATTGGCACGTTCAGGTTTTGTTCCGTGAGCAGCGTGACGTCGACTTCGGATTTTGAAAAGTTCGCTGCTTGCGTAGTGATCTTGTAGCTGCCCGGGGCCAGACTCACGAAACGGTAGTTGCCGGAGTCATCACTGGTGGCAGTTGTGGTGACACCCGTCGCGACGTTTACTAATAGGATCGTGGCCTTCGGCACAGAGGCCCCGCTCTGATCCTGAACCACGCCCTGGATGCTGGCAGTGAACTGTGCGAAAGCTGCGCCGGCGACAAGCAGGACCACGGAGAGTGAATAGAAAACGCGGCGGAACGGCATGCATCTGGGCATGAGTGCCTCCTCCCAAAGCGTGTGCGCTGAAAAATGAAGGCGTACCGCAGTCTGCTTGTGAGAAAACGTTTACTTCAAGGGGTAATGTATAAATATTACCGGTCATAGCTGTCAAGAACTTTTTTCGGAACTTGTTTTCGGAACTCCGTAGGGATCGGGGGTTGGCAATGATCCGTGCGTCGCTGAGATGGCTCTATATCTGGACTGCGGCTCCGCACCACCGCGAAACTAACTAGATGCGGTTCCAGCCTTTGTTGCTCACGACTCGTTTTAAGGGGGGGCTCTGGCAACTGCAAGGCTTTCTCGAATTCCCTCGCAATCCGGAGACCATGGGCCCGAGGCGGTCGCTGGCCGTCTGCGCAAACATCGCCGAAGCGAGCATGACCAAAGCCACAGTCGGACCGAATTTTCTCCCGAATGAAAACTGACATCCTGCTTTCAGCGCCTGCTTTTGATTTGTTTCACTCGCCTTTATACTTTCATGCGATTCCCAATCGCATGGTAATCGGGCGCCAGTGATTGGCATGAACGCTTGTGACTCCAATGCTCATTAGAGACCTGCTTCACAGCTGTCCACTGACGAAGTGGACATTTCAGTTCGCATGTCCCTTCCTTCTTGTTTTGTTTGCGGGCAGCGTCTCGTCGGCGCAGGAATCGCCCACGAGCATCCTTATTCATGTGCGGGCTGATCAATCCGATGGTACGATCGGGCCGATTTGGAGCTTCTTCGGATACGACGAACCGAACTATACGTACGCTCCGAACGGAGTGCAGCTTCTTCGTGAGCTGACCGCACTTAGCCCGGCGCCAGTTTACGTGCGTGTCCACAATCTGCTGACCAGCGGTGATGGATCCGCCTCGCTGAAGTGGGGCTCGACGAATGTCTATACGGAAGATGCGGCCGGAAAGTCAATCTACAGTTGGACCATCCTGGATCGGATTTTTGATACTTTTCACAACGCTGGCATCAAGCCATTGGTGGAAGTTGGCTTCATGCCTGAGGTGCTCTCCACTCATCCAGAACCGTATCGCCACGATTTCCCGCACGGCGAAATCTTCACCGGATGGGCGTATCCACCAAAGGATTACCAAAAGTGGTCGGGGTTGGTCTTTCAATTTGCCAGCCATTTGCTGGAGCGCTACGGCGATGCCGAGGTAAAGACATGGCTCTGGGAAATATGGAACGAACCCGACATTGGGTATTGGAAAGGAACGCCTGAGGAATATTTCAAACTGTACGATTTTTCGGTTGACGCGCTTTTGCGTGCGCTGCCTGGCGCCCGTATAGGCGGTCCTGACAGTACCGGTCCCTCCTACCCCAAGGCTGCCGAATTCCTGCGGCTGTTTCTGGAGCACTGCGCTCACCAGAAGAATTACGCGACGGGAAAGACGGGCTCGCATCTGGATTTCATTGCTTTTCATCCAAAAGGTTCGCCCAAGTGGGAAGGCGATCACGTGCGCATGGGAATTGCCCGTCAACTGGCTTCCATCGAGGAAGGCTTCAAGATCGTGCAATCTTTCGCAGAATGGCGTCACACACCGGTGGTGCTCGGAGAATCGGATCCGGAAGGCTGCGCTGCCTGTTCAGCCAAGGAACATCCCCAAAACTCCTATCGCAATGGGGCGTTGTACGCAGCTTATACCGCGGAAGTGCTCGACAGGATTTATGCCTTGGCTGAGAAACAGCATGTCAACTTTCTTGGAGCGGTGACCTGGGCGTTTGAATTCGAGGATCAACCACCCTTTGAAGGATTTCGCGAGCTGGCCACCAACGGCATCGACAAGCCGGTTCTGAATGCATTCCGGATGTTTGGTTTGCTGGGTAACGAACGCGTGAAAGCTACAAGCTCGGGAGTTGTGCCAACCGAAGAGGTCGTGAGCGATGGGGTTCGAGGCCGGCCCGACGTCAATGTCATCGCCACCAGGAAGGACCACGAGATCGAGGTCTTAGTCTGGAATTATCATGACGATGACCTGGCCGCGACAAATGCTGCCGTCGATCTGGAGATCGATGGCCTCCCGCCTGCAGCAGCTCACGGCATCTTCGAGCACTTTCGCATCGATTCCAGCCACAGCAACGCATTCACGGCATGGAAGGAACTAGGTTCTCCATCGTCACTCTCTCCCGGGCAGAACGATCAGTTGCGGCGCGAAGGGCAGTTGGAGCTCCTCACTTCTCCTGGCCCGATTGCGATCGCGAACCACTCCGCACACCTGCAATTTGAACTGCCTCGGCAAAGTCTCTCCCTCGTTCGACTAACGTGGTAAAAATCCTGTCGGCGATCAGTTCCTCCGCACCGACTTCACGACTGCTGAGAAGTCTTGGTCGCCCAGTCCCTGGTCAACGGCGTGTTTGAAAACGTCTAATGCTGGAGCAGCAGTCCGGAGCGGCAGTCCGCACTTCGCTGCTTCGTTGATCGCGTATCCGATATCTTTGGTCATCAGTTTGAGTGGAAAATTTGGTGTGAAGTCGTTTGCCGCCCTGCTGGCCAGCATCCGCTTGATCAACGGGCTCGCCAGCGCGCTGTTGCCAAAAACAGCGGCACATTTCTCGCGATCAAGACCGCTCACACTCACGAGCGCGAGAGCTTCGGCGAAAGAAGCCGCCTGTACGCCGCACAGAAAGTTGTTAATCAGCTTCACGAGCGCGCCACTTCCCGTCGGACCAAGATGCAGCACTTCGCGACCGAGGATCGACAGCACTTCTTGCGCTCTACCGAGCGCAGCGGCTGAGCCTCCCACCATGAAAAACAACTCACCCGATGCTGCGTGAGGCTTCGTTCCCGTCACCGGAGCGTCGAGCAGTTCGCACTCGCGCTGGGCAGCAAACGCAGCCAATTCCTTCACCCAGCCAACGCTCAGCGTGCTCGATTCAATCAAGATCGAACCGCTCGAAACCCCGGCTAACGCTCCGTTTTCACCGAGCCATACCTCTCGCGACGCGGCATCATCGGCGACCATACTGATGACGATCTCGGCTCTGGCCGTAGCCTCGCGCGGAGATCCACCGACCAATGCGCCCGCCTTTGAGAATGGCTCCGACCTTTCGCGGCTACGGTTGTAGACAGACAAAGGGAATCCTGCCGAGAGCAGACGTCCCGCCATGCCTCCGCCCATGATCCCGAGCCCCAGCACTGCCACACGTGGTTTTGCCATTGTCGTAGTCACCCTAAGGAAGTCACTTGAATCAGGCTCGGAGATGTGGCTTGGACCTGCACCGGATTTCGCAGGGGTCGTCCAAAGCCTTCAAATGCCACCTGCATCACATCTCCATTTTCCACATGAACACCCGCTCCGAAACTCAGGCAGTCCGTCCCGAAGAAATGCACGTGAATGTCACCCGGGCGGCGGTGGGCCTCAAACTTGAAATGATGGTGTTCCATATTCTGCAAGCTGTGGCACATCTCAGCCTGCCCGGTCCGGAACTTTGTTGACCAGATCACTCCGCCGTTCCGCTCAATGTTTACGGCCACGGATACGGACTCGAATTCTGGATCCACCACCAATTCAGGACCGACCGCGCAGGTGCGAAGTTTGGACCCTGCCAGGTTGAGATAGTTTTTCTTTTCGAAACGATGGTCGGAGAACTCGTTGCCGCCGGCCATCCCGATCCGTCGTGGGGTTCCATCCGCAGCAATCAGGTAGATGCCTGCAATCTCCGCTTCTTCCCCTCCGTCCTCAGCGTAAGAGGGAATCTCCAGCGACTCTCCGTGAGCACGCAGCGTCGTGCCCGTGCCTTTGTAGAACCATTCGGGCGCTGTGCCGATTTTCCCGTGGGCCGGTCGGCCTCCATCCACTCCCCAGCGAAACATCTTCATGCTGTCGGTGAGTTCTTCGCCGTTGCCAGCGTGCATCGACTGGCGATCGCGGGCGCTCCCTAGATGCGTCAAACCAGTTCCGGAGAGCAAGCACCGCGCAGGTTCCGGATGGTCAATCGGTGGCAGTAAGCGCCATTCTGAGCGCTCGCTGTACACAAGGTCGTAATCAAGGCGCTCCGCGGTAGCCCTTTGCCTTGCCGCCTCGCTCAGCTTCACGCCAGTGGCAAGCGCGGTTCTCGCCAGGTCATAGACTGAACCGCAACCATCAAGTAATCTCAGATGCGGCTCTTCCACCAATGCAACTCGACGGACAACGCCACGCTTGATTTGAACGAGCCTGGTCATGACTTGTGACTCCCCCGACTTCCTTTATTCGACGACTTCAAAATCTTCGAATGCTCTTGGCTGAATGGACAATCCCAGTCCCGGGACATTTTCGTCCAGATCGATAAAGCCGTCCTTAGCCCTCGGCTCGCCGTCGAAGATGTACCAGAACAACTCGTTGCCGACCTCGACATCCACGATGGGAAAATACTCAGCCATCGGAGAATTCAGGCTCGCCATCACCACGTGGTAATTGTGCATCTGCCCGGCATGAGGAATCACGGGAACTGAATACGCCTCGGCCAGTGCAGAAATCTTGCGCGCCTGCGTGATCCCGCCCACGCGATTTGTGTCAAACTGTATGTAGTCGAGCGCGCGAGTTTCCAGCAGATCGCGAAACCCGTAAACTGTGAACTCGTGCTCTCCTCCCGCAATCGGGACACGCCCGTACGATTTCAACTCTGCATATCCGTGAATATCGTCCGGAATCACCGGTTCTTCGAGCCAGCGTAAGTGAAACGGTTCAAGCAAAGGAAGCATTCGCTTCGCATAGTCGAGCGTCCATCCCATGTAGGCGTCGGCCATGACGTCAATGCCGTCGCCCACTGCCTCGCGTACGGTACGAACCAAGGCAAGATTGTGCTGCATGCCAGCCGCTCCGTCCGTGGGTCCCCAGCCAAAACGCAACTTCATCGCCTGGTAGCCTTCGTCTTTATAGCGCTTCGCCTCCGCCGCCAGTTGATTGAGTTCGACACTATAGAGGCGGCTGGCATAGACAGGGATGCGAGGCTTGGTACGGCCTCCGAGCAGTCGGTACACCGGCTGCTTCGCCGACTTTCCGAGAATGTCCCATAGCGCGATGTCGACCGCGCTGATCGCCGCCATTGCGATTCCCTTCCGGCCAAAAGCCATCGTCTTTCGATACATGTGCTGCCACAGGAATTCGATATCCCAGGGATTCTGGTGAATCAACAGCGGTTTCAAATAAAGATCGATCGTCTGTTTCACGAGTGGGGGGGCCAGAGCAGCATTACCGATGCCTAGGAGGCCATCGTCGGTGAAGATCTCAACCACCAGCCATCCGTGGAAAGTAAAGGTTCCCATGGAGGCTTCCGTCAGTTGCAGAACATTCATGGGATTCGTGCAGAAATGTGGCGGCAAGGGCGCGGTCTTGCCTCGCCAGCGAAACACGCGCGTCCGAATTTCTTTAATCTTCATCGAGCTCCCTGATAACTCAATCTGCGTCCAATTTCACCGGGCTCGAATGCGGGAATTGCAACGAGAATCACCAGAAGAGCGATCACGTGAAATGTACCCGCAAGTGAAAACAGGAAACCATATCCGAAACCGCGGTCCAACAAAAATCCAGCAACTTGACCAAATGCAATCCCGCCCATCGCCCCACCGAATCCCACCAACCCTGCGACCGAACCAACGACGCTGCGTGGAAACAGGTCCGTCGGCAGGACCATCACCAGCGTGGACCACGATTGTTGGCCGAAATACGCGACACTGAAGAGAAAGATGGCCCATGACACTCCCACGTGCGGGACCATGATAATGAACGGCATCACCCCAGCGCTTAACCCAAGCGCCAGTTTTCTCGCAACTCCCAGCGTGAATTCGCGTCGCACCAGATAGCTGGAAAACCATCCTCCCAACAAGCAACCGGCTCCGGCTGCCGCGGATGGGATCCATGCGTAGCGTCCGACCCCTTTGATATTAAAACCGCG
>Ga0209380_10001707_pt1 | contig 14523 bp, 10 predicted proteins | sample HubBroMetageWFT6_FD_188347 | JGI IMG/M metagenome (GOLD analysis project Ga0209380, IMG submission 188347) | Warmed and freeze-thawed soil microbial communities from the Hubbard Brook experimental Forest, New Hampshire - Hubbard Brook CCASE Soil... | ecosystem: Environmental > Terrestrial >...
GCCCTCTCTGGACAAGCCTTGTGTGAACATCTTGACCGCTCCCTTGGTGGCCGAGTAGGGCACGAGGCCGGGAACCACGACATGTTCGCCTACGGACGAGCCGATCATGATGATGCGGCCACCGTTCTTCATGTGCTTCAGAGCCGCTTGCGTGGCGACGAAGGTGCCGCGGACATTGACGTCGATGACGCGATCCATCTCCTCCAGCGTGGTCTCCTCGAACGTCTTGGGGATGGCCGTGCCGGCACTGTTCACCAGGATGTCAAGCCGGCCGAAGGTCGCGACGGCCTTTTCGACCGCACCTTTGACAGCTTCGGCGTCGGCAGCGTCCGCTTGGATCGCGATCGCCTTTTGGCCAGCGCGTTCAATCTCCTTGACGACCGATGCGGCCGCGTCGGCACCTTTCGTGTATGTAATAGCGACGTTCGCTCCGTCCGCAGCCAGACGCTTGGCGATTGCAGCACCAATGCCGCGCGAGCCGCCCGTAACGAGTGCAATCTTTCCTTCCAGTTTTTTAGACATGGTTGTTCTCCTATTCCGCTAATCTCGTTCTTTGCCGATCCAGTCGCGTATGTAGGGCGAGCAGTTGAGGAGCGTGATCCCTTGTGCTTCACACATCCCGAGGAAGCGAACAATCTGGAGATCGACCAAGTCCACTTCCTCCAAATCGATCGCGATCTTCGATCCGCTCTCCCTGATCTGCTTCTCCAGTTCGGCCATATGTTCCCCTTGCATTCGCCCAATGAGTCGAATGGTCGTGCTGGTCCCTTCGGAATATTTTTCGATCTTCAAGGTCATATTCGACATGCCGGACGATTCACGCCTCACAGAGGGCAATCGCAGCGCCACTCGTAATCAATTGATTTATTGGTGTTTAGCTTTTGAAGTCAGGCCACAATTTCGGCGTTTGCTGAAAATTCGGCATCGCCTCTGGGTCTGGCTGACGCAAAATCCTGTCAGCTCGGGCGAATCGAACAAGGCTCGCCACGGTGGGTTGAGGGGGAAATCTTGGAGCGGGTTTCTATTCCAAGTAAGGCCTGAAGGCCAGACGGTAGACTACGAGGTTCTAAAACGATGCCGATTGATTCCGAGTTTCCTCATCTTGAAATCAAGCGTTTGTCTGGGTATGCCTAGTTTCGCAGCAGCACCGGTGGGACCCGAGATCAGGCCCTCAGCCTCACGCAGTGCGTTTTCAATCATCGCCTTCTCCCGTTGCGAAAGGTCGGCTACCAACGGAATGGTCGGCGCAGTGGGATTGGGAGACGCCGGCGCAAGCCAGCTTGGATCGACACAAAAAACTTCCCCATCGCAAAGGACTACGGCCCGCTCGACCACATTCTGTAATTCGCGAATGTTACCGGGCCAGTCATAGCCCCGGAATAAACTGAGCGTGTCTTTGCTTATGCTTCGAATTCTCTTGCCAGCCTTCTTGGCGTAGCGGTCGACCAGGTATTCCACCAACAACGGGATGTCATCCACTCGATCGCGAAGTGCCGGCACTTGAATAGGGAAAACGTTGAGGCGGTAGAACAAATCCTTGCGGAACGAACCCTCAGCGACTGCCGCACTCAGATCTTTGTTGGCGGCCGTCACCACTCGTACATCAACCGGAATCGGATGATTCCCGCCGACACGCTCAAATTCCCGCTCTTGGAGAACTCGCAACAAGGCCACTTGTGTCTCCGGAGGCAGTTCGCCAACTTCGTCGAGGAAAAGCGTCCCCCCATCTGCCGATTCAAAGCGTCCCAGACGTCGCTGCAGGGCCCCGGTGAAGGAACCTTTTTCGTGCCCGAATAGTTCGGAAGCAATCAGCGAAGGCGGGATCGCAGAGCAGTTCACGCGAATGAACGCGCGGTTCGCCCGCTTGGACCGATTATGAATCGCACGGGCAATCAGTTCCTTACCGGTTCCGGTCTCACCCTGGATCAGAACCGTCGAATCCGTGGGAGCTACTCTCGAAACTTGCGCCAACACGTTCCGCAGCGCCTCGGAGGAACCAACAATTTCCTCGAACATGGAAGAGCGCACGATTTCCTCGCGCAACGCGACGTTTTCGTTTCGTACGCGATTTTCAGCATGCTTGCGATCTTCGATGTCGGTCGCGGTTCCGAACCACCGGACGATGTCTCCGGCTTCATTGAGCAGCGGGTTGTAGCGACAAAGGAACCAGCGATACCGCCCATCCTTCCCGAGCAGCCGCTTCTCCATCTGGAAAGGCCTTCCCTTTGAAAGGCCAGCGCTTTGTTCCTTTTCAAATCTCTCCAGATCCTCTCGAGGAACGTGCCTGCTCATCTGCTCCCGCGTTCCCGCGGCTTTCATTTCTTCCAAGGTGAAGCCCGTGTAGTCAAGCAACGTTTTGTTGGCCTGAAGCAACGTGCCGTCTTTGTTCAAGACAACAACATGCTGAGGAAGGAGATCTATCAGTTGCCGAAGCTCTTCTTCGTCTTGACGGAGCTTTGCCTCCGCGCGCTTCAGGTCCTCAATGTCAGTATCCGTTCCGTACCAGTTGACAATGTTGCCCGATTCGTCGCGCAATGGCTCCGCCCGAAACAAGAACCATCGATACACTCCGTCGTATCGACGCAGCCTTCCATCGACTTCGCCCCCCTGGCCAGAGGCCAGAAATCCGCGCCACTTATCTGTTATTTCCTTCAAGTCCTCCGCGTGAATGGCATCCTGCCATCCCCAGCCGCGAGCCACTTCAGGCGATAGGCCCGTATATTCGTGCCATCGCTGGTTCCAAAACTCTCCTGTCCCATCCGGCAAGCTACACCACGCGAGTGTCGGGATCGTGTCGATGATCTTGCGGAGCCGACCCTCAGATTGTTTGATCTCCTGGTACGCCCGCTGGAGTGCCGTCTGCGAGCGGTCACTTTGAATTGCGATCAGCGCCACGTGCGCCGCTCCCTCGATCAACTGGAGATCGCTGGCGCTTGGACTGTGGGGCTCCGCATAGTACATTCCGAAGGTGCCTAGCACTTGCTGGTTTGTGGAGAGTAGCGGCTGAGACCACGCGGCGCGCAACCCGTAGCTTAAAGCAAGGTCACGATAGTCAACCCATAAGGGATCTGTTGCAATGTCGGAAACGATCACTCGCCGCTTCAGGGCGGCTGCAGTGCCGCATGAACCTACGGAGGGGCCAATCTTTAGCGGAGTGATAGCTTCAATCCAACCCTTGGGAAGTCGAGGACCGGCTCCATGCCAAAGGCGCGTTCCGTCCGCGTCCATCAGCATTACCGCCGAAATGCTGTTACCCGCGTGGGCGTCAATCGTGTCGCACAAGTCTTGCAAGATTTCAGCAAGTCCGGCGCCCCCGGAGATCAATTCCAGGCTTCGCCTTTCGGCGGACAAGAGTGATTCCAGGAGGGCTAACTTAGAAGCTTGGCCAACTTCTCTCTCTTTCGGACCACTTGAAGCAGCTGGCGTAAGATCCCGTTTAGAGGATGGTGCCGGGGCGCTCATAAATTCACCGACCGTTGGGCTCAGTTCTGCGAACATCCCTAAGATACTCTTCGAAACAGCCAGATACCACTGCCAGTAGCGATCTTCCGGTTCAGACGGCTCCGGCGTGATGGATCGGCGTTACTTGGTGGGCTCCCCGAGTCGCGCCAGAATAGTGCTTCTGCTTGGGAGGCAAGGGCGCAGGGGAATGCGGCCACCAAAACCTGTCTCAAAATACGGGTTCACTCCAACTACTTCGGGCGCAGAGCCGTTTGCCCCAGGTGATAGGCCAAATGATTGGTACGACTCAGCAGGATGGCAAGACGGTTACGCAACGGTTCTTTCAGAAAGTCTTCCTCAGACACCGCAGCGTGCTTCTTTAGCCAGTCAGCCGCCGAGATACTTGCAAACCCCTCAAACAATCTCGCGTTTACTTCTACCCAGGCCTTCCGAACCAACTCAGCCGATGGAACACCGGCTTGCGTCTTATCGGGATTGGAAATGAATACGACATCGAACTCGGGATGGCGCCGCCGCCCAAGACCCAGCAGAGGCAGCATCGCGTCATGAGTGGCCGTGAGATGTCCCCACAGATAAATCAAGCGGTTTTTTCCCGGCGCGACTTCTTTCAGGAGTTCTTCTTCGCTGAGACCGGAAAACATTTTGTCGGCTCTCTCGATGTTTCCCTTCCATGCGTTCAGCGCAACCGCCAAGAACAATTCCTCGTTCGTCATGAGGGTTTCCTTTTCTGTTTTTATTGGATCCGCGATCTCGGCTGTTATGCCGGGAATCAAAACAACGTACAGGTTCATCACAACGTCCAAGTTCATCCAATTCTCTTTATCGATCTCTCAGAAACGGTTGTAAGCTGCACACCGCGCGTCGATGGCCTTGACACGTCAGTGCGGCCAATCCGGCTGTGGCATCCCTCAATGGCTTGCGGCGCGATTGAACGCAGCAGAACTCGGTAAATTCTGGTGAGTGGACTCCTCGGCGAAGTTCACCTGACCAGCGGCAACAGGAGGGTTCGCATTGGCGATCCAGGATTCATAATCGCCGGTGTACCCTACCCGTTCCTGCAGACTGCGAATTCGCTGCTCGATCGCCGCGACCTCCAGTTCTGACAGGCCCGGCGTGACACGGACCCGATCCCGAACAGCCTGCGCTCGCGCAGCTGCTTGGGATTCAGCGCCCGCGTAAAACCGCGCAGAGGCTGACACTCCATCCGCGATGCCGATGTAACTTTCGATGAGGTTGGTAGTGACTTCCTGGCTGTTTACCAGCGACGCGCGAATATTGCCTTTCCCGGTCACGACATTGCCAACTCCGAACACCCGGTCGGATTCGAGGTATCGCGGCAGACCTTCCTCGCTGAAATCGTAATATTCGCCCTTCGTGACGACGCCCGAAATCTTCTCAGGCACGGACCCGATCGACGATATCACCAGGGGCGCCCGCAGTTGGTACTCCGAACCGTGTATGGGGTCTGCTTTTCGGCCCTCCACTTTGGTCTCCGCCACTTTCAAGCCCACCAGCCGCCCGTCCTCCACTAGGAGCCCCGTTGGCACCCTGCGATCCTGAACCCGAAACAAGTATTTCTCCTGCGCCAAACGAAGCATTTTCTGGCGGATGGCTTCTGTCTGCGCAATTTGATCGGGCGTGGCATTTTCTGGAGGCTGAGCCAGCGGCATGTCTTGTCCCCGGCGGCGATAGATCAGCAGGCATCCTTTAACACCAAGATCCTCAGGCGCAATGCCGTGTATTTTGCAGACGGTCGGGACACCTTTCTTTTCGAGCTCATACACGTCGGTCTGAACACCGCGCGCTCGAAGAACACGCTCGTAGTTTTCGAGCTGCAGGACCTTCAGGACGTCAATCGACGCAAGCCCACCGCCTACAACCAAGGCTTCGTCAGGAGCCCCGTAGCGCGGCCCTGTGTAGCCCTCTTCATTGTTGTGGTTGTACCAATAAATGAATGGATTCTGGTAAACCAAACCTTTACCGATGAATTCTTGCGCTCCAGGGATTCCCAATTCTCTGTCCCGCCACGCGCCGTTTGCCAGGATCACCACGGAGAAACCCCAGTTGTCGCAAAGATCCTGAAAGTCCAGGTCGCGGCCAAGCTTGGTGCACGGAAGGAAGAGGACACCACGCTTCTTCAGGCGAGCATCGATACGGCTGTACTCTTGTTTGCGCTGCTCTACATGCCAGCGAGGCAGACCATCCTCGATCTTGCCGTAAGGCCTTTTGTTCTGTTCGATGACAACCACGTGAATCCCATTGTCCGCCAATATTTCAGCGGCGACCGAGCCGGCGATCCCTCCGCCAACGATGGCGGCAAAGTGCTGTGGTCTGGCTGTCATCGCAGTTCTCCAGGACACCCTTCGACACATTCTCTGATCTCGGCCCGGCCGATGAACGCGGTTTGGATGCATTCACGCGTCCGGGATCTTGAATATTGGATAGAAGTCCACATCAAAAAGGTTCAGCGGAAATGAAGCTCTGTTTGTTGGTCATTGGAGTTCCTTAACGTACGAATATGGATCGAAACGCACTCTCTAAAGCTGAGGCAAATTGGAGACGTCCCATCCTCCTCCCAGTGACTTAACCAGAAGCACGCTCGCTTCGAGCCGTCGTCTCAGGATATCGATGTTGTTTCGCTCATTGGCGAGCTCGATCGTCTGCGCGGTAATGACCTGGAGATACGTGTCGACCCCGCCCTTATAACGATTCGTAAAAAGTTGAAGAGATTCCTGGGATGACGCGACTGCCCGCTGTTGCTGTTGCGTTTCGTTCTCCAGGATGCGCAAAGCAGCGACGTTGTCTTCAACTTCCTGGAACGCAGTCAGTGAGGTCTGACGATAGGTCGCGACTGCAGCATTGTAGCTCGCGAGCGCCGATTCGGACGTGGCGCGACGGCGCCCTGCGTCAAACAAGGTCTCAGCGAGGGCCGGACCGACGGCCCAGAAGCCGCTCGGCCAGCTAAACCAGTTTGAACCCTGCGAGCCGGCAAATCCCACAGTTCCGTCGAGGTTCACAGTCGGAAAATACGCCGCACGAGCCATGCCGATCTGCTGGTTTGCCTCCGCCACTCGGCGCTCCGCAGCGGCGATATCCGGGCGTCGCTGCAATAGTTCAGAAGGGAGCCCAATCGGAGTTCTGGGAGGCTCGTTGTTTAGCGGCGCTGCAGGCAAGCTGAACTCCGCAGGCGGCTTTCCGATCAGAATTGCGATGGCGTGTTCGAATTGCGCTCGTTGCACGGTGACATCCGTGTCTTGCACGCTGGTAGTCTCCAACTGGGTTTGCGCCTGCGCTACGTCGGCCTTCGGGGCCACGCCCTTACTGAAGCGCTCGAGCGTGAGCTGCACGTTGTCGGTATAGGCTTTCACTGTACCGTCGAGGAGTTGTTTCTGAGCGTCGGCGCTGCGCAATTCGAAATAGTCCAATGCGAGTTCCGCCTCGAGGCTGAGCTTAGCGGTCTCGTAGTCAGCAGCGCTCGCCTGCGCTTCTTCCCGTGCAGCGGCGACGCTGCGCCGAACTCGGCCCCATAGGTCAAGCTCATAGGAAAGATCAAAGGGAAGCACGAAATCGCCCTTGCTGGCCTCTTGAACCTTCGACGGAAAGCTCGGTGAGAAATCTGAGCTCTTGACATAACTGGCGCTCGGAGCAGTGGAGATTGTTGGAAATTGGGAGGCCCGATTGAAGCGAATCGCTGCGCGTGCTTCACGGAATCGCGCTTCCGCCACTTTCAGGTTCTGGTTTGAACTGGCGATCTGCTCTTCCAGCCTATTAAGATCCGGATCGTCAAAAATCGCCCACCAGTTTCCGCGGCTCGTCTGATCCGCGGGATGAGCTGGTTGCCACTGGTTTAACTCCTTGAATGAATCTGGCACTTCTTCCTTATAGGCCAGTGTCATAGGCACGGTGGGCTTGATGTATTTTGGACCCAGCGTGCAACCCGCAAGCAGAAGTGCAGGCAGCGCAACCATGTTGTTGAGGAGGAAACGCATGACGCCAAATACGTACCTCATCGGCTAGAACCGCCTGCTGGTTTGTTGCCGAGGCGGACGGGCAACCCGGTGACCAGAGAATCCGATGGATCGACAATGATGGCGTCCGTTGGTTGCAGCCCGGAAACAATTTCAACAGTGTTTCCGTAATCGCGACCGATCTTGACCGGAACCAACTCAGCCTTGCCGTTGCGAACCAGTCCGACCTGTAAGCCCTCTTTGCGGAAGATCAACGTGTTCGATGGAACGGTTACCGAGCGAGTCTCGTCGGGCAGCTTGAGATGCACAAAGACGTAAGCACCCGGCAAGAGTTGGCCGGTCGGATTGTCGACATCCACTTCGACGAGCAAAGTGCGCGACGCAACTTCGATGGAGTTCGCGTTGCGAACGAGCGTGCCACGAAAAGTTTGGCCCGGGAATTCATCGAGGGTCAAGGTGGCGGGCGCACCGGAGCGCGCGGCACGGGAGTACACCTCCGGAATCGAGACGTATACGCGAAGAGTACGAATCGCAGCGATGTGAAACAGTTCTCTCGGTTGCGTGCTGGCCCCTGCGTCGATGAGCGCCCCGATGTCCGTATTGCGTGCGGTGATGATGCCGTCAAAGGGCGCATAGATCTTTTCAAACGATTGCAGCTCTTGGAGTCGCCGCACGTTGGCGGCACTGGATTCGGCCGTGGCTTTCACCGCGCTGAGATTGCTGACGGCCTGGTCGGTTTCTTGCTGCGATACGGACCCCGTACTCACCAGGTCTTGCCAACGGACGGCAGTGATTTTAGCAATGTTCAAGTTGGCTTGCGCGGTATCCAGCTCCGCTTGGGCTTGCCGCAGCTGCTGGTCGACTTCGGGAGTTTCGATCTCCGCGAGCAACTGGCCTTTCTGGACATGTGCGCCAATGTCGAAATACCAGCGCTTGAGATAACCGCTGGTTCGCGCAAACAGCGGTGCGTCGCTGAATGCCTGCGTATTGCCAGGCAGGATAATTTCCTGTGTGGGAGCGCCTTCCTTCGGACAAATCACGGCGACAGTGGGAACAGCAGCTTCCTCTGTTCGTTTCACCAGCCGCGATTCGGCTGCTACTCGCGAATGGATGCCGGAGTAAATCAGGAGAGCGAGGGCGGCTGCCGCGACAAGGATCGTTATTTGACGTCGGACTCCCCGGCGGGGGCGAAATCCATCTGAACTCGGTTGCAAATTTCGCACTTCGATCGTTTCTGGTTCGGGGATGGTCGTCACGTTTTCCTCACTCGGTGCCATGTTTCCTGTTACCTCTTATTCGTTGAATTGGTTCTGGCTAGCCATTGGACTTTTCCTGAATTGCCGGACGAATACTCCGTCCGTGTAACAAACTGAAGACCGCTGGTACGAAGATCAGCGTCGCCAGGGTGGCGCACAACAGGCCGCCAATGACGGCGCGTCCGAGAGGCGCATTCTGTTCGCCGCCTTCGCCCAATCCTAGCGCCATGGGAATCATGCCGATGATCATGGCCAGCGCCGTCATCAACACGGGACGAAACCGAGTGAAACCGGCTTCGATGGCGGCTTCGATCGGATCTCCGTGGTGCAGCAGCCGCTCTTTTGCAAAAGACACGACTAGAATGCTGTTCGCCGTTCCGACGCCCATGCACATGACCGCGCCCGTCAAAGCCGGGACGCTAAGTGTTGTATGCGTGAGAAATAAGAAAACGACGATACCGGCAAGCGCAGCGGGGAGCGCGGTGATGATGATGAAGGGATCGAGCCAAGATTGAAAGTTCACCACGATCAGGAGATAGACGAGAATGATCGAGAAGACGAGTCCGCCCAGCAATCCGAGGTACGAGGTGCGCATTGTTTGCAGTTGGCCGCGAACGGTAATGAAGCTGCCACGAGGCAAGGATTTGCGATCGACGTCCACAATGCGTGTGACCTCGCGGCCAACCGCTCCCAAATCGCGCCCCTGGACGGCAGCATAAATGTCAACCACGCGCCGAATGTTGTAGTGGTTGACCACTGCCATTTCATTCGCCCGTTTAATGGAAGCGACATCCGCGAGAATTTCCGGATGCGTGGCGGCCGCCGAATTGAGTGGAGTGTTCTGAAGGTCTTCCACGGATTGAATCGAATATTGAGGAGTCTGGGTAACCAAGTTGTAGTTGACGCCGTTCTTGAAATTCAGAAAGAACATCGGCGTGATCTGGAAGCTGCCGCTGAGCGAGTTCAACATGCTGTTGGCCACATCGCGCTGGGTGTAGCCGCCCTGGGCCGCCTTGGTACGGTCCACCGTCACATCGAAGTCCGGATAGTCAAACGCTTGCTGTATGCGCGCATCGGCGATGCCGGGAACCCGCTCTATTTCATGCAGCATCCGGGCTGCGACTTCGCGATTGCCGTCTATGTCGGTTCCCTCGATCTGGATATCGACGGGCGCCGGCAAACCAAAGTTCAAGACTTGAGTGACGATGTCCGAAGGTAGGAAGTAGAACGTCGTCCCCGGGTATTCACGTGGCAACGTCTCCCGCAAGCGTTGCACATAATCTGCCGTGGCGCGGTGCTTTTCTCTGAGGGACACCAGAATGTCGGCGTCGCCCGCTCCGATGAGGCCCGACGTGCTGTGCATAAGATTGATGGTGCTGTAGGGCAGTCCGATGTTGTCCAGAACGTTGTCGACGTCGGATTCGGGAATCTCACCTCGTATCGTGCCCTCGACGAGGTCGCACAGCTTCGCGGTCTCCTCGATTCGCGTGCCGCTCTTGGCGCGCAGATGGAGGATGAATTGACCGTTGTCGGTGTTCGGAAAGAAATCTTGTCCGAGCCACGGCACAAGGAGGAACGCCGCAGCACAGGCCAGAAGAAACGCGGGGACGAAAAGGACGCGCTTGCGAACTATGGCCGCGAGAAAGGCGTGGTAAGCATTCCGAAGTCGTTCGAATCCTCGCTCGAACGTTCGCTGAAAGCGCACGAGAGGATTCCGTGAGCCGTTGTGGTCGGCCTGTTTTGCATTCAACATGAACATCACCAGCGTCGGTACGAGCGTCCGCGAAAGGAGATACGAGGCGAGCATGGCGAACACTACCGCTTCGGCTAGAGGTACGAAGAGATATCGTGTTACGCCGCTCAAAAAGAACATCGGCAAGAACACGATGCAGATGCAGAGCGTGGACACCAGGGCGGGCACGGCAATCTGCTGCGCGCCGTCAAGAATGGCCTGCATGGTAGGCTTACCCATGGCTAGATTGCGGTTGGTGTTTTCGATTTCGACGGTGGCGTCATCCACGAGCATCCCTACAGCAAGCGCGAGTCCGCCTAGAGTCATGATGTTGATGGTCTGCCCAAGTGCGCTGAGGCATAGGATGCTGACAAGAATAGATAAGGGGATCGAAACGCCGATGATCAAGGTACTTCGCCAGCTTCCCAGGAAGAGCAAAATCATCAGCCCGGTCAGACACGCGGCAATGACGGCCTCGCGGATGACGCCGTTCACGGCGCCTCGTACGAAGACGGACTGATCGGCCAGAGGCAAAATCTTCAATTCCGGGGGCAGCGTCTGCGCGACACGCGGAAGCAGGCCGCGAATGCCCTTCACGACGTCGAGTGTGGAGGCGTTTCCGGCCTTGAGGACGGACACCAGCGCGCCGCGACGCCCGTCCTGGCGCACGATGTTGGTCTGTGGCGCAAAAGCGTCGCGCACATTGGCCACATCACGGAGATAGATCGTGGAATTGCCAACGACCTTGATCGGGAGATCGTTCAATTCGGGGACGGTCCTCATGCTAACGTTGAGCCGAACGTCGTACTCGAACGCGCCCATCTTTGCCGTTCCGGAAGGCAAAATGAGATTTTGTTGCTGCACAGCATTGAGAACATCTTGCGGTGACAGCCCTTTCGATTGCATCAAACCCGGATTCAAATCGACCATGACCTGACGTTGCTTCCCGCCATAAAGGAAAGGAACTACAGCCCCGGGCACCGTCACCAGCTGAGGCCTGAGGAAATTCTGTCCGAGGTCGTTCAACTGCTGCTCCGAGAGACCATTTCCGGATAGGCCGAGCTGCAGAATAGGCACGCTGGAAGCGCTGAAGTTGATGATTATTGGAGGCTGGGTGCCGGGCGGCAGGAACCGTAGGATGGCTTGGGAGGCAGCAGTCACCTGGGCATTCGCGCTGTCCAGACTCGCGCCGTGTTGCAGGTAAATCTTTACAATGGCTTGACCATTTATGGTCGTCGATTCCAGGTGTTCAATGTTGTCGATCGCCAACGTCAGGATCCGTTCAAATGGGCTCGTGATCCGGCCTTCTAGTTCCTCCGGATTCATACCGGTGTACTGCCAGGCAACTGCAATCACCGGGATGTCGATATTCGGGAAGATATCCGTAGGCGTGCGTAGGATCGTGACCGGGCTCAGAACCAAGATGAGTACGGCCAGGACGATGAAAGTATACGGCCGATTCAGAGCGATTCGAACTATCCACATCAGCAGAACTCCTTACACGCGGTTCGCGAGGTGATCCCGCGAGGCACAGGAATGAGATGAGACCGAACGGTCTCTCGATACAACAAATTTTCGTGTTGTAGCCACCTGTAATTCCTTATGCGTTCCACTCGTCTCATCAGAGGCTGTCAGATCGTGAGGGCGACCCTGCCGAAGGGGCGGCCCTCAATAAGGTAACGCAGAGCATCTGCCGCTTCAGCCAGCTGGTAGATCTTTGCCACGATGCGCTTGACCGCCCCGAATTGAAGCAATGGAAAAATGACGCTCCATGCGGTACTCCATACGTCCGCAGGTTGTGCGAACAGGGAGAAGCTCTTCATGCTCGCGCGCTTCCAGATCAGATCTGTGACGTCGATGGTTGCCTTGCGGCCTGCGGAGTAGCCCAAGGTAGTCAGACTTCCCCCCATCGCGAGCGTGCCGAGAGCCTCGCTCAAGATTTCTCCGCCGATTGCGTCGATCACGATATCGGCGCCATAACCTTCCGTGATCCGACGGACGCCGTCGCTAAGCTTCTCCACAGAAAGGTCGATCACTTCATCGAAGCCCAGAGAGCGCGCTTGTTCCGCCTTGGCATGGCTAGTCGTCGTTGATATCGCGTGTTTCGCCCCTTGCGCCCGCGCCAACTGAGTGACTGCGTTTCCGACCGACCCTCCAATCGCGGGCGACAACACCGTCTTGCCCTTCGCAAATCCTGCGAAGCTCAGTGTCATTTGGGCGGTGAGATAGGCAACGGGAACGCCGGCAGCCGAAACATCCTCGATGTTGTCGGGAATCAGGCAAAGATTCTGTTTTCGGACAGCAAGCCACTCACCGTAGGTCCCATCCTCTGAAACGCCATATGGGCCGGTGAACATCACACGTGAACCGACAGGAAAAGCCGTTCCCCCTCCTTCCTCCACAACGCCCGCTCCCTCTCCTCCCAAGACGAGCGGTGCTTTCGCTCGTGGGTATCCCCCCGACAGAATGGTGTGCTCTAGTGGCGTGACCCCCGCTGCTGTGATTCTTACGAGTGCCCGGCCATCCGAGACCGCCGGCTTTGGAATCTCCACTAGCTTCAAATCCTTGTAACCGGTAAATGCTTCTGCTCTCATTGCACGCATAATATTTGCCTCATTCTCCACCGAGCGTTATGCTGTTTGTTCACTCTGGCCGAATCAAGGTTTGGCTGCGCGGGCCGAAGCCCACAACGAGCCAGGATTTGAACTGGGCATCATGAGGGTCGTCGATCCGCTGTAGTGGACGTAGCAGGATAAAGACTCAAGTCATTGGAGGTCAGGGGGCCGCCCCTTTGCTGATGGTCGTAGTGATATTCGTACACGATCCGCGATTCATTCCATTTCCGGAGCGCGTGCCAACTCACGGTGCACGACCTGCCGGACACACCGACGAGTTCGAGTGTCCAAGCGGAATGCGTCTCGTCGGCAGCATCTCCCGGAATCGCAGTCTGCCGAACGGATATCAACAAACCACCGATTTCGGCCATGATGTGAAGCGGAACCAGGAACGTGGCGAGAAGTGAGCGAACCCTCGCTTTCCCGCGAATCGTTTCTTCCGCGTTTTCGCTGCTTGCCTCGACATCATCTGCGTAAAATTCATCGAAGATCTCAAGATACTCTTCGAAACTTTCGCTGATGTTGGCCTGAATGATGGCCGCGTTCAGGGCGCGTTCCCGGGCCTGGGAACTCGCGTAGAGATCGTGATCTAAGTTGTGTGTGGGGACGATGCTAAGTTCGTTGACCATTACAACTCCTGTAAGGTTCAGTAGCGCCGCGATCCTCATACCCGCGCCTTCTGCGTTGCAGTTCACTGGCATTTCCTAGTTTCAAGCCAGCACGCTAACTCTTTCGATGCTGATGAGACCGTTCGGTCGCATTATTTTACGAATTGGTTCCAGGTTCGGGGTCGCTGGGGTCTAGCGAGACGCAGTGATGAGCGGACTACAATCCGGAGTAACCGACACGTTCAGAGAGTGGTATGCGGGCCGACGCACCATACCGTGACCGTCCGCGTCAGGTCATGATCCAATCCGTGAGGAAGCGGGAAGCCTGCACGAATCATGAAATCCCAAGCGGTATTAACGTCCGGATGCTTTCTGGCCGCGAAGCACCATAGAAGTGGACGCCGCTTTCGCAACGACCCGGTCCTCGTCGCACGTTATGGAACACTCCACATAGCCCATCGTCGGGCCGCTTTGCACGACAATCCCTTCGGCCCTGAGTCGAGCCTGCCAAACAGGACGAAGGAAATTGATTTTGAGTTCGACCGTGGTGAAAGATTCCTCGGGCGCGAGAGTACTTGCAAAGGCCATTCCCATCGCGGCGTCTGCAATGTCGCGGAGAATTCCGCCGTGGAGCGTTCCCATGGGATTTGCATGCTGAGGTCCAGCTGACACGGTGACTGTGGCCCGCCCGTCACGAATGTCTTTTGCTTCAAACCCGATCAGGCGCGCCACGGGCACGTCGTTCGCCTTTGCCCGCTCTGAAATCAGGCTGCAAGGTCGCGCTCATGACTTTCCTGCCCCGACCTTCGATTGCCGCGCACGAACCTTTGTTTCGAGGTGCTCCTCAAGATGATGGCAGGCGAGATCGAGAGGGCCGTCCTT
>Ga0209380_10001708_pt1 | contig 14520 bp, 10 predicted proteins | sample HubBroMetageWFT6_FD_188347 | JGI IMG/M metagenome (GOLD analysis project Ga0209380, IMG submission 188347) | Warmed and freeze-thawed soil microbial communities from the Hubbard Brook experimental Forest, New Hampshire - Hubbard Brook CCASE Soil... | ecosystem: Environmental > Terrestrial >...
ACATTCCGCATGAGGTGAATTTATGCCAGCGCAAATCTCCAATGATCGTCGCCCACGCGCAGTTGCAGCCTTTCTCGCCCTGACGGCTCTCTTCCTCGCAGGCGCGACGGCCCGCTTGGGCAGGGCTGAGACGTCCCCCAAGCCCGCGAAGGCTGCGGCCACCCCGGACGTTTCCACGGACGATCTGCAGCGGTCCCTCCGCCTGGATACCTATAGGATTCTGGCCGATAGCGGCGCGGCGCGCGGTGAAAACATTTACTTCTATAAGTGTTGGATGTGCCACAACCAGTACACCAAAGGCGCCCCCCTATTGAAGAACCTGTTTCAGCGGGAAAACCTGACATCCGGCGATCCCGTCAATGACGACAACGTCAACGCCAAAATCAAAGAAGGTGGCGCCGGAATGCCGTCATTTCGGACCAGTCTTTCCGATGCCGACATCGCGGACCTGGTCGCTTATTTTCACTCCGGAAAATGCTGCGTGGAAGGCGAAAACCCCCCGGCGAACCCCTGGTACCGCGCCGAGACCCAGAAATGGCCGGTGCAAAGCGGCCTCACGGGCGGCGCCACTGGTATGGTACGGATCGCCAGCGGAGATTCCCCCGAGGGCGTAGGCGTCCAGCTCATCGCGCCGAATGGCGTCCGAACCACCGTTTATACCAACGCGGATGGCAAGTTTGAATTTCCGAAGATGCAAGCCGGTTCCTACACTTTGCGCATTCCAACCCCGGTCCCCTTCAAGCCCTACCGGCGAGATTCGGTCGCGATCAATGGCTCTACGAAGCTCGACGACATCCTGCTGGAGAGGGTTGCCGACTCGGACAATTTGCCTGCCTCAGCGGCGCTGGAGTCTCAGCTCAGCAGCGCTGAAATCCTGTGGAACTTGCCGGGCACGGCCGAAGAAAAAGCGATGTTGCAGAAGAATTGCTCCGGATGCCATTCCTGGCAGCAGATTTTCAGGAACCGTTATGACGAGCATAGCTGGGGTCTGATTGTTGACCGCATGATGCATTTCAGCGGGACAGCGATTGCCGTCCGCAACAAGCCCATGTCCGCGCCGGATCCGGAGTACAACATCCTCGTCAAGTTCCTTTCGCGAGTGCGCGGTCCGGATGCAAAGGACGAGCCTTTGCGCATCTTCCCGCGCCCCCGAGGAGAATCAACGAGGGTGGTCGTTACCGAATATGAGCTGCCGCAGCAATTGCTCGCTCTTCACGACGCTACCGCAGACGGCCAGGGCAACATTTGGTTCACCAGCCACAAGACGCGTTACGTCGGCAAACTCGATCCCAAGACGGGCATTGTGACCGAGTACACGATCCCTCTAACCCCGGGTTCCATGCCGGGAACGCACCACGCCGTCATTGACAAGAGCGGCATCGCCTGGATTTCGGAAAATTGGGCGCATCAGCTCAACCGGCTGGATCCGCGGACGGGTGACGTGAAGCAAGTCCTGATCGAAAGCAAGACTCCCATTAATGCCCCCAGTTTTGGAAATTTCACGCTGGACGCGGAGGGCAATGTATGGGATGCCCGGGCGGACAGGGTTGCCAAGCTCGATCCGACCACCGGCAAGGTCTTGAAGGAGTGGCCGCTTCAGGCCAACAGCAGCTACGACAACGTCATTTCCTACGACGGCAGGTATTGGGGTGGCAGCGGGCCGGCGAATTGGGGCAATACCGTTGAGATGCTGGACATTGAAACCGGAAAAATGCTGAATTTGAACAGCGGCGCGCACATGATGACCGCGAAACGCGGCGGGTTTGATCCCTTCGGAAATACGTGGTGGGGCGGAGCGGATGGCGCTCTAATCGAGCTCAATGCCAAGGCCGCCCGAATTGATGAATACGTCCCGCCGATTGCACCGCATCCCTATACCGATTTCTACGAGGCCATGCCCGACAAGAACGGCGAAGTGTGGGCAGGCGTGCTGCACGGGCGGCAGATGCTTCGGTTCGATCCCAAGACCAGTCATTGGCGCGCCTATCAGATGCCGGAACCATACTCCTATGACCGGCGAACCTATATTGACGCCTCCACGCATCCGGTAACTGTTTGGTATGTTGACTATAATGGTTACTTAGTCCGCGTCCAGCCCCTCGAGTAGGTTTCCTCGAGGGAAGTGCCGTAACTTTTCATAGCCGCGTTCCGCCGCGTGCTATTTGCCCCGCGACGCCGGTTCCTCCTGGGCGCAGAAAGCCCCGTTCCGAGTCCGTCATGCGGAGCAACCGGAATCGAGTCTCAGAAAAGGTATTTGAGGCCGAATTGAATCAGCCGGGGCGCCACGGAACTTTGGGTGACGACCCCAAAAGTGGCCGTCCCAAAAGTCGTTCCGGGGTTGGAGAATTGAGGATGGTTAAAGGTATTGTAAAACTCGGCGCGAAAAGCGAGTTCCGCGTTTTCCCGGATTCCTCCCACCGTCGTTCTTTTGCCGATTGAGAAATCCGTGTTGAATTGTCCTGGTCCGGTAATGAAATTCAGCCCTGTATTGCCGTATCCCGTCGAACCGTCGGGGCCGACTACAGGCGCGGGACAGATCACCGTGGGACTCGAGTTGAACCAATTGTTCAACCTCGCTTGATCCCTGCCTGATGTTTTCAGACTTGCATTGGATGCTCCGGGGCAGAGGGTAATGGTGGAAATTCCTGCGCCGCCATACACTCCTCCACCCTTGGGGTCCGTAAGAGTCATGGGCAACCCGCTCTGGATGATGATGATTCCTGCCGTCGACCATCCGGTCAGCATTCTCCCCGCAAACCCTTTTGCCTGCATGGGAACAGGCAGCTGATAATCGAAATTGGCGATGAAGCGGTGAGTGCGATCGAAATTCGCGCGAGCCCAATCGAGCGAAAGATTGGTCTGATCGTTGTAGACGCTGGTGTTGTTTTCAGCCTTGGAGAAGGTGTAGGCGGATTGGAACGTCAGGCCGCGGGAGACCCGCTTTCTGAGCGTTGCTTGCATGCTGTGGTACCAGGAAAGCCCAATGAAATCGTTGGCAGCCAAAGCGGTCGGCGTCTCGCCCAGCGTGGGCACGCGCAACTTTGCGTTTCGGGAAGTGTTCGTCGTGACGCAATCGGTGGGGATGCCATCGAAGCCGCAGTTAACGGGAGCCGTCGGACTTGCCAGAAGTGGTTGGTTCAAGACCTGCGAGAGCAAGAGATGGTTCCCGTACGAGCCGACATATCCCAGGTCCAGCGAAAAAGTAGATGACAGGCTGAATTGCGCGTTGACATTCCATTGCTGAAGGTTGGGAATCCTGTAAACAGGGCCGGCTACCCGGTCGGAAAGTTCAGAGGTTGGCGTGCGCGCGACGAAGCCCAGCGTCGCGGTCGGAAAAGGTTTCTGCAGCGTCGACAAATCGTTGCTGGCGTCCGTATTGCTAAACCCCTGGGCGAAGGGCGGCAAAGCGAACAACGGTGTACCCGCCGCGTTGCCACTGAACGGAGCAGTCTGGTAGAACCAGCCATACCCGCCGCGCAAGGAAACACGGCTAAGCCAGTCCCCCGGTTGCCACGCAAAACCAAATCGGGGAGCAAAAGTGTCAAGCGGGGCGCCGTTCTGGTAAAAACTTTTCGTCGAGTGCTCAGCAACGCTTGCAGGGAGCGGTCCGAAAGGCTGGCCGGTATAGGGGTTAATCTCGTTGGGGTTGTAATTGGAGGCGACTGTATATCCTGCGAGTGTGCCGGAAGCCGGCGGAATGGGGACCTGGCTCAAGAGAGAGGGCCAAACATTGCCGATCGTGCCATCGGTGTCTAGAGAGGGTCCAATATATTCCCATCGCAGACCCAAATTAAGGGTGAACCGCGAATTCAATTTGATGTCGTCCTCAACGAATGCGGAGGCATAATAGTTTCGGTACCGGAATTGGAGTTCGCCGAGCGGTCCCACACCTACGCTGGCTTGAATGCTTTGAATGTTGCTTCGGCCCAAAGGACTTCCGTTCTGCGCCGCACTTTGTCCGAGGAGGAAATCCTCAAAGTTCTGCACGACAATCTTCCCCTTCGCTGCCCCGGTGTTGTCCTCGAAATTTGATTGCGTGTCGGCAAATACGCCCGCACGAGTAATGTGCCTTCCGTGAGACCAGGAAATATTATCCGCCCACTGATACGTCACGGTTTTGGTCAAGGTATCGCTCGCACTATTCCCCAGGAATCGAAAAGTTCCAAGCGACCCGAGCACCTGAATTTCCGGTGGCACTGGGAAAAACTTGTCTAAAGGCGTCATTCCTACCGATGCGGCCGGCGGGACTCCCCGGCTATCTCCAACCGCGTCGTCTTCGGTATACGCCGCCCAGATTTCATTCACGACATTGCTGGTCAATATGGAAGTCAGCTTCAAGCTGGCGACGTAATCTCTCGGCCTGAACCCGTGGGGAGATCCGGGAACAAATTGCGGACCGGGGTTGAGCCCATAGGGGGCGCTCAGGGACCGAACCTGGTGAACGCCGGATATAAATACTCGCCCAACAAGGTTTTGCTTGGTCGAAATCGCATAATCAATGTTGGCGACATATTGATTCTCACGAAATGTGGAAGGAAGGCTGATCGAATAAGAGCCCAGGCCGGCATTACGACCGCTTGTGAGAATTCTCTGCGGCGTGGGGATCAGGTAGACGCCATCGGGCAGTTTCATTTGGAGCAAAGTAAGAGCCACCGGGTTGACGTTCGAGCCATCGCAGGCTACCTGAGTTCCCCCGGCGAATGACGAATACCTCGAGTTGCCAGGGTGATTTGCCGGACAGAACAGCGACCCTATGGTTGCCGCCGAGCGATCGTCCGTCAGCGGCGGGAGGATGAGGGTGGACAAGGAGGTGGGATCCAGCCCGTTCACTTGCCGGGTGGCCTGGAAGGATCCAAAAAAGAAAATCTTGTTTCTCTTGAATGGTCCGCCAATTGTGCCGCCGAACTGATTCTGTTTCAGGTTCGGACGAGGCTGTCCAGCTCCATTCAGGAAGAAGTCATTGGCATTGAAAATATCATTGCGCACGAATTCCCAAAGGTCGCCATGAAAATCGTTCCCCCCGGACCGGGTGATCAGGTTTGTGTTGGGAACATTGGCGCCGTACCCGGAATCATATTGCGAAGTCTGGATTTTGAATTCCGAAATGGCGTCCGGATTGGGCACTGTGCTGCCCGAGGTAGCGCCATCGACCGTATACGTGCCGGCGGTCGTATTGCCATTCACATTGAAGGACTGCGTACCCCTTCCCAGGGTTCCCGCATTATTCACATCGGAAGCCGACCCCGAAGACATGGACATCACCTGCGTGGTGTTGCGGGTGGTCAGGGGAACCCCTGTTAGCGTTTTGCTGTCGACCAAAGTGCCCGTCGAGGACGTCGCGCTCTGACTGAGGCGGCACAGACATGCCTCATGCTCCGTCGATTCTCCGGCCTCTAATTGAGCGTCCAGGACGGGAACCTCCGAGACATTCACGGCCACGGAGGCCATCAGGGAGGACTTGAATCCCTGCGCAGAAAAAATTACAGCGTACGCGCCCGGGGCAAGCAACGAAAATCTATAGCTGCCGTTCGAGTCGGTCGTCGTGGTTTGAGACTGGCTCGTCGCGTTGTTGGTCAGCGTGACTGTCACACCCGGGACAACAGCGCTTGCCGGGTCAGTGACTGTCCCCCGCAACGCCCCCGTCGTTGATGATTGGGCCGAAGCGCGAGAAGTGTGCCCGCCCAGTGCGACGAGCAGCAGAGCGGACGATGCAAAGGATGACATACGCCTGAATTTCATTGTTGCTTTCTTGTTTCCTGTGGCGGCCACGCCTGAAAGAGAATCTCACCCGACCAAATGCCAGCTTGCCGGGCAACGATAACCGTGAAGGCCACGATCAGTGCCGGCCTCATGAATGCACTGCAAAGCGTTTGCAAGCACCCTTGTTGCAGACGCAATTCCATCCAGCGTTCCAGGGCAGGCGATCTCACCACTTTAGTCCCGCTGCCTGAAAATATTCTGAAAGCGATCGCATGGGCCTTCAACCGGGCGAACCTGAACGCGGAAGAACGGGAGTCTGTTTTCCAGGTCACCGATCCTGTCTTGTACTTTTGAACGAGAAATTCCGATTTAGACCTCGGACTTGCGCATCGTACGCTTCTCTTGCGCTGGAGACAACGAATTTGCCGCCAGAGCAGGCTTATGGATGCCGATAACGCGGATACCCGAATGCATGCATGTTCCGCAGAGATGTTAACAATCGCTTGGTGAGTGCCTGAGGCTTCCTCCCAGTGGCGCTTATAGCAGCCAGTGAAAACTTCTCGGGACTTGGAGTTCGTCCAAGCCTGCAGGTATGATCGCAAATCCGAAGTTTGGAAACCACGACAGCCCGAGAGTCACACGGAGAATCATCACGTTGTCTAACGATGAGATTTCGCATCAGTTGATCGCTGAACCAAATACCATCCTTCGAGGATTGGTCGGCTCTACTGTTCACGGCCTGGTGCTCTCGGGCACAGACGACCGGGACGAAATGGGCGTGTGCGTTGAGCCGCGCCGATATGTTGTGGGCTTTGGTAAGTTCGAGCATTGGGTATATCGGTCTGCCGCTGAGCGCGAGGGACACCTGGGAGCCCGGTCTCAAGCGGGCGATCTCGATCTAACTATATACAGTTTGCGCAAGTGGGCGCGTCTGGCGTTGCAAGGCAATCCAACCGTGCTGCTTCTGCTGTACTTGCCGGACGATGCGTTGGTGATCCGCACCGACGTTGGCGAAGAACTCCAGAAGCTCGCGCCCGCATTTGCATCGAGACACGCGGGAAAACGATTCCTTGGATACCTGGAAGCGCAGCGACAACGCCTGGTTGGAGAGCGTGGCCAGCGTGATGTGAACCGCGTCGAACTCGTGGAGCAGTTTGGATACGACACGAAATACGCCATGCACATGCTGCGGCTCGGTCATCAGGGCGTAGAGTTTCTCGAATCGGCGCGCTTGACATTGCCAATGCGACAGCCGGTTCGCGATCATTTGATGGATGTCCGGCAGGGGCGCAGCAATCTGGCCGACGTGCTGGCAGAATGCACACAGTTGGAATTGCGGCTTGGCGAATTACTGGATTCATCGCCGCTCCCCTTAGAACCGGACTTAAAAACCGTCGAATCTTTCGTTATGGATGCCTACGCCGACGCTTGGGCAAAGACAACTGAGCGCGACGGAAAGGGAATCTCGATTTAGGCTTTGATAAATCGTAGTATCGGAAAGTAGCCTTTGGAATCGCCCGCAATCCCAGTGGCCGGCTTCTCCGAACCTGTACTGGGCGCCGTCCACGGCCACCGAGTGATTCGATTGGCTTGGCATTTTTTGGAGTACGCCGCGCCGTCCGCGGCGCCCCGGAATGTGCTATCCTCCGGCAATTCACGGACAGCTTGCTCACGTCTACGGAAAAAGAGAGGAGCCACCTCATGCGCAAAATAGTTTTGGGAATCTTCGTGATGCTCATCGCAATTTCGGTGAAGGCACAGACGCCGGCGGCGGCGACGGACATTACCGCTGCGCAGGTCCAGGCGTTCATTAAAGCTGCGCCTCACGATCGAAACAGCGATCGGCCCATCCGGGTTGTTGACGCCGGAGACTACCGCGTCGGTGTCTTTGGCGTTTTTCGGCCGAAAGATGCCCCCATCACCGCAACGGTGCATCAAACAAACGTCAGCGAGACCTACTACGTCCTGGAGGGCGCTGGAGTGCTTGTGACCGGAGGCACGCTGAAGAAACCTGTGACGCCGCGGCAATCGGGTCTCGGAGACTGGATGGATCTCGGCAGCAACGGCATTGAGGGCGGCGTTTCACGACGGCTCACTAAGGGCGATGTGGTCATCATCCCCGGCGGCGTGCCGCATGGGTGGGCGAGTGCCGAAGGGGACATAACCTACCTGATCGTCCGGTCCGATCCCGCCAAGAAAATTCCGCTGAAGTAGCGCGGAGCGCCATCGCAAACCTGATCGGAATGTGGGCTTCGGAACGAGCCACATTCTGATAAGAGGACTTCACGGGACTTGGACTCGATTGCATAGGGCACTCGTCAGAATAGTGTGTGCTTCAAGCGCGGAGCTACGGCTATTCCACTTCAAAGCGCAGGGCATTCTGAGGGTTCGAAATGGTTCTTGCTACAGGATTACCAGCCTGATCTGTTTCAGACGGGACTATCACATATCGCCCGGGCGGGAGCGAGTAATACTCACGAAGATCGCGTCCAAAATCGGACCAAATCGGTTGGGAGAATCTACCGTGCATGCAAGTATGCGGTGGAATATCGATGTTGAAGTTTCTTGAGCACAAGAACATTTTGACAATATGCGGGTCCTGCATCTGTTGTCGTTCTAAAACAGTGAGCATGCGCTGGCCTGAAAAATCGAAGACGTCAATGCCGGAAGACCAGAACCAGTCGATATCATTGCATGTCAGCACCGACTGAGTCTTGTTTGTGGGGTTGTATAGCCAGAGAAGGACCGGAATAGGCTCTCCGTGGGCGACAGTTTTGGTGGATAGGCCCCAGACAAGGGGCCCGGGCCGCTGAAAGATTACAGGCTGACCCGTATCTGCCGACACCTCCTCAGCCATTTTCTTCGGCAATTTCCGTCTGACGGCGTCTCGGTTGGGTGCCGCGAGAACGACGAGGGAGACCGCAAGTAGGAAGGGCAACTCGAGCACGATTGTTCTTGCGGCCCTCATAGTATCCAATATAGCACTTTAAAAGAGTGTATTGGTTCGGCCTGATAAACGCGATTAACCGTAAGTGGCCGCAGCCGAAAAGCCACATTCCGATAAGCCGACTTCACAGGCACTGGATACGTTTCTTGCTGATAACGACCTATCGCAAAGGAACGAAGTACAGGAGAGCACCAAGCACTATCGCGGTTACCATAACGGCGCACAAGATAAGCAATCTTCGATTTCCCACACTAGAGGGGACGTTCTCGATCTGGACATATGGATGCCGAGCTGACTGAATGGGCATGTTTAAGCTCAAGAGGAAAGCGACAATCCACAGAGCGAAAAACGCTCGGCGAATCAACACTGTTATCGGATTAAAAAGGCTGTCCACGAAAAAGCTGGGCGCGAACCAAGAAACTATGGCAATCGCCAAGTGAACCGCAGCAATTCCAAGCACGAATCGCTCAGTGAAACACCTAAGAACAGTCCAAAATATTGGAACGTAGACTACGACAAAGAGAATGTAGAACGGAAGCTCAACCACGCTGGGCCGCGATAGAGGTTTATCCAAGCCCTTCCAATTCAAGAAAACTGCCCAAGCACAAAAAGCCACAAAAAACCATGCAACTCGAATATGTGTAAAGCCGCACCAAAAGCGTTCATGCTTTTGCTCATTTGTAAGTTTTTCGGGCATTCGTGAGCCGTCCGCTGCACTTGAATCTCAGATTCGATTTAGGAAGGTTACTCTTGGGCCGCTTCTACGCCAAGTCCTGAGAAACGGGATTATCGGAATGTGGCTTTTTGTTTGCATACCTTACGACGGCATCTCAGGCGAGCAATCCAGCGCCAGGAAGATTCCTGTGGGGCTATCGTGGGGAATACAGAGTCATCACGCTTCTGGACAAGACGAATTTAGCCTCTGAATTGGTCCCAGCGATAGGAGCATTACTTGATTTGAGTCGCACACGCCGCCGATTCACAAATTCCGCAAAACGTCAATGAGGTGTGACCGCGACATGCGGCGTCGCTGAAGTGACAGGTTCAACGGTCGCGCCGCGGGGCATCAGGACGGTCAGGATCACCGCCACAATCACCAATGCAGGTACGTCTCCCATCAAATGACCGCGTTCTGCGGGAGTGTTAAAAGCCTGGACAGCCATGATCCCACCGTGGACAATGCTCGACCAGACCGTGAACCAAATGAGACTGCGATGCTGCAAGGGGTTGCGGGAAGCGATAAGCAGAAAAACGCCGAGAGTCGCGTAGACGCCTAAGATCATCTGTTCATACTCGGGTTGATTGGGCTGCCATCGCCATCCCGAAGGCCACAGGGCCATCATCAGAGGGTAGACTCCTACAATAAATATCAGGCCGACGAGGACAAGCGCATAGCGTAGTAAACGCAGTCGTGTGGTTGGGTTCACAACTCACCTCCTAAGATTTTGATGGGCCTGAATGCTAGTGTTGCCGCGATGCTATTCACTGCGCTGAAGAATGTCAACATTCTTACTTCTATGTCCCAGGTCCTGAGAAACGGGATTATCGGAATGTGGCCCACCGCCAAATGCTGGTACCACTTCCCACCCTTTGCCAAGAATCTGCAACCTGCCCCCTTCTACTTCATGTCGCGCCAATTCGGGCCGGCCTTCAAGTCCACCACAAGAGGCACGGCGAGTTCGTGCACATTTTCCATCGCCTTGCGCACCAGCGGGCGCAGGCGGTCCAGTTCATTGTGGGGAGCTTCAAACAGCAGTTCGTCGTGGACCTGCAGGATCATCTTGGCTTGAAACTTTTCTTCCGCGAGTTGGCGGGCAATGGCGATCATGGCTAGCTTGATCAGGTCGGCGGCGGTGCCTTGCAGCGGCGTGTTGAGGGCGGTGCGCTCCGCGAAATTTCGCAGGTTCACTTGCGGAGACGTAATTTCGGGGACGGGGCGGATGCGTCCGAACATCGTGCGCGTGGCTCCCGACTTGCGCGCTTCGGTGAGTGAACGCTCGAGATATTCCTTCACCCCGCGATAGCGCGCGAAGTAGGCGGCGATAAATTGCGCGGCTTCCTTCTGGTCGATGCCCAGCTGCGCCGCCAGCCCGAACGGCGTCTGCCCATAGATGATGCCGAAGTTGATGGCCTTGGCCGCGCGGCGGTGCTCGGCATTTTGCGCCATTGGCCCGACGCGGAATACTTCCTCGGCCGTGCTCGCGTGAATGTCCTGCCCGTTGCGGAAGGCCTCAACCAGCACAGGGTCCTTGGAAAAATGCGCCAGGATGCGCAGCTCGATTTGCGAGTAATCGGCGGAAAGAAGGGTGTTGCCCGGGCCGGCCACGAATGCGGCGCGAATCTGGCGGCCCAGCTCCGACCGCACGGGAATATTTTGCAGATTGGGATCCGAGGAACTGAGGCGGCCCGTGGCCGCGGTGGTCTGGCTGAAGCTGGTGTGAAGGCGGCCGGTTTCGGCGTGAATGAGTTTCGGGAGCGCATCAACGTACGTGGATTTGAGCTTGCTGAGTTCGCGGTATTCGAGGACTTTGCGCGGCAACTCGTGCGTGAGCGCCAGCTCTTCGAGCACGTCCGCGGCGGTCGAGCGCGGTTTTCCCCGGCGCCTTCCGCCGAGCGTCAAACTCATTTTGTCGAATAAAATTTCGGCGAGCTGTTGCGGCGAATTGACATTGAATTCCGTCCCGGCCAGTTTCCAGATGGCTTTTTCGAGCGAGCGGATTTCGCGCTCCATCGTTTTGGACATGGCGGCGAGGGCTTTGGGGTCGACGCGCACGCCGTCGCGCTCCATCGCCGCGAGAACCGGCGCGAGGGGCAAGTCGATCGTCTCGTACAGTTCCGCGAGGCCTTGCGCCTCGACTTCCTTGCGCAAGATCGGCGCGAGGCGCTGCAAATGTTCCGCGGGTTCGCCGGGAGCGCCGGAGAGGGTGACGCTTTCCTGCCGCAACACCGCGTCGGCCAGGCTGTGTTTCGCCGTCGTGGGTCGCAACAGGTAGGAATAAAGCATCGTCGCGTGGCGGATTCCCGCGACAGGGCCTGTCAGCAGCTCGACGAGCTTTGGATCGTGCACGATTTTCGGGCGCGCGGCGTCGCGCAGCAATTCGGCCAGCGCGGCGCGCATTTCTCCCTTGGCGTCGAGCTCTGCCGTCCGCGAAACGCCGGGCTTGGGCGAAATTTCAACCGCAGCGACCTGCGAGCCGAAGCCCTCTTCTTCGCGTTCGCCCTCGGCGAGCGTCAGCCACACGGCGGTTTCGGCGCCGCGCGGAATGCCGCTCAGAAATTTTTTGAGCGCAACGGGAGATTCCAGCGCAGCGGAATCGCTCGGAGCGGCAGGAGCGGCGGTCTTCGCGGCGGGCAGATCGCGAAGCAGGGACGTAAATCCCAACTCCGCGTAAAGCGCGCGCAACGCTTCCACGTCCGGATCGCTTGCCCGCAGATCGTCGAGCACCAGCTTCACCGGCGCGGCGGTATCAATGACGGCGAGCTGTTTCGACATCTTCACCGCGTCGGCGCTGTTTTCAAGCGCCTCGCGGTAGCGTTTTCCTTCGACTTCCTTGGCGCGTTCGAGCGCCGCTTCCGCCGAGCCGAACCGCCGAATGAGTTCCTTCGCGCCTTTTTCGCCGATGCCTTTCGCGCCGGGAATGTTGTCGATCGAATCGCCCATTAGGGCCATAACGTCCGCGACTTTTTCCGGCGGTACGCCCATGATCTCTTCGACCTTCGCCGCGTCCACAACCAGATCGGTTTTGTCCGGCCCCGCTCCGGGACGCAGCACGCGCACTTTCCCGCCGACGAGCTGCATCATGTCCTTGTCGCTGGTCACGATGGAAACGTCGAGCCCCTTTTTCGCCGCTTGTTTGGAGAGCGCCCCGATCACGTCGTCTGCTTCAAACCCGTCAAATTCCAAAATCGGGAGCCGCATGGCCTCGCACATCCGCCGCACGTAAGGCAATTGCACGGAGAGGTCCTCCGGCATCGGCGGCCGCTGCGCCTTGTACTTGTCAAAAAGCTTGTCGCGAAACGTGGGCTCCTTCGTGTCAAACACCACGGCGAGATAATCCGGCGCGTGCTCCTTCTGAAGTTTCCTAAGCATGTTCGAGAACAGGTAGGGAACCTTGGTGGGCACGCCCGCCGGGCTGTTCAGCCGCGCCATGGGCGCAAAGTAAGCGCGAAAGATAAAACCCATCGCGTCCACAAGGAAAATTCTCTTCGGTGCCGGGGCAGCTTTTGCCATCGCCGCGAGTATAGCAAAGCGGCGCGTGCCGCCGCCCAAGTAGAATCTCGACGATCGGGAACTTTCTTCTTGAACTGGTGTCAAATAATCGTAGCTCGAGTATTAAGGTCGCCCGTCATGAAATCAGAATCCTCCTCCGGCGGGAAACGAATGGCCCTGCGTAGACTTCTTACTACCTTGCTTCTCGGTATTTGTGCTCTCTACTTAACGGCATGGATCTACTACCGATACAAAGTTCATAAAGCCGAAAGATTAATAGAAGATGTAGAGCAACTGAAGATCGGAATTACCTCCGAGAAGGAGCTGCGTAGGTTCTCAATCAAACATGGTGGTGACTTTTATCCTACAGCTCACAGGGAACCCCTCGCTGCCAATGAAGTCGATGCCAGTGTTTGGATATTTGTCTTAAGCCCAAGCCTCCGACTCCGCGGCAAGAACTATAACCTCCCTGGGCTCAACCAAAGGCAATGGAGCACGCAAGTAATGTTGGATCAGCGGGATGGCCACCTCGTGAAATCATTTTTTGGGATCGCTGTCAGGCGCTCAGATGGGGTCCAGCTCGAAGGGTTCGCGACGGTCGGGAACAAACAATTCTTACAATACGGCTATTCTTATCACGCATATGACGCGCACGTGACAGGTCCTCCGGCAGAATTCTTGGGCGTCGAAATCGGCCCCGACGCAAGCGACGATGAAAAACATCGCGGTCTGAGTTTCAATTTTGGTTGTTTGACAAGCCATGAGGAGTGTAGGCACGTTTGCGAAGTCATGCCGGGCGCTTGGATGGACCTTCCCTTGGATCGGCGCATCCACTATCCTGACGGGCATGAACTCGTGGTTGATGCGGAATGTCGTCAGGCTCTTGGTGCTTCCCCGTAAGGGGTCATGGACCACATTGCGACTGCAAGCCTGAACCCGCGCAGATCCTACCTTGCTGTGCTATTTTATCCCCTCGTGGTTTTCCGAGAATAGTCACTCGCACCCGCCCTCTAATGCCAAAACGCGCCAAAGAAAACGCGCAGGCCGTGGCCGCAGCTTCGCCGCTGACGGAACGGACGCACGCCGATTCGGACGCGCCCGATTTGAAGATGCCGACGATTGCGGAAATTTTCGGGCCGGGGGGCGCACTCGAAAAATACATGCCCGAGGGCTATGAACATCGGCCAACGCAACTCGAGATGGCGGAACTCGTGGAAGCCGCGTTCCAGGAAAAGCGGCACCTGATTGTCGAGGCCGGAACCGGCACGGGGAAAACGCTGGCGTACCTGATTCCCGCGATCCGCAGCGGGCGGCGCGTGGTGATTTCGACGGCCACGAAATCGCTGCAAGAACAACTTTTCGAGAAGGACATTCCGTTTCTGCAGAAATATTTCGCGCCCAAATTGAAAGTGGCCGTGATGAAGGGGCGCGGAAATTTCCTTTGTCGGGAAAAAGTCTACCGCATGGCCGGCCAGCCCTCGCTGAAAGGCCTCGACGAACTGGACTGGTTCGCGCAGATCCGCGACTGGGAAAAAGTCACGGCCACGGGCGACCGCGCGGAACTTAATTTCCTGCCCGACGATTCGGATCTGTGGCAGCGCCTGGACGCGCGCCGCGACGCCTGCACCGGTTCCAAATGCCCGGAGTTCAACCGGTGTTTCCT
>Ga0209380_10001711_pt1 | contig 14513 bp, 7 predicted proteins | sample HubBroMetageWFT6_FD_188347 | JGI IMG/M metagenome (GOLD analysis project Ga0209380, IMG submission 188347) | Warmed and freeze-thawed soil microbial communities from the Hubbard Brook experimental Forest, New Hampshire - Hubbard Brook CCASE Soil... | ecosystem: Environmental > Terrestrial > Soil...
ACTATGTGACGCCGCGTTCGCTTACGGGAGAGATCGGTTTTCATTTCTAGGGGGAAGTGTTACCCACTCTTCCGCGCCGGACCCCGCGGAAGAGTGGTTAAATCAATGCGAAGAGCAATCGGCATTAGTATTTTCCGTGAAATACCGCCTGATTGATGTCGGGCCAGAACTCTTTTAACACGTTGAACACGCCGTCCAAGCCCACCTGCGTTCCCCAGCGCTGGTAGGTTTTCACCCAAGGGTTGGATTGTGCGGGGTAATAAGTATTGCCGATGCCCGCCGCCGCTCCGGCCCCAATTATCTCCGACAGATTGAAGGTGCTCTTTCCCGAGTTGGTCCGGGTGATGAACAGCCGAGTTACCGCATAACCGGTCCGCTTAAGGAATTTGCCCCTGCCCATGGTGTAGTACCTCGGGTCTTCCCTCGTCAGCACGGGGACGATTGCTTCCGTCATGTAGTTCTCTATGCCGCCGTCGGCAAAGTTGTGCCAGTAGTACTTGCCGTAGCCCTCGGCACCCTGTCCAAAGGCCGGCTCCGACTTGCCGGCCATGTCAATTCCCGCGAGCCCTGCCACTAAAATGAAGTAGGAGTAGTCGAATGTATCCTGGGTCGCGAGCCAGAGTTCATCCTTGAAAGTCGGCGGAGGCAAATGGGTGTTGGCGCTGACCGCCCGGTAGTTGGGGATGATCCACAGTATCCTCTTTGGTTGTTTACCAAACTCGTCATCGGGGTTATTGGCATCTGGGGGGGTGACGCTGGGCGCGTCTGGCAGGGAGGACTTTCCATCCTTGGTTGTGGCCGGTGGCGGTGGGGACTGGTTTTGCTGAGTCTGGTTTTGCGGACTCTGGGGCGAAGTCTGGCTTTGCGAAATCTCGGCTAACGAAACTTCGGGCAGCGCAACTTTGATGGTCGGCGAACTATCGTACAGGTCCCACCGCACCGTTCCTTCCCGGGGCTGTTCCCGCGCGCTGGCTGATTCCTGGGCTTGAACAGGCACTGCTGCCAACATCCCCGCGAGCGCAAGTGCCATGCAAGATAATCGAATGGCTTTCAAATCTCCCCCACATCCTTATTTTCCCGCTCAGCCCTATCTGCTGTGCTTTTCAAGTAATTGCTGCCAGCTACCCAAACTTGGATTGTTCGAATCGGCCTTTGGATGCACTCCAACTGCAGAAACGGTTAGTGCGGAATCCGAGTTGAGGGCGTTAGTCGGATGGTTTCTGCTCCTTTTTCTGCGAGTGGAGGGCGCGTCTCTTCAGCAAATAGCCGTGAATATCTGGCCAAAACTCCTTCAGCTCATTTCCAAAGGCGTCAATACCCATTTGCACTCCCCAACTCGAGAGACTCGCCGAAAAACTGCGATCGGCGGCGGGATAATAAAGGTTGGAAATGGCAATCGCCGTTGCGTTGCCGGCAAACTCCGGAATATTAAACATGTGAGCACCGGAGTCTCTTCGAGCGATGAAAATGCGGTCGATGGCGTAGCCAAAGCGGTGCAAGCCCGACCCCCTGCCCAATCGATAATAGCGCGGATCGATTTTTAGTATCGTGGGGTAAACGCCGCCCACCATGATATTGCCATCCACCTGATCGGCGAAGGCCGCCCCATAGCGCTTCGCGTATCCCTCCATTCCCTGTCCGAAGGCCGGTGAGGAATTCTCCGCTTGCCGAATGCCTGCAACGATGCCGACGACCGTGAATTCGTAGGGGTCGAAGGAGCCCTTGGCTGCCATGGCGAACTTCTCTTTCCAGGAGACTGGCTTGACCTGTGATTGACCATCCACCGTCAAGTAATTCGGCATCACGTAAAACATCCGGTCGTCTTTGACCTTCTTTGCACCTGGATCCTGAGAATTACTCTGGGCAGACGGCTGGTCTCCGGGTTTGTCCTGACTCGAGGAGGTAGTCGCGGGCGATTGGACAGATGGGGCCGGGTCCGATGTTTGAGTCTGCGGGGCGCTTTGACCTACGCAATAAGCCGCAGCGGATAAGATCGACACAGTCAACAGGCCTACACGCGCTGAATAGCTCAGTTTCGAATTAATAAGGGCTCCAAGTCCAGTTGATTAAAATATTGATAAGCGAGGGAACTCTCTCACCACTCTACCAGTTAGATGCAGTTGGGGGCGAGCAGGTCGTCCGGGCCGTGCGTTTCCTCGCGTAGGGTATCGATGCTGTAAAGGTCATTTGGTGCCTTTACGACACCATAACGATCGTCATCAATGAGTTCTGGCCCGATGTTCACCGCAAGATAAAACCCAACGGCGACGCGGCGCAGCCCGGCAGTCCCAATCCATAACTGATGAAGCGTTTTTTCTTATGGCAGTGCTTGCGGTTTGAAGATGATGCCTTGACTTTGCCGGCTGTTCATCACCACTCGCATCGGCGTATCAAAGTGCAGGTGACGGACGCATCCGTCTTCGTCCACGGAAGGTTGGTCGTTCAGCCACTCCCAATCCACCGAGCCTTCGCCGGCATCGGGATTCACGGTGAAGTAACCAATCTGGAATGCCGTGAGATTCTGAAAAAAATGACTGCCCTGGGAGGGCGTTACGCGAAAATCGTGGAATCCGGCCTCGACAATGACGCGCGCGCCGGAAATTTCGTCCCACTCGACGGGGATACCCAGCCAGGGATCATTCGATCCCCAACGGCCAACTCCGATCAGCAGATAGGGCCGATTCTCGGCAGTGAGCAGGCCGTTGAAGTGGGCGACCGCCTTCGCGACTTCCTGACTTCGGCTGCGCTCAAAGCGCTGCGCATCCACGACCACCGCATCATTCAGATTCTCGATGCGTCCGTTGCCCAGAACTTTGTTGCTTTGGCAGAGCAACTGGCTTGGGTCCAGGTTGTCGAGCGACAAATCCTGGTGATCGCGCGAAAGGGTGAGGGGGCGGATTTGCAGGAAGCCAAAATCGGCGCTCTCGCCCGAGCGCTCTGGGAGCCGAACCGCGAACTCTATCTCCACGGGAATGCCCAGGGCGTCTTCTCCGGCTTTTACCAGCATCTCGAGAATGGCGGCGAGCGGAAACATCCCGTGTTTGAGCACGGGCGCGAAGCTCACGATGCGGACTCCGGCCCGGCTCACACCGTCATACACCGCCTGGTTATCGACCGAATAAGTGGAGGCGACCGCGGGCAGCGTGCCATCGGCCTCGGCCGCTTCGAGTCCGAAGCGCAACTCGTGAAGATGCCCGGGGCGGCCCTGGGGAACGCCATCTAATTCAAGGGCCCAGAACTCGGTTTGGGAGTTGGCGAGCATGTCGTCGACCGATGAGAACTGCAGCAGGTTCTGCGGATAGCGCGGACAGAACGTGAGGCACTTGCCGCCGTCGACGACGGCGCGGCCTAGTCCCAGAGCAACCGCGGCAATTCCATCGGCAAACATCATCGGCGGCACGGGATAGAAATTGTGCGAACGCACCACGCCTGAGAAGTCAGGATAAAAACGTTGCCCGTGCGCCGTGCCGACAAGTTGCTGTACGATCACCGCCATCTTTTCTTCTTCCAGACGGTACGGAGTGGCCCTGACGTAAGCCTTGGCGTGGCGGCTAAAAGTGGAGGCATAGACCCGCTTGATCGCGTCGATCAACTCTGCCAGACGCATATCGGGATCTGCCGACTGATTGCCCAGCATGAAAGTTTCATAGACTCCGGTGAAGGGCTGATACTGGGAGTCTTCGAGCAGGCTGGACGAGCGCACGGCCAGTGGATAGGTAACTTCCGCCAGGAAGACTTTCAAGTTCTGCTGCAATCGAGTGGAGAGCGAAGCAGCCAGAAATTTCTCCAGAATCTCGGCATCGTTCTCGCATTGCAAGGCGAAATCGAGCAGGTTGTTCTCAGCCATGAATTGATCGAACGCATCCGTAGCCAGGACAAGAGCTGGCGGCACCGCGATGCGGATGCCGGGAAAGCGGCGTATGATGCGGTTCTTGCGCAGGAGATGCCGAACAAAAGCGAGGCCGCGGGCCTTGCCTCCCAACGATCCGGCGCCGATCCGCAGAAAACCTGTTTCCGAAGGCTTGAAGGTGTCGGCATTGAAGTCACCGATGAGAAGTTCGCTCTGCTCACGGCGGTAATCGTTGATCGATTCGATCAAATCTCGGCGCAGATGTTCCGGACCGGTGAAGTCCGAGACCTTGCGCGGCCGCAGCTTGGCGGCCAGAGCAAACTCGGTTCGAGCCATCAGCCAGTGAGAAAAGTGGTTGCTCTGTGCATGGTAAGTGAGGCTTTCGGGGGGAACGGTTTGCAACTGTTCTTCAAGTTGATTCAAGTCTTTGGCGCGGCCTACTTCCGTCAGGTCGGGTAGACGAAACACGAAATCGCCAAAACCAAATTGTTCGGTGAGAATCCGGCGCAGGTCTTTGAGCAGGGTCGGAGAGCGTTTTCTGAGAAACGAATACCCTGCAGCCAGCGCGCGTGGACGAAACTCGGTGCGGCTGGTCTGCAGTACCACCGGCACATCGGCCACCATCGCCTTCATCACGCGGGCGAGTTCGAAGCCAGCTTCGGGGCTGAGTTTTCCCTCCCAGGGAAATTCCACGTCTGAGACCAGGCCAATCAGGTAATCGCGATACTCCTGCACCAACTGGGCCGCGTCTTCGAAGTTGGAGCTGAGCAAAATTTTGGGACGGGCCTGCATCCGCACCAGCTTGTGTGCGACGTTGATGCCTTCCTGAATGACGCGCCGCGACTGCTTGATCAGCTCGGTGTAAATCACCGGCAGGAACGATGAGTAGTAGCGAATGTTATCTTCCACGACCAGCAACACCGGTACGCCCATAGCTCGCGTGTCGTGCAAAACATTGCGCTTGTCTTCGATGTACTTGACGATGGCGATGAGAATTCGCGCATTGCCCTGCCAAAGAAAGATTCGTTCGATATCAGTGACGGGATTTCGGCTGATGAAATTCTTGACTTCGCGATAATCGTACGCCAGCACGACCACGGGGACATCGAGGCCTGCGCGCTTCACGTCGCTCGCCAACTGCGCCGCGGTCGTCTCGCCTACGGCCAGGTTAGTGACGATCAGGTTGAAGCGCGGCTGCGAACGAGCCAACTCGAGCGCCTCAGCACAGCTCGAAACATGGGTGATGCCGGGAATTTGTTGCAGGTTGAGTTCGAGCGATTCGTCGATCAACAGTTCGTTGAGGCGGCCGTCTTCGCGGAGGATAAAAGAATCGTAAAGGCTCGACACCAGAAGAATGTTCTGGACCTTGAAGGGCATCAGGTTGTCGAAACCTTCGAGACGCGCCTCGGCGTCGAGTAGGGGCTCGGCGATGGAGTGGGCGGTCATTGGGAGAGAATAATCCTGCCTCGCGGGTGCCCCGCCCTTGTCGCGTCCTTCGCGACAGGGTGGGGAGTTTTGATCTCGGCGACCGAGATCACCCACAATTTAGAAACTGACTGTAAGTCAAAATCCCCACCCTGTCCCCGCAAAAAGCGCGGGAACAAAAGTGGGGCACTCTCTTCTTATCGACTCAGATCGCTACACCAGTCCCTGATCCAGCATCGCATCGGCTACCTTGAGGAAGCCAGCGATGTTGGCGCCATTAACCAGATTGCCATGCGTGCCGTATTTCTCGGCCGTTTCGTAACAGTTGCGGTGGATGGCGATCATGATTTTGTGCAGCTTGTCATCCACTTCCTCGCGTGACCAGGAAATGCGAGCGCTGTTCTGCGACATTTCGAGACCTGATGTGGCCACGCCGCCCGCATTCGCGGCCTTCGCCGGACCGTAAAGAATCTTGGCTTCCAGAAATAGCTTGGTTGCCTCGAGAGTGCTGGGCATGTTGGCGCCTTCGGCGACTAACTTGATGCCGTTCTTGATCATGTTCGCCGCATCCTTCGCGGTGATCTCATTCTGCGTGGCGCTCGGGAACGCGCAATCCGCTTTAATGTTCCACAGAGGGCTGTGTTCCAACTGCACGTCGGTGGGCATGAAGATCGCCTTCTTGTAGCGGTCCGCATAATCGCGGATGCGGCCGCGCTTCACGTTCTTCAATTCCAGGACGTAAGCCAGTTTCTCGCGATCGATGCCGTCCGGGTCATAGATCACACCGTTTGAATCCGAGACGGTCAGCGGCTTCGCACCGAAGTCCAGCAGCTTCTCGATGGTGTACTGGGAAACGTTGCCGCTGCCTGAGACCAGGCAGAGCTTGCCTTCAAGTGAGTCCTTGCGGCTCTTCAGCATTTCCTCGGCGAAATACACGCAGCCGTAGCCGGTCGCCTCCGGACGAATTAAAGATCCGCCCCAGTTCAGGCCCTTGCCCGTGAGCACTCCGGTGAACTCGTTGCGCAGGCGCTTGTACTGGCCGAAGAGATAGCCAATTTCACGTCCGCCCACGCCGATGTCGCCGGCAGGAACGTCGGTGTTCGGTCCGATGTGTCGCTGCAGTTCGGTCATGAAGCTCTGGCAGAAGCGCATCACTTCGTTGTCGGACTTGCCTTTGGGATCGAAATCCGATCCGCCCTTGCCGCCGCCCATGGGCAGCGTGGTGAGCGAGTTCTTGAACACCTGCTCGAAGGCCAGGAACTTCAGAATGCCGAGGTTCACCGAGGGATGGAAACGCAGTCCGCCCTTGTAGGGGCCGATGGCGCTGTTCATTTCGATGCGGAAACCGCGGTTTACCTGAACTCCTCCTTGATCATCGAGCCAGGGGACTCGGAACATGAGCACGCGTTCGGGTTCGACGATGCGGTCGAGAATGCGGTTGGACTGATACTCCGGATGCTTGGCCAATACTAACCGCAGAGAATCGAAGACCTCGCGCACCGCCTGATGAAATTCAGGCTCGGCAGGATTTTTCGCCTTCACACTGATCATCACGTCTTCAATGTAGTCGACCGGGGCTTTGATGCCTGACGAGGTCAGAATGCCAGAAGTCATAGTCCTACCTCCGTATGTGCTTGAGGTTCAAACGCAGCGTGGGATTAGGCGCGCCTCGGTCCCAGCCCTAAAAAGGATACGCCTGTTGGGTTGGTAAGCAACCGAATTTGCTTATCGGGAAGCTTACCTCTCAACGCTGATCAGAGGATTCTTTCGTGGGTGTAGCCGCTGGCGCCGAGGGCTGAAATCAGTTCGGCGATGTGGTCGGGACCGCGCGTTTCCATGGTAATGTCGATAGCAGTGTCTCCCAGATTAACGTTGTGGTAGGCGCGATCGTAAGAGGTTTCAACAATGTTGGCACGATGCTGGGCGAGGATGCCAGTGACGCGGTGCAGAGCTCCGGGATAATCCGGTAGATGGACACGCAGGCGAACCAGCCTTCCATCTTTGACCAGGCCGCGCTCGATGATGCGTGCCAGCAAAGTTACGTCGATGTTGCCGCCGCTTACCACCACGGCAACTTTTTTGCCGGTCTTATCCCCAATCATCGGAATCCGGCGATTGACGATCGCCGCTACGGCGGCCGCTCCGGCTCCTTCGGCGAGAATCTTTTCTCGCTCGAGAAGCAACAGAACGGCGTTGGCAATCTCCTCTTCTTCTACCGTCACGATCTCGTCCACATATTTCTGGATCAGCGGGAGGGTGCGCTCGCCGGCACGGCGCACGGCGATCCCGTCGGCGATGGTCACAGCTGAGGGCAAGGTCACGGGCTTTCCCTCCGAAAGTGCAACCTTCACCGAGGGCAGCCGCGCGGGTTGAACGCCAATGACCTGGATGTGAGGATTGGTTTCTTTCAGGGCACAACCGATGCCGCCGATCAGCCCACCGCCGCCGATCGGCACCACAACCGCCTCCAGATCGGGATGCTGCTCAAGCAATTCAAGCCCCAGAGTTCCCTGCCCCGCAATCACTACATCATCATTGAAGGCGTGGACGAAAGTGAGGTGCTCTTGCGCGCTGATGCGCAATGCTTCCTCATACGCTTCGTCGTAATTCCCTCCGTGGAGCACAACGTCACCACCATAGCCACGCGTGGCCGACACCTTGATCAGCGGAGTCGCGAGCGGCATGACAATCCTTGCCCGGATTCCGAGCTTGGAGGCGTGGTAGGCGACGGCCTGCGCATGATTGCCCGCCGACGCCGCGATCACGCCCTGAGAACGTTCCTCCGTTGTAAGGCTTAGCAGCTTGTTGAGTGCACCGCGCTCTTTGTAGGCGCCAGTTCTCTGCCGATTCTCCAGTTTGAGATAGATCGAGTTGCCGGTGAGTTCGGAGAACGTTTCCGACCGGGTGCAGGGAGATACATAGATCGATTTTCGAATCCGTGCGAGGGCGGATTGAATGTCCGAGAGACTAACCATAGGAGCGCTGACTGCGGCAAGAGTCGTCATTTTACCTGAAGGAAATATCGAAGCCTAACGATACAGGAACCCCGGCCGCGGTCCGTGAAAATCACTTGCCCGAGCCATGCAGAAAAACCCATCCATCGCATCGAAAATGACGATTGTACTTGGATGGGTATTTCAAGTTAGACAAGTAGTATGGCGGAAAGTCGCCTCACCTTTTCGGCGGACCATGATGCATGCGGCGTTGGCTTTATCGCCCAACTGGGTGGACCTGCGTCGCGTGGCGTGGTCGAGCGCGGGCTTGAGGCTCTGGCGCGCCTCGCCCATCGCGGTGGCGTGGATGCCGATGGCCGCAGTGGTGATGGCGCGGGCCTGCTGGTCGGGCTTCCGAAGGCGTTCTTCCGCAGGGTCGCCTGCGAGGATGCGATTGAATTGCCGAACGAGTTTGGGATCGGCATGGTGTTTCTTCAGCGTGGCCAAGAAGAGCAGGCGGTGGATGCGATTCGAACTTCAGTCGGGAACTTCGATCTCTCATTTCTGGGCTGGCGCAGCGTACCCACCGATCCCTCTATCCTGGGACCGCGCTCACGTGATTCTCTGCCGGTTATACGGCAATGCTTTGTTGCACCCCGTGGGAAGTCTTCCCAGTTAAAGTCTCGCGGCCTCGAGTCTTTCGACTTTGAGTTGCAGCTGTTCCGGTTGCGACAGGAACTTGAAGGCATTTCCAATGCCGGCTACTACTGCTCGTTCTCTTCGCGAACTATCGTTTACAAAGGGCTGCTCACTCCGGAACAACTGGCCCCGTTCTATCTTGACCTGAACGATCCTGAGTTTGAGAGCGCGTTTGTGGTTTTCCACCAGCGCTATTCGACCAACACGCAACCCAGCTGGTCGCTGGCCCAACCTTTTCGCTTCGTGGCGCACAACGGTGAGATCAATACCATCAGCAGCAATCGCCGGTGGTTTCAGGCACGCGGCCCGACGCTGCGCCACCAGCTCCGGCTGCCGGGCAACTCGCGATTGCTGCAGCCGGGAATGAGCGACTCCGCGAGTTTTGATAACGCACTCGAAGCGCTGGTGCGAAGCGGTTCAAGCATTGCGGAATCTGCTTTGCGCCTGGTGCCGCCGGCGTGGGAGCACGACGAGCATCTCGACCCTGGGTTGCGCGACTTCCTGGCCAACAGCGCTCCGGAGCAAGAACCGTGGGACGGCCCGGCAGCGCTGCTTTTCACCGACGGGCATCTCGTTGGCGCGAAGCTGGACCGCAATGGCCTGCGTCCGCTGCGCTATACGCTGACGTCAGATGGATTGCTGATCGTGGGCTCGGAAGTCGGCATCACCGATCTTTCTGATAAGCAGGTGATTGAACGGCAGCGGCTGGGCCCGGGCGAAATGCTGCTCGCCGACCCGGCGAGCGGAACATTCTTCCGGCCGGGCGAGGTGGCGCGGCTTGTGCATGCGAATGACATTCTGCGCTCCGCGAGAACTGTAATTGCGGTAGAAAACACAGCGGCACCGATCAATCTCGATGCCAATCGTTTGATGGCAGCTTTCGGCTGGACGGAAGATCAGTTCCGGATGCTGTTTCAACCTCTGGTAGAAAATGGCCAGGAACCTCTGTGGAGCATGGGCGATGACGCTCCTCCGGCCTTGCTCTCCAGCCTGCCGCGGCCGCTCTGGGATTACTGCAAGCAACGGTTCGCACAAGTTACGAATCCTCCCATCGACCCGCTGCGCGAGAGCCACGTCATGTCGCTTGACGTGTACCTCGGCGAAAATACGAAGCTGGAATCTCCGCTGCTCGATGCAGGGCAGCTGGATTCGCTTGGACAAGCGTTGCTAACAATCCACTGCATCGACTTCAGTTTCGACGCGGCCGGAGGAGTCGAGGCTGCCCGTCAGGTTTTAATCAGGATTCGCGAAGAAGCTTCGACTGCGGCAGCAGGTGGCAGAGCAATTCTGTTAAGCGATCGCGCCGTGAGCGATAAGCGGGCGGCGCTGCCTGCCCTGCTGGCGGTTTCGTGCGTGTGGCGCGCGATGACTGCTGCCGGTGCCCGAAAACTGCCGCTGATTGTGGAAACGGGGCAGGTCATCGATACGCATCACGTCGCTCTCTTGGTGGCAGCGGGGGCGAGCGCCGTGCATCCCTATCTCGCCATGAGCCTGAGCGCTCGTGCTGATCTCGAGGGCCCCGCGCGCTACCGCGATGCCATAGAGAAAGGTCTGCGCAAGGCGCTGGCGCGCATGGGCATCTCCACCATGAGCAGTTACCGGAACAGCCAGATCTTTGAAACGATCGGTCTCGATCCGGCGGTTTGCGATGAGTTCTTCGAAGATGCTGGACACACGCTCAGCGGGAAATCATTGGACGGTCTTCTCGAGGACTGCCTTGCTTATCACGCCGCGGGCTTTGGCTCTGCCGCTGCGGAGTTTCGCGATGCTGGGTTGTATCGCTTCCGGCGAAACGGCGAGCTGCATTCGAGTTCGCCGGAACTGGTGCGGCGCATGCATCGCTACATCAAGTCGCGGACCGCGGAAAATCAGGCATCCTTGGCTGTACTCTCGAACGAACGAAAAAATGTTTCGGTGCGGGACTTGCTCGAGGTCCGTCCGGCGCAGGGTTTCTCCGTAGACGAAGTGGAGAGTGAAGTTTCTCTGCTCAGCCGCTTCAGCACGCAAGCCATGTCACTCGGCGCAATTTCGCCCGAAGCCCATCAGACGCTGGCCATTGCCATGAACCGCCTGGGAGGGCGCAGCAATACCGGGGAAGGCGGCGAAGATCCCAGCATTTACTACGAGCGCCCGGATGCGAATAACCGCGTCAAGCAGGTGGCGTCGGCGCGCTTTGGCGTCACTGCGGAATATCTGGTGCACGCCGACGAAATCGAAATCAAGATGGCGCAGGGCTCGAAGCCGGGTGAAGGCGGACAACTGCCTTCGGCGAAAGTTACTCCTTACATCGCGCGCCTGCGACACGCCGTGCCTGGAACATCGCTCATCTCGCCGCCACCACACCATGACATTTACAGCATCGAAGACCTGGCACAGTTGATTTACGATCTGCGCGCCGTAAATCCGAACGCGCGTATTGGGGTAAAGCTGGTTTCCAGTTCCGGAGTTGGCGTCATCGCTACGGGCGTAGCCAAAGCCGGCGCGGACGTGATCACAATCAGCGGTCACGATGGCGGCACGGGCGCATCGCCGCTCACCTCAATTAAGAACACTGGCTTGCCTTGGGAGGTTGGTTTGAGGGACGCGCACAGTGCGCTGGTGCGGGCGGGCCTTCGCGCCCGAGTGAGATTGCGCGTGGATGGCGGGCTTAAGTTTGCTCGCGATGTTGTGGTTGCAGCTCTGCTCGGAGCTGAGGAATTTGGCTTCGGAACTGCAGCCTTGCTGGCTATCGGCTGCGTGATGGCCCGGCAATGTCACCTGAATACATGTCCCGTCGGCATCGCGACTCAGGATGAAAGCCTGCGCGCACGTTTTGCCGGGAATCCAGAGATGGTCGAAACCTTCTTCCGCGCCCTCGCTGCCGATGTCCGCCAACTATTGGCGGGCATGGGTGCAGGTTCCATCGACGAAATTCTAGGAGCTGTCGACCGCCTGCGGCCGCGTTCGGCCGAGGCCGAGCAAAGCGTGGCCTCTCTGGTGCAACCTATTGTCGATCCCCCTTTGCAATTTCCTTGTCCGCATGAGGACTCGAGCGCACTCCATGTTGAACTGAATCGTGTGGTCGACGATCTGGAATCACTCTCCACCCGTCCTTATCGTTTTGACATTACGAGCGAAGATCGAGCTGTGGGCGCGCACTTCAGCGGCGAGGTGCTGCGCCGCCTAGGATCTTCGTTCGGACGTTCGACTCTGGAGATGGCCGGCGTCGACTGCGAGTTCTTCGGTACTGCGGGCCAGAGCTTCGGCGCCTTCCTGATTTCCGGCGCGAACTTCCGGCTCACTGGCGAAGCCAACGATTATGTGGGCAAGGGCTTGTGCGGCGGCAGCATCGCCATCAGCGCCCAAGCCGAAGCGTCGGCGCGCGGAGATGTTCTGGTGGGTAACACCGTGCTCTATGGGGCCACGTCAGGTGAGCTATTTGTGGCCGGCCGGGCGGGAGAACGGTTTGCAGTGCGCAATAGCGGAGCGCTCGCCGTGGTCGAGGGCGTGGGTCGGCACGGATGCGAATACATGACCGCGGGCGTCGTCTTGATTCTCGGCCCGGCTGGAGCCAACATGGGAGCAGGCATGACTGGAGGCCTGGCCTACCTGTTGCGCGCCGATGCTGACGACTACTTCAACGACGATGCCATGAACCTCGACTCCGTGCGGTTCGCAACTCTCGAACCTCAGGAAGAGCGGTGGCTCCGCCGCATTCTTCGCCGGCACCTGCAACTCACGGGGAGTCCTCGGGCTGCTGACCTGCTCGCCTGTTCCGCGCTGCCGCTGCTTCGGGTAGAACCCGTGACGCCCCCATGCTCGATCGAAGAAACTTGGGCTTCGATTTTGGCCCGCCTCGCTGCCGCGGAAGCGCGGAGTTACGGCCGTGACAAACTTCTCACTTCCGAAAGACCCGTCGTCCAATGAGTCTGCTCGCCGGCCGGGCGCTTAGCCGAACCACTTCGATGCGAAGTTCGCTATAATTTCCTGACCAAACTGCATGGATTTCGATCAACTCATCACATTTCTGGAGGTCGCCCGGCAAGGCAGCTTCTCCCGTGCCGGAGAGAAAGTTTTTCGCTCACAATCGGCTGTGAGCGCGCAGATCCGCCAACTGGAGCAGGAATACGGCGACCGCCTGCTCGACCGCTCGGGCAAGACCGTCAAGCTCACTCCGGCCGGGCAGGTCTTCCACGATTACGCGCTGCGCATGAAGAAGCTGCGCGATGAATCGCTGGTGGCCGTGGCCGACCACGGCCACACGCCGCGCGGGACGCTGCTAGTCGGAGCGAACGAAGCCACTTGCCTTTACGTTCTGCCCGAAGTTTTCGGGGAATACTGCCGCAAGTATCCCGACGTGCAGATCAGCATTTATCGCAATTTCACTTACAAGATAGTGGAGAAGCTGGAGAATGGCTCTCTCGACGTGGGCGTGCTCAGCCTGCCCGTGCAGTCTCCCAGCCTGAAGGTTCAGGCGATCTACCGCGACCGCTTGATGTTGATGGTGAGCCCCAAGAATCCTTTGGCCAAGCTCAAGTCAGCGCACATCAGCGATGTCGTGAAATATCCTCTGCTGCTCCCGAAGACCGGCCATACGCGGCGCCTGCTGGATAAGCTGTTCCGCGAATACAACGCAGAGTTAAAAGTGAGAATGGAACTGCCGAGCATTGGGATGATCAAGAGCTTCGTGGCCGCCGATCTTGGCATCTCGCTGATCAGTGCGTCTTTTGCACGCGACGAAGTGGCGGCGGGCAGAGTGAAGCTGATCGAGTTGGAAGGCGCGGAATTATGGCGAGAACTTGGCCTGGCTTATCGTCGCGATCGTACCCTCTCGGTCGCCAACAAGACTTTCATCGCCGTGGTGCGGCAGCTTTCGGACTATCTGAAGAAAACTGAAGCATAGCCGCGCGGGGGTGGTGTTTCTTTTACGCGTCGCCTCCGGCAGACTGGGCAGCGGCTTGAATGACGTGCAGTCCGCACTCGGTCTTCGACGATCCTGCCCAGCGCCCTGCCCTGGGATCTTCTCCTGGCCGCACCGCACGCGTGCAGTGCGTGCAGCCGATGCTTGGATAATTGCGCTCATGCAGCTCGTTATAAGGCACATCGTGCTCGCGAATGTAATTCCACACCTGCTTGGAACTCCAGTCCACGATGGGATTGATCTTCACGAGACCAAATCTGTGGTCCCATTCGATTTTGCCGGCGCGGGCGCGGGCCGCAGTCTGGTCGCGCCGGATGCTCGTGATCCACGCCTGGAGCTCGCCCAGCTTGCGCTGCAGCGGCTCAACTTTTCGTAGGTTGCAGCATAGATCAGGGTTTCGCCGCCACAGCGCGGGACCATGCTCCAGCTCCTGTTCCTCGGGCGAACTCAGCGGATAGACTCTTTCAATCGTGATCCCGTATTTCTGCTCCACCTGGTCCATGAGGTTGTAGGTTTCGGGAAACAGGAATTCTGTGTCCAGGGTGAAGACGCGAAAGTTCTGGCGCACTCGGGAAGCAACATCGATCAGGACCATGCCCTCGGCGCCAAAAGCGGAGGAGATCGCCACCCCGTCTCCGAAAGCGTCGAATGCCCAGCCGAGAACGCGCTCGGGGTTCCAGGAGTCCGCGGCAATCTGCAACTTCTC
>Ga0209380_10001712_pt1 | contig 14513 bp, 10 predicted proteins | sample HubBroMetageWFT6_FD_188347 | JGI IMG/M metagenome (GOLD analysis project Ga0209380, IMG submission 188347) | Warmed and freeze-thawed soil microbial communities from the Hubbard Brook experimental Forest, New Hampshire - Hubbard Brook CCASE Soil... | ecosystem: Environmental > Terrestrial >...
CTCACACGCTGCTGGGGGGATGGCAGTATTCCGGCATAACAACTTTCAGCACCGGTTCGCCGTTTAGCGTCCTTTTTGACACGGACAACGCTGGGGTCGGCAACGGAATCGGTTCTTCCTCCTACGCTGACAAGGTGGGCAATCCGCGGGCGGACGTGGTTCAAGCCCCCCAACCTGGGTTCGGGCGCGTGTTCTACAATGCCAACGCCTACGCCACCCCGACGGCTCTGACCTTTGGAGACTCCGGGCGCAACAGCCTAAGCAATCCGGACTTCATCAACTTCGACATGGCCCTCTTCAAGCATTTTGCCATCAAGGAAAGCGCGGCCATCGAGTTCCGCGCAGAGGGCTTCAACGTCTTCAACCACACTGAGTGGGACCCCATCGCGGGTCAGGCCGGCGCAGGTGCGAATATTAACGGTTCCAGCACCAACACCTTCGGCAGTACGGGATTTCTCTATGCTGCGGGAGTTCACGAGGCGCGCATTCTGCAGTTCGCGCTGAAGATCCTCTTCTAGTTAGTAAAAGCAGACGATTCCGGTCCAGAGGCCGCGAAATCCGGTAGTGGCTCAAACTGACTCACTACCGGATTTCCTGTTTCAAGTCGAAATGACGCAAAAGCCCTACCCCACCTGCACACTCTGCCGCGCAGCTATGGCCTCCAGCGCATGCTCGAGGTCGGCGATAAGATCGTCCGCGTTCTCGATGCCTACCGAGAGCCGGACCATCTGTTCGGTCACGCCCATCTTTGCGCGTTCTTCGGCCGGGATCATGGCATGCGACGTCAGCACCGGAATCGACACCAGCGACTCCGCGCCGCCCAGGCTTGGGGCCAGCGTAAACAACCGCATAGCCTCGCTTACCCGCCGGGCATCTTCGCCTAAGCCTTCGACCTCAAAGCTGACCATCCCTCCGCCACCGCTCATCTGCGCGCGCGCGAGAGCATATTGCGGATGAGTCTTTAAGAACGGATAATGCACGTGCCGCACCTTCGCGTGCTCGGCCAGGAATTCTGCGACGCGCTGCGCGCTCTCATTCTGCCGCGCCACGCGCAGTGCCAGCGTCTTCAATCCGCGCACCAGCATCCACGACGCATGCGGATCCATGCAATTGCCCAGGGTTGTTCGAGCCTGCCAGATTTTTCCTATCAGCTCATGCCGTCCCGCAACCGCGCCACAGATCAGGTCCGTATGCCCGCCCAGGTACTTCGTCCCGGAGTGCATCACCAGATCGATGCCGAATTCCGCTGGATGCTGGTTAATCGGAGTGCCAAAGGTGGCATCAATCATGCTGAGCAGCTTGTGCTGTCTGGCGATGGCAGCTACCTTTTTGAAATCCACGACACGCAGGGTCGGATTGGTCGGCGACTCCAGATAGAGGAGCTTCGTGTTGGGACGGATCGCGCGCGCGTGCTGTTCATATTCCGTCGTGTCCACGAATGTGGTTTCGATGCCCATCTTGGGCAGCCATTGCGACAGGAACTTGTTCGCTCCGCCGTAAATATCACGCTGCGCCACCACGTGGTCGCCGCTCTTCAGCAGCGCCATGATCGTCGTCGTAATTGCGCCCATGCCGGAGGCGAAGGTCAGCGCCGCATCAACTCCTTCCAGCGCCGCGATCGTCTTTTCGGCGACCGTGTTCGTAGGATTGCCATAGCGCGTGTAAAAGTGGTCGGTGTGCGTTGCCCGCAGTTGTTCGTCGTTGTCGGTGACTTCAAAGGTGGAAGTCTGGTAGATCGGCGTGGCCAGCGGCCCGTTCTTCTTCTCCAGATCCGCCGCGCCGCGCACTGCCTTCGTTTCGGAATGATGAGCCTGCCGTTTCATGAATACCTCGTTCTTTCCAGACTAATTGCGCCTCGGAACTCACGCAAGGCGAGGCCAAAGCCAACGAGGAAAAGCCTCCAGTTTATAATTCTGGTGTCAGAAATCTTCGCCTTCCGAGGACGGGCTAAACAGAAGCAAGGAACGCATGGCAAAAGTGAAAACCAACGTTAACGCACGCGGGAAAGCGGGCAAGAAGACGGAAGGCGCGCAGTCTCACTTGCGCGCGCAACGCGCCGTCACCAAACACGCCGCCAGCAAGACCGAACTGCAATATATTCCCTGGCATACGATTCCGCTCGAAGAGCTGAACCCGCTCCTGCAGCGCCAATTCGTCGTAGGCCAGGAAATTATGCTGGCGCGCGTGCTGCTGAAAAAAGGCTGCATCGTACCTGAGCACAGCCACCACAACGAACAGCTTACTTACATCCTCGACGGAGCGCTGAAGTTCTGGATTGACGGCCGCGAGATCGTGGTCCACTCCGGTGAAGTGCTCTGCATTCCGGCGCATATGCCACACAAGGCCGAGGCGCTCGAAGACACGGTCGACCTCGATGTGTTCAATCCTCCCCGCGCCGATTGGATCGACAAGACCGACCAATACCTGCGCGGGAAGAAATAGTCTCCACTCCATGCCTCCTTCCACCACACCTGAGAAAGCTGCTGATCCTGGCCTGCCTCAGGCTACATTTCGTTTCCGCTGCATCGGCTGCGCTACGGTTACCGGTTCCGCCGCCCAGGATTTTCGCTGCTCCCAGTGCGGCAACTTGCTCGAGATCACCGATTCGTCCTGGAACTCGCGCAACCCCGCGGCTTTGAAATCCCTCTGGCGCGAGCGCCGCACTCTAAACGCCGCTCTTGACCTGAGTGGCGTCTGGCGCTTCCGCGAACTTCTCCCTGCTCCGCAGTCAGAGGAGCAAGTCATTACCCTGCGCGAGGGCAATACTCCGCTCTACGAGCTTCCGCAATCTTCCCGTGCAACCGGCGTCACGCGCCTTTTTGCCAAACATCAAGGTATGAACCCCACCGGCTCGTTCAAAGACGCGGGCATGACAGTTGCCGCCACGTTTGCCCGCCAAGCCGGATATAGCTGGGTAGCCTGCGCCTCCACTGGCAACACATCCGCGTCCATGGCTGCTTACGCCGCGCGCGGAGGAATGCGCAGCCTGGTCCTTGTTCCCGAAGGCAAGATTTCCTGGAGCAAACTGTCGCAATCGCTCGATTACGGAGCCCTCACCTGCCAACTTCGCACCGATTTCGACGGTTGCCTGCGCCTGCTGCAAGAGCTGGTGAAGCGTGCGCCGGTCTATCAGTTGAACTCGATCAATCCGTTCCGCCTCGAAGGTCAGAAAACGCTCGCCTTCGAATTACTTGAGCAACTCGATTGGGACCCACCCGACCACATCATCGTTCCCGGCGGCAACCTTGGCAACAGTTCCGCAATCGGCAAGGCGCTGCTGGAGATGCGTGACCTTGGCCTGATAGCACGACTTCCGAAGTTGTCCATCATCCAGGCCGAGGGTGCCAACGCGCTGGTTCGCACTCTACGCGAGGCTGCGGGCAAACATCTTGTCAGCGTGCTGGCGGAGACTCGCGCGTCCGCGATCCGCATCGGAAACCCCGCCTCGTGGGAGAAAGCCGTCAAGGTGCTTCAAGCTACCGAAGGCGCTTGCGAGCAGGTCGGCGAACTCGAGATCGCCCAGGCGAAAGCCGAAATCGGCGCCGAGGGAATCGGCTGCGAGCCTGCCTCTGCCGTCACTCTGGCCGGCCTCAAGAAATTACTGCAGCAGGGATTTGTAGAGCCGGATGAAACTGTCGTCCTCGTGCTCACCGGAAGCTTGCTCAAGGATCCTGACTTCACTATGGAATTTCACCGCGGCGATCTTTTTAAGAACACCGCTGTGGAGGCCGAGAGCGCCAGACTGAATCCGCTCCGGCATCCTCCCGTCGTCCTCAATGCAACCCTGGAGGCCGTGCTCAAAACTCTGGAGCAAGCCGAGAAATCCGACCGGACACGCTCGAACATCTGAGAACGAAACCACAATGAACAAAGGCAAAACCGAAAAGAAGACGCGCCGTCCGACCTCGCTGCATCTCGTCCTGCCGGCAACCTCGGCCAACCTGGGCCCAGCCTTTGATGCCGCTGCCCTGGCAATGAATCTTTTCATGACCATCGATGCCCGCCCCGCCGCCAGTTTCTCTATCGCTGCGACCGGGCGCGACGAAGATATCTGCGGAGCCGTCAAGAATCACCTCATTCTTGCCACGTACACGGACATCCTCCAGGGTCATGGCTTGGAAGTGATGCCACTCACTCTTCGCATCAAAAACGACATTCCCATCGGCAAAGGATGCGGATCGTCCGCGGCAGCGCGCCTCGCCGGCATCGCGTTGGCCAATCATTTCGGCCATTTGCGCTGGACCGCTCCCCAGATCATTGGCGAAGCTTCCCGCCGCGAGAAACACTCCGATAACGCCTCCGCCTGCTGGATGGGCGGCCTAACCGTCGCCCGCATGTCCGGCGAAAGCATGTCCGGCGAAAGCATGTCCGGTGAAAGCATGTCCGGTGAAAGCATGTCCGGTGAAACCCAGGCCCAGGTGGTCCCGATTCGCCCGAAAGGGAAGTGGCCCCTGCTGCTTGCCGTCCCCGACGAGGCTCTATCCACGGAAAAAGCTCGCCGTGTACTCCCGGAGCAGTATTCCCGCGCCGACGCGGTCGCGAACATCCAGAACTCGATGCTGCTGCTCGCTGCCTTCACTCAGGGAAGGCATAACCTGCTCACTGCCGCGCTCCAGGATCGTATCCACCAGCCTTATCGCGCGCCATTCTGTCCCCTGCTCCCGGCGCTGCAGGAACTAACCGGCAAGCCCGGTGTTTTGGGCGCAGCTCTCAGCGGCGCCGGTCCTTCCGTAATCGTTTTTCTCGATCCTCGCTCCTCCGCTGGGAAGACTCGCAACGCAGTCGCGGCCCACCTTGCCGGCACCGGACTCGGCGCCGAGTTGCTTCTCACTTCCATCAGCCCACGCGGTGCCCGCCTGAGCCGCGGAAAACCTCATTAAAAGCCCGCTGAGCCGCCCCCGCTGAAAAGTCCTTGCATTCGCTCACTCCTGTGATACATTTCGGGAAAGCGCCACTAAGGTGGTATTTACAGAACCAGCTATTCCGGATACTTTTGGTTTTCCCCCAAAACCGAAACTTACCCGTCTCGTGCGTGTTTGTAGCAGAAGTACGAGTCGAGGCTTCGTCAGAAGCCCAGGTTTGAGTTTTCCGGGATGAGGGATGAAGCAGAAAATGCAGTACGCTGTCCAGCCACGCCAGTCAGCGCCACAGAGCAATAAGCAGGTCGAGGAGGAGATTCGGAATTTTCTCCGCGCCCTCGATTCCTACCCCGCCCGCGTCGCCAAAGAGCCGCGCCTCAGCTTCCAGCAACACCTATGCAGCATCTTCGCTGGCCGCGCTGATTCTCCCCGCGATCAAAGGGCTCGTCGCCAGTAATCAAGACAGGTCTACCGGCTGGCCGGCGGAACGATTCCATTCATGCGCAGGTACTCAACCATCTGTCCGTAATGGTCGAAGCAATGGGCCGCTACGCTGGTCGCCAGCCCCAACCGCGTAACCGTTCCTTCTCCGAACGGGCTTTTTACGGGTTCGACCAGATTCTTCTCGTTGACGGTCTGGACCGCCTTGTGCACATAAACAAACGAGTCTTTCAAAAAGCTAACGATCTCCGCTTTCGTTTTTACCGACGCCGGTCCGTTCTCGTCGCCGATATCCACCGGAGTCTTTTCGCCGAGAATGGCCGCCCCAAAAATATAGTTCACCGCCGCCACGTGTTTGATCTGCTGGGCGAAAGTTCGCACTCCTTTGAATTCGCCCTCAGTCGGCGCAAAGCCGAATTTATCCTCCGGCATCGCTTCCGCCGCCGGAACGAATTCGTGCTCGACATTCTTAACGGAGCCGTCCAGCACCTGCGCTACGGTCCGGTGTTCGTCCTTCACCATCTTGTCCTGGGCGATACCAGCCGCAGCCAGCGCCAGGACGCAGAATGCGAGACAACAAAGTCGCTTCCTCATGAAATTCCTCCGTGTTCAAGGTTCCTGTGGGAACAGCCGCCCCGGATGTCCAGCCGAGCGTAGCGAGGCGTGGCGTTCTGGTCGGGCCTAACCCGCCTAGCCGGAAGAATTCTCCCGTGCAAACGGCCACTCCCCGCCTCTCCAGGCTCGAATCATATAGATTGCCAGCCCGGTCAACAATATCACCACCGCATACCGTATTTCCTTCTGCCAGTTCTGGCGATTGAACAGGATGAAGAGAAATCCCGCGATCGCCACGAGAGCCGGCACAGGATACAGCCACATGCGAAACGGACGCACCACATCCGGCCGCGTCACTCGGAACACAATCAACCCCACCGCCTGTACCAGAAACTGCAAAATAAGGCGAATGACCACCAGCGCCGCGATCGCATCGCGCAGCCGCAGAAAGCAAAACGCTGCCGCCACTACCCCCAGTGCCACCAGCGAAACGTAAGGGAAGCGATAAACAGGATGCACCTTGGCAAATGCCCGGAAGTAGTTCCCATCCAGCGCTGCCGCGTAGGGGACCCGCGAATACCCGAGAGTCAGCGAGAAGACGGATGCGAACGCGGTCACCATCACCAATCCCGTTATCAGCCGTGCTGCCCACGGCCCGTAAATCCTCTGCATAAACAACGACACAACATACAATCCGCTGTTGCTGTGCCCAGCCTGCAACATTTCCCGCCAGGGAATCACAGCCAGAATGCACAGGTTCATCATCAGATATAGACAGGCGACCAGTAGAATGGAGAGCAGCAGGGCGCGCGGAATATTCCGGGTCGGATCCTTTATTTCATCGCCCAAATAGCAGACGTTGTAATAGCCCCAATAATCGTAAGTGGCGACCAGCATGGCCCCGCCGAGCCCGGTAAAGAATCCGCGCGAGAGCGTAAATGCGCCCGCGGGAAAATCGAACGCCTGCGCCGCGTTGAAGTGCGTGAAGCCGGCGAAGATGATCCACCCAATGGTTCCCATCACGCCCAGCCACAATATTTTCGAAAGGCGGCCGATCACCGTGATGCGCCGGTAGAGCAGCAACACAGTGAACAGGCAAATGCCTACCGCCAGCGCAGTTCCCGGCGTTACAATCCAGCTCACCTGAAGTGGCCCTGCGCCCGGGATTGGCAAAGCCGCAGTATGCGCGGCATAAACCGTTTCCAGGCTTGGCCAGTAATAGGCAGCGTAACCTGCCAAGCCGATGCATCCGCTGGCGATCGAGAGGGGAGCGCTAAAGGATAGTTGCCAGATAAACAGAAATGAGATCAGCCGTCCCCATTTCCGCGGCCCATAAATCTCGCTCAGATAGCGGTACGATCCGCCCGAACCCGGAAACGCCGCGCCCAGTTCCGCAGAGACCAGTCCGTCGCATACTGCCAGCAGCGCACCCACAATCCATCCCAGCATGGCCTGCGGCCCGCCCATCGCGCTCAGCACCAGCGGCATGGTGATGAACGGCCCCACGCCAATCATGTCGATCATGTTGAGCGCAGTCGCGCTGCCAAGGCCCATCCCGCGGATTAGGCCGGGCGAACTCGAATCGCTTTGAATTGGAGCGTGCATTTCCGGTTGAGCTGAATGTGCGTCGTGCCGCTATGGAAGAAGCAATACCCGGCCGCTGACCTGCCGCTGCTCAAACGCCGCATGCGCCTTGGCTGCATCCGCCAGCGGATACGTGCGGTCGATTCTGATCGAAAGTTTTCCCTGCTTGACCCAGTCAACGAAATGCTGCAGGTAGTGCGGGTATTCTTTGAAGTAGGGACTTCCGTTCGTGCGGGTGAGAAATACCGATCCCTTTTCCTGCAACTTCATAAGATCAAACGGCGGCACATACCCGCTGGACTGGCCATAGACCACGAGATATCCGCCCGGTGCCAGGCTATCGAGGCTCGCGTCAAATGTGTCTCTGCCGACGCCGTCGTAAACCACGCTGACGCCTCGCCCGCCGGTGATCCGTCTCGCTTCCTTCGCAGTGTCAGACTGCGTGGAAACGATGACCTCATCCGCGCCGGCCTCTCGAACAATCTTGGCCTTCTCTTCCGTCGATGTAACTCCAATCACCCGGCCCTCTCGAATTTTCGCCATCTGACAAAGCAAAAGTCCGAGACCGCCAGCGGCTGCCTGAATCAGGCACCAGTCTCCCGGTTTCACCGGGTAGGCAAAATGCGTGAACGCATAAGCCAGGAATCCCTGGTTCATGCCTGCCGCCGCCTGCTCAACGCTGATCCCATCCGGTACTGGGATTAGCCACGCAGCTGGAGCCAAAGCATGAGTGGCGTAAGAATTTCCTACGAAGACGACGCGGCTACCAACTCGAACATCGCGACCGTCGGGACCGAGTTGTTCGACAATGCCGACTCCCTGGCTGCCTAGAGTTGCAGGAAGGTCAGATGCGCTCGCGCCCGCACGGCGGTAAAAGGCCTGACCGACAAGCTCTCCGCGCCGCTGTTGAATGTCAAGAAAATTGACGCTTGCAGCTTCAACGCGCACCTGAACCTGTCCTGGCCCAGGAACCGGCGTGGGCAGTTCTTCCAGTTGCATTACCTCTGGAGCGCCGTAGGCGTGAATGCGAATAGCATGCATAAATTTCTTCTACCCGTCTTCCGGTTGCTGATTCTGGCAAATAAAGTCCGAGGATTCAGGTTCGGAACCCACGTGCTTTACTGACCACTGGCCACTGATCACTGCTTTTCATGTCCCGCGCTCAACATATTCACATACAGCCGCACCGCTCCGGGCACACCCGCCGGCAACTGCCGGAAAAACGCGTATCCCGTGTAGATATAAGTTCCCTTGCCATACTGCGCCTGCAGCAGGCCGCCCTTCTGAGCATCTTCACCCGGATCATGGCAGCTCAGCAACGCCTTGAAATGATCATCCCATTTGTCCATGAAGTAGAGGCCACGCTCCTGCACCCAGCCGTCAAAATCGCGGGCCGTGATCGTGTTCGGATAATGAAATACCCCGTCTTCCGGTGCCAGAATACCCACCGGCGCTTCTTCCACGGAAACCCGCGCCCGGCTCAGCTCCGCAGGATACGGGGTAAAGTGCCCGCTATTAAAATCTCCCACGCCAGTGTTGTATTGCACTACCAGCGTTCCGCCGGCCGAGACGAAGTCGAGCAGCTTCGGATTATTCGCCGCCACATCCTTCTGCGTGTCGTAGGCTCGAATTCCCAGCACGATCGTTTGGTATTGGCTTAGGTTCTCGCTCGCGAGTTTCTCCGGCGGAATCAGTGTCACATCCATGCCGACCTGCTTCAGCACGGTGGGAATGTCGTCGCCGGCGCCCATGATGTAACCGATCTTCAAATCGTGGGGCGCTTGCACGTCCACGATGCTCACCTTCTGCACTGCCGGCTGGTAATAGTAGAAGCTGCCCAGATCTTTGCGGGTCACGAGCGTGTAGCCTTCGCTGAACTTGTCGCCATCCGCTTCCAGCACCGCCCGAATCTTCGCCCGGCCTTCCTGCAACCCGGCGGGGAAGACCTTGAACTGAAAATCCTGTTTCTCCCCGCGATGTGTGAAATTCTCCGCGAACTGCTCCGGTTCCGAGCGCCAGCCCGCCGGCAATTCCAACCGCAACGTGCCGTGTATCTCGCGATTCCTATTGCTGGTTACGCCCACGGCCACGGTTGTACTGGAACCGTTATGCGTCGAGATCACCTGAGTTCCTGGCTCCAACGCAACCGAAAACGCCGGCACCACCGCCAGCGGACGCTCCTGTTCCATCCCCACATCATCGATGAATCTTGTGACAACGGTCGTCCCAATGCCATTCTTCACCGCCAGTCCGGCCGCGCCGGTCGCCGAATACTCCACGTGCGCCCGTAACGGCGGGGGCGGAAACGGCAGCGTCGCATATTTCTCATTGTCAATGTCATTGAGGCTCTCCGTGTCCGGATCATCTCGATGCCAGTATGGCCGCGTGTACGCCGCATCCTTCGGCACTCGCAGGCGAAAAACCACACTCAGGTCGTCGCCCGGCTTGATGGCAACTCGTCGCGTCTTCTCCGAGATCGTCGTCCACCCCTCTGGCACTTCCAGTTTCAACCCGTCCAGAAATAGCCTCTCCGTCGACCCATTATGAAAACCAATCCTGACCAGAAACTCCTGTCCCGGCGAAACCGTAGTGATTGCGTCGGCTTCCTTCGGAACTTCCTTCGCTACCTCTTTCGCCGACCGTCCCTCCGGCTCCGGCCGCAGAATCACCGTCGCATCCAGGCTCACGTTCAACGCATCGTTTAGCGCCGTTTCCGCCTGAGAGCGTTTTTCGTCGATTCGCATCAGCAGATCCGACTTCGCAAAGGCGCTCAGAGTGCTTTTGCTAACTTCCGCGCGCGCCTGCTCCAGCCCAGCCAAAACTCCCATCAGCGGCACCGCCGCGGCAGACGAATCGCTCCCTGTAGCATCCTGGCTCGCCGCGGTAACCTTATTCGCGATCTCGCTTAATTCCCGCCGCAACTGCGGAACTTTTGCTTCCTCCGCCCCCAACCGTGCCGCCAGCCCCGGCAGCGTCGTATCAATCCCCTCGAGGAAGTCCTTCTCGTGCCCGTCCTTATCCAGCTTTGCAGGCTTTACCGAATCCACGAGCTTGTAAAACGTAAACCGGTCTCCCGGATCGACGGTCCAATTCCCCGAGCCCTGCGAGAGCTGATGCCGCAATCCCTTCATCGCAAACTGCACATACGACCCACCCAGATCCGCGCTCAGCTCACCCGTATTCAGCTTGACGGTCCAATTCGCGTCCGGACAAGTCATCGCCCCGAAGCCGCAAACGTTCCCGATATAGAGTTTCTTTGCCTGCCACGGCTCAAGCCCCTGCGCAATCTGCTCCGGAAACCGCTTCGGATCCGCTGCCGCGCGGAACGCCTCTTGCGTCAGGATGCTCGAAGCCTGGTGATGGCCGTGCCCATCCCGCTCGGTTCCCGAGAACCGCGCTACCAGCACATCCGGACGAAATGTTCGAATCACCCGCACCATATCTGCCAGCGCCACATCGTGTCCGCCCCACTTGGCAAAAGTCTCCTCCGCACTTTTCGAAAATCCAAAATCGGCAACGCGCGAGAACCGCTCCTGCACGCCGTAATATTCGTCGGCCGCTAGTAGTTCCAGAGTCCGCAGCACGCCCAGCACATCGGACAAATTGCTGCCCACTTTGTTTTGCCCCCCCTCACCGCGATTCAGCGTCATCAGCAGAACGTTCGCTCCGCGCCCGCGCGCTTCCAGCGTCAGCATCCCGCCATCTTCATCGTCCGGATGCGCCACGGTTTGCATGAGCCGAGCGGTCGTGCTCAAACGCCGCAGCTCAAGCCGCAGGCCCAGGATTCCTTGATCTTGTGGAATTTCGGGAGGAGATCCCTGGTAGGGAAGCTGCGGAAATCCCGGCAAGGCCGCAGATTGATTCTCAGACGCCGGCGCCGCCGAAGCCGCGGGCGTCATTTTGTCGCCACCCTCTTGCGAAGCCGCAAGCGAGCCGCCCCCAACCTCTAGCGACACGAATAGGAATAGGAATAAAGTTCGCAAAACTGAAGTTCGGACAGAACGCCCCGCCAAACGATGAACAAGGCCCTCCCCGCGACTCGAAAGCTTGCAAGATCCCAAGTATTTCACCCTACAAGGATGGGGCCTGACCCCGCTCCGACGCAAATTCTTTCCTGACAAGGCTTGTAAACGTCTGGAACCGGGACTGAAAACAGCGAGGTGCAGGCCGCAACCGCGTTACTTTCCGATTTCCTCTTTCAGCGTTTCCTGGCAACGGCCGCCGGCCGTCAGCACCTCGTCAAAAGCCGGCTGCTTGCGCAGGTTCTTTAGCAGCGGATCATCGAGCAACGCGGAATACGCACAATAATTCTGCTGTACCGCGGCTTTCAGCAGACGCAAGGCCGGCTCGTTCTGCCCGCAGTACGCCATCAACGCTCCCACGTGATACCACGCCTCAGGATCGGGTTCCATCATCGCCGACGATTCCGCCTCCCGCACAATTTCGTCCATGTTGGCCGGCCGCTGTGCCTGCGTGCACGCCGTCAGCAGGTCCCGGTGATACGCGGGAGCCGTGGCCACATACTTCACGCTCTCTCGCGCCAAGCCCACATTCCCCGCCGCCAGATAAACATACGGCGTCACCCATGCGGCCCATTGTGAGCCGGAATCCAGATGCACGAAGTCCATCGCCCGATCCGGCTGTCCCAGCTCCAGAAATGCCCAGGCGCACGATCTGAAATCGAAGTTTCCCGGGTCGAGCGCCCGAGCGGTATTGCACTCTTGCGTCGCTCTTTCCTGCATGCCCGCATAGCGCAGTACATAGCTGAACGCAAAATGGGCATCGGCGCTCTGCGGACGGCGCTTCATCAGATCCACGGCGGCGGCGTAGGCGCGGCCTAACTCACCGCGCTCCACGCGGTTTGTGATCAAATGGCTCGCCGCCACCATGCGGTTTGGATCGAGAGCGAGCGCTCGCTCAAAGGCTGCATTCGAGCGCTGGAACATCTGCTCGCCGCCTCCGCCGTAGTACGAATCGTAATAGCACCTCAGCCCAAGCGCCTCCCACGCCGGCGCATAATTCGGGTCTTCGCCGACCACATGTTCTAAGACCGCGATCGCATCTTTGTTCGGGCCGGGATCGTGAGGCAGGGCGAGACTATGCAGGTACAGGTCGTAGGCCTCCTGACTCTTCGGACGCGACGCTGTGCTCAAGTCTCCCCCGGCTAAGCCCAGCGCCGGCAACAAACCCTGCTGCACCTGCCGGCTCAGCTGCCCTTGCAACGCAATCAAATCGTTTACCTCCGCCGTCACAGTTGCCTGCCACAGCGACCGGTCACTGGAGACGTCAATCGCTTCCAGCGTCACCGTCAACTGATCCCCTTGGCGCAGGAAGTGTCCCGTCAGCAGCTTGCCCACGTGCAATGCCTGGCCCAACTTCCGCGGATCGAAGTCCGCTTCCACATACTTCCGCGTCACCGAAGAAGGCCTCACATCCAGCGAACGCGAATAGGTCAACGCGCTGGTCAGTTCATCCGCCAACGCAAAGCGCAGGTAATCCACGGCGAAATCCCCGTTCATGTTCTGCAGCGGCAGCACCGCAATCGCATTCTCCTGTTCCGCGCTCGCCATGGACCGGTGCTTCACCCAGTAGGCACCCACCGCGGCCAGAACCGTGACCAGCAGCGCAGCCATTCCCAGAAGCAGCCAGAACTGCCAGCGGCTGCCGGTTCGGCCAAAGGTCTTGCTGGCAACTCGCAGCTTGGCGACTTGCAGTCCGCTCCTTACCTGCCCGGACTCGGTCTCGCGCTTCAACTGCTGCAGATCGGCCTTCATCTGCGTGGCGCTTTGGTACCGCTCCCTGCGGTCCTTCTCCATGGCCTTGCCGATGATGCCTTCCAGCTCCACCGGCACCTTGGGGTTCAATTCTCCTGGCGGCACCGGCTTGTCATGCAGTACCGCATCGAGCGTCATCAGCGAGTTCTTGCCGGTGAAGGGCTTTTTTCCGGTCGCCATCTCGTACATCACCACGCCAAACGAAAACAGATCGCTGCGGAAGTCGATTTCCTCGCTGCGCGCCTGCTCCGGCGACATATACACGGCCGTCCCGGGAATTACGCCGACCGCGGTCAGGGAATTGTCCGCCGCCACTCCATCGCTATCCGTGCCGAGGTTGTGCACCAGCTTGGCCAGCCCGAAGTCGAGCACTTTCACCTGCCCGCTGGGAGTCAGAAAGATGTTTGCGGGCTTGATGTCGCGATGCACGATTCCCTTGGCGTGCGACGCCGCCAGCGCGTCCGCCACCTGGATGCTGATGTCGAGCACCCGCTCCGTTTCCAGGGCATGCCCCGAGATACATTGCTTCAGGCTTTCCCCCTCCAGCTTCTCCATCACAATGAAGGGATGCCCGTTGTTATCCTCGATGCCGTGAATGGTGCAGATGTTGGGATGATTCAGCAGGGAGGCCGCTCGTGCCTCCCGCGTAAAACGTTCCAGCGATTTGGGGTCGCCCGCGAGGTTTTCAGGAATGAACTTCAGCGCGACGTGCCGGCCAAGCTTCAGGTCCTCGGCTTCGTACACCACACCCATACCACCGCCCCCGAGCTTTCCCAGGATGCGGTAGTGGGATACTGTCTGGCCAATCATGAGAGGAGCAAGCTCCCGAACGCGGTAATGTTAGGCCCGCCGGAGACTCCGGTCAACTAAACCGCTATTCCGGGCAGCCGTTGCTGCGAGGCAAAGCGATCTTAGAGCGCCGCGAAGTTGCCAGCCCTCACAAGTCGTTTCGCCTTCCCAATCTGAACTACCGCCCTGCCCTTTTGTGTGCCTATTCAGGTCCCAAGGATCATACGGGCGACTACTATGATGCTAGCACCACAGAAACACTAAGGCGGCTCGGTTATGGCGCGTATGCCCGGCAACCATTCTGCTCAATTGGAAGAGGCTATTCGCCGCCGCGCCAGGGAACTCTATGTGCATAGCGGGGGGCTCGAAGGTCACGACGCTGCAAACTGGCACCAAGCCGAAGCCGAAATCCTTCGCGAATCAGCCGTCTTCGGCGCTCGCCGCGCCGTCGTCGTCAACGTCCAGGGCGTGGTCTACACCGGGGAGTATGAATCCACTTCGGCGAATGGCT
>Ga0209380_10001713_pt1 | contig 14511 bp, 15 predicted proteins | sample HubBroMetageWFT6_FD_188347 | JGI IMG/M metagenome (GOLD analysis project Ga0209380, IMG submission 188347) | Warmed and freeze-thawed soil microbial communities from the Hubbard Brook experimental Forest, New Hampshire - Hubbard Brook CCASE Soil... | ecosystem: Environmental > Terrestrial >...
TTCGCCGGTGAACATCAAGTCGATCCGTCCAGGAACCCAGCGGTGAAAGCGCTACGCCGTCTCATGCCTGTTACAGATGAATATCAGGGCAGCCATTTCTTTGTTCGCGGCTGGAAGGGCAACCCCGGACTCTACGCGACACCGCTCCTGGTGGTGCTGGCCGTGATTGAAACCACAGACCTGCTTTTTGCCGTCGATTCCATCCCTGCGGTTCTCGCTGTCACCCTGAATGCATTCATCGTGTACACCTCGAATGTCTTTGCCATTCTCGGACTGCGTTCCATGTACTTCGCAATTTCCGGATTAATGAAGGTCTTCCGCTTCTTGCACACCGGGCTCGCACTGGTGCTTGTACTGGTCGGCCTGAAGATGATTGCCGCGGACCATTTCCCGGTCTCGACCCTGGCAACCCTGGGCGTTGTGGCTGGGGTGCTGACTGCCTCGGTGGTTGCATCAGTAATGTATCCGCGAAAGATCGAAGACTAAGGATGGAAGGCCAGGAAAGATTGCTATCATGGAATTCCCATGGCGCAGGTCACCATCCATGTTCCGCCGCGACCCTACCAGGCCCGCATCGAGAATGGCTTGCTCTCGCGCGCGGGAATTTTGCTCGCGGAGTTGCTGCCGCAAGCGAGCAAGGTTTTTGTCATAACTGTTCTACCGGTGCGCCGGCGATGGGGCTCAAAGCTGGCCCGGTCCCTGGTCTCAGCCGGATTCAAACCTCAAGTAATCCAGATGCCCAACGGAGAACCCGCCAAGAAGCTGGCCACCGTTGAAAAGTTGGCTGAAAGATTGTCTCGACTGGGCGCCGACCGAAAAGCTGCGCTGATCGCTCTGGGCGGCGGCGTGGTCGGGGATGTTACGGGGCTGCTGGCCTCCCTTTACATGCGTGGTGTGGAACTGGTGCAGATTCCAACCACCGTTCTGGCCCAGGTAGATGCATCCGTCGGAGGCAAGACCGCCGTGAACCTCGGGGCAGGTAAGAACCTGCTCGGAACATTTCATCATCCACGTGTCGTCCTCATCGATCCGGAGGTCCTCAGCACGCTGCCGAATCGCGAGTTTCGGGCTGGCCTGTACGAAGCGCTCAAGTGCGGCATCATCGGCGATCTCGATCTTTTCCTGCGCTTCGAGCAGAAACGGGCTCAGATTCTCAAGCGCGATCCGGTCGAACTGGAAGGCCTGATTGCGCAATCTGTGAAATTGAAAGCTGAAGTCGTTTCGGCCGATGAACGCGAAGGCGGTCTGCGCCGCGTGCTCAATCTCGGCCACACCATCGGACATGCGCTCGAAGCCGAGACAGGTTACCGCAGCCTGCTTCATGGCGAGGCGGTTGCCTGGGGGCTGATTGCGGCAACGAACATCTCTCTCACGGTAGGGCGCACTGACAGCGTCACCGCAGGGCGCATCGCCGACGCCGTTCTGAGTCTGGGTCGCCTGCCGGAACTGAAAGTGAGCGCCAACAAGATTCTCGCCCGCCTGCAGACGGACAAGAAGACGCAGGGCGGCGTGGTGCACTTCGTTCTTCCTCGGGAAATCGGGAAGGTCGAAATCGCTGCGGATGTGCCCGACAATGTTGTCATCAACGCCGTCGAAGAACTGCGCCGTCTGTCCCGTGGCGGATGGGGAAAATAACAGAGATTTCAAGTTTAGATTTCCAATTGTTGATTGAATCCCCAATTCGTACTCACTGGAAACACGAGCCTTAGATCGGCAAATTGACTCACAAATGCCCACAGCTCACAAATCTGTCGTGGGGGCAGCACCCGAGGGTGCCAGTGACGCCTCCTCTGCGGCGCGCGCCGTTCGCGAGATGTTCACTTCGATCGCGCCGCGCTACGACCTGCTCAACCACTTGTTGTCGTTCAACGTTGATCGTCTCTGGTGGCGGCGCACTGCAAAGGCGTTCGCCCACATCCTTGCCGAACCGGATACGAGAGTGCTGGATCTCTGCTGCGGCACCGGGGATATGACTTTCGCACTGCGCAAGCAAGCAGGGAATCATTCCCCGTGGATTTCCGGCGCCGACTTCTCTCACGCCATGCTGCAGCGCGCCCGAGCAAAATCTCTTCAACAGGAGCCGCAAAACAGCAAGCCTGCCAGGCTGCGGTGGGTCGAGGCCGATGCCCTTTGCCTGCCCTTTCCGGATCAGCATTTTAGCCTTGTGACTTCAGCCTTCGGATTTCGCAACCTTGCGGATTACGACGCTGGTTTGCGCGAGATCGTGCGCGTGCTGCGGCCGGGAGGTGAATGCGGCATCCTCGATTTCAGCGACCCAAAGGGTCTTGTCGGCGAACTGTATCGTCTCTATTTCAAGCGGGTTCTGCCTCGCGTCGGGACAATACTCTCCGGAGTTCGCGGACCTTATGCCTATCTTCCCAGTTCCGTCGAACGCTTTCCCGATCCGCAAGAGATGCTATCCCGCATGCGCCACGCAGGTTTCCGCGAGGCCAACTGGACGCCCTACACATTTGGCATTGCCGGTTTATATCGCGGACGAAAATGACTGATCGGTTTAGCCTGCATCGCGCAGCAACTTACTCAACTCCAGGATATCCGCGGAGGCTGCGTCCCCGATCACAAAATACCGCAGACTATCTTGAGTCCATGTCTGAGCGTTGAACGACACTGCACTTGCGGATCCGGATGGCAGTCCTCGCATCTCAGCTTCGCGCTCGGGAAAAATAAATACAGAAATCTCATGCTTGCGGATTTGATAAATCAGATGCGCGCCGGGAGTTTGCTCGAGATAAGCGACCCTGCCACCCACCAGACTGAACTCCGTCCCCGACAGTTCGGGCAAATTGAAGGTGAACGGAATCCTCCCTTGAAACCACGGTTTCACAGTATGACGGTCGGTGGAAACTACATCGACCGGTGTGGCGCTCGCCAGAGTGGCTACGTGTAGGTCGGCCAATTCACTGTAGATGCGTTGCCTTGCCGCCCGCTCGCGTCCCACGGACGCGCTTAGCAAGAATGCCGCAACCAGCAAGACCAGCGCTGGAATCAAGGCAAATCGCCACCGCGTCATAGTTCTGCCCCGCGTTCTGCCCCGCGACCCTGCGGCCAGGGTCTTCGTAATACTCGTCCGCAATTTCGTGTCCGGCACGTATCGCTTTCCTGCGTTTTGCACCTGCCGCTTGATCTGCACTCGCTCCAAAACGGCGGCGGCACACTCGGTGCACTGCCGCAGGTGCGTGCCCAAAGTCATGCCTTCGTCAGGCGTAAGTTCGCCGTCGAGGTAGGGATCCAGTTTTACGCGCCACTGCTCACACGCCACGCTGCTCTCCTTCAATCCTCTCTCGGAGTGCCGCGCGAAGCGCCTGGCGCGCACGAAACAAGCGCGACATCACCGTGCCCACAGGAATCGACAGCGTTTCGCCAATCTCCTGATAAGACATCTCCTCGACTTCACAGAGCAGCAATATCTCACGAAACGGCACAGCCAGCCCCTCCAACGCCCGCTGCACCATCTCCCGATTCGCCCGCTCGATCAGCAGGCTCTCAGGCGTGGCGGTCTCGACCGGCAGATCATCGCTTTCTTCTTGGTCCAGCACCACGGTGGTCTTCAGCCCTGTCCGCGAACTCAGGAACGAATTCCGCAGAATGCGATACATCCACGCCCGGAAATTCGTTCCTGGCCGAAATGACGAAAACCCCCGCAGAGCCTTGACATAAGTCTCCTGAACCAAATCCTCGGCTTCGGACTTGTCCTGGGTGAGCCAGCGCGCAAAGTTATAGAGCTGCTCGAACAAGGGCAACGCGAGATCTTCAAATGACACTGCACTGGGCCGTTCTTCAAACACCCGCATAGAGTAAACCGGCCGCCTTCCGATTTATTCCCATCTTTCCAAAAAATATTTCACGGAATAAAGTCGTCTGCTGCGCGTTATCCAACGTGCAAGCTGGAACGACACGCGCGACCGAGCGATCTAGAAACGAAAGGAAAACTATATGAAAAACATCTTCTCTTGGTTGAACCATCCGCCCACCCTGGGACCCGATTCTACGTTGCTTTTGAGGGTAATGGCTGGCGGAGTTTTCTTGTGGGAAGGAATCTTGAAATTTGTCTATGCAAACCAGGGCGTTGGCCGTTTCACCAAATTAGGCATGCCCTTGCCGCATTTCACCGCCGATTTTGTTGCGTCTCTTGAAATCGGCGGGGGGCTGCTCTTGCTCTTGGGTTTCCTTACCCGCTGGATTTCCATTCCCTTCATCGTCGAAATGATCGTGGCGATTCTGTCCACCAAGATCTCGCTTTATCTTGGGACCTCGCCGTTACCGCGGCCCCCGGCGCCGCCTCAGATCGGAATGTGGGCGGTTCTGCATGAGGTCCGGTCTGAATACGCTCAGGCGCTCGTGGTCGCTTTTCTGCTGATCAATGGTCCGGGAAGGTGGTCGCTGGATGCACTGTTTAGCAGGGCCAAAGTGTCAAGCCTTGCGCAGGCGTCGGGCGCACAACAACAAGCGATCCGCGCAGCTGCCATCTAACGGATGGCAGCACGGCCCGGGGAAAGTCACGAATTCGGTCGCCCCGGAGCGCCTGCTTCCCCCGGATTCTAGCTTATGCTCACGGCTTGCGAAACGTGGGACGCATGTTGGAAGCTATCTGCGAACGCATCTTCAATTGTGTATCGCATCACGTGCTCGTACTCCCCGCCAAGGAAGATCTTCAGCCGGTCGGTGTTCATAATGTACTCGCCGGTCATATAGGGGATCGCTTCGGGCGGAATGGCCGAGATCTGGCGCTTCCACAGAAACTGGAGCACCAGCCGCATTGCCCACTTTCCTGGGACACGGACCAGCTTCGCCTGCGCCAGCTCGATACAGCGCCCGAACGTGAGCGGGTCGCCGCGCCCGGCCACGTTCAAGATAGTAAGCCGTTGCGCCTCCGGATCGCGATGCAGAATATGCGCGATCAACCGCGCCATATCGTCGATGTGGACAAACTGAATCTTGTTGTCGAGATACTGTTGTCCGCGCGGCAGCATGCAGGGCAACCGCTTGCCCTCGATCCGCATTTTCTCCGCTCGCGCGCTCCTTCCGTTGATCGTGCCGCGAAACGCACCCAGCAGATAATTCTCAACGGTTATTCCAGCGAAAATGTGGGGCCGCAGTACGTACACGCTGCACCCTCGGAGGGCGGGCGCGCGCTGCTGCACGACTTCATCGCACTGCTTCTTGTGAATTGCGTAGGGCAGCGTGTGCGCCGCCATGGGGGAGCTTTCCGTCGCTGGCGCCGGCAGGCTCGGCCCGTAGACCGATACGCTGCTGGGAAAGATGAATTGCTTGATCCCGGAGTCTGCCGTGCGGTTCGCCTCGGTGACCGCTTCCATCACCCGGGCCGTGCCGGCCACGTTAATTTGCCACATGCGCTCGGCATTGAGCACGCCTGTGCGCACCGGATCGATCACGAAGGCAAGATGAACCACGGAAACCGGTCGCGTATCGCGCAGCAATTCGTAGAGCGGCCGTGTGGAAGATTCCTCGCCCAAATCCAGCCGCTCGAACTGCAGTGGCAGATCGGTCTGGGGCGGACTTATGTCCACCCCAATCACCGAGAACTCCCCCAACAGCGGAAGCAGCCGGGAACCAAGATTTCCCGCAATGCCGGTAACCACGACGACAGGTTTTGCACTCTCCATCAGTTCGGCTCAGACGGCACAGCTCAGACCTTTCGGCTCAGTTTAGTTCGGGTTCGACGGAGGAGCGGTTGTAGGTGGTGGTCCGCCCTGCGGCTGAGGCTGCGACGGCGCAGGCGGCGGAGCCATCTGCGGACGCGGATTGTGCGGCGGTAACTGTCCCGGAGGACGCATTCCCGTCGGCGCCGGCGGTCCGAAGTACGCCTCGTTCGTTGTGGCCTGGAACGAGTTCGTGTACTTATCCATTAACTCCTTCTGGCGTTCGCTTTTCAGCTTGTTGTGGATCTCTGTCTTCAACGCGTCATCCAGCGGGAGAACTTCTTCAGTTACCACTTTGTAAATATAGTGGCCGCCGTTGTCGCCGATAACCTGCGAAACTTCACCGACCTTCAGGTCAAACACGGCAGCATGTGCGGGAGGCAATCCCGTGCGCCGCACTTTGGGCAGGTTCACGGTCGGGTTTTCCACCTTTGTGCCAGAAGCCTCGAATGCTTCCTTCTGCAGTTTCACAAAATCTTCCCCGGCTGCCGCTCGTGCGCGGAGGGTATCGGCTAGCTTGTTCATCTCCTGCTCACCTTGCTCCCGCTTGGCTTGGTCCTCGGCCTCCTTGGCCTTCTGCTGCTCTTCGGTCAACTTCTCCGGCGTTTTCCCCTCTTCCTTGTTCTCGGGAGGCATCTGCTTGAAACGTGGAATGAACAGTCGGTCGAGAGAGAACTGTTGAAACGCCTCGGGATTTTTCTTGTAGTAATCCTCGATCTCCGTCTCTGGAACTTTGTCCGCCTGCTCCTGCACGGTGCGATCCAGTTCTCTGGTCAGAACCTGCATTTTGAGGAACTTCATCTGCTCCTCGAATCTCTCAGTCTTGTCGAGACCTTTCGCTTTGGCCTGGTCAGACATGGCGATAAAGCGGGGCAACACCGCCGCCAGTTGGTGCCTTTGTTGCGCATTCAGCGGGTTCGGGCCCGGCGCCAGCGCGCTGCCTATCTTTTCAAACTGCGCGCGGGTGATCTCCGTCTTGCAGTCAACCGGCTTTTTGGCTGGGGCAGTGGCGGTCTTGCCGGCCGCGGTCTTGGATACCGCAGCGGCCTTTGGAACCGCGGGGCATACTCCCTTGATGGTAATCACAACTGCGTTTAGCGGCACTTCTTCTGGCGTGGCCTTGGGAGCGGCGCTTGCAGCCTGCGCCGGGGCCGGCTGCGCCGCCATTATTCCCGGCTGCGCCTGTCCCCAGGCCAGCCCACCCAAAAACGCACACAGCAACCAACTCTTACGCATACAAGATTCCTCCAGGATTGGTACATCAGGAAGTTGGACAGCCCGAACCTAGCATCCTAGCATAGAGGCCGCTCCCCGCAGTACTGGGTCCCCAGGCTGGGTGGTGGGCTGAATCTGTCCCGGACTGGCATCCGGCTTTTTCTATTTTCCGCTAACTACGGGACGGATCAGCCAACCTGTCGTCGTAACTCGTTCTAGGTCATCCGCGTTCGGAACGATCGGAGCCAGCAACGCGCCCGCATTGAGTCCGTCTGTCGCCTGCTTCGTTCCTTGATTCGAATTTGGTACTGCTGCGCCTTTCACTATTGCCATTTGGTTATCCCCTTGTTCCTTATATTTTTCGTTGTATCATGCCTGTCAACCAGAGGCATCTCCCATGGGTGACCTAGCACGCATCGCAATTGCTGTTGGGCTGTTATGGATCGCTCGGGGACTATCAACCGCTTTGGCATCCGTCTTGATGAGAAAGGCGACTTGAAGGAAAGTTGTTAAAACGTGGCAAACACAAATGATGTGCCACTCCCGCAGCGCAGCGAAGGCAGATTCAGCCACTACCCCCAGGTGTCTTGAATTCCGCGGCCCCACGATCACGCGGCCTCAATGCGCTTAAGCGAATTCAGCGCTGATTCCCTTGGCGCAATCCTGCGTAAGCGGCGATAATCCCATCATGTCGACGCCGGCCCTTTACTCGCCCAACGCCATGCGCGCCGAGAAGCGTGCGGTTGCTGGGAATTCGGTTATTGCCGCCCTGCTCATCACCGGCGGAAAAACCGTCGTCGGCGTTACCACGGGCAGCCTGGGGATTCTCTCCGAAGCGGCGCACTCCGCGCTCGATCTGATTGCGGCTCTGCTCACTTATCTTTCCGTGGGAGTCTCCGACAAACCTGCCGACGCGGACCACCAATACGGCCACGGCAAAGTGGAGAATTTTTCTGCCTTCGTCGAGACCGGCCTGCTGCTAATAACATGCGTCTGGGTTGTCTACGAAGCAGTCATGCGTCTATTCTTCCGCCGCGTCGACGTCGAGCCTTCCGTCTGGGCTTTTGCCGTGATGCTGATCTCCATGGCGGTGGACTGGTGGCGCTCGCGCGCGCTGGGCCGCATTGCCACCAAGTACGAAAGTCAGGCTCTCGAGGCGGACGCGCTGCACTTCTCTACCGACATCTGGTCTGGCGGAGTAGTTGTGCTCGGTCTCGCCCTGGTTCTGCTGGGCCGTGTTTACCGTCTCGATTGGCTCCGCAGCGCCGACCCCATCGCCGCGCTTTTCGTCGCTGGAGTCGTGGTTTCCGTGAGCTGGCGACTGGCGCGGCGCACCGTCGACGCGCTGCTCGACGCTGCTCCTGCCGGAGTCCGGGCCGAGATCATCAACGCGGTATCCCGCGTGGACGGCGTGCTCGAAGTGGGGCGCGTACGCATTCGCCGCGCCGGCAACCGCTATTTCGCCGACCTGGCAGTCGGCCTCGCCCGCACGGTCACGTTTCAGCGCTCCGAACAGTTGGTGGAAGCCGTGACCGATGCGGTGCACAGCATTCTTCCCGAAGCCGACGTCACCGTTCAACCCCTTCCCCGCGCTCAGCGTTCGGAGAATATCTTTGACCGCATTCGCGCCGTGGCTACGCGTCACAACCTGAACGTCCACGATATCAGCGTGCAGGATCTTAACGGCCGGCTTCATGTCGAGCAGCACCTCGAACTCGACGAGCGCATGAGTCTCAAGAGTGCGCACGATCAGGTCACGGAACTCGAAGCCGACATGCGCCGTGACGTGCCGGAGATCGCCGACATCCTCACTCACATCGAAAGCGAGCCCGCAACCATCGAAACCGGCGACGAATTGGTTCGCGATGCCGACCTCGAGCGCCGACTGAAATCGGCCGCGACGCAGTTTCCAGAGATTCTCGACGTGCACGAGTTCGTCATCAAGCTGGTTCGCGGCCGCCTTTACGTTTCCTGCCACTGCACCCTGTCTGACGATCTTTCGCTCGCCCGCGTCCACGATATTCAGACGGAACTTGAAATTCGCTTTAAGCAGGCCGCACCGGAGTTGTTTCGCGTGTTAATCCATCCCGAACCCAGTACGGATAACCGGAGGTAAGAACCAAACAGTGCTCAACACTTTGCCGCCGCCCATACTGCTGGACATCGCCATCCTCTTCACGGCGTTGTCCTGGGGATTGGGCATGTATCTGGTCGACAGAAAAGCGCACGTCTTCGCTTCATTCGCAATCGGTTGCTTCGTGTGCCTCCTCGGATACAGCGTCCAAAGCCTCGGCGCACCGATATGGGCGGTCGTGGCGGCACCGATTCCTTTAGACATTTTGCTTCTCTGGTATGTGTTAAGGAAACCACGGAAAATGCTCCTCGCCTACCCAGCAATCTGGGCAATTTACATTGTGTCCCACACCCTACTCAGCGCCCTGCTCCAATACGATTCGCTTATTCCTGCCTGGAGACTGCACTCATGACGGAAGCTCGTACTACTTGGGTGGAAAACCAACGTTTCGATGGCATCGCCAGCAGCGGACATTCCATCGTGGTCGATGGCGACAAAATCGCCGGCAACAGCCCTATGGAACTCGTTCTCATCGGACTGTGCGGATGCACCGGCTACGATGTTGTATCCATCTTGCGGAAAAAACGGGAGCCGTTCATCAGTCTTGAAGTCCGTGCACAGGCCGAGCGAGCTGTCGATCCGCCTTCCGTTTACACGGAAATCAAGCTGATCTACCGCGTCGGCGGCAAAGTGTCTCGCAAGGCGGTCGAGGATGCGGTCCGCCTGTCGAAAGAAAAGTACTGTTCGGTCTCGGCGATGCTCGCTAAGACCGCGAAGATCACCGCCGAGATCGAATATTTGGACCTATAACGCGAGTTTAATTCCGGCCTCCTTGACCACTTCCTCGCTATTGTCCGATTATCGAAAAGGCTCGCGAGGCTTGAAATTCAGACTCCAGGTCAGCAAGGCGCCCACCCGCATCCTCTCCGTGGCTATTTTTTCATAGCCTCGGCGGCGTTTCTCTGGGGAGTGTCTGCCGCCCTGGGTCGCGCGGTCTTTACTGGAAAGTTGCCACTAACTGGAGAGGCTCTTCATCCCAATCCCATCGACCCGTTGATTCTTTCGCAAACCCGCACGACATTCTCGCTGCTCGTGCTGCTTCCTCTGCTCGTCGGGTCCCGGGGATGGCGGCGCATCAAGATGCCGATACGCGATCTCGCTTATTGCTTTCTTCTGGGCACATTGGGCGTCGCTGTGTCGAATTATTACTATTACGTTGCCATTCAACGAACGAATGTTGCCACAGCCATCATCGTGCAGTACACGGCGCCGGTTTGGGTTCTTCTCTACGTGGTCGCCCGACGCCAGCAAAAATTGTCTTTACAAAAGGTGGTTGCCGTCGGGCTGGCAATTATCGGAATCGCGCTGGTGATTGGGATCCTCGGAACGAGATCGAATCACGCGCAACCCATGCGCCTCGATTCCTACGGCCTTTTCGCCGCGCTGGTAGCGTCCTTCTCTTTTGCTTTTTACAATGTCGGCGGACATCGTATCCTTGCCCGCTACGATCGCTGGCGCGTGCTCGTCTGGACGCTCGCCGCCGCCGCTCTCTTCTGGCTCATCACGAACCCGCCCTGGAAGATCGCCGCGGCCCATTACACTTCCGCGCAATGGCTTTTCCTGTTTATCTTTTCCATGATCTCGGTACTAGGAGCCTTCTCACTTTATTTCCTCGGACTGCAGCATCTGGAGCCCACTCGCGCCATCATCGCCAGCTGCCTGGAGCCGGTGTTCTCCATTCTTCTCGCCGCCCTGCTGTTGGGCGAAGTGCTGCGACCGATGCAGACCCTGGGGATCGTCTTCGTGCTCGCCGCGATCGTAATCGTGCAGCGCCCTGGGAATGCGCTTATGGAAGAGCAGACAGTCGTGGTGGGACCTATCGAGTAGAAGACCCGGCCTCATTTGTGGTCTACAGTTTCCCGATTTCCCCGGATTCCCGATTGTTTTCTTCATTGGTACATCAGCGAGAGCTTTGACAATGTTTTTACTTGCGGGACCGTGATTCTAGGATAGCCTCGTGGTATCGCCTTCAGGTTGTAAGCTCAAACCGGACGTGCCTATGAAAATTCAGCGGGTTGCAGCCCTCTTTGCTTTTCTCCTGAGTTTCCTCACTCCTTGTTTCGCGCACCACATGGCCGTGGTCGTAAATAAGGAGAACAAAGTCGATGAGGTCACGTCCGTTCATCTAGCGAGGATTTTCCGCTCGGAAGTCAAGAAGTGGCCCGATGGCAGGGGAATCGTGTTAGTGCTGCACAAGAACTCACCCGGCGAGACCGAAACTCTGGAACACCTGATCAAGATAAGTCCCGGAGAATTGAAGGCACAGATCGCGGCTCACAAGGACATCGTGACGGCAGACTCCGACGCGGAAGTGCTCAAGATTGTGCAATCCACGCCGGGGGCCATCGGCTTGGTCGACGTTCGCTTCGTCGACGACACTATCAGCGTGGTACGGGTCGACGGCAAATTGCCCATGGAATCTGGCTATCTGCCGCATTAGATTAGCATGTCGGATTCCCTCGGCACAGTTGTGCCGTGATTAGCGACAGTCCGCGAGTTCCTACCGCTTGAAGTACATCCAGGCGGTAAGCGCCAACAGGACAATCGCGACGATCCAGAGGGACGAATCACTCATTCCTGTTTTCTTAGCCATGCGCCACATTCTAACTTCGACATCCGAATTTGTGCCAGACAAAACTCGGGGACGTGTTTCTCTTGTAAACCGGCGATTTACTCCACTATCCTTTCGTCGCGAGCGGCGAGATAGCAGGCGAATCTGGTTTGTTCCGCGACAGCAGACGAAAGTATCTTCTCGCCTTCCTTACATCCCGCGCGATCTGCTCACGCAAAGCCTCGACGGACGGGAACTTGATCTCGTCGCGCACTCGATCGAGAAAACAAATCTCGACTTCACTCTCAGGCGTGAGTTCGATGGGGTGGAAATTCAGCAGGTGGGTTTCAATGGCGAACGAGTCGGCCCCAAACGTCGGACGGTTGCCTACGTTTGTAACAGAATCAAAGACCTCAACGCCCACACGCGTCCGTGTGATGTAGACGCCATCTTTTGGCACCAGTTCTTCATAGCGGGCGAGATTGATGGTCGGCACGGTGTATTTCGAACCCAAGCCTCGTCCTCGACCCGGCGTACCCAGAATGCTGAAGGGGCGCGCTAGCAGGTGCCGAGCCCTACTTACCCGTCCTTCGCCAATCAATCTCCGTAGGTGACTGCTGGAAACCGGCTCGCCGCGCAGCTTCTGTTCGGCATAAATCCTTACTTCGAATCCCAACTCCTGACCGAGGTGCGTCAGCAGGTTCACGTCGCCCGCAGCCTTGTGCCCGAAGCGGAAGTTGTAACCCTCATGAACTTCGAGCGCGTGTAGTTTCTTCTTCAGGATTCGCTCTGCGAACTGACGCGGGGTCATCAGCGATAGATCCCGCCCGAAGGGGAGCATCAACACCGCATCGATGCCAGTGGCTTCGAGCAACCGCAATTTTTCGGGCGTCGGAGTGATCAGCTTCAATGCCGAATCCGGTCGCAGGATGCGCGCCGGGTGAGGCTCGAATGTAACGGCCACTGCTTTCGCCGCGCCCGCTCGCGTCCGCCGCACAATCTCGCCTAGCACATGCGCGTGCGCCCGGTGCACTCCGTCAAAGTTCCCCACGCTCACCAGGGACGGCCCGAAGTGAGCCGGGACATCCTCGAGTTTGTGAAAAACCTGCATGGCCTTGGCCAGTGGCCAGTGGTCAGTGGTCAGAAATCAGTGTTCCGGACGTTTTCACTGACCACTGAGCACCAGCCACTGACCACTGAAATTCAGATTTCAAACTCCAGCTTTAACCCGTCATAGGCCAACCGCACCTGTGGCGGCAGGGTCGCGTTGGTCGCCTCGTGCGCCAGATCGTGGCAAATATGGGTAAAGAAAGCCCGTTTTGGCTTCACCCGTTCCACGATGCGCAGCGAGTTCTCCACCGTCGAGTGCGTTGGATGCGGCTTGCGCCGGAGCGCATCCAGAAAGAGAATATCCAACCCTTCGAGTTGATGGTAAGACGCTTCGGGAATTTCGCTGTGATCGGTGAGATAGGCCCCGCTTCCAAAGCGGTAGCCGTAGATCTCGTTTTCCCCATGAATCAAACGTACGGGATCGAAGCTAACCCCAAAAAGCTCCACTGGTCCGTCAATTGGCCGCAATTCGAGTTGCGGCAGGCTGCCATATTTGTAGTCTGTGTCAAAAATGTAGCTGAACATTCGCCGCAGAAACGCCGCGGCATCAGGGCGGGCATACAGCGGCAGCTTGCCTGGCTTATGCCGAAAGCTGAGCGGCCGCAGATCGTCGATGCCAAGAATGTGGTCGGCGTGCGTGTGGGTGTAGAGAACCGCATCCACAGCTGTGATCTGCTCGCGGATGGCCTGCGTGTAGAAATCAGGCGAGGTGTCGATGAGCACAACCTTGCCGGCATACTCGATCATCGCCGACGGCCGGGTGCGCCGGTCGTGTGGATCGCTGGAGTGACAAACTAGACAGTCGCAGCCGAGAGTTGGCACGCCCATGGACGTGCCGCTGCCCAGGACCGTGAGCGTGGCCCTCATGCTTCGGCTCTCATGCGTTAACCTTGGCGCTCATCGGCCGCTGGTGCCCGTAGCAGCGCCGGGCTGCGGCGGACGCGATAGAGCGTTGGTTACCTCGACGTACGCCATGCGCACTTCATAGAGGCTATTTTGCAGAAAATTCTCTTCCGTCGAGTTCAGGTTGCCCTTGGTTTTTTCCGCTAACAGCGCGAGCGTGTCAATGGTTTGGCGTGCGCCGATGATGTCCAAGCGAGGCTGTTCGCCCTGTTGGTGCATCAATCCCAACTGCAACATCGCCGTCATGTAGAGCGATGCCAGAAAGCGCTCGAAGGACATCTCGAACTCTTTCGCGGACCGGCCACTGAGCTCCACTCGCGAGTCCAGTTCTTTTGCCGACTCCCGGTAGGCATCGGCCTGGGCCTGCTGCTCGGCCACGGTGGGGGGTGCAGGGGCATCGAGTCCGGCCGCTCCCTCTTTTGGAAACGCAGTCGCGGAGCCGTCGCCCTGCGTTTCCTCTCTCCCCGCGGGTTGAGGAGAGGTTTGCACCGAGGCGGTTGGCGTGGGAGCCTTCGGTCTCTCTACCTCTTCCCCGACATCTTTGCGTAATTCTCCATCTTCCGTAAACAAACGTCGGTCGGTTACAGTAAAACCTGATTCTTGTTTCCTATCAGCCATAGAAACCTGTCCTTGTAAGTCTCTGAACCAGAATCTCGATAACTTCCCCGGCCCTTAAGGTCGAGCGCTGTCTTTACGTCCGGTGCAGCACAGAATCTTCCGCCTGTCCGAGCGCAATGTTCTCTAGCGGCAGCTGAATCACCGTCGCCTTCACCGCGCCAATCCACACTTCACGCCCCGGCACTCCCACCTCACGCCGAATATACCCCAGCGCGATCGTGCGTTCGCCGGATGGCGTACCCAAGGTAGCGACGCTGGTGACTTCTCCTACCTCTTTTTCGTCTTCTCCGCTTTTGCCG
>Ga0209380_10001716_pt1 | contig 14499 bp, 14 predicted proteins | sample HubBroMetageWFT6_FD_188347 | JGI IMG/M metagenome (GOLD analysis project Ga0209380, IMG submission 188347) | Warmed and freeze-thawed soil microbial communities from the Hubbard Brook experimental Forest, New Hampshire - Hubbard Brook CCASE Soil... | ecosystem: Environmental > Terrestrial >...
GCCGAGGGCCTTATTCCGATAATCGACGATCGCCTGCGCCTGGGCGCCGTATTTCTGATCATCGGGACCCACATGCAGAGGATCCTTGTCCATCAGGTAATTCTTGATGGTCAGCACACTGGCATTGTTGAGGTCAATCTTGCCCGCTGGAGCATGGCTCTCGAGCGCTTGGATGATCTTCAATTTGCCTTGGTCGAGGGCCTGCTCACTGGTCTCGCGCACATCCAGGTCGATCAGTTCCTCGTTGTTGCTAGCCACGCCGTAGCGCTGAAGCTTAAAGTTGTGCAAACCGGCGCGATCGAGTGACGAGCGGATTGCATTCTCGTCAGGAGTATGGTTGAACTTCACAGTTACCAGGGTTCCGCCACGGAAATCTACGCCCCACGGAATGTGGTGCCAGAACAATATGGAAAGCAGGCCAGCGACGCTAAATACGAGTGAAAAGGCGAGAAAATACCACTTTTTCCCAAGAAAATCGATGTTTGTATTGCGAAAGAACTCCACGGGTTTTGTCTAGCCCCTTATCTGTCTATCAGTTACCAAGATTTCGAATTCCTTAAATGCTGAGCGCTTCGCCGCGTTGTTTACGGCTGAGCACCCAGTCGAAGATGAAACGCGACACGAAGACGGCGGTGAACAAGTTCGCCAACAGGCCGAACGTGAGCGTAGTTGCGAAACCCTTCACCGGACCGGTACCAAAAATGAATAAAATCGCGGCAGAAACGATCGTCGTAACGTGCGTGTCGACGATCGTGATCCAGGCGTGGCTGAAACCCTGATCGACCGCCGAGGGCGGCGTCTTGCCGTTGCGCAGCTCTTCGCGAATACGCTCGAAGATCAGAACATTCGAATCCACCCCCATGCCAACGGTTAGAATCACGCCAGCGATTCCGGGTAAAGTCAGCGCGACGTTAACCCCTGCAATGGTGGACCACCCCAGGAACCCAAGCAAAATGATCAGGTTCATGATGAGTGCTACGTCGGCGTTAATACCCGCCCCACGATAGTAAACCAGCATGAAAATGAGCACGGCGACCATGCCGATCATGGCCGCGGTTATGCCGGAGCGAATGGAATCCGCACCCAGCGAAGGTCCCACCGTTTCCTCCTGGAGATATTTGATGCTGGCCGGCAGGGCGCCTGAGCGTAAGACCATGGAAAGATCTTTCGCAGCCTGGTCGCTCATGTGGCCACCGCTGATTGACCCCTGATCCCGGATCGGTTCCTTGATGCTGGCAACTTCCTGCACTTTATTGTCGAGGACCACTGCGAGATTGTCCCCCACGTGATTGGAAGTAAAGCTGTAAAACCTCTGCCCACCCTCACCGGTAAGGGAAAAGGTCACGCTCGGCTGGCCGTTCTGGTCGGTGCTGGCCTGAGCGTCCCGCAGATCTTTGCCGCTGACTGCGGAGACGCGCGACACGAAACACCAGGTCTGCTCGGGCCCATTGGCGCACTGGCCCGGCAGCAGCATCGAATCTGCCGGAATGATTCCGTTCTTGTCCTGCAGGGCAGCCTGCTCGCTGGGGTATGGTCCAGCGGTCATCTGCTTGATTTCAAGCATCGCGGTGGACTGCATGATGTCTTTGACGCGCCCGGAGTCATCGATACCCGGAAGCTGCACGAGAATCTGGTAGTCCCCGAGTCCATGCTGTTCAATCGTAGGTTCGCTGACGCCGAGGGCGTCAATGCGATTGCGGATGGTATCGATGGCCTGGGTGACCGCTTTGTTCTTCAACTCCGCCAGGTTCGAAGGCTTCATCGCCAGATTCCAGGAGTTGTCGGGTCCACCATTCACGTCGTAATCGGGCAGCCGGTCATGCACAATGCTCAGCAAGTCTCCGCGCGCACCGGGCGGCAAACCTTTCACTACGATCTGGTCAGGATGATTCTGCCCGTCGGACTGGGAAACATCGGTGTAGTCGATCTTCCGGGTGCGCAACTGTTCTTTCAGGACTTCGATGGCGTTCTGAGCGACGACATTCACTGCATCATTGACCTGCACCTGCAGAATCAGGTGCATTCCACCCTTTAAATCGAGCCCCAGGTGGATGTGATCAGCCAGCGCCGTAACTAGCCCCTGGCCAGAAAGATTCTTTGGAATGCCGAACATTCCGAAGAGGAAAAAAAGCACCGTGGCAAGGATAAGTCCCAGTTTGATAAGAAAATTCTTGTTCATAATGAAAAACGTTCTTTAGTTTCGAGTTTCGAGTTTCGAGTTCGAGTTTCGAGTTTCAGGTTTCCAGCTTCGAGAATCCCAATGCGCTGCATCCGCGAAACTCGAAACCGGAAAGTTACTTGGTCTTGGATTCGTCCTCGGTCGTGGTCACCTGCAGAACGGAGGCCTTGGTCACTTCCAGAACGAGATTATTCGGAGGAACGCGCAGATGCACGCTGTCATCCTTGAGAGCCATGATCGTACCCCGCAGGCCCCCGCTGGTTGTCACCCGGTCGCCGGTCTTCAGCTGATCCAGCATGGCCTGCCACTTTTTCTGGCGCCGCTGCTGGGGCAAAATCAAAAGAAAATAAAAAATGGCGAAAATGAAGATGAGGGGCGCCATACCGAGCCACCCCATACCGCCGCCACCGCCGAACTGCACCGCCAATAAAAATTGCATATGAATGTCTGAGCGTATGTAATCGCGAAAAACCGCCGCGCCCATAAGCGCCGCGGGAGCTGTTATGTCACCACGGGGTTAGATCGACTTCGGCCGGGTTCGTTCAGCTTTCAGGGCTTGAATCCGGGGAGGTCTACGGTTTCGGTCGCGACCAGACACTAGAGAGAAAACGGGATTCTACCCCAAGTGAGATAGAATGCCGTACCCGCTGCATAGTGTCAAGGTAGAAACTCAGGTTGTGGACGGTGTTCAAGACCTGTGCCAGCACTTCGTTCGATGCATAAAGGTGACGAAGATAGGCCCGCGAGTAGCGCTGGCACACCCGACAGCCGCAGTTGGGGTCAACCGGCGCTGGATCCTGGGCGTAGCGCGCCTGCTTAATCGAGACTTTCCCTTCCGAGGTAAACAGGAGCCCGTGCCGCGCCGCGCGGGTCGGAAGGACGCAATCCATCATGTCGACGCCCAGGCTGGCGTACTCGACAATCTCTTCGGGAGTGCCCACTCCCATCAAATAACGCGGCTTGTCGGAGGGTAGATGCTCGAGTGTGGACTCGACAATCTCGCGGGTCAGGTGGCGTGGTTCGCCCACGCTCAGGCCACCGATGGCGTAACCGGGAAAGCCGATTTCGAGGGTGCGTTCGGCGGATTCTTTTCGCAGTTCGCGATCCATGCCACCCTGGACGATGCCGAACAGGGCTTGAGTAGCGCGGGCGCCTCCGCTCGCGGAGCTTTCAGTTTTAGGTTGCATGTTTCGAGCATCAGTGCCGCTCGAAACTGGAGACTGGAAACTCGAAACTGCCTTCCAGGGAACTTCATGTTTGTGCTCTTCAAAATATTTCTTGCTGCGAGCGGCCCAGCGGGCGGTCATTTCCATCGACGTTCGGGCGCGGGTACGATCCACGGGAAACTCAGTACATTCGTCAAACGCCATGATGATGTCGGCGCCCAGTCCGATTTGAGCTTCCATCGAGCTCTCGGGGCTGAAGAAATGCGAAGAGCCATCCAGGTGCGACCGAAAGGTCACACCTTCTTCGTTGACCTTGCGCAATTGGTTCAGACTGAAAACTTGAAATCCGCCGGAGTCAGTGAGGATCGCCCGGCGCCAAGCCATGAACCCATGCAGCCCGCCCAACTTTCGCACGGTCTCGATGCCAGGGCGCAAATAGAGGTGATAGGTATTGCCAAGAATAATGTCTGCGCCCAGTTCCTCCAGTGTGTCCTGAGGCACGCCTTTCACCGAAGCCAGCGTTCCCACAGGCATGAATACCGGCGTCTCGATTGCGGCATGCGGCGTGAGGAGGCGCCCGCGGCGCGCCTTGCCGGCGGTCCGGTCGCTGTGGAATTCGATGGACACTGTTTGGGATTGTAGCAATGGGGAGCATTCAGCAATCACCATTCCGTCGGCCGGCGGCCACCACCCAAGGCTTTCAAATCTGAAATCAGAAATCTTCAATCTAGAATCGGGATGATCTCTCCGCGGACACTTTCGGCCTCCACGATCAGCCTTCCAACGGTGACCGGTAATTTGAAGCGGCGCGGGCCTGCGCTGCCGGGATTGAAGTAGAGCACCCCGTTGCGGGTTTCCTGCTTGGGAACGTGGCTATGGCCGTAGATCACAACTTTGCATCCGGCGGCTTCCGGCTGCAGGTCGAGTTGTGAGAGATCGTGCAGCAGGTAGATGGAGATGCCGGCGACTTCGACGATTTCGGTCTTCGCTAGTGCTAGTTTGCGGCACCAAGGCGCTTTGTCGATATTGCCGCGGATGGCGGTCAGGGGCGCGATGGTTCGAAGTTTCTCGAGAATCTCTGGATCGCCGATGTCGCCCGCGTGGATGATGTGCTGAGACCCCTGCAAGACTTTGAGCGCTTCGGGACGAAGCAGGCCGTGAGTGTCGGAGATGACGCCGATGAGGATGGGAGTTCTCAGTTCTCAGACTTTGGATTTTAGATTGCAGATTTTAGATTTTCGATTCCGGGTTTCGGCTTGCATGCATGAGCGTATTCATCTCGGCATGGAGGGGGGCATCTTCCATTGCCGTGTATGTACCGGCTGTTTTCAGCTCCGCGGCAAGGCGACGAAGCAGGCCGAGCGACGCTCGCATCGGGCCGGATCCCAAGCTGATGCGTGCCACACCCAGCTTGGTCAACTCGGGCACCGACGCCGAACCCGGCACCGCCAGGATGTTCAGCGGGCATTTCAGGTCAGCGATGAGGCGGCCGATCGTCGCCGGATCACGCAAGCCCGGGACGAAAACACAATCGGCGCCCGCGTCACGGAAAGCCGTCAGACGACGCAGGGTCTCGTGGTAACGCCTAGCCGGATCGCCAATCTGCAACAGGTAAACGTCGGTGCGGGCATTCAGCACCAGCGGCACTTTCAGGTTCGTGGTTGTCTCCCGCACTGCTTGGATCTTTTCGAGCTGCAGCGACAACTCGGCGAGGGGGTGACTGGCCTCTCCGGTCGCGTCCTCGAGGTTCATGCCCACGGCGCCTGCCACCATCACGGCGCGAGCGGTTTTGGCTGCATCCTCGGGCCGGTTTCCGTATCCCGACTCAACGTCGGCGGTTACGGGAACCTTCACCCCTTTGGCGATGCGAGCCACCGCCGCCAGCATTTCATCTTTTGGAATTTCTTGTCCGTCGGGATAGCCGAGCGAAAACGCGATGCCGGCGCTGGTGGTCGCGATCGCCGCGAAGCCGGCTTCCTCGATGATACATGCGCTGGCAACATCCCAGGCGTTCGGAAGCAGCAGCACGCGCTTGCCCGAATGCATGGCGCGAAATGAGGCCGCTTTGTGGGCTTGGTCGAGATCTGTCATAGGTCGCTGAAGTCAAGACTTCATCGGGCGCTGGTCTTCATTCTTTATTCTTTCGACGAACTTGCCGACGCTGATCACGGCCCGGCCGACGGTGCCGCGTCCGATCTCTTGCCCGCCATCGCGGGCAGTGACGCGCAGGGTATAGAAACGGCCGTTGAAGGACTCGAGCACAGCTTCGGCTTGGACACGCGCGCCGATGCCGCTGGCGGCGCGATGTTCGATGTTGATCGATGTTCCCACGGTGATTTCGTCCCCTTCACAGTATGGCTGCAGGGCACGGAACGCGGCTGTCTCCATCAGCCGGATCATGTCGGGCGTCGAATAGACGGGAGGCAGTTCCGGGTGATGAGAGGCGAGGGTGTGTTCGAACGCGACCGTCTCTTCGGCTTCGCTGCGTGTTCCGAGGGGGATCTCTTTAGCCAAATGCCAAGCACCTTTCCAAAAAAGCATGAGCCAACGATTTTATCGAATCCTGGGCTCGATTACGGTGCCGAGCGATTTCGGAACTATGCGACCGCCATCGCGGTCCGGCGCGCCTCGATGCCATCCAGCGCTTTCCACAACATGCGGGCGGCGTTCTCGGCCGCGTCCAGGGCTCGATCCGCGGCTTCGGGGTGGGCGGTGATGCGCTTCTCGAGCTGGGTTCGCCAAACGCCCGCATGGTAGATGTCTGCTTTGGCATGCAACGTGAAGTAGCCGCACGTCTTGTGATCAGCACCGTAGACCTCGCGCAGGCCAAGTTCTTTTTCCTGTGCGATGCGAGGGACTTGAGACTCGTAGGCGTAGAAAGCGGCCAGCGCATCTTCGGGTGAGCCCTGGCTGGCGACCTGATGAAAGTGCCGAATGAGCTGGCGAATCTCCGACACAGGGGTATGCCAGTCGAGATTGCGGCTCGAGCCCATGCCCTCGGCGAAGTCGAGCCACAGCTCGGAATGGGGAACCGAGTCGCGACCGGGGCGCCCTTCTACGCCCTTTTCATCGCGCATGTTGGCCAGTATCGCGCGCCGCAGCTCGCCATCCTCCAGCCGCCGCCCAAGCGCCGCCAGGTAAGAAGGGAACGCTTCGACGTGAGGGTAGTAGTCTTGCGCATATTCGCGCAGATCGTTACGCGTCAACTTTCCTGACGACCATGCCTCGTAAAAGGGGTGGCAAAGCAGGTCATAGTTCGCGATGCGCGCGTCCAGTTCCTGAAAAAATTGAGCGGTAGTCATGATGCCCCCGATGGTGTTGGCGATGACAGCCCAATATACGGGCGGCTAGCTCCGTGAGCAAGGGATGGAGATCACTTGTTCCGGCAAGTTGCTAGAATGAAAGAAGTAAGAAGTGCAACAAATTTCTGGGGTTTGACTGCTTCCGATTCAAATGCGGTTTACTGAACAATTCGACGTCGCCGTCGTGGGCGCCGGTCATGCCGGATGTGAAGCTGCGATGGCCTCTGCGCGCATGGGGCTCAAGACCGCGCTCTATACGCTGAACGTCGACCTGATCGCGCAGATGTCGTGCAATCCCGCGGTGGGTGGCATCGCGAAGGGGCATCTGGTGCGGGAGGTCGACGCGCTGGGCGGAATCATGGGAGAAATCACCGACGCAGTCGGCATCCAGTTCCGCCTGCTGAACACCTCGCGCGGCCCTGCGGTGTGGTCGCCGCGGGCACAGTGCGACAAGCAGGCCTATCGCCTGAAGATGCGCGAGGTGCTGGATTCGCAACCGAATCTGAAGATCATGCAGGCGGAAGTTGCGGATCTGATTGTGCAAGAGCGAGTTTTGAGTTCCGAGTTTCAAGGTTCGAACGACCCCGGGCAGACCGATGAGGTACACCCGGCAGACAATTCTCGAAACTCGAAACTTGAAACTCGAAACCGCGTGCTGGGCATTCGTCTGCGCGACGGACGCACCGTGGGCGCTTCCGCTGTCATCATTACAACCGGAACTTTCCTCAACGGGCTGATTCACTGCGGGGAACAGCAATATCCTGCGGGACGGTCAGGCGAGCCCAATGCGGTTTTGCTGGGCGAGGCGCTGAAGAAACTTGGCCTGCGCGGATGTCGGCTCAAGACCGGCACCCCGCCGCGGCTGGACGGACGCACGATTGACTGGTCGCGCTTTCCAGTGCAGCCGGGTGATGTGGATCCGACCCCCTTCAGCTTCCGCACCAAGCGCGTGGCACATCACGACTCGCAGGTGCCCTGCTACATTGCCTGGACCACGGCGGAAACCCATCGCATCATTCGCGAAAACGTGCACCGCTCGCCGATGTATAGCGGGCAGATCCAGTCGATTGGTCCGCGCTACTGTCCTTCGATCGAGGACAAGATCGTGAAGTTTCCCGACAAACAGATGCATCAGCTCTTCCTCGAGCCGGAAGGGCTGAACACGCACGAGATTTATGTCAACGGCATGAGCACGTCGCTGCCGGTGGAGGTGCAGCTCGCGATCTTGAAGTCGATTCCCGGCCTTGAGGATGCGGAGATGCTGCGGCCCGGATACGCGATCGAATATGACTCCATCGATCCCACGGAACTGGAGCGCACGCTCGAAACTCGCAAGATGGCGGGGCTGTTTCTGGGTGGCCAGATCAATGGAACGTCGGGTTACGAAGAGGCGGCATGCCAAGGCGTGATGGCAGGCATCAATGCCGCGTTGCAGGTGAAGCAACAGCCACCGCTGATTCTCGATCGAACCGAAGCGTACACGGCGATCCTGATCGATGACCTGATCTCGAAGGGAACGAATGAACCTTATCGCATGTTCACGTCGCGGGCGGAGTTCCGCCTGCACCTGCGTATCGACAACGCTGACCGACGACTCACGCCGCACGGCCGGCGCGTAGGATTGATCTCGGACGCAGCCTGGGAAGATTTTCAAGCGAAGCAAAACCGGCTGGAGACGGTGAAGAAGCTGCTAGAAAGCACCAGACTCACCGTCGACATGCTGGAGTCGTGTCATTCCGAACAGCGCAGCGACGAGCAACCTGTTGCCGCCGGCAGCCCATGTGATGCAGCCGTCCGGTGGGGATCGGCGGCCGGACAATCGCTGGCACAGTTGCTGAAGCGTCCCGAAGTCAAAGTGGAGCAACTCGTGCCGGTTCTAAGGGAACTTGTACCGGAATTCTTCGCCCGCGATTCCTCTACGTCCCCGGCGCGCTCTGCGGTTAAGCTTTCCTCGGAAGTCCGCAACGAACTGAAGTCGGTTGAGACGGAGATCAAGTACGAAGGCTACCTGCTTCAACAGCAGCGCGCTATGGAGCGCATGAAGAAGTCGGAGTTGCACTCGATTCCGGAGTGGTTCGACTACCGTTCTGTCAGCGGGCTTTCGCGCGAGATGCAGGAGAAACTCAGCCACGTGCGGCCGCGCACCATCGGACAGGCGTCGCGCATTCCCGGCGTCACGCCGGCAGCGGTGTCGCTGGTGAATGTCTTCATTGAAATTCAGGCGCGACGGCGCGATCAGGCTGCGGCGATCTAACGGCGAAAGTAGTGCCGCCGTGCCGGCGGCTGTTGTGACCTCTTGCCTCCACCTGCGAGGGCAAGATGCCGGCGCTATGGATGTGGATTCTGCTTCGTCTGCAGTTCTTCGGCCAGTTTGAGTTCGCTCTCAGCTTCTTCTTTCTTTCCCATGTCGCGGTATGCCAGGCCGAGCAGGTGGTGGGTGGTCGGATTATTGGGGTCCATGTTCGCCGCGCGCTGCAGGGCGCGCACGGCCAAATCAAATTCGCCTTTTTTCTCGAGGACCTTGCCCATCAGGATGTAAGGTCCGGTCGAAGTTGAGTCGAGCCAGATCGAACGCTGCAGGACGCGTTCCGCATCTTCAAACTTCTGCACGCGCGAGTAGGCGTCAGCCAGTTTGTAGTAAGCGGCCGCATGTGCCGGATTAATCGCCAATTCCCTCTGGAATTCCGTGATGGCTTCGGGCACTCGCGATTTATAGAGATACAACTCGCCCAGCAGGAAATGCACCAGCGGCAGCCTGGAATCGAGAGCCACTGCTTTTTGCGCATATTCTTCCGCCACCGGATCGTAGTCCTGGCGCAGCAGTATTCGCGCCGTGAACAGATAGCTGGCCGCCGAGTCAGGCGGCACGGCGAACATCTTGGCGAACGCCATGCGCGCTTGCGGGTAGTCTTTCGTCTGGATGTAGCAGATGCCCAGGATGTAGGCAGCGTCCACATTGGCGCGCGAGTACCAGCCCTGAACTTTTTCGAGCATGGGAATCGCGTCCGACGGATGGCCGTTCAGGTAGTAAGAAAGACCGAGCAGTTGGGTTGCCTCGCCGCTGGCGGGATCAGCTAACGTGGCTCTCTTCAAATATTCGATTGCCTTGGGGAAATCGCTTTTCTTGTAGTAAGCCGTGCCCATTTCCAGCGCCAGACCTTTGGCGGCAGGGTCACGGGATTCCACGGTATGCAATTCCGCGATGGCGTCGTCGACCTTGCCCTGTTCGATCAACTTGCGGGCGTTGACAAACTCAGGGGAGGCCGGTTGCGAGGATGGGGCAGGAGCCACGGGTGGTGCCGACTGTTGGGCGAGATTTGCCGGGCTTACTGCCAGAAGGCATGCGGCGCAGGCGGTGAGCCGAAGAACGAGGAATCGTGCTTCCATATCAAAGATTAGAGCACAATCCGCAGGTCGCAGAACTTAAGAGCATCGGATCATAAAAGATCGAAATCGAAAGGGCCTTGGCATTCCGGGGAGCGAAGCGACGAGCAACCTGCTGTATGCCGGCACCAGCAAACAGCAGGTTCCGCGCCACGCTCGGAATGACAAATCGTTGTCGGAAAGCGCGAGGTCGGAAAGCGCGAGGTCGAAAAGCGCGAGGTCGAAAAGCAGAAGAGGGACGAGGCAGTTGCTCTCGTGCGAGTTCATTTCTTTCTGCAGGGCTTCTAGATTTTCTTTTGCGATAGGCTGGTTGGGCTCGATCTGCAAAGCGCGTTCGAAGTGGGATTTCGCTTCAAGATAGCGCCCGGTCTGGGCCCGAGCGGCTTCCAGGTTCGCCTCTACATTCGCGTCTTCTGGCTGCAACTGCCAGGCGAGACGGAATTGCTCGGCAGGACCTTCAAAATCTTCCTGCCCCGCCAGGGCGAATCCCAGGTTGCAGTGCGCTTCGATAATCGGGACGTGTCTCGAGCCCCGATTGCAGGGTTGGAACGGCTTGCTCGGGATGTCCTGTGCAGCCACCAGCACGGCTCCCAGACCGTTATTTCCGGCGGCATCGTCGGGTCGCAGTTTCACCGTAAGATGATATTCTCGGGCAGTCGCGGCGCAGAAATACCAGCACCACAATCTTTCTGGAATCCGCGGTTAGCGGATTCACCCTGCGACCACCGAGATCGAGGGCGGTCTGTCCTCGGCCAGAGCCGGTAAAAGCCAGTAGCATCGTAACCAGAAACATCGCCCGGTGAAGAAATCGGAATCTGGCGAACCCCATGGGACCGAAGCACATCATGAGCTAATCAGGATTCTAAGAGGGTCTGGTAGGAGTGCCCATTCGATGACGGGCAGCAAACCGCGGCGCTGGCGTCGGCGACCGGGTCCGAGACCCGGCCCCACACGAAATATCCCAAGACTAACATCTACGGCCTAAGACCCCACTCCCGCTACAATGGCGGGAGCATGATTGCTCATCTGCGCGGAAAGTTGCTGGCTAAGCATCCCAACCAGGCCATCGTTGAAACGGCCGGGGTCGGTTACGACCTGACCATCAGCGTCCCGACATTCTCGGAGCTTCCAACGGCCGGCGCCGAGGTTGCCCTGCACATTCATACGCACGTGCGCGAAGATCAGATTGCGTTGTACGGATTCTTGCGTCCGTCGGAGAAGTTGCTGTTCGAGAAGCTGATGACGGTGAGCGGAATCGGCCCCAAGCTGGCGATCACAATTCTGAGCGGCATGGCCGCCGATGAAATGGCGGGGGCAATTCGCGGGAATGATGTGGCGCGGCTCACGCGCATCCCGGGGGTCGGCAAGAAGACTGCCGAGCGCATGGTGCTGGAACTGCGCGACAAGCTGGCGCAACCCGGGCCGAGCTCGGCTCCGGCACTTCCAACAATGAGCGCGACCGAGGAAGACGTGCTATCGGCTCTCGTCAATCTGGGATATCAGAGGGCGGCGGCAGAAAAGGCACTTTCCGTGGCTACGAAGAACGGCAAGGGCGGATCGTTTGATGCCATGTTCCGCGATGCTATGGCCGCGTTGTCGAAGTAGCTGGTCAAGAGTCTTTCTTCTGGACAGGAGGCTGGACTTACGGTTTAATGCTGCTCCATGCAAACGCTTGGGCTCTCCGACTCGACCATTCGCAGCGAAAGCCGCCTCAAGAGCCTTTTCTGGCCATCGATCCAAAGCGGCGCTGACGTCGATTATCTCGCCGTGCAGGGTTTCTGGGTGTGCACGATGGTTGGAGTCGTGGCGTTCGCTTTCTCGACGCTCGCCCGCCAACCCATCATAGGACTGCTGGTCTTGCTCTTGTTTCATCTCGGCGGGGTTGGCGTGCGCGAACACAACCCTTTCGCGGCAGCGGTCACGTTGGCCTACTACCTGGTCGACACTCTAGCGTCGTTTACTTTTTTGTTTCTGAATTCACCCGTCATCGGGATCGTCAAGGTCATCGTTATTGCCCTGCTGTTTTCGAATCTTCGCGCCACCTGGATCGCCGGCAACTGGAAGCCCGACTCCGAAGAAGCAGCTTTGCCGCCACGGTTCGAAGAAACTTTTTTCGACAAGTTCTCTGACCACTGGCCTGCCTTCATTTGGCCGAAGGTGAAAGTCCTTTATTACGTCTTCTCGGTCGGATTCCTTGCGCTCGTAGTTGCCGGCCTGATCGTGATGGCGGTGCGCGGCGGTCGTTTCTAACTGACCATGCAGTCCGACCTCTCCGTCATTTGCCGATGCAGAACGTGCTAAAGATCAGATTCAGGATGTCATCGGTGGTGGTCGCTCCGGTGATGGCGTCGAGCGGGCGCAGGGCGTTGTAGAGATCGAGCAGCAGCATCTCATGCGGCACTTTACCGGCTACGGCATTGTTGGCCGCTTCCAATGCCAACAGCGAGTCCTGAATCAAACCTTGATGTCGAACGTTGGTCAGGAATCCGGACTCCCCATGGGCGCCTGACTCTCCGCCAAGGTGCCGCAGAATTTCCGACCGCAGTTCGGCGATGCCCTCCCCGGTGACGGCCGACGTGAGGATTTTGTGACCACTTGCCGCTAGCCAATCGCGACTGGTTCCGAGGTCGCACTTATTTCCAACCGCAATCATTGGGCGGTTCTCAGCTTGCCGTAAAAGTCCGGCGTCTTCCGCCGTCTCGCCTTGCGACGCGTCGAGGACGACCAGCACCAGGTCTGCGTCGGCAAGGGCCTCCATGGACTTGCGAATGCCGATCGACTCGGCTTCATCGAGAGCGTGGCGAATGCCGGCGGTGTCGACCAGTTGGACCGGGATTCCACCAATCGCTACTGTTTCGCTGACCAGGTCGCGCGTGGTTCCGGGCGTGGCCGTGACGATGGCGCGCTCGCCCTCCACAAGTTGGTTGAACAGGCTCGACTTCCCCACGTTGGGCCGGCCCACGATCGCCAGCGTCAAGCCTTGGTGAACGATTTTTCCGTAGGCGAAGGTCGCGCTGAGTTGTGCGAGGGGTGCACGCAGGGATGCAATGTGATCGAGAATGGTGGCATCGGGAAGCACCGCCACATCATCCTCGGCGAAATCGATGCCCGCTTCGAGCACGGCGATCAGTTCCACCAACTTCTGCTTGATGGGTTGTAGGCGGCGCGACAGCGCTCCCTCGAGTTGCTGCGCCGCCACTTTGGCTTGATACAGAGTTTGGGAGTCGATCAGGTCGCGCACCGCCTCGGCCTGCGTCAGGTCTATGCGTCCGTTCAGGAACGCGCGCATGGTAAATTCCCCGGGCTCCGCGATTCGCGCGCCGGCCACCACGCAGAGTTCCACGATGTGCCGCAGCACCACCGGCGAACCATGAGCAGAAATCTCGACAATATCGTCGGTCGTATAGGAGTGAGGCTTGCCGAAATAAGTGACGACGACCTCGTCGACGCGCTGTTCGTGTGGCGCCGGCGCTCCCGCCCCTGTTTTGCCGACAGCCTTAGTGCCGCCATGAGCCGAGCTTTGCTCGACCGCACCGGCTATCCGAGCATGGACATCGGTTGTTTCGGGCTTTTCGCGGGCGAGGGCGCCCGCGCCCCATGAGTCGACCAACTCGCCAAACACCGCGCGCCCCGGTTCTAGCGCATGCTTCAGCCGTAGCATCGGCGCCGCGATCTCCAGCGCTCTCGCTCCGGCCAGACGGACCACGCCTATGCCGCCACGGCCGGGAGGCGTGGCGATCGCGACGATGGTGTCATCGAGGTTCACGCGCCGATTGTAACGGGTAAACTGAACCTTCAACCAAAGGCTCGCTAGTCGATAGTCGTTACCGGACTACGGTAAGCTTGGCCAACGACTAGCAATCCGAGTGTCCGAGGAGCCCAATTGTCCGTCGCCGATGAACTGTTGAAAGCCAACGAAGATTTTGCCCACAATTTCACGCTAGGGGATCTCGCTGTGCGCCCAAGGAGGCACGTTGCGGTGCTCGCCTGCATGGATTCCCGCATCCTTTTTGAGCACTGCCTGGGCCTGCACCCCGGAGACGCGCACATGATCCGCAATGCCGGCGGCATCGCCACCGAGGACGTCCTGCGATCGCTGATTGTGTCGCACCATCTGCTCGACACGCAGGAATTCATCATCATCAACCACACGGATTGCGGCCTGCTGAATGTGCGCGAGGACGAACTGAAAGCTCATCTCTTCGAGAAGACGGGACTGTCGTCAGACACCCCTTCGCATTTCCACGCCTTCGATGACCTCGAGGCGAATGTGCGGCTGCAGATACAGCGCGTGAGGTCGCATCCGTGGATTCCGAAACACATTCCGGTGCGGGGATTTGTATACGACGTGAAAACGGGGAAGCTGAAAGAAGTCCAGGAGGGTTGATGAGTGTGGCGCGGGCGCCCCCGCCCCACCAGCCGTAGAACTGCCTGCAGAACTCGCCGAGCTTCGCTCGGTCGCACAGCC
>Ga0209380_10001717_pt1 | contig 14491 bp, 11 predicted proteins | sample HubBroMetageWFT6_FD_188347 | JGI IMG/M metagenome (GOLD analysis project Ga0209380, IMG submission 188347) | Warmed and freeze-thawed soil microbial communities from the Hubbard Brook experimental Forest, New Hampshire - Hubbard Brook CCASE Soil... | ecosystem: Environmental > Terrestrial >...
ACCCAGAAGGAGCGCAAGCGCGGGATAGCAAGGCATCGAGTAATATTCCTGCGTGGTCGAGAAGGTGAAGAAGATCAGCACAAAGCCAGCCCAACAGAGCGCCAGAAGCCGCGTCCGGCCGGCTCGATCGGTGGGATTAAAGGAAAGCCCGGCAATGGCGGGAAAATACACGCTCCAGGGAAACAGCCAGACCAGGTGAAATAACCAGAAGTAAAGGCGCGGCACGGTATCGTAGTCTCGCGGATAGCGCAGATTCAGAAAGCGGAGCAATTGCTCATTGATGAAGAAGAACCAAAAAAACCCATGATATTGCCCTGGCCCACTATGAAGCGTGAAGGCAAGGTACGGTGGATTGCGAAACGTGGCTAGAATGTGCCAGGGCGCGGCGATGACCAGGACGATCAACAATCCGCTGAAGGGACGCAACCGCCGCCATGCGGCAGCAGCAAAGAGCTGGTGGGTCAGCCAAAGATAGATCACACCCGCGGCAAGCGGAAACAGGACTCCGATCAAGCTCTTCAACAGGAGACCGAGCCCAAGGTTCGCTGCCAGCACGAAAGCCCAAAATCGCGGATGCGGTTCCTCCTGGTCCAGGGCGCGAAGAAACGCCCACATGCCAAGGGCGACGGTGAAGGTCAGCATGACATCAGGAATCAGAATGCGGGTGAATAAAAATAATCCGATGCATGTCGCCATGCACAAACCGGCATAGAATCCTGCTCGCTTGCCGAAAGCCCATGCGCCGAAGGCGGCCGTCAACCAGCAGAGGGCGACAGCCGACAAGGCAATCGGAATGCGCGCAACCCAATCGTGTACGCCGAGGATCGCATACCCGGCTGCCATGGCCCAGTACACGAGGGGAGCCTTTTCCAGATACACCACTCCATCCAACCGCGCCGTGACCCAGTCGTGCGAAGTGAGCATGTTCCGCGCGATCTGCGCCTGCACCGCGTCGACATCATCCATGAGCGAGGGAGGAGAAATGATACATCCCAGGTAGACGGCTGCCGCGACCAGCACAACGCCTAAATATAGGTACCAGTTTTTTCCTGTATCCAGACGCTCGGGCCGGCCGAAGCGGTTGCCTGAATCCCCCACTTTTTCATCCACAGAAATAGCACCATCAATCCCCATAAGTGATATCCAACATTGACTCGCCTCTCCAGGTGGTCTCTAATCAGGGTCTCGACCGCCTCCCGCCGGAAGAGTCCCGCCTGATCCGACGCACCGTCCATCAGGATCTCCTGCATCATCGGGCGCAAGCAGCCTCGCAGCCAATCATGCGCCGGGATGTCGAATCCGACCTTCTTGCGTTGGAGAACCGAAGCTGGCAGCTTATCGCGCATCAATTCCTTGAGAAGAACCTTTTGTCGCGAACCACGAATCTTCAACGATGCGGGCAGGGTCGCTGCGAATTCTACGATTCGATGATCAAGAAATGGCGGTCGCACTTCGAGAGAATGCGCCATGCTCATGCGATCCGCCTTATTCAGAATATCGTCGGGAAGGAAATATCTTTGATCGAACCACAGATACGGTGCCAAATCGTCGTTTGTTTTAGAGCAATCACGCAGTTCGCCCAGAATGCGATGCAGCGCAGGCGGAAGCTCCGAGCGTAGCAGATCCGGCTTTTCCGCTTCGGAGAAAGTTCCGTTCCAGTAGACATGGGCGCGATCGGAACTCATCAGCGAGCCTTCGAGAAATCGCTTCAGTTGATATTCAAGGCTGATCTTGTCGTCAGACACCGGCCAAAACTGTAACCCATCGAGCGCTAGTTGCAGACCCTTTCGCGGCAATCGCCGGGCGAGCGCAGCCAGCCGGTTCGCCCGATAGGTGAGATAACCGCCAAACAGTTCGTCCGCACCCTCGCCGCTCAGGCTAACCGTGGTCTTAGTTCTGCTCAGCTTCGAGAGAAACCAAACGGGAAGCGCTCCCGCATCGGCTGACGGTTCATCCGAGTAGTACGCGAGTTCTTCAATCGCACCCCGCAGGTCAACCTCTGGATTCAGATCCAGCTCCGTGTGCTCCGTCTGGTATAGCTGCGAGACCTCGCGAATGTAGGAGGTTTCGTCGAAACTCCGTCCCTGGAATGAAATCGAGAATGTCTTCAGCGGCTTGTTGGACTCGGTCGCCGCGTAGTGCAGAATCGTAGAAGAATCGATGCCTCCACTAAGCCACATCCCCAGCGCGACATCCGAAACCAGGTGCTCGCGGATCGACTGCCGTAAAAGCGCGTCCAATTCTTCCCGGGCAGACTCGAGCGTCCAATCACGGAGGACTGTGAGCGGCAAGCGCCAATAGGACTCCGAAGAGATCTTGCCATCCCGCCACTCCAGCCACTGCCCCGGAGGAAGTTTTTCGATGCCCTCTACGAGCGTCCAGGGACAAGGCACATAATTCAGCGACAGATAGCAATCCAGGCCGTCCAAACTCACTCGTCGCTCGATCTCGGGATGGATCAGGATTGCCTTTAATTCGGAGCCGAAAAACAGGTCGTCCCCGCGCCGCGCGAAATAAAGCGGCTTGATCCCCGTCCGATCCCGTGCCAGCACTAACCGCTTCGTCGATTTCGTCCATAGTGCGATTGCGAACATGCCTCGCAAACGGGCAAAGCAACCCGTATCCCATTCGAGGAATGCGCGAAGAACAGTTTCCGTGTCGCAGTGCGAGTAAAAGCGATGGCCCAACTGTTCCAGTTCGCGGCGCAGTTCCTGATGGTTGTAGATTTCGCCATTAAACACGATGGCGACGTCACCATCTTCAGACAGCATGGGCTGGTCGCCGGACCCGAGATCGATAATCTTGAGCCGCGTTGCCCCCATCGAGCACAGACTCGACTGGAACACGCCTTGTTGGTCCGGTCCGCGGTGAATCAGGGTAGCGGTGGCGTTTCGAATGCGATCGGGATCAGGCGCCCAATGTTTGTGGGTGAAACCGACGATTCCACACAAGTGCTTGCCCCTCTCCGCTTTCTTGAATTCGGCTTACAGCTGTCCCGGGCCCGCGGAGGCGTGACTCCGCAAAACCGAAGAGACTGCCAGCGCTTTAGGCTGAAAAACAATCCTAACCTTTTGAACACGAACAATCAAAAGATGGCAGCGAACTTACTGGTGGGGCTTGGAGTTGCGTCTCTTCAGATACGCGATTGGTCTGCCCACGTCACCGCCGGCCGATGATCACCAAAGCAACGCCGACGCAAACCAGAAGCACGCCCGTCCACCTTCGCCGTGTGACCTGTTCTCCGAGGAAGAATCTCCCGCCCAACGCGCCGCCAGCGTAACTGAGTGCCGTGACCGGAACAACCAAACTGACGTTTTCAATGGATAGTACGGCCAGCAGCGCGAAGAATGCAGTCCCCATGAGACTGAGCCCAACCCACATCCACGGAACCCGCAGGGCGCGAGAGGCGACGCCCAGCAGAGCGGCCGGGCGAAAGTCTTTCACTTCGCCCACGGCTTTCATAGCGCGGCTGACGCACAACTCGCCTCCAGTCCCGGCGCCGATAATCAGAAGATAGAAAATGACTTCCTTCATGATCTGGGCTCCATCATTGACTAGGCTCCGTGGTCCGCGGAGGAGTGTGTCCAACCACCAGCACGCCGAGGCAAATAATCAACACTCCCAGCCAGCGCAACGGTGTAACGACTTCGCGAAGCATGAAGTGAGCCAGCAAGGCGACCATGCCGTAAGCTACCGACGAGGCGGGCTGCACATAGCTGTAATCAGCCCACGACAGCACCAGCATGTAAGCCGCAAAAAAGGTAATGAGAGACCCGATGCCTAGCCAAATCGTACCCGAGGAGAGCACGCGGGAAAGCAGGTTGAACGCCTCCGCCGGCGTTCCCATGCTCGCCGTGCCGATGCGCTTCATCCCCTTGCCGAGCAGCACGTTGCCCAAGGGGCCAAAGATCACCATCATGAAGATCAACAGATAGGTTTTGAAGTGCAGACCGCCAGAGGACCTCATGCGAGAAGAGAACCTTCCGTCCGGTCGAGACTAAGCTCGTCCGTGCGCGCCAGGGCACTCGCATACCCAGCCAAGACAGCATTTGTTTCAGAAACCATAACTTAATGTTACTTGATTTTCAGGATCGGCCCAAGCTCTCGACTTGGTTCCGGGCCAAGTGGCTTCATTCGTATCGCAGACTCTCCACCGGGTCCAGCTTCGCCGCGCGCGCCGCTGGCATGGTTCCGAATATGATGCCTACGAGCGAGGAGACGACGATGGCCACGATCGCTGACAGTCCCGAGATGGGGATGCGGTACTCGGTCAGGAATCGCACCGAGTAGGGCAGTACCAGTCCGATGACGACCCCGCCCAAGCCCCCGATCAAAGAAATCAGGATCGCCTCGGACAGAAACTGAAACCGGATCTCCGCGTTGGTCGCGCCAATTGCCTTGCGAATTCCAATCTCGCGAATTCGCGAAGTGACCGTCGCCAACATGATATTCATGATGCCGATACCGCTGACCAGCAAGGTCACAGTTGCAATCAGAAGCAACACCAAAGTCAGAGCATTTGCCGTGCGGTCGGCGACGGTGACCAATTCCGTGAGGTTCTGGACAATATAATTCGATTCTGGGCGGTGCCGGGACTGGATCACTTCGCGAATCTGTTGCGTTACCGGAACCACCAGGGAAGGATCGGCTGCCGAGAAGTAAAGCTGCCGGACCGATGGCGTGTCAGTAAAATAGCGGCTTACGCTGTAAGGAATCACCACGGAGTTATCGGTGACTTCCGATTGCCCGAAGGTATCTACGCGTTCCCGGAACGTTCCTACAATGGTGAAGGGAAGTCCGCTCAACTTGACCACCTTGCCGATTGCCTCGCCCTCCGATCCATAGAGCTGTTGGGCCAGTTTCTGCTGCATCACGCCGACTTTGTTGCGTGCCTGCTCGTCTTCGGCGTCGAAGAACCTTCCCGAGAGAACCACCAGGTTGCGCACAGCGCTGTATTCGGGAAGGACCCCCAGAATCCGAACATCACGCTCTTTGCCGCCGCCGATCGGAATACGATCATCCAGCGGAACCACGGGAGAAGCGGCTACGATTCCGGATACGCGTTCGAGCACGGCATGCATGTCATCAATCGTCAAAAGATCCGGCGCCGTGCCGCGTTGCGCCCCACCTTCATACTCGGCGTCGATCATGTTGGCGCCGATCGATTGAATCTGGTTGAGGACGTATTGCTTCCCCGTCATACCGATGGTGACCACAAGAATGAGGGAAGCAGTACCAATGACCATTCCCAGGGCGGTGAGAGAGAAACGCACCTTGTTGCTACAGAAGGTGTCATAGGCGAAACTGATAATTTCCCCGAAAACCAGTTTCGGTGGACGGGTCGCCGTCGCGGTAGCAGTCGCCATACTAGATAGATGCTACGCGGTGTCGCAAGGAGGCGCAATTGACAATGAGATTGACGGTGAGCGGGATATGCTGACTGCCATGGGAAGCGGCGCGGGAGTTCGTCGCATCTCTGGTGTGCGATAAACTTTGCAGATTCCAGGTTAAAATGACGTGTCATAGTCATCATGGCCCGCATTGGCCCCGTAGCACAGTTGGATAGAGCAGCGGTTTCCTAAAAGCCCCCGTCCCCTACCTGCCTGTTTGGAAGCAACACTTTAACTTCGGATTGAATAGGGGTTTTCGGGGGACATGCCCTGGGACATGCCCCTGTTCGCCAGCTTCTGTGCAATGGAAAACCTGGGAACTTAGTTAGAAGTGGGAGTAGGAGTGGAGCTATGCGTTGCCGAAGGCGAAACAATAGCAACCCGGAAAAGCGAGACTCCTTTTTTGCCCAAGATCAAAAACGGAATCAGCAGCAGCCAGAATGCAACGTAATGCTTATTTGGAGTAGGTGGCGTGCAGGATGACAAATTCTAGAAGCACCAGAAGCTTTGCGCGTATGCGCTTGCAGCCTCGAAGGGAGGATTCAATTGCTTGTCTTCCTGTATACGTTCTTCAAGCACATCTGAGAACGGGAACTCCTCCAGTGTCTTCATCAACTGCTCAAGCGTAGGAACACTTGGACTGACGAGGGACGTCACTGTGTAGTGTTTGTATTTCTTTTTCTCTTGCTTAAATTTTTTGTTGAGATAGCCATTGACGACCCAGCTTGATCCGATGTCCGTAATCCTTGCCCGGTCGGTCAGTCTGGACCATAAAAAGCACCGCCCTCTCGACTCGCACAGCAAATGACGACACTGACCAAACTGCAAACCCGCGATTACGAAAAACCCGAGCGTATTAGTATGATGCATACGAGCCGCTGGGATTATCTCCGTCCTCGGCGAGCTCAACTGAAAGTGAATTATTCTAATTCACTGGATTTCTGATCATCAGGGAGTGGCTATGAACGGATTTTGGGAACGAGTGGCTTTTGCCTTTAGGTGTTTCTTTTCACTCCTATTCCACGCTGAAATTCCGAACGACATAGCACAGAAGCTGGTCAGGCCCGCTGCTCCGGTTCTGCAGGCGGCGAGGGGCTCTGCACTTTCCGTCTCCCGTCTGAAGGAAGTTGAGCAGCCGGCCTCGGATGGGTTCGATCGCGCCGTGCAGATGCTTGCACTGTTGCAACGCGATGGGCGGCTCATCGATTTTCTGGCGGAGAACATCTCCACCTATCCCGACGCGCAGATTGGAGCCGCTGTCCGCACCATCCACGACACTTGCCGGCAGGTACTCGACCAGTATGTAAAGCTGGAACCGATTCTGAACTCCGAAGAGGATGAACCGGTGATGGTACCGGCGGGCTTTGATCCGGCCGCCATCAAACTGATCGGCAACGTGGCAGGAGAGCCGCCAGTTCGTGGCGTGTTGCGACACAAAGGCTGGCGCGTGAAGGAAATGAATCTGCCTGCGTTGCCGCAGGGAGCCGGCCGGATGGTGGTTACGCCGGCCGAGGTCGAACTTTCATAACGGCTGATCGCCACTGGGCAACAAATATTGAGTTGAAAAGGAGATTTTCGTTGGCGGCAAAATATATCGTTGGCATCGACCTCGGGACCACAAATTCGGCGCTGGCGCGGTGCAACGCCAGTGCTGCCGAAGAGGAAAGCCGTATCGAGGTCCACAGCATTCCGCAACTGGTGAATCCGAACGAAGTGGCGGAGCGCACGTTGCTGCCGTCGTTTCTCTACATTCCGGGCGAATTCGATTTTCCCAAGGGTAGCCTCGCCTTGCCATGGGAGCCCGAGCCGAAGTTCGTGATTGGTGAACTCGCACGCAAACGTGGCGCGGAGAGTCCAAACCGCCTGGTCGCCTCCGCCAAATCCTGGCTCTCTTACGCTGGGGTGGACCGCACTGCGCCGATCTTGCCCTGGCAAGCGCCCGAGGAGGTGCCCAAGCTATCGCCGGTCGAAGCCTCGTCGCAGTTCTTGCAGTATTTGCGCACTGTGTGGGACAGCGGCGAGGCACGGAAGCAAGGAGAACTCGCTTTTGCGGAGCAAGACGTGCTGCTCACTGTACCCGCTTCGTTCGACGAAGAAGCCCGCGAGTTGACCAGGCGCGCCGCCGACCAGGCCGGTTATCCGCACGTCACATTGCTGGAAGAGCCCCAGGCAGCATTTTATGCGTGGCTTGAAAGCCAGGGTGACGCCTGGCGGCGCCGCATCAAGGTCGGTGACCTCGTTCTCGTATGCGACGTCGGCGGCGGCACCACGGATCTTAGCCTCATCATGGTTTCCGAAGAGAAGGGCGATCTGACCCTGAAACGCGTTGCCGTTGGCGACCACATCTTGCTGGGCGGCGACAACATGGACTTGGCGCTGGCGCGCGTTCTGCAACAGCGCCTCGAGGCCTTGGGCAACCGCATCGATACCTGGCAGTTGCACGGCCTATGGCATCAATGCCGCATCACGAAGGAGAAGCTGTTCGAATCGCCCAAGACGCAGAAGCGCCCAATCACATTGCTGGGCAAGGGGACGAAGCTCATCGGGGGCACCATTAAGACGGAACTGGCGCGTGAAGACCTCGACAAGGTTCTCGTCGAAGGATTTTTTCCCAAGGTCGGGAGCGCCGAGTTACCCGCGCCGCAACGCCGTGTTGGCTTTCAGGAGTTGGGTCTGCCGTATGCGGCCGATCCAGCCATCACCAAGCACCTCGCGCGGTTTCTGGCGGAGCAAGTTCGCAACAGTCCCGAGGCTGCGGGCATTCGGCGCGGTCGCAGCGGACTGGCATGTCCCACGCATATCCTGTTCAACGGCGGAGTGATGAAAGCGGGAGTGCTTCGCGACCGCGTAGTCGAAGTGCTGAACACCTGGTTGCGGCAAGAGGGATTCGATGCGCTCGGGGTAGAGCAAATCCTCGAAGCTCCCGACTTGGAGCACGCCGTTGCGCGCGGCGCGGCGTATTACGGGAAGGCGCGTCGCGGTCGCGGCGTGCGTATCCGCAGTGGCGCCTCGCGGACGTACTACATCGGTATTGAAAGCGCAATGCCGGCAGTGCCCGGCATGGAAGCTCCCCTCAAGGCGCTCTGCGTCGTTCCCTTTGACATGGAGGAGGGCACCGAAACCACGATTCCCGGCCGAGAGTTTGGCCTCGTCGTCGGCGAACCAGCCGAGTTTCGTTTCCTGAGTTCCAGCGTCCGTAAGCAGGACCAGGTCGGCAGCCTGCTGGAAGATTGGGGTGCCGATGTCGAGGAACTCAGCCCGCTGGAGGTCACGCTCAAACTGGATGGCCAGCAGGGAACGGTGGTACCGGTGCGGATTGAGACTCGCGTCACCGAACTCGGCACTCTCGAGGTCTGGTGCGTATCCCGCGACGGCGTGCAGCGCTGGAAGCTGGAGCTGAACATTCGCGAAAAGACCGGGAGGTGATGTCGTCGGTGCCTTCTCGTTATCTGATCGGCATCGATCTGGGCACGACAAACTCTGTCGTGGCGTACATCGATACTCAGGAAGTCGCTGATGTGGGCTCCCCAATTCGTGTGTTCCCTATACCGCAGTTGGTGGCGCATGGGGAAGTCCTCACGCTTCCCGCACTTCCTTCTTTTCTTTACTTCCCCACCGCAGATCAGTTGTCTGCCGGAGCCGTGAGCGCCACGTGGGATGAGGATCCGCCCATGGTCACCGGTGTGCTCGCGCGCGAACAGGGAGCGCTTGTACCGAGCCGGCAAGTGTCATCAGCCAAGTCCTGGCTTTCCTATCCTGGCGTGGATCGCCGCGCCAAGCTCCTGCCGGCCCAAGCGGAACCGCCGGAGCCGATGATTTCCCCGGTCGAAGCGTCCGCTCGCTACCTCATGCATGTGCGGGACGCCTGGAACGGCGCAATTGGGACTGATGCAGAAACGCGTTTTGAGCACCAGGAAATCGTCCTCACGGTGCCCGCTTCGTTCGATGAGGAAGCGCGTGAGCTGACGGTCGAAGCCGCCCGCCGTGCCGGACTCGACAAGCTCACTCTGCTCGAAGAGCCGTTGGCCGCGTTTTATGCATGGATCGAGACGAAGATCGGGGCAAATCGACATGCTCCAGGAGGTGCCCTATCTTCGCGCCCTTGTTCTCCACGCGATGGGAACGGTGAAAACCTCGGCGATGGTGAACTGATTCTGATCTGCGACATCGGTGGTGGCACGACCGACTTCAGCCTGGTGCGTGCTCGCCTGGTCAACGGCGAGTTGCAGTTTGAGCGAACTGCTATTGGCGAGCACCTCTTGCTGGGCGGCGACAATCTTGATTTCGCATTGGCCCGCCACGTGGAAGACAAACTCGTTGAAGACCAACTCAAAGACATCAAGCTCACGCTACAGCAGCGTTATGCGTTACGCCGGACCTGCTGTGCCGCGAAAGAGCGGCTACTGAGTGATTCGTTCTTGGAGCGCGTGCCGGTCACGGTCTTGGGCAGCGGCCCGGCCGTCGTTGGACAGGCGCTCAGCGTTGACCTCACGCGCCAGGAAGTCCTGCAAATTCTGACAGCCGGGTTCCTGCCGATCACCGCGCCGGATGAGATGCCAGCGCATGGCCGGTCAACAGCGTTGCGCGAACTCGGTCTGCCTTACGCCAGCGATCCCGCCATTACCAAGCACCTTGCCGCATTCCTGACGCAAGCCTCGGTCGCCCTGAACGGTTCGTCTGCAAACCAACGATCTTCAGACCAACGAATGGCTCGACCCAACGCCGTGCTCTTCAATGGCGGCTTCTGTGCCGCAGCGGTGACTCGCGAGAGGATTGTCGAGGCAATTTCCGCCTGGTTTGGCGGAGCCCAAAGCGGCTGGCGGCTTAAGCTCCTCGACAACGAAGCGATAGATAATGCGGTTGCTCGGGGTGCTGCTTACTACGGTCGCGTACGGCGCGGCACCGGTCTGCGCATCAGAGCCGGCAGCGCGCGCACGTACTACATCGGGTGGCGCTCGGACGACGGGCTGCAGGGCATCTGTGTTTTGCCTGCCGGGGTCGATGAGGGTGCCACACTTCCTCTACTAGACCGCGAATTTTCGGTGCTGGCGAACCGTCCGGTGTCGTTCACACTGTACAGTTCGCGTACGCGCCACGAAACGCACGGCGAAGTCGCTTGGTTGGACGAAGCGACCCTACAACGTCATGCTCCGCTCGTGACCCTGTTGCGCTACGGCAAGAAAATGCGCGAGCTCTACTTGATTGTGCGTCTCCGAGCCAGTTTCACGGAGGTCGGCACGCTCGAACTCTGGTGTGAATCGCGGGACACGCCCCATCGCTGGCGGCTGCAATTCGAACTGCGCGCCGAAGAGGCACAATCGCAGCAACTTGATACGGCGAAGCCACAACCCCTGCCCACACATTCATCGGACGTCGCGACCTCCGACGCAACGGTCGAATCCGCTGCGCAACTGATCCGGGGTGTTTTTCGCGACTCTGCTGATGGCGGCACGCTAGCAACCCAGACGCTTGTCAGCCAAATGGAAGCGGCGCTCGGCGCGAAGAGAGACTCCTGGCCCATCTCTGCCATTCGCCGGTTCGGCGATGTGCTCATCGAAGTTGCCGCCGGGCGCAAAAAGTCTCCGCGCCATGAGGTACGTTGGCTCAATCTATCCGGCTTCTGTTTGCGACCGGGGTTCGGTGTACCGGGTGATGATGCGCGCGTTAACGAGCTGCGCACAATCACGTCGAACGAACTCGTCTTTGCGGACGATCTGCAATGTCATGTCGAAATGCTGGTGCTGTTGCGCCGGATCGCTGGCGGCATCAATGCGAGCGAGCAGCAGGCGCTCCATCGCAAGCATATGAGGGGTGCGGGTAGCAAAAAGAAGGGCCGCTTGAACCGGCAACTCGATTACGAGGAGTGGCGGTTGGCTGTGGCCCTTGAGCACCTGCCAGCTAGCACCCGTGCCTCGCTTGGACAGGAGTTGGTGGGGAAGATCAGAAAAGAACCTGGAGATGCAATTTGGCTGTGGTCGCTCGGCCGGCTGGGCGCCCGCATTCCGCTGTACGGGCCGCGACACTCTGTAGTGGCGGCTGAAATTGTCGGCCAATGGCTGAAGACCCTACTGGATTTATCTACGTTCACTTCGGTGACGGCTTCCGCCATCGCACTGATCGCGCGGCGCACCGACGATGGCTCGCGTGACATCGATGAGGCAATTCGCAAGCAAGTAATCTCCCGCTTGATGGCGCTTGGGACCGCCGCAGAAACCATCCAGCTCCTGTCAAAGTACGTCCCGCCCGAACCGGCGGACGCGGTCCGCAGCTTCGGGGAATCGCTGCCGCCCGGTCTGCAACTTGTCAGCTCTGCGAACTGCTTGCTGTCGGTACCCGCGTTGCATAGCTCTGGTCCGACTTTTTCGAAACCGGCGTGAACAGCCTGTACCAATTCGAAGCAGAAATCGGCGAGCGCAAACATTACAAACGCATCGGCCAGAGCTCGATCTCGCCAGTGGTCCTTGAACGTGGTCGTAGGGCTACTTCATCGAACGAAATCTAGAGTTCCTCAACTATTGAGGTCGTTGGCCTCCGCTGAGCACGTTCAGCCGCACGCTAGAAGCTGCGGTTAGAGTATGTCGGGCCCCAGCGCGTACGCTATGCACGCATGTGTCAGCATGATTCCGAGTTCAGCGTCACGATGGTCAAGCTCAACCCGAGGCTTGTGCTCATGGCTGCCAAGGTGCACTCTTGCTGGGGTGCGCGAGGCTGCTGAAAAGGGCTACGACCGCTTGTCGTGGACCACTGGCGACCAGCAAGCCGAACGGTACGACCTGAGTCATCACATTGGCAGGGTGCAGTACGACCCCGACGCCAATGAACTTACGGCATACGACCCGCACGGTCATCAGGTAATCGAAGAGAAAGTTGACCCTGATATCGATGAACTTGGCAGATACATTGGCAAAGAACCTGCCCAGAAACTCGCTGACCAGATTGACAACTATAAACCTCGCCCAAGCGACAACTCTCTGTGGGAGATGTATGCGCAGGATTACCCCATCAATGAAATACGCAGCGAGGAAGACCAAGACGGCGAGCCTCGGTATGGTGTGTTCAACGAGGGCTATGGTCGAGAACCAGAAGAAACATTCGATTCTGAAAATTCGGCTGAAAATTACATCAACGATCGAGTGCGCTTCGCTGTAGAAGACCACCAGCACGATGGTAGTGAACTTCCTGAAATTTCCGGCCTAGACCTAAAAGTCAGTGGCGAATGGGCGCACGCGCTTTACGACCGCGCAATTCCCAACTTCATCAATAAGTACCTGAAGAAGTGGGGAGGCAAGGTCGGCACGACATACATCTCCGTGGGCGAAGGTGAGAAGGGCGGATTACATTTCCATCTCATCGCGCTGAACGGTGAACTGTATGACCCCTTCCGCACGAGACAGCAAGCAGAAGACGCCCTCAAGTCTGTTGCGCAGCCCGGAAGTGCGACTCGTTGGCAAATCCGAGACCACAGTCCAGACGACGAAGCGGTGCATTCAATTGACATCACTCCGGCAATGAAGAAGTCGTTGATGAAGGAAGGTCAGCCCATCAGTCGCAATGTCACCCCGCCCGCCTTCGACTGCACGGAAACCGCACGAGAGGCACTGGCAGGGGAAAGAGAGGCAGCATGACACAATCACCTGGATATCCCTATGCAACGCGCGGTTCCAGTGGCCGCACTTGTGTCCTTACTCTTGACGAAATACGAACAACCGTCGATTCCGTGGCAAAACCATTAAGTGGCAAAACCACTTGACTGTACTGACGACTGGGAGCTTTTGGCCGAGCGTTTGACAAGGAGGGTTATGAGCCGCCGACGAACCTTGTTCCGAGCCGCCGTACTGGCATTGGTTAGACTCCTCAGTTCGATTGTCTACTCATCGCTCAACTTGGCAACACAACCGTGGGCAGCGTCCGTCTTTCTGACCGCGAACGACTTGGTCTACGCGGCCCGGTTAAGAAATGCAGTGATTTCTTCGGGGATGACCAGAGCCGATGCGCGACGTGGAGTACGCTGCCGATGGACGGCTGCTGGTTTGGCGGGACAACCTCTTAACTGGCAAAGTTGAACGGGTCTATTCCTATGATGGAACGGGGAAGCTAATTAGTGTCACGAGCGGCGCAGACGTGACTGAGGAGTTTCACTACGACGAGCAAGGCAAAAAGACCAGAGTCTGAGCCGTTCCCCCGCGTCCCCCTGACCGGGGCGCGGGGCTGTCCGGCCCATTCGTTTTCGAAAACGCCGAAGAAGACGACTGCCTCACTGGCGGTGGAAGCGTCACCACGCGCTACAATGACGAAGACCAACCAATCGAGTCTCTGGTCCCTGACGTGGGAACTGCTGGGAAAAATCGTCCACAACTATACGGACGGGCGACTTATCGGCGAAACATTTGTCTGGGTGAGTCTTGAACTTGTCTCAGAACTTCGAGAATTGCCCGCGCAAGAGTTGCGAGTGGCCCAAGCGCAGATGAAGCAGGTTATGAGCGAGATGTTTCTAAACAACATCGAGCGGTCTTACGTCTACGGCGACAAGGGACGCGTCAGCGCACGGCTCTTTCGGGCGGGCGACGTTCGGGAAGAAACGACCACCAGCTACAACGAACACGGGGATGTAGCTGAGACGGTTCGAATTGAGAGATGTATCCGACCGCATAATCCAAGACTCGCCCATCCGGACAGATTGCCGCTCAGAGATTCGCTACTCTTATCAATACGACAGTCACGGCAATTGGATAGAGCAAACAACGGTCGATGGGCCGCCATCCTCCGCGACTCACCGCAAGCTTACATATTATTGAGTGCGACGGGTGCCAACGAGGCGCGTTTCTGCCCACCCCAGCGGCGAGTCAACGGTAGAGTCATTCAAATCCTATACAATAATCTCGCTGTCAATCTTGAGGGGGAACCATGGGGAACCTAGGTAGTGCGCTTCAGCAGCTTCGTGCTGAGCGCAAGCAAGCGCAGTTGCAGGTGGAGAAGTTGGATCAGGCGATTTCAGCGATTGAGTCATTAAACGATTTGGGAACAGCGCGGCAGGCAAACCAACCAACCCGAATAATATCGCAGGCTTCACGGCGCAAGATGGCACAGGCACAACGGGCGAG
>Ga0209380_10001719_pt1 | contig 14485 bp, 10 predicted proteins | sample HubBroMetageWFT6_FD_188347 | JGI IMG/M metagenome (GOLD analysis project Ga0209380, IMG submission 188347) | Warmed and freeze-thawed soil microbial communities from the Hubbard Brook experimental Forest, New Hampshire - Hubbard Brook CCASE Soil... | ecosystem: Environmental > Terrestrial >...
CGTTTAGTGAAGGAAGCCCGCCGCGAGGCCGTTGTTTCCGGTTGCGACGTGCTCATCGTTGACACCGCCGGACGTCTGCACATCGACGACGATCTCATGAACGAGATGCAGTCGCTGAAAAAGCTGCTGAATCCATCAGAGATTTTGTTCGTCGCCGACGCCATGACCGGCCAGGACGCAGTGCGCTCCGCAGATGAATTCCACAAGAAGCTCTCGCTCACCGGCGTCATCCTCACCAAGATGGATGGCGACGCCCGCGGCGGCGCCGCCCTTTCCATCCGGCAGGTTACAGGCCAGCCCATCAAGTTCATAGGCGTGGGCGAGAAGTATGATGCGCTGGAGCCGTTTCATCCCGACCGAATCGTCTCGCGCATTCTCGGCATGGGCGACATTCTGTCGCTCATCGAGCGAGCCGAGCAGCAAATCGACAAGAAAAAGGCGCAGGAGATGGCTACCAAGGCCCTCACCGGCGACGGCTTCTCACTCGAAGACTTTCGCGATCAGTTGCGCCAGGTAAAGAAGATGGGCTCGATGAAGAGCCTGATCGGAATGCTGCCCAGCATCGGCCCGTTTTCCGGCCTGCAGAAGGCCGCCGACAACGTCGACGAAAAACAGATCAATCGCGTCGAGGCCATCATCAATTCGATGACCACCCACGAACGCAATCATCACGAAATAATCAACGGCAGCCGCCGCAAGCGCATCTCCCGTGGCTCCGGCACCACCGTGCAGGAGGTGAACAACCTGCTCCGCCAATACGCGCAGATGAAAAAGATGTTCAAGCAAATGGGCAAGCCCAGCTTCGCGCGGCGGATGGCGGGGATGAAGCTGCCGGGGATGTAAAAGCAGTGGTTAGTGACTCGTGGTCAGTGGCCAGTAAGCCCATTGTCTTCGTTTCTGATCACTAACCACTGCCCACTGGTCACTGCTCTTATGAAATGGCGCTCCCTCGAAGAATCGTCTCCCGAGACTTACCTCCGGCCACTCCGCGAAATCTACGCCGAGCGCAAGGAGTTGATCGCCAAGTACGTTCCAGTTGAGACGCAGGCTATTCACGCTCGGGCTGTCGCGGAGTTGAAGCAGAAATGCCTAGCCGCGAGTATTCTCCCCGTCGGCTCGAAGGCCCCGGAATTCCAGCTGCAAGATCACGACGGCAAGACTGTCTCCTCTTCTGATCTACTCGCAAAAGGACGCCTCGTGCTCTCCTTCATCCGCGGCCGCTGGTGCCCGTTCTGCGTCGGCCAGATGGAAGCGATGAATCTCATCCAGCCTGAAATTCAGCAGGTCGGGGCAACGCTTGCCGCGGTTTCTCCGCAAACCGTGAAGCAGTCTTTCTTCATGCGCGACCAGCACAAACTGCGCTTCCCGCTGCTCTCCGACGCAGGAAACAAAGTGGCGCGGCAGTTCGGCCTGACCTACCGAGTTCCCGAAGAACAAGAATCGGTCTATCGAAAAGCCTTCGTCAATCTGCCCTTCGTCAACGGAGATGACAGTTGGGAGTTGCCGATTCCTGCGACTTACATCATCGACCGCGACGGCACCGTGCTCAACGCTTCGGCCAACGAGGACTATACGGACCGCCCCGAACCGAGTTACGTCCTGAGTTTTCTAGCAAGTTACAACTCCCATCTCCCGGCGTCATCCTGAGCGCAGCCGCTTTTCAGGCGGAGCGAAGGATCTCCCCGGGCAACAACTCGCGCGCTCGAGCCTGCGGTCACTACTTTCCGCAGCAGCATTCTTCTTGCCAACAACCCAGCATCCCCACCTTTCGGTACACTGAATGTTCGCAACTGACAACCGGCCACTGGCCACTGCCTCTATGAACTATATCTATGGCATCAACGCGGTCACTGAAGCGCTCAAGGCTCGCGGACGCGCCTTCCAGTGGGTCGGCATGGCGAAAGAGCGCCACGACATTCGCCTGCAGCGCATGATCGAAGACTGCCGCAAGCTCGGAGTGCCGGTGAAATTTCTCACCCGCACCGAACTCGACCAGATGGCTGGCCGGGCGGCGCATCAAGGCGTCGTAGCCGTCACCTCTGCCAAGCAATACAGCGATCTCGACGACGTAGTCGGCGCCAAACGCGGGCGATATTCTCTCGTCATCGTACTCGATGGCGTCGAAGATCCCCATAATCTGGGCGCCCTCCTGCGGACCGCCGATGCCGCCGGCGCCGACGGCGTGGTAATCCCAGAACGCCGCGCCGCACCCGTCACCGGAACCGTAACCAAAACCTCAGCCGGTGCCAGCGAGTACCTGCCCATCGCAAAGGTCACCAACATCGCCCGCACGGTCGAGGAATTAAAAGAGCGAAATATCTGGACCGTCGGCCTCGACGAACGCGGCCCGCAGACCTACGACGCTCTCGACTACAACATGGATTGCGCGCTGGTCCTCGGCGCGGAAGGAAAAGGCCTCCACGACCTGGTCAAGAAAAAATGCGATTTTCTGGTCTCGATCCCAATGCTGGGAAAAGTCCCTTCGCTGAACGTGTCGGTCGCGGGAGCGGTCGTGATGTATGAAATCGTCCGCCAGAGGCGCGCACAAGACCAGGATAAGGACAAAAAAGCCGCGGGTGCAAAATGAAGTTGGGCAGTCTGCGCCTCGTTCTTCTTCTCGTTTTTTGCCTCTCCGCAGTAAATGCTTTTTCTCTCGACCGCGAAGCGTTTATTTTCACCAGCTACGATTTAACCGTTCGGCTCGAACCCGAGCAGCAACGGCTGGGCGTTCGCGGCAAAATCACTTTACGCAACGATTCGCAGACTCCGCAAAAGATCGCCGTGCTGCAGATTTCCTCTTCCCTGGACTGGCGTTCCATCATGTCCGGCGGCAAGCCATTGCAGTTCGTCTCGCAACCCTACACCTCCGACATCGATCACACCGGGATGCTTTCGGAAGCGATCGTGACCTTGCCCGAGGCAGTCGCGCCCAAAAACACCGTCGATCTCGAGATCGCCTACGAAGGCGTGATCGTGCTCGACGCCACACGTCTCACGCGGATCGGAACTCCGGAGGACGCAGCCCACAGCAGCGACTGGGACCAGATCAGCCCCAAATTCACCGCGGTTCGCGGCGCCGGATATGTTGCCTGGTATCCGATGGCCACAGACGCAGCAGATCTTTCCGAAGCCAACAATCTGTTCGACGTTCTTGGCCGCTGGAAAACACGCGAAGCTGCGTCAACCGTGAAGTTGAGCTTTGAGTATGCATCCCTGCCGAGTGATGCGAATCCGCCCATCACGTTGTGCGGCGGCGACGGGATGCAAGGAGTAACCCGAGGCGGCAGCCCCGGGAATACGTGGGCTCGATGCACTTATCCCGTTCTCGGTTTTTCGGTGCCGGCATTCGTGGTTGCGGCTTATGGAGTTACGGACCGGCCAGCCATCACGGTTTACAGTCTCCCGGCGAATCTGACTGCGGCTGAAACTTATGCCGACACTGCCGAGAAAGCAGTTCCCTTCATCTCCGATTGGTTTGGGGCTCCGCAAAAGAAGGCGGAAACTGCCGATCTCGCCGACCCCAACGCTGCGCCTTTCGAAAGCGGCTCTTTGCTGCTGACGCCGCTAACCGGCGCCGATCCAAAGGTCACCGGGCTTGCAGCGGTTCATCAGTTGACGCACGCGGCGTTCTCGTCATCGCGCCCCTGGATCGACGAGGGTCTCGCCCACTTCGCGCAGGCCCTTTATCTGGAACGCCAGAGTGGACGCCAGACTGCGCTCGATTACATGGCGCTGCATCGTGCCGCTTTCAGTTCGGCCGAGAAACAGACGACCGCCCCCAGATCCGAAGATGAGGTGAACCGGTCCCTGGTCAACACCACCGACGAGAATATTTATCGCAGTAAAGCAATGTACGTCTGGTGGATGTTGCGCGACATGATCGGCGATCAAGCTCTGAAGAAAGCTCTGGCTTCGTATCGTCGAGAGCAGGACAAGGAGGCCTCCTACATGCAGCGTTTGATCCAGGCGCAGACGCCGAAAGATTTGGAGTGGTTCTTCGATGACTGGGTTTACCGTGATCGCGGCCTGCCGGATTTCAAGGTGGAATCGGCGTTCCCGCGCAAGACAATGACCGATGTTTACCTGGTAACCGTTACTGTCAGCAACACGGGCCCCGCGGGAGCGGAAGTTCCGCTCACGGTAAGATTCGCCGGCGGAGAAGTTACGCAGCGCATCGTCGTGCGTAGCAAAAGCAATTCCGTGATTCGCATCGAAGTTCCCAAACCGCCACAAGAAATCGTGGTCAACGACGGCAGCGTGCCCGAGAGCGATACGACGAACAATACGTTCAAGATCGACGCCAGCGGCACCGCGAAATGATCGACAATCAGTGGTCAGCGCTCACTGGCTAGGGATCAGCGCTCCGCCGCAAGCGGAAACGACTGGCCACTGATCACTGGCCACTGACCACTTGTCTAGTAAATCTCGCCAGCGCCTCCAGCTTCGCAGCGGCCGCGCCAGAATCAATCGACTTCGCCGCAGGAGGAATTCCGTCCGCTAGATGATCCACGCGTCCCGCCGCTACCAGCGCGGCTGCGCAGTTCAGCACCACCACATCACGCCGCGGAGATTTCTTCCCGCTCAGGACCTCGCGAACAATGGCTGCATTCTCGGCAGCATCGCCGCCAGAAATGTCTTCAAGCGTTGCCCGCCTTATGCCAAATTCCTCCGGATCAACTTCGTACGTCCGCACCGTCCCGTCGCGAGCTTCGGCTATGCGCGTCGGTCCTGTGATCGTGATCTCGTCGAGCCCATCCAGGCCATGCACCACGAGCGCGCGATGCAGTCCCAGCATGCTGAGCGCCTCTGCCAGTTTTTCGACTATGTGAAGCGCATACACCCCTACCACTTGCCCCGAAGCGTGCGCGGGGTTGGTAAGTGGGCCGAGCAGGTTGAACATAGTGCGTAGGCGCAACTCGCGCCGCACCTTCTGCACCTGCTTCATCGAGGAGTGCAGGTCGGGCGCGTATAGAAAACAGATTCCAACTTCGCCCAGGCACTGCGCGGCGCGCGCCGGAGTTAACTGGATGTGCACGCCCAGGGCCTCCATCACATCCGCGGAACCGCATTTTGAACTGATGCTGCGATTGCCGTGCTTGGCCACGCGCACCCCCGCTCCCGCAGTCACGAAAGCTGTAGCTGTTGAAATGTTGAAGGTTCCGCTCGCGTCGCCACCCGTGCCGCTGGTATCGACGAGGTTGGTGTCAACGAGAGCTGACTCGGCCAGAGCGTCGCGGCCCGTGCCACTTAAGTCGAGCGCGTTAACTCCGGCCGCCGCAACGGGCAACGGTGTTGCCGCGCCACGAATCGCCTCGGCGAAGCCCACGATCTCTGCGACGCTCTCGCCTTTCACGCGCAGAGCCATCAGTAGCGCCGCAATCTGTGCGTCAGTGCAGTTGCCCGCAAGCACCTCCGCCATCACTTCACGCGCCTCGGCGCGCGACAGGGATTCGCCTTGATTGGCTATGCGATGGAGAGCGTCAAGAATCATAGGTGCGCACTAGCCTAGCATCTTGCCCTCCCCTTCTGAAATCAGGCGCGGGACGAACGAATGCCGTTAAAGTAGTTTGCCCTAATCCATTCCCCTTCTATAAAATTAAGGGTTTGCTGCCCTCTATCGATAGCCGCAAGCAGGTTCCTTCCGATTTTCTTAGCTAACGAGCGAAGAGCGTCATTATGAAAATCCATGAGTATCAGGGAAAAGGGATTCTTAAGAAGTATGGTGTGACCGTTCCGCGAGGCACCATGGCAACTTCGCGCGAAGAAACCGAGGCTGCTGCGCGGGAACTGCTTGGATCGGGGGCGGCCGGGGTGGTGGTCAAGGCGCAGATTCATGCCGGCGGGCGCGGCAAGGGTGGAGGCGTAAAGATCGCCAAGTCCGTCAGCGAAGCGGGAGATCTCGCCGAAAAGATGCTGGGCATGAAGCTGATCACGCATCAGACAGGGCCCGAAGGCCGCACCGTGCGGCGCTTGCTGATCGAAGAAACTCTGCCCATCGAGAAGGAACTGTATCTGGGAATTCTGGTCGATCGCGCGGAAGGTAAGCCGGTGTTCATGGCCTCAGCCGCGGGTGGGATGGAAATCGAGCAGGTTGCCGCGGAAAATCCCGATGCGATTCTCAAGCAGCACATCGATCCCGGCGTGGGCCTGGAAGCGTTTCAGGCGCGCAAGATGGCTTTCAAACTTGGACTCAGCGCCAAGCAAATCAATCCCGCGGTGCAGTTTCTCTCCAACCTTTATAAGGCGTTTCTCGACACCGACGCTTCGCTGGTTGAGATTAATCCATTTATCACGACAACGGATGGCCGTCTATTCGCGCTCGACGCCAAAATGACCTTCGACGACAACGCGCTCTTCCGCCATCCCGATATCCGCGAATTGCGCGACATCACCGAAGAAGATCCGCTCGAGGTCGAAGCCTCGAAGTACAACTTGAACTACATCAAGCTCGATGGCAGCGTGGGATGCATGGTGAATGGCGCCGGGCTGGCCATGGCGACGATGGATATCATCAAATACGCTGGCGGCATGCCTGCGAACTTTCTCGACGTAGGCGGCGGGGCGAATGCGGAGCAGGTCGCACACGCCTTCGAAATCCTGCTCAGCGACAAAAGCGTAAAGGCCGTGCTGATCAATATTTTCGGCGGCATCCTTCGGGTCGATACGCTGGCGACAGGCGTCGTGGAGGCCGCGAAGAAAACCAATATTAAGCTACCCGTGGTGCTGCGCCTCGAAGGCACGAACGTAGATGAAGGCAAGAAAATCCTGATGGAATCCGGATTCAATTTTGTGGTAAGCGACACCATGAAAGATGCGGCGGATAAAGTGGTGGCTGCAGCGCGAGGTTAGGGCGGCGCGACGGAATTGTCTGAACGCAGTGAGGAATCATATTTATGGCAATCCTGGTTGATAAAAAAACGCGGTTGATCGTGCAGGGACTGACGGGACGCGAAGGCACCTTTCATGCCAAGGCCTGCGCGGCCTACGGAACACAAGTCGTCGGCGGAGTGACGCCGGGCAAAGGCGGTACGACGCATGAAGGCTGGCCCATTTTCAACACGGTGCAGGAAGCCGTGGAGAAGACCGGCGCCGACACCACCGTAATTTTTGTTCCCCCGCCGTTTGCGGCCGACGCGATCATGGAAGCGGCCGATGCCGAACTCGACCTCATCGTCTGCATCACCGAGGGCATTCCCACGCTCGACATGGTCAAGGCGTGGGAGTTTTTGCAGAACCGGCGCTCCCGCCTGATCGGGCCGAACTGTCCCGGAATCATCTCCCCCGGCAAATGCAAAGTTGGAATCATGCCAGGCTCGATTCACAAAGAAGGTTCGGTCGGCATCGTTTCGCGCTCCGGCACGTTGACTTATGAAGCTGTGCATCAGCTCACCCAGCGCGGTATCGGGCAGTCGACTGCTATTGGAATTGGCGGAGATCCGATTATCGGAACCAACTTTGTGGATGCGCTCGACCTGTTCAATCGCGACCCCGAGACCGAGGCCGTGATCATGATCGGTGAAATCGGCGGCGATGCCGAAGAAACGGCGGCGGAATTTGTGCGAACCAAGATGAAAAAGCCGGTGGTCGGTTTCATCGCCGGACAGACCGCTCCTCCAGGGCGCCGCATGGGCCACGCCGGCGCGATCATCTCTGGCGGCAAGGGAACGGCCGCGGAAAAGATCAAGGCCATGGAAGCCGCCGGCATCCGGGTAGCAAAATCTCCCGCGGCCATTGGGGAAACGCTGGTGGCGGCGCTGGGAGTGAAGGTCTAGCACTCAGTACCCAGGTATCAAGAGAACTGCAATAAGCCAAGGCCAACGACTAACGACTAAGGACCAACGACTAAACAACCAACTATGAAAACTCTGCAACGCACTCTTACCATCGTAAAACCTGACGCCGTCGCCAAAAACGCAGTCGGCGACATCATCGAACAATTTGAAAAGAACGGCTTCCGCATTCTCGCCATGAAGATGCTGGAAATCTCCAAGTATCAGGCCGAGCAGTTTTATGCCGTACATGCGAGCCGGCCGTTCTATAACTCGCTCACCGATTTCATGTCCAGCGGGCCGATCGTCGCTCTGGCTCTGGAAAAGGAAAACGCCATCGCCGACCTGCGCAAACTGATGGGCGCCACCAATCCCGCCAGCGCCGAAGAAGGCACCATCCGCAAGAAGTGGGCTTCGAGCATTGAGCACAACGCCATTCACGGCTCCGATGCCGAAGACACAGCGCGCTTCGAATTAAGTTTCTTCTTCGCAGGATACGAACTGGCGAAATGACGCCCGCCGGTTCGTAGCGCGGTTGTATAATCAACCTGGCGGTGGGAATAGCTCAACTGGCAGAGCACCGGACTGTGGCTCCGACGGTTGCGGGTTCGATTCCCGTTTCCCACCCCAGAATTCCCTCTCGCCGGACCCACCGGATTGCCGGTAAGGCAAGTCCGGTATTAAGGCAAGTAAGTATCCGCGTTCTCATCCTCGCCCTCCACGCAAGTACCATTTCGGGAATCCTGCTTCACACAAGACCTTTTCCTCGCTCCAGCCGTTGACCCGCAAGTAAAGCCGGGCTACAATCCGCATCGAATCTTCCCGCCGGCGCGTTTCGCGCTCGCCAGACCTGTCGGATCGACAGAGCGGTAGCAGATTCACGGGTCCATCTTTGAGAAGTTCAGCTTTAAAGGGTTCCAGGCTCCTTGAAGTCTTCAGTCAGGAGGAGCTCCATGAGGAGTTCGCCACGCAAGCCAGTCAAGTCCAGTCGCAAGGCCCCAGCGCCGGCCGTCGCCGCAGCTTCGTCGCGATCGTTCCCCATCGTGGGGATCGGCGCGTCTGCTGGTGGTCTGGAGGCGTTTTCCGAGCTGTTGGGTCACCTGCCCGAAAAAACCGGTATGGCCTTCGTGTTGGTGCAGCACCTCGACCCTAAACACGGTAGCTCTCTGCAGGAAATTCTGGCCCGGACCACCAAGATTCCAGTCACGGAGATCACCCACGGCGTAATCGTGCAACCGGACCACGCGTATGTGATTCCAGCCAACACTAACCTGACCATCAAGAACGGCATGCTGCACCTGGGTTCGCGAGTGCTGACCCGGGGGCAGCACATGCCGATCGATAACTTCTTTCGCTCTCTGGCGGAGAGTGCCGGACAGCAGGCCATCGGCATCATCTTGTCGGGCACGGCCTCGGACGGTACCGAAGGATGCCGCGCCATCAAGGCGGCGGGGGGAATCACCTTTGCCCAGGATGAAGAGTCGGCAAAGTTCGGTGACATGCCGCGCAACGCGGTGAATGCGGGATCTGTCGACTTCATCCTGTCGCCAAAGGACATCGCCCGTGAGTTGGGCGGAATCAGCCACCATCCTTATGTAGCGCGGGTAGTATCGGCTGAAATGGAGGGGTTTGAAGGAATGGTGGGAAGCGATCTGAACGCATTGTTCGGACTTTTGCGGGAATCGAGCGGAGTAGATTTCACGAACTACAAGCACACCACTTTGCAGCGCCGCATCCGGCGGCGCATGGTTGTACACAAGATTGAAAAGCTCAAAGATTACCTGCGCTTCATTGGGAGAAAACCCGAAGAGCTGGACGAGCTTTACCGGGACCTGCTCATCCACGTAACCGGATTTTTTCGCGAAGGGGAGGCCTTTACCGCGCTGCGCAAGCATGTTTATCCCAAACTGTTTGAGGGGCGTAAACCCGATAATCCAATCCGCATTTGGGTGGCTGGCTGCTCCACTGGCGAAGAGGCGTATTCCATTGCCATCACGCTGCTGGAATACATGTGGGTGCATAGCCGCAACATTTCGCAAGCCGCCACCGCCGTCCAGATATTTGCCACCGACATCAGCGACACCTCCCTCGATCGCGCCCGCACCGGCCTGTATACAGAAGCGGCGGTCTCCGAGATATCGCCGGAGCGCCTGAAGCGATTTTTCGTTCGCCTGGATGGCGGATTTCAAATCAACAAGTCCATCCGCGACATGTGCATTTTTGCCAAGCAGAACGTCGTCAAAGATCCACCTTTCTCAAACCTCGACCTCGTGAGTTGCCGGAATCTGCTGATCTATCTGGGGCCGGTCCTGCAGCGTCGGGTCATTCCGGCGTTGCATTACGCCCTGAAACCCGGCGGCTTTCTCATGCTGGGATCGTCGGAAAACCTGGGCGGATTTGCCGATCATTTCGGGCTGGTTGCCAAGAAAGACAAGATTTATCAGAAGAGAAAAACCACAACCCGCCTGACCACCTATTTCGCCGGTGCCGATTACCTTCCCGGCCGCGTGCCGGATATGCGAATCTCACGCACGGCGCCGGCGGCATTTACCATCGAGCGGGAGGTGGAGCATGTGCTGGTGAATCGCTTCGTTCCAGCCAGCATTGTGGTGAACGATCAACTGGAGATCGTGCAATTTCATGGGAAGACCGGCGCCTACCTCGAGCCGCCCCCCGGACAACCCAGTTTCAGTTTGGCAAAGATGGCGCGCGAGGGTTTGCTGGTCGACCTGCGTACAGCCTTGGATGCGGCCAAGAAGACCAACGCCGTCGTACGGAGGCAAGGTCTTCAGATTCAATCCGAGGCAGGCACGCGAACTGTCAATCTTGAAGTGCTGCCTTTGCGCGGTCCCACCGCCCAGGAACGCTTTTATGTGGTTGTGTTTCAGGATGAACTGCGCCCGCCCGTAGTTCTGGAGGCCGGCGGCACACGGGATAAGAAGCTAAAATCGGCCCGCGCCACCGCGCCTGGTGGTGACGTTTTGAAGCGCGAAGTGGAACAGTTGCGCAACCAGTTGCGCGTGCTCATTCAGGAACATGAAACCACCGCGGAAGAGTTCAAAGCCGCGCACGAGGAGGTGTTGTCGGCCAACGAAGAATTGCAGAGCACCAACGAAGAACTGGAGACGGCCAAGGAGGAGCTGCAATCCACTAATGAGGAACTGACCACCCTCAATGAAGAAATGCAGAACCGGAACACGGAATTGGGCTCGTCGAATAATGATCTGCTCAACCTGCTGGGCCACGTTGACATTCCAGTAGTCATGGTTAGCAACGACTTACGCATTCGCCGCTTTACCCCGCCCGCGCAAAAGCTGCTGAACCTGCTGCCCGGAGATATTGGGCGGCGGCTGGGCGAAATCCGGCCCAATCTTGATGTCGAGGACCTGGAAGGTCTGGCGCGCGAAGCCATTCGCCGCGCCGCCGCCCAGGAGCGCCAGGTGCGCACCAGCCAGGGCGAGTGGCAAATCCTGCACGTGCGGCCCTACACAACCTGGGACAACCGAATCGAAGGCGCTGTAATCAGCTTGCAGGACGTCGACGCCCTCAAACGTTCGCTGGACCAGACTCGCGAATACGCCGACACCATTGTCGAAAGTGCCAGGGAACCCATTGTGGTGTTGGACTCCGGGCTGCGGGTAACGGCGGCCAACCCCGCGTTCTACCGCACGTTCAACGTGTCAACCGGAGAAACCGAAGGCCGTCTGATTTACGAGTTGGGCAACGGCCAGTGGAATATTCCAAAGTTGCGCGAGCTGCTGGAGGAAATCATTCCGCGCAATGCCCGGGTGGACGATTTCGAAATGCGCCATGATTTTCCCGTCATTGGCTCGCGAAACATGATGCTGAACGCCCGGCGGGTTGGGCTCCAGCCCGACCGTCCCTTCATTCTGCTGGCCATAGAAGATGTAACGGAAAAAAACCGCGAGGGCGCCGCCTGAGGTAGAATGCCAGTGATCCGCTGGGCGAACGAGTGAACCGTTTCTTCCATCCATTTCGAGATTCTTCGCGACAGCTTGGGCCGCTGGAGCAGCGCCTGCTTGACGGTCTGTGGGTACGAGGCAGCGCGACCGTTCGCGAACTGGTCGAACAGGACGTCCACGATCTGGCCTACACCACGGTGATGACCACCCTGGATCGCCTTTATAAGAAGAATGTGCTGAAGCGCGAGGCCGAGGGCCGGGCATTCCGCTACTCTCCCTGCTTCACCCGCGAAGAGTTGCATCGTGAAGCTGCCGGTCATGCTTTTCGCGAATTGCTGGACGCCAGTCCAGCCTCGTCTTTGCCGCTCTCGTTTCTGGTGGAAATCCTGAGCGAGCGGGATGCGCAATTGCTCGACGACTTGCGAAAACTTGTCGAAAGAAAACGCCACGAACTGCTTCAGCGCGAAGCCCAGCACGAAATCGCCCCGGAGGGGACAGAGTGATGTTCCTGGTGCGCGGGATTGCCGTGTCTTTTTCCGTCTTCGTCGTGCTCTACGGCGCGCTTTCTCTGCTGGTTTGCGGCCTGTGGCGGAGGATCCTGTGGCGGAGGATGAAGACCGGGCCTGGCAGCCGGCAACATTCTGCGAAGCGCAGCGCTGATCTCCTTTTCGCTTTGCGCGTGGCTCCATTCCTGGTTGCATCGGGAGCGACCCTCGCGTTTGCCGTGCCTTCATTCCTGCTGCTCGAACCCCGCAGTGTCGATGAGCCCATGAGCGCCGTGCCCGTCGCGTTGGGGTTGTGCGGGATGGCCGCGCTATTGGCGGGAGTCTGGAAGGCGGCGACGGCGTGGGTGCGGGCATCGCGAACCGTTTCGCGCTGGTCCAGCAACGCGCGCGTCCTCCGAAGCCACGCGCTGGATTCCATGGATTCGATTTCTGTGATGCGGATTCCAGGCGCTGCGCCGCCGCTGACCGCGGCCGGCATCGTGCGCCCGAGCGTGTGGTTATCCCAGGCCGCCGAATTTGTGCTGACCGAGCGGGAATTGCAGACTGCGCTGCGTCACGAGGTTGCGCACGTGCGCCGTTGCGATAACTTGCGAAAATTAGTTCTGCGGATGGTGGCATTTCCGGGGATGGCAAAATTTGAAAGTTCCTGGCGCGAAGCTGCGGAAATGGCCGCCGACGACGACGCCGTATCAAGCGCCTCCGAAGCGCTCGATCTGGCCGCAGCTGTGATCAAGTTATCGCGGCTTGCTCCGCTTGCGCCTGCGGCGGAGCTGACCACCGCTCTGGTCAACAGCCCGGCAGAGTCCCTAAATGCGCGCGTCGAGCGCTTGCTCGCGTGGACGGAGCCGCGGCAGACTCCGCCTCATAGATATTCCTTCGTATATGCGTTCTGCGCGGCGGCGGTAATGGTGGTAACTCTAGCCGTGACTTACAGCCAGTTGCTGGTCCGCGTGCACGCGGCGACCGAGTGGCTGGTTCGCTAGAGATAGGCCCGCTAGAGATAGGTCCGCCAGAGATAGGTTCGGTAGATACTTCCCGTTCTACTTCGGCATCACCACGATTTCGTCCTTCGGTATGGCGTCGAGCGTACTCCGATCGATACCCAGGTGGGCCATTACAAGCTCCGGTGGTGTGTGCGTGAGCCACTCCGAGAGCGCGAGATCCTGATAGAAGCTGCTCTTGAACATTTCCAGAAATTTCAGGTCGGTGTCGCCCGTGTTCTGAACATAATGGGGCAGCGTTTTCAGCACGTAGCCCACATCCCCGGCCTGAAAATCCATGGTGCGGGCTCGGCCGCCTGTAGCGAATACAGTCATTTTCCCCGCGCCGCTGATGTAGTACTGCCATTCGTCGGCATTGGGATGCCAGTGCAGTTCGCGTATCCCGCCCGGATGCACGGTGACAATTGCCGCCGCAATCGTGGTGGAGACTTTGAACTTGCTGGAGTCAACGATCCGCACCTCGCCGCCTTTGGTACGCTTCGAAATCGCCTCCTGGGTCGTCCGAAAAGCAAAATCCTGCTGCGACAAGCCCAGTGAGCCCGCCGATCTCTTCTGATCGTCCGCCAGCGGACCGGGAACCGCCGCCTGGAAAATAAATTTCTCGCGCCTCGGCAAAGCTGCCAGCGCTTGCTCACTCACGCCGAAGTTTTTCGATAGCACGTCATGGGGCGTATGCGCCATCCAGTCGGTCAGCAGCACGGTCTCATATTCCGAGAAGTTGCCGTCGTCGAACACCAGCAGAAACTCACAACCGTCGGGATTCAAACCTTGAATCGAATGCGGGATTCCTGTCGGAAAATACCAGAGATCGCCTTCTGTCACGTCGCTGACAAAGCTCTTGCCTTCGGCATCCAGCCCCGTGATCCGCGCGTTTCCGTACAACATCAACGCCCACTCGGCAGCCGTGTGCCAATGTAGCTCTCGTATTCCTCCGGCGGTCAATCTCATGTCCACGCCGGCAATCGACCTGGAAACCGCAAGCTCGCGCACCGTGACCTCGCGCGACCATCCGCCTTCCTGCATCCGTTTGTGAGCCAGTCCGAAAGGGTATTTGAAGGTCTGTACGCCGCCCGCGTCGGTGGGAGGCGGCAGGAAAGAATCCGGATTCTGCGCATCCAGCGCCGGATTGCCCGGCCCCGGAGCGCTGGCGCTTCGATCATCCCTGTTCGGGTATGGTTTCTGATCGGCTTTCTGATCTTGGGCTGCGGCATCCGTCGCCGAGAGCATTCCTGCGGCCGCCAGCGCCGCCGATCCCATTTCCAGGAATCCGCGCCGCGAAAATGAGT
>Ga0209380_10001720_pt1 | contig 14482 bp, 9 predicted proteins | sample HubBroMetageWFT6_FD_188347 | JGI IMG/M metagenome (GOLD analysis project Ga0209380, IMG submission 188347) | Warmed and freeze-thawed soil microbial communities from the Hubbard Brook experimental Forest, New Hampshire - Hubbard Brook CCASE Soil... | ecosystem: Environmental > Terrestrial > Soil...
ACTTAACGACTGAGGCCCAGTTGGCGTGATGTGCTAATGGACACCGGAAGTGATGTCGTTAGCACATCGTCAATTCAGAAACATCGTCCCAGGTGTGTACAAGCCAGTGCGTGCCAAACATTCCCGATCCCTTCCCGTGCAAGACAGCTTGGCGACCGTCGCTGCTTCGGACTTCTCGCGGTACAGGGACGGTACAAGGAGCCCCGGTGCCTTGGTGTTCTTAAAAGGCTCTTACGGTACATGCAGAGCGACCGCTGCCCGATAAAGTCTTTTATTTGCAATAGGTTAACGCCCTTTCACGGCGGTAACACGGGTTCAAATCCCGTCGGGGACGCCAAACTTGCCTGCCTTTCCGAAAACCTCGTAAGAGACCGAAAAATGAGTTACTAGCGGCGAGTTCCAAACCCTTCACGGATGAGCCACACTCCCTGGGAAACAACCCAACATCTGCAACTGAAGGGGTGGCCGACGGCTCGGGGGTTATGGCATGATGGCTCGAAGCTTTGGGCATATCCGCGGTGCTAACGGTTTCTGCCCGAGTCCATTGGAGTTCAATATGTCGATCAGACCGGTCAAACGGCTTATCAAATCGAAACCGACGCTCGAAGGTGCGGGAGTGCATCTTCGCCGAGCCTTCGGTTTTGGAAACACAAAAGAGTTCGACCCGTTCCTTCTTTTGGACGATTTCCGCAATGATGTGCCGGAGGACTATCTGGCCGGATTCCCGTGGCATCCGCACCGGGGAATCGAGACGATTACGTACGTGCTGGCGGGGACTGTGGCGCATGGAGACAGCATGGGCAACAGCGGTGTCATCGGCGCCGGCGATGTGCAATGGATGACCGCGGGCAGCGGCATCATTCACCAAGAGATGCCGAAGGGCGATCAAGCAGGGCGCATGCATGGATTTCAGTTGTGGGGCAATCTTCCCTCGTCGCTCAAGATGACGTCGCCGCGTTACCAGGAAGTGAAATCCGGCGAGATACCCGACGTCACCGACGACGATGGCACGCACGTGCGAGTTGTCTGCGGAAATTTCTGGGGAAAGAAAGGCCCTGTCGAGGGAGTTGCCGCCGATCCCGTCTACCTCGACGTGTCGGTGTCGCCCGGCAAAAAGAAGACGCTTCCGGTTGAAACTGTTCGTCATGCTTTCGCGTATGTGTTTGCGGGCAGCGGAAAATTCTGCAATGCCTCAGGTCCACTAACAGTGCCGACCGAGGCGATTAAGTGGCTCGACACCAATCCTCCGGTGGAGGCGGATAATCGCTCCCTGATCCTGTTTGATCGCGGTGACGAGGTCACGGTTCAGGCCGGAGACGATGGAATCCGATTTCTACTGGTGTCGGGGAAGCCACTGGAAGAGCCCGTCGCCTGGTATGGTCCAATCGTGATGAACACGCAGGAACAACTGCGGCAAGCATTCACTGAACTCCAGGAAGGAACGTTCCTGAAAGAGGGAACGAAACCAAGAGGATAATAAAAGTCTGCCTTGAAGGCCGACCGTTTACAGGGAGGTCCTCGTGCCCATCCTTCGAACCTGCAAGTCATGTGGTCGTCAGAACCGCATTCCCGCTGAGCGTCTCGCGGATGCCGGACGGTGCGGAGCTTGCAAAGCGTCACTGAGCCCGATTGGTGAGCCGGTGGAAGTGGATTCTCAGTTGTTTAACGAGATCATCGAAAAGGCCCGCGTGCCGGTCCTGGTCGATTTCTGGGCCGCCTGGTGTGGTCCTTGCCGCATGGCAGCTCCCGAAGTTTCGCGCACTGCTGCAGAGACGAGCGGGAAAGCGATCGTCCTTAAGGTAGACACGGAACGGTATCCTGACGTCGCCCTCCGCTTTAACGTGCGTGGCATTCCAAACTTTGCCGTTTTCTCCCGTGGCCGTCTCGTCAAGCAGCAAGCGGGCCTAGTGGACCACCAGCAAATGGAAAGTTGGCTAGAATCCGCTGCACAAGCCCCCGTGAGCTAGTTGCGGCAGTGCAAGCGAGGGAAAGACCAAGGCACACCTTGAATTGAGTCAAATTCCGTACTGCAACTGGCGGAGCCCGTCTTTGTACTCATCTCTCGCATGCTTGGCTTTGTTCTGTGCGTCCTGCTTTGCAAATCCGGCCAGATGTCCACAATTCGCAATTTGCTGATGGCTTGGGTCCTGACACTACCCGCGTCGCTTGGCCTGTCGGCGCTGCTGTTCTGGACGTTCAATAGCTGGATGGCAAAGGGATAGGAAAAAGATGGGAGTGTCCTGGACAAAGAGAACCGATCGGTGCTGTTCTGACCGGCGGTCGCTGTACACTTGTGGCCGCAGCAACCCCGCCACACTTGAGAAACCCTAGGAGAACGTAATTATCTAGATTCTGCTATCGAATTCATCCGCTATTCACGCCAGGTTTATTAAGTCGTTAACTCCTACGGCCATAATCAGTTCAGTGCGAACGTATATCAAAGTGCCGTAGCAGGTCGTTACGAATGGCGATTCGCAATGAAGTACTAATCAGACCGCCGAACCACCGATGTAAAACCAAGTTGGAGCTTGGGGAGTTGCCCTTCAGTCCAGGTGATGTCACCGCCGGCAGCGAGGACGAACTTCAAGCCGTGGTGGTCGGCAATGCTGCCGCTTGTGACCTTCCAATCACGATTCGCGATTCCCGCTTCTTGAGAAATATTGCTCGCCGCAGTTCCAGTGGTGAAGCCCCCCAACAAACCTATCTTGAGTTGCAGGAGTTTCTGAGCGACTCCGAACAAGTATGGGAGAACAGTTGGATTCGTTTTCCGGAACGGCGGTTGAGCCCCCATGCGCTGAATACCCTTCTCGCGGACTTGAAGATCGGCGAGCGCGGGCAGTTGAAGCGCCGCCGCTCAGACTCCGTGAAGTTCACGTTTGAACAAGGTGGGGAGACGTGGCTGCGAATTCCCATCAGCTATGCATTGAAGTTGGCGCTGGCAGACCTGGTCGGTATGCAGCCCTACATGCCGGAGAAAATGAGTCTGGAGGCAAAGCGACTCCTGCGGCATTTCTCTAACGACAACACCTCGCCGGAGACTACTTCCTTTCACATCGTCGGCCCGCGCGAATGCAAGCTGGTTGGGAAACAGGTTGCGCGAGAGTCGGCCCGGCGCTTTCTGTTCACGTCGCTCCTAATGTCGTGGGCCAATCATAGTTTTGGACTGCTGGAATCGGGACAGCGGGCCCTGGTATATCACGCGCCACATCCGCCGGTGCGGCAGACTGAACTGTCGTCATCCATCTCCGATTCGTTCTATCGCGAGCTCTTCATGAGCCCGTGTCTATCGGGATGGGACGACGGCGAGGCGAAGGCCGACTACATGCACCTGTGTCACCAGGTGCTGAGTCGAAGTCAGTTGAACGCGGTAGCCAAGCTGCGCGAGGCGGGCATCATTTCCAACAATCTCATCGTGTTGCCCAGCTTGTCGAATGTCAGCCTCGCGAACAACGGAATTCACATCACCATGGGAAGTAACGGGCTCTCGCAGGCGTTCGGGCATTTAGAGCTCCATGAAGCTGAGCGGGAAGAAAAACGACTGGGCGATCTTGCGATCAAGATCTTTGAACACTTTCTACCGTTGTTCGTTGGTACTTATTCCGCTGCGCCGTACCGCATCGATTTCGCCGAATTTCATCCGGAAAAGATGTTGTCGTTCCTGCCGCACGAGTTGGACTTCACACACTTGCGGCTGATGTGGCGTGAGTGGAAAGAAAAAGCCCAGATGAGCGTGCTGGGGCGTGCCGTGACGCCCTACGGCCCCCACGGGATCGATAGTTTCTTCGCCCGTATGTTTAGACTGCGCGGCGACTTGGTTCCAGACCAGCGCCTGATCAATTACCCAGTCGCGTGGTTGGCGACTGAGCAGTCCTCGGCGCTCGATGGGACGATGGGGAACGTCGCTCGGCTGACCTCCGAGCTAGACGAGCTTGGCATCGTCGATCGGCGGCTTTCGTTTTACATGCCGCTGAGGTTGAGGGAATTCGGCCGCGTCGGATTCGCCGGCTTTGAGGGCCGCTATTACAGCTTATTCCCAAGTTATGGCCGCGATATGGCTCCGGCCGCCGACTTTCAACAGTTGCTGCTCATGATCTCCTACAGGATGGCGCTGGAGGGGATTATCACCGCAGCCGAGATCCCCGATGATCCGACGTCCGAGAGCGAGCGACGGCAGCCGTTCTTCTTCGGGGCCGCGGGATTACCGGCTTTCTATGTACACAAGAATTCGGGCAACGAACTGCTGAAGAAAATCCTGCAGCACGCCACAAGCGTTCGTTCGAGCTGGCGGCATCCGGATTACTTTCGAGTTTCGATTCGCGATTATCGTGATGCCTTGCTGGCGTGGCTGAGTGAGACGGCAAGCGAATGCATCGAGCAGTCACAGGCCGGGGACACGGTGCAAGACTTGCGCGCGCGTCTGGCAGATACCAGCCAGCAGGCCAGCCGGAGGATCGTAAGCGACGTCATGAGACATTCCGGTCACAACGATCCCCTGAAGCTGAGCGCGCGCGAATTCAACCGCCTGGCAGAGGAATATTATCGCGAGGACCTGCGACGGGAGAACCTACGCGAGGCCTATCAGGATCTTTGCGAAGACACCGTGAGCGCGCAAAACAGCGACATACCTGAGATGCGGGAATTGATGCGTCACGGAGTTCGCGTGCAAGACCCCGTGCGATTCCTTGAGAGCGTTGGCGAACGGCTGGTGCGCGACGACTTGACGCTGCAGGAAGTAACCACCGTGTTGAACCTGCTACTTGTGTTTAGCACATTAAGTGAGCAAAGTAGCCGGCAATCCCTCAAATGAGCAACCTTACACATCAATACATCGACCGCGCCACAGGATCGGTGGCCGACGAACGCCTGATGGCGGACAAACTCATTCGCACGCTGTACTCGGCGAAGCTGGAAGATGCTTCTCTGTTGTCCAAGCTGGCATCGAGCCGCTACGTGTCAGAGGTCCTCGGCTACCTGAATTACGACAACGCACTGTCATCGCGCATATCCGGAATGCGACGTTTTCTTCGCAGTTGCGGCATCAATCCGCACGAACTGATGGACGATGCAGCCAAACTCGACACTCCGCGCAAAGTGTTCGAGCGCAAGATCAAATATTGGCAATACCGTCCACTCCCCAGACCAGAAAGGTGCGTGGTTTGTCCAGCGGATTCCCGCGCCATGGTCGGGTCGTTCCGGGAGACGTCGGCGCTGTTCATCAAAGGGAAATTATTCGACTTTCCGGAACTTCTGGGCGGAAAGGGTTCGCGATGGCATCGTCGATTTCTCGAAGGCGATTACGCGATGTTTCGCCTCACTCCGGAGAAGTATCACTATACGCACGCACCGGTTGCTGGCTGCGTGGCCGACTTCTACGCGATACAGGGGCGGTACCACTCGTGCAATCCGAACGCCGCCGTGCAACTGCTGACGCCATACTCGAAGAACCGCCGAGTGATCACCATACTCGATACCGACTGTGATGGCGGCTCGCAAATTGGCTACGTGGCGATGATCGAAGTGGTCGCGCTCATGGTGGGCCAGATCGAACAGCGCTACAGCGAAGAGCGCTACGACAATCCGCATCCTATCGAAAAGGGAATGTTTATCCGTAAAGGAGCGCCGAAGGCGCTGTTTCGGCCGGGAAGCAGCACCGTCGTGCTGGTGTTCGAGCCGCAGCGAATCCGGTTCGCGCGAGACCTGGTAGCCAACCAACAGAAAACCGGAGTTCGCAGCAGGTACACCGCCGGGTTCGGCCACCCGACGGTAGAAACCGATGTGATGGTGCGCTCGGCGCTCGCCTATCCATAGGAAGTGGGAGGGCCATGATCAACACCGTGTTTCTCGGTGGACTTACCGTTCTATTATTGACCGCTTTAATCTGGGGCATCAAGACGCTGCCTTCCGAACGATGGCAAATGATCGCGGCGGTGCCGACGACGAAGACCTCGGATAGCGAGTGGCAGGGCATCAACCTCACGTTTTATGGTTTCTTCAGTGCCACCGCGAATATTTTTGGTATCGCTCTGATGATCGTGCTGGCGTCGTCGGTGGGCACTCCGCTGATTGCCGCGGCCGCTTTGATTGCCGTGATGATGCTGATCTGTGTGCCGGCGTCGAGAGTGGTTGCGGCAGTTGTTGAGGGCAAGGGCAACACCTTTACTATTGCAGGCGCGGCTTTTGTGGCAGCCCTGGTGCTGCCCCCTGCGGTTTGGGCACTGCAGCAGATATTGCGTGTGTGGTTCGACACTTCCATTTATGTTTTGCCGCTGCTGGCGGCAGCCTCGATCTGCTACGCACTGTCGGAGTCAATCGGCCGGCTGGCGTGCTTGAGCTTCGGATGCTGCTACGGTCTGCCGCTGCGCAGTGCCAGCCCTCGACTGGCGCGATTGTTCAGGCACCACCACCTGATATTTCACGGCGACACGAAGAAAGCAGCGTACGCCTCTGGATTGGCAGAGGAACCTCTGGTTCCCGTGCAGCCGATTACGTCAATTGTGTTTGCTCTGGCCGGCTTGATTGGATTGGCGGCATTTCTTGATGGCCGCTTCCGGCTGGCGGCAATTGTCCCTGTGGTCGCAACTTGGGGTTGGAGAGCTGTGTCAGAAACTCTCCGCGCCGATTTTCGCGGCTCCTCACGAATTTCGGCTTACCAAGTCATGGCTTTGTTCGGGGTTTCGTACCTGGTTCTCGTGCTGTGCTTGATCCCTGGTGAAGGTCCGCTACCCAATCTGGCGACGGGGCTTAGGCAAGTTGCGTCGACATTGGTGGTAGTCGTCTTGCAAACGTCTTGGGTGTTGCTGTTCCTTTACTACGGCCGCAGCCGAGTAACCGCTTCAACCGTTTCCTTCCATGTAGTGCAGGGCCGAATCTAATCGGCAGCGGGCGCCACAATCTGGCTCTCTTTGTACCTGCCTGCGATCTCCAGACGACGAATCTAAACAGACCCTTCTACACGGTATAAGGATGCCGCCGGTTTTCATTCCAGGCATGCCCGAACTATGCAAAGATCGTGGGAGCAGCAGTCGTAAGCGACACGCCTTGCTGCTGGAGAGGTGCGGCGAGCATGGACGTGCCGACGTTGAAAGGGTCTGTTCTCGGAGTGATCCTTCACGATGTGTGTGAGGAGATCAAGCTTGAGGACCTGCGTGATATTCTCGGCGCCCGAAGGACCGAACCGAGCTTTAAACATGCCACACCCGAGTACGTACGGTTTGAGAACCCGCCCGTTGTCGAGACGCTCGATCCCATTCGGCTTGCCAGCGGCGAGAGTGTCCAGCCGCAAGTCAAGTATTACGACTATGGTGTAGTCAGCGTCTTAATGAAACTTCCGTTTGAGGGCGACTGGCAATCGCTGTCTAACCTTGCGGCACGCTGGGTTCCCAGCGCCGAGTTGGAACAGCAGGCTGAAAAGGTTGTACGCAGCCGACTTGATCGGATCGCGCCCGCGATGGTGCGTCCTTACAGTCACTGGCTCGGAGAAGACTACTACATCTTTCTGCTCAACCACGTTGACGGTCAGCCGCTCGGGGCCGACCTGTTACGGAGCCACGGCCAACAGATTGCCCAGATCGTGCGTGGCGAGCATGCCGAATTAGCGCAGGCCGAAAAGGAGGATGCGCTGCAGGCTGCACTTTCCTATTACCCCAGAGATCTCATCGTTATTGGATGGAACGCATCGCTGATCTATGACACTCCGGGTGGGGCCGAGGCTTCCGTCCAGATTCTCGAATATGTCAATTCGCAGCTGCTTGAGTTTCGTCACTACGATGAACTGCTGACCCGGGAACTGGCAGCGGTCTACGATTCCCTGAAACAGCGGGCTGGCCTCCTGAAGCGCTGGCAGATGCGTAGGGAAGCCTCTCGACTCACTACGGTGACGGTTGAGGTCACGGAGCTGGTGGAGCGCGCTGACACCGCCATCAAGTTTGTCAGTGACATGTTCTCGGCGAGGCTATATCGGTTGGCAGCGAGCAAAGTGGGCGTTCCCGAATACAAGAACCTGGTGAATGAGAAGCTCAAGACGGCAGAAGGCCTGTACCACTTCCTGATCGAGGAATTTCATCAGAGCCGCGGGTTTGTCCTGGAACTGATGGTCGTGATCATCCTGTTAATTGAGCTGGCATATTTGTTTCGCGGAAAATCTTAGCCTGCGGTGTCGATGGGCCAAGTCTGCGGGTTCGACGCGCTGAACCATATTCAGATCAGATGGCATCCGTAGTGTTCATGAAACCGCCATGCGACGAAGGTGTAATCGGGTCAGGGAGGAGTGCAGCTCCGTGCGCTCCAGAAGCAAGAACGTGGATACTTGCCGCCACCATTATCGGCTCAAGCATGGCCTTCATTGACAGCACGGTCGTCAATGTTGCCCTGCCTGCGCTCCAAACCAGCTTTCATGCAACTGTGGTGAATGTGCAGTGGGTGGTAGAGTCTTACGGATTATTCCTGGGAGCGTTGATTCTCGTCGGAGGATCACTTGGCGACCTGTTCGGCCGCCGCTTAGTGTTCGTCCTGGGAGTAGCGATTTTCGCCCTGGCTTCCTTGAGTTGCGGGGTGGCTTCAAACATACATCAGCTGATCTTTGCCCGGAGTATTCAAGGCGTTGGAGCCGCGCTCCTCGTGCCCGGCAGCCTCGCGATTATCAGTACATCTTTCGACGAGAAAAGCCGTGGTCAGGCGATCGGTACGTGGTCCGGGTTCACAGCGATCACGACTGCCGTCGGGCCCGTTCTCGGCGGCTGGCTGGTTGAACATGCTTCGTGGCGCTGGGTGTTTTTAATCAATCTCCCGCTCGCGGCGGTGGTTATAGCCATCTCGCTTTGGCGGGTTCCCGAGAGCCGCGGCGCCGTTGGTGGCCGCATCGATTGGCTCGGAGCCGTAGTGGTCACTCTCGGATTAGGGGGCTTGGTCATCGGGTTTATCGAGTCGGTGAACCTGGGGTGGGTACACCCTCTGGTGCTAGCCAGCCTGATCGTGGGCTGCGTCTGTCTCGTATTGTTCCTGCTGGTCGAAGCCAACGTAACTTCACCGATGGTTCCGTTATCGCTATTTGCATCTCCTGTCTTTAGTGGCGCGAACCTATTAACTTTGTTTCTCTATTCGGCCTTAGGAATCTTCTTCTTCTTGTACCCGCTCAACCTGATCCAGGTTCAAGGGTATTCCGCGACAGCTACGGGCACTGCTGTACTGCCATTCATTTTACTCATGTTCCTTCTTTCCCGCTGGTCCGGAGGGCTCGTGGCGCGTTACGGCCCAAGACTTCCGTTGGTTATTGGTCCGCTAGTTGTTGCGTTAGGGTTTGTTATGTTCGCTGTACCCGCAGTAGGCGGCAGCTACTGGAAGTCTTTTTTTCCTGCGGTGGTTGTTCTTGGGTTTGGCATGGCAGTTACCGTGGCTCCGCTCACCACGGTAGTTATGAATTCAGTGGACGAGGATCGTGTCGGAACGGCCTCCGGAATCAATAATGCAGTCGCGCGCATCGCAGGCGTGCTCGCGATTGCGATTTTAGGCATTGTGATGGTGGATGCCTTTAGTTCTCGCCTGGGTTACAGCTTGGCTCACCTCTCTCTGCAGCCGAGCGTTCTGGAGGTGATTAAGGCGGGCGAGATTAGGCTTGCTGGTTTGCCGGTTCCCGCTGGACTCAGCTCGACCACACAAGCCGCGATCAAGCAATCGATTGGTGAAGCATTTGTATTCGGATTCCGAATTGTAATGCTGATTTGCGCTGGCCTGGCAGTCGCAAGTTCGGCAGTGGCTTGGCTGATGATTCGGAAAGACACGCACCAAGGCTCTCGTTAGCTGCTGGCGAAGAAATCCTTTATCTCCAGGCTCAAGTGCTTGCCAAATCCGCGCGTTAGGGGCAGTGTCTTCCTTATCTCAACTCTGGTCGGAGCAAAAAAGGGCGCTCCGAAGAGCGCCCTTGCTGCAGCAAACTGACGGCGGCCCACCCCATTACCCGAGCGGCCGTCAGCATGGTTAAAAGCTGAGCCGCAGACCAAACTGGATCTGCCGCTGATAGGCGGAGGTCGCACTGGTCACGGAACCCGGGAGCGAGCCGAAACCGGCGGCATTGCTGGTGTCGAGTAAATCGCCCGAAGGGTCACCGAACTGATCGTGATTGAAGAAGTTGGTAAACACCACCTGGAACTCAGTGTTCACGCGTTCCGTGATCTTGAACATCTTCTTCACGCTCAGGTCGACGTTCCAGTAGGGCATGCCTCGGTACACGCCGAAGCCACCATCGCGGGTGTCGTAGCCGAGGATCGGCTGACGAATGTTATTGAACGCCGCGGCCGGGTTGGCGAACATGTTGGCTCCGCCCAATCCGGAAGTACCAATGCCATTCCCGCCCACGAAGTACCGAGAGCCTTGTCCGAGATTGGCAGGACTGAGCGGGATGGCGTTTTCCGAGACTCCGTATCCGAAGAAGTTCGAAGAGTCGCCTTCGCCAAATGCCTGGCCCCCACCATTGATAGTGCCCAGAGTGATTGGCAGACCGGTGCCGGTGGTAAATACCGGAGCTATCGTCCAGCCGCCCAGAACATGTCCCAGGAAGCCCGACTGCGACTTGTAGAAGTGAGGCTGATACACGAAGAACAGGTTGTAAATGAACCTGCGGTCGAACGCCTGGTAGCCATAGCCCGTCTGAAGGTTGAAGGGATCCGGCGGTGTGGCCGCACTGGTCGCCTGAACTTCGGACCCAGTTCCCAGCGCCTTAGACCAGGTGAAGTTCGACTGCATGGTCACGCCGTGCCAATCCTGCGACTTCAACGTGATAAACAGCGCGTTGTAGTTGCCGTAGCCGACGCTGGCGTTCATGCCCACTCCGGAGGTCAGCTGTCCCTGGCAGCCGATCTCGCTTCCAGTCGGGCAGTTCAGCGCAGTGTTCATCATGCTGCGCGGGAAGTTGAAGTTGCCGGCGTCCAGATCGCTGTACAGGCTCCAGACGTTGGCGGTAGCCAGATTCCCAGTGCCATTCTTGCCCACACCTTCGTTGGCGATCACGGCCTGGGTGCAGTTGGCAAAACCGTTGCAGTAGCCCGTGCCCGACAGTGCCGCTTCGAAGAAGGGCTGCGGTGCAACTGCTGCTGCATTGCCGATACAATTCCCGCCCCCCAGATTGTTGACGTTTCCGTTACCGCAGTACCCAATCACGGTATTGGCATAGGCCTTGGCAAACGTCTGGCCGCCCTTGGTCATCATGTAAGGAACGGCGTTCAGATTGATGGGGAGATACTCGTTGTTGATGATTCGCCCGATGTAGCCAATTTCCAGACTCATCTTGTTGTTGAGTTGGCGGGCAAAAGTAAGGGTAAACGTGTCGATGTGATTGGGGCGGAAGTTCGGATCGAGCGCCGAGCCCGCTCCAGCCGCCACACCGTTCACGCCGGGATAAAACGGTTGGGGAAGAGTCGGCGAGGCAGCCGGCAGCGGAGCGACCAGACCGTCCGGACCAACCCGGAACGCACTGGTTGGGCTGGGGGAACTGGTCCCGCAAGTTCCGTTCGACAGCGCATTAAAGCACTGCACCGGCTGGATAAGGCCAGTTCCCAGCAGGGGAACCAGTACCAGGTCCACGCCGTTCAGACGCCCATAGGTGCGTCCATATCCACCGCGGAGTACCGTGCGTCCGTCACCGAAGATGTCCCATGCAGCGGCGAGACGCGGACTCCACTCACCATAAAACGGATTGTAAGGATACTTGGACGGATGCGCGGTATTGCCGACCAGCGTGAACCCGACCTCCGGGTTGAACACATTGCCCTGCAAGGCAGCCGCCGAGCGGGCGTTCAGATACTGCTCAGTGTTAATGGGATTGTTGTCAGGGCCTACGAAGATGACCTGCTTGCCCGATGCCTCGGTCGGTGGCATCTCCAGCGTCCAGCCCAGACCATAGGTCAGGGTGAACTTCGGTGTCACGCGCCAGGTATCGCTCCCGTAGAAGTTGTAGTACGGAATCGTGACCTTGTCCTGTGCGGGGGTGAGTGGCGGATTCAGCGCCAGATTGCTGCCACTGCGGGTGTAGGCAACTTGCGAAATCGAAACGATGCCCAGCATGGCAGCATAGTCGCGACCCCAGTTCTTGGTGGAGCTCACCGCCGCAGGAACGTAACCGCTCATGTTAATTCCCGCACCAGCCGTCGTCCCCAGTTGATACACGGGGTAGTAGTTGATGCCGCCACCGTTGTCGGTGCGCTGATGCCAGTTGAAGTTGTGCTGGTACATGCCGCCAAACTGGATCATGTGCTTGCCATGCAGCCAGGTCACGTCGTCGCGGATCATGTTGTCCTGGCCGTCCCAGAATCGGGTACGTGTCTGTTGCGTGTTCACGTTGTAGGGCTGAACTGGCCCTTGGTTAGGGGTATTCGTTTCGCCGAAGGGTTCCAGTGCTCCGCCCAGTCCTGGAAATTGCACCGGCGCTCCCGCCCTGCCCCACGCCCACCAATTGCGCAGGTAGCTGTAGCGGAGATCGTTGGTGATGTTGCTGGTCAAGTTGGCCGTAGCTCCGACGACCAGGAACCATGGCTGCTGCGGGTTGTTAGACAGAGACGCGGGAACACCTAGCTTGTCTCCGGGGAAGAATCCTCCGATGTCCACCTGTTGATTACTAGCACTTGTGAGGTTGTAGTAGCGGTAGCTGCTCATGAAATGCCATTTATCGCCGAAGTCATGGTCGAGCCGTGCGACGCCGAAATTGGAGGACTGAGGAGTGGACATATTGGCCGTGAATCCCACTACGTTCAGTCCGTCGCAACGCGACTGTCCGCAGCCACTCTCGTTCGAAGCTGGCTCGTACTTGTTCCACATTTGCTGAATGAGTGGATTTATTCCGATCCCTCGCGGATCGCAGGGGCCCGCAGGACACTGCGCCGGCATATACGTGACGCCGTTGTAGGTCACGGGAGTAGGGTTGAGGTTGTAAACCTGCGTCGCGCCGTTCGCGTCCGGGAACTGCAGCAACCCGAGACGCATGGCGGCCGAAGGCACTGCCTTTTCGATGGTGGTGGCTTGTGGAAAGCGGAAGCCCTCGTAATTGGCGAAGAAATAGGTCTTACCGCCCAATACTTTCTTGGCAATGATCGGTCCGCCGATCGACCCGCCGAAGCGGTTGTAGTGAAAGCTGGGATTGGGGATGCCGCTGAAGTTGTTCTGCCAGGTGTTCGCGTTCAGGTTGTTGTCGAGGTAATACTCATAACCTGTGCCATGCCACTGGTCAGAGCCACGCTTGGTGACGATCTGCACCTGCGCGCCCGCGGAGCTGTTGAAGTCGGCGCCCATCCCGGCGACGTTTACTTTGAACTCTTCTACGCTGTCTGCCGGCGTTGGCATGACTCCCGTCGCTCCCGCAGACACGCCGTTACTCTGGTTGGCCACGCCGCCCGTGGGATCGCCCGCGTAAGTTGGCGTGTACACGCTCATGCTGCCATCCATGTCGTTGGTGTTCTCGCCACCATCCAACTGGAACGAGCTCTGGTCGACCGCGGCGCCGGCCACGCTGCCGTCAGGGCTAATTCCAGACTGCAGCGTCAAGAATGTGCTGGTGTCACGCGCGATCGTGGGAAGTGACTCGAGCGCTAGACCGTTGACCGTGTTTCCGACGGTGGCGTTCAGAGTCTGCAACTCGACGCCTGAACTTTCGACCTCAATCGTCTGGGTCTGGGCGCCGACCTTCAGTACGGCGTTTTCAGTGGACACCATGCCCACTTGGACGATGTTCTTGGGAATCGAAACTGTCTGGAACCCTGCCTTGGTCACTGTGATGTCATACGTGCCCGGAGGAAGGTTCACGAAGACATACCGTCCTGCAGTGTTGGTGTTAACGGTCCGCACCTCACTGGTGGCGGTATCTTTGACGGTGACAGCCGCGTCAGGGACCACCGCATTGCTCTGGTCGGTTACCAGCCCGGTGATCGTGCCCATTGAGGTTGTCTGCGCCCACGTAGGAAGTGCCACCGAACACAGCAGCACAGCCAACATCGTGGAAATGAAAACCTGAGACCACTGGAATCGAACGCGTGTCATCACTCGCTCCCTGTTCAAGGTTTGCAGGCTCTTCTGCAATGCCAAGCCGATATGTCGGCTGGTGGTTTGACTGGAGCAATACTGCTGCCATCCGGGGGCGTAGAGCTTGCGATGACGTGAACGCATCCGCTTCCGTTGCGAACTACGGAAATGGAACGACCGATTGCGTGTATGCGCGTCCCGGTGGTTAGGCCCGTAGCCGATCGACTTGGCAACGGAATCCGTTTTGTCACAGAACGAAGCCAGGATTGCTGTTCGTCACGGGATGAAGCCATGTTGGATGGCGGCAGGAAACGCAAACGGCAGTAAGGTTAGTTTGTGGGCGAGAGTATTGCAGCGAGTCGACGTGCTCCCCCCTGGCGACCCCACCGGTTCTATGCGCTTAGGCGCTTATCTATGGCGTCGAAGCTATCGACTTCCGTCCGGTAGTTTGGACCGACGGGAATTTCAGTTCCGTTGCTGA
>Ga0209380_10001721_pt1 | contig 14479 bp, 10 predicted proteins | sample HubBroMetageWFT6_FD_188347 | JGI IMG/M metagenome (GOLD analysis project Ga0209380, IMG submission 188347) | Warmed and freeze-thawed soil microbial communities from the Hubbard Brook experimental Forest, New Hampshire - Hubbard Brook CCASE Soil... | ecosystem: Environmental > Terrestrial >...
CGATTCCTGCGGTAACCCACGGTGAATGGGTGCGGAACGCAATCGACAACTTCGTGTTGGCGCAGCTGGAAAAAGGAGGATTGACACCTTCTCCTGAAGCGGATCGGCGGAGCTTGATCCGGCGGGTGACTTATGACTTGACAGGGTTGCCGCCAACCCCGGAAGAAGTGGAAGCGTTCGTGGCCGATTCCGCACCCGACGCATATGAGAAGGTTGTCGACCGGTTGCTGTCCAGTCCTCGCTACGGGGAGCACCGAGCGCACTACTGGCTGGACGTAGCTCGGTATGGCGACACGCACGGCCTGCATCTGGATAACTTCAGGAGTATCTGGGCGTACCGCGACTATGTTATCCGGGCGTACAACCAGAACAAACCCTTTGACCAGTTTGTGCGGGAGCAACTTGCCGGAGACATGCTACCGGTGAAAACCCTTGATACCTTGACGGCCTCGGCATACCTGCGCGCCGGAATCAGCAGCGGTGAGGGCGGCACGCTGATTGAAGAGTTGCGTGTCAACAACAAGAGAGAACGGGCGGAGGCATATGGCGCGGCGTTTCTTGGATTAACGGTGGGCTGCGCAAACTGCCATGACCACAAGTTTGACCCTATCACGCAAAAAGATTTCTACGGGCTGACCGCCTTCTTTAACAATCTGACGGAAGTCCCGTCGAACGATGATCGCAATGACTGGCCTCCTTTTCTTCGGCTTCCGAAAATAGAGAACCGCGAAACTTACGAGCAAGCCTTGGCGAAACGCTCGGAACTCGAGCGGCAACAGGCGCTTCGCCGGGAACAGGCTCGCGAACTCATGGCTGCGTGGATTGGCCAGCCGGAGCGCACTGCAATCGCAGTTCCTGTAAGTTCGGAAGGCCTCGCGGTGAGGTTACGCTTCGACGAGCAGAATGGATCGACGTTCGTCGATTCAGCGCCAGGCACATCGCAAAAACATATTCCGGCAACGGGAGCGCCGGTAGTCTGGGGCGAAGGCACCTGGTTCTGGCCGTATATGCGGATGGAAATCAGCACCAGGCTGGAATTGCCGAATGCCGGTGCGGTAGAGGCAAATCAGGCGTTCAGTGTGGGAACGTGGCTGCGACCCCATCTGCGATCGCTGGAAGCGAAAGACGAGGAAAAGCCTGCGGGCATCATTCTGTCTGTCACGGATGCGGGACAAAAGCAGCGGGGGTGGCAACTGAGAGTGAGCAAGGGCAAACTCGGATTCGTTATGGCGCACGAAATGCCGGATAACGCTATTCAAGTGGAGACCAAGCAGAGAATGTTAGCGGTTGGCCGCTGGAATCACGTACTGGCTACCTATGACGGCTCAGGAAAGGCCGCAGGTGTCACGCTGTACGTAGATGGAAGACCGCAGGAGCTGACAATCATCAAGGATTCTCTGCAAGGAACCACCCGTAGCGGCGCGCCTTTGGAATTTGGCCGCGCCTATCCGGACGCCGATCCCTTGCGCCAGTCTGCTTTTCAGGATTTCCGGTTCTTCCAGCGGGCACTCTCGGCGCAGGAAGCGGCACGACTTCCCATCGAGGATTACGTGGCGGAAATCGTGCAAAAACCGATGGCGGGTTGGTCGGAGGATGAATTTCATACAGTTAGCGAGTTTTACTTTGCGCAACGCGATGAAGCGACTCAAAAGCTAAACGCCCAGATCGCACCTTTGAATGAAGAACTTGATCGACTTTCGAAAGATGGCGCGATCACTCTGGTAAGTGAAGACGGGCCGGGGCTACCCTACGCGGACGTACTGGCACGTGGAGCGTTCGGGGCACGGACGGAACGCGTGCGGCCCGCAGTGCCGCACTTTTTGCCAGCGCTTCCTGCGAATGCTTCGCTTGACCGGCGGGGCCTGGCGGAGTGGACAGTCAGTCCCGCAAACCCGCTGACGGCCCGAGTGACTGTGAATCGGATGTGGTCGGAGGTTTTTGGCACGGGCCTGGTCGAGACTACAGAGGATTTTGGAGTGATGGGCGGGCGGCCCAGCCATCCGGAACTGCTTGATTGGCTGGCGCTGGATTTTCGCGAGAACGGCTGGAACGTAAAACGTTTTTACAAACAATTGGTGCTCTCTGCGGCCTATCGGCAATCCGCGCGGGTAACTCCGCAGTTGCTTGAAATCGATCCTAAGAACCGCCTGCTGGCGCGCGGCCCGCGGTATCGGATGGATGGCGAGATGCTTCGGGACACGGCATTGGCGGCCAGCGGTCTGCTGGTAGAAAAAATCGGAGGCCCCAGCGTAAAACCCTATCAGCCGGCTGGAGTATGGGAAGCAGGAAGCCATCAAGGCAGCGACACAAAAAGTTATACGCAAGACCACGGCGAGGCTTTGTACCGGCGCAGCCTTTACACTTTTTGGAAACGAATGGCAACGATGCCCGATATGGATGCCTTGGATGTGCCCGTACGCGATGCCGCATGCACCCGCCGCCAACGCACGGATACTCCGCTGCAAGCTTTGGTCTTGATGAACGATCCGCAATGGCTCGAAGCGTCGCGGCATCTGGCGGAGCGGGTAATTCGTCAGTCGTCCGAGACTGGTACGCGGCTCGATTATCTTGGCGAAGTGCTCCTCGCTCGTGTGTGGGAACCACGGGAAAAGCTGGTCCTTGCAGATGCGTTGATGAAGTTTCAGAGTACCTATGCGCATGACCACGCCCGGGCAGAAGAAATTTTGAAGGTGGGCGAGAGCAGCCGGGACAGCGCGATCCCTCCGGATGAACTGGCTTCGTGGATGCTGGTAGCCAGCGCGGCAATGAATCTCGATGCGGTGGTAAACAAATGAAATCGAACATGCACGACGACTGCGGAAGCTGTTGTGATGATGGGGGCGTGGGACCCACCGTTTACGACCTTCCGATCCCGCTCGAACTTCGTGAGGAGTGGCGGCTGCTGGCTACGCGCAGACATTTCCTCGGCAGCATGGGCAAGACGCTTGGCTGGGCAAGCCTTTCCACTCTATTGGGCGGCGCTATGACACCGCGAGTCGTCCACGCGGCAAGCGATCCACCTGCCGTTTCGCCCACGCACTACGTGCCAGACTTTGCGCCAAGGGCCAAGCGCGCGATCAATCTTTTTATGTCCGGTGCGCCCCCGCAGATGGATTTATGGGACTACAAGCCGGGACTCGCGTCGCTTTTTGATAAAGATCTACCGGACTCTGTGCGAGGCAACCAGGCGCTAACGGGCATGACCTCCGGCCAGGCGCGTTTCCCGATTGCGCCATCGCATTGGGGTTTCACTCGCCAGGGCAAATCAGGGCGCTGGGTGAGTGACCTGCTTCCGTGGACAGGAAGGCTGGTGGACGAACTAGCATTGCTGCACTCACTGCAGACGGATGCCATCAATCACGAACCGGCAATCTTGCTAATGAATACCGGAAATATGGTGCCTGGAAAGCCGTCGATGGGAGCGTGGCTTTCCTACGGGCTTGGCAGTATGAATGAAAACCTGCCCACTTTTGTAGTCCTGAACTCCCTGACGCTGCCTGGCACAGACTTACAGCCGATTTCGCCAAAATTATGGAGCAGCGGATTTTTGTCAAACGAATACGCCGGGGTAGCATTCCGTTCTCAAGGGGATCCGGTGCTTTACCTTGGCGATCCAACGGGCATGAGCCGAGAAACTCGGCGCACGCTGATCGACACTGTGAATGCCATCAATCAGATGACGTTTGAAGAGGTTGGTGACCCGGAGACTCACGCGCGAATTCATCAGTACGAGATGGCCTTCCGCATGCAAACTTCGCTGCCGGAGCTCACGGATATGGGTGACGAGCCGGACAGCACCTGGACGTTGTATGGAGACGAAGCAAAACAGGCGGGCACGTTCGCCTACAACTGCCTGCTGGCTCGGCGCATGGCCGAGCGCGGGGTCCGCTTTACACAAATATATCAGCGCGGATGGGATGTGCACTCGAATGTCGTCGGCAATTTGCCCAAGCTTTGCGCGGCAACGGATCGCGCTTCCTACGCCCTGGTCACGGATTTGCGGCGCCGCGGGCTTCTGGATGATACCTTGGTGCTATGGGGCGGCGAATTCGGACGCACGGTATACAGCCAGGGCGGCCTTTCCAAGGAAAACTACGGAAGGGATCATCATCCGCGTTGCTTCACGATGTGGATGACGGGCGGGGGCGCTAAAGCCGGAATCGTCCATGGACAAACTGACGATTTTTGCTACAACGTGGTGAAGGACCCGGTCCACGTGCGCGACTTCAATGCAACCGTGCTTCGATTGCTGGGTATCGATCATGAAAAGCTGAAGTTCAAGTTTCAGGGTCTGGAACAAAAACTGACGGGAGTGATTCCTGCGAAAATCGTGCCGGAATTAATCTCATGAAATCCTCCTCACGACGCTCTTTTCTTGCCCGCTGCTCGGCATTGGCTGCTGCCGCCGCAATTCCTCCTTTCTACGTGCACGCATCGGACAAGTCCGGACAGCGTTTGCCGGTGGTTGGTTCGGGCCTTCACACGTATGAATGCGTACATGATTGGCTCACGCCACCTGATGGACTGGTCTGGGGAGACACGCACGGACTCGCTCAGGACGAGCAAGGGCGCATCTATGTGGCCCACACGGTCAACAAGTCGAGCATGCGTGGCGAAGCGGTCGTCGTATATGACGCCGATGGGCGATTTTCAGGTGCGTTTGGCGAGGAATTTCGGGGCGGGGCTCATGGCCTTAGCCTACGCCGCGAGGCGGACGGCGAATTTCTATATCACTGCGATATCAACCGCTGCAAGATTTCGAAAACCACGCTCGACGGAAAGACCCTCTGGTCGCATGGCTATCCTCGCGAAGATGCGGCCTATGCCGAACGGCCTATCGATTTTGTCCCGACGAATGTCGCCTTTGCACCAAATGGCGATTTCTATGTTGGCGATGGATACGGTTCGCATCACCTGCTGCGCTTTTCTCTGAGCGGCAAATTTTTGGGGGAAATCGGTCGGCCGGGCCATGGAGACGGAGAGTTCGATACGCCGCACGGCTTGTGGGTTGATCCTCGAGGCAAAGAACCCGTGCTGGTAGTGGCCGACCGCGGGAACCGGCGCATTCAAGCGTTCACGCTCAGCGGCGCTCATATGCGCACCATAAAGGATGAAGCCCATCTGCGGATGCCCTGCCACTTTCACGTTCAGGGCGAGTGGATGGTTTGCCCGGATCTTGACAGCCAGGTGTGCATCTTGGATCGGGAGTACAAGGTGATCGCCCAACTCGGCGATGGCCAAACCGCAAACGGACAGGTTGGCTCTCGTCGAAATCAATCGAGACGCGAATTTACGCCAGGACAGTTCATCACGCCACATGCGGCCATTTTCCTGCGTGACGGAAACATCCTGGTGGCCGAGTGGTTGCCAATCGGGCGAATTACGCTCTTGCGACGAGTCTGAGGCTGCTGAATGCTGTTGCGCACTCGGTTGGTACTGTTTGGAATCGGCGCCGCTGTCCTCCTAATTCTCCTCTGGCCCTTGCTTCATGCTGCTCCTGACGGCCTCGAACACGGCGAGCTGAGCCAATTTGTGGGGCGCTTCCATCCGCTGGTCGTTCACTTGCCGATCGCATTTTTGCTGCTGGTTCCGTTGCTGGAATGCGCGGGCTCGGTTCGCCGGTGGAGTCGTGTGCGAGAATCGGCGGAATTTGTTCTGACCCTCGCGGCCATCACGGCCTTCGTGGCAGTGTTTCTCGGCTGGCTCTTGGCCTGGAGTGGAGGCTACGAAGGAAAACTGGTAACCATCCACATGTGGAGCGGATTTTCATTGGCCGTTGCAGTGCTGCTCTGTTTTGTCTTGCGTGCCTGGGACAAGCGTGTTTACGGCGCCGCGCTTCTTGCCACACTGGTTCTTCTAACCTGGACCAGCGATAAGGGCGGAAAGCTGACGCACGGCGAAACGTTCATGACGCGGCACATGCCGAGCAAGCTGCGAACCTTGCTACTTGTGCGGGTAATACCAAACAAAGTGCAGCCGATCAACGCAGCGAGCCTAATATCGACAAGCGTAACTGCTACTCCGGCGCCATCAACCACGTTTTTCGCTGCGCGAGTGGCTCCGATCTTCGAGAACAAGTGCTCGAATTGCCACAACACGGAAAAGAGAAAGGGGAAACTCCGGTTGGATAGCTTTGAAAACGTGATGCGTGGCGGAAAGGACGGCATAGTCGTAAAACCCGGTGACCCGAAGCACAGCGAGCTGTTCCGCCGCATCAACTTGTCACCGGACGAAAAGGACTTCATGCCGACAGACGGCAAACCACCGCTGACGGCCTCGGAAGTCAAAGTCATCGAGCTATGGATCGCTTCGGGTGCATCGAGCAGCCTGCCGGCAATAGAAGTGCACGGAGCTCCGCCTGTTCTGGTCTCCGAGCTGCCTGTGCTGCCCCTCACCAGAGATTATCGTCCCCAACTGCCACTGATTACTTCACTCGAGCACGAGCTGGGCGTACGCCTGGTTCCCCGCTCGCGAAATCCTGAGGATGGATTGATATTGCGCACCGTAAGCGCGCCAGAGCGCTGCGATGATGCTGCAATCGCTCGGCTAAAAGTAATCGGGATGCTGATCGTGGACGCTGAACTGGCGCGCACGAAGGTCACTGACGCTGGACTGAAAACGCTCGCGACGTTTTCCAACCTCCGTGCCGTTGATCTCGCGCACACGGCGGTCACTTCGGCTGGCGTGCCGGTTCTTGCGCGCCTGAGCCGCTTGGAATCGCTGAATCTGACCGCGACCGTCGTTGACGACGCGGGAGTTGCCGTACTTCGCCACAAGCAGACGCTCAAGCGGTTATATCTTTTCGAGACAAAATGTACGGCACGGTCTGAGCTGGAATCAAGGGATGAGAGACGGTAGCTGCCGTGCCGCGATCCGGCGGCCGATTTCGGAGAGTAGGAGACAAATGGCTGTATGCTGCTGATTTGTAAGGCCGTTCAATCGCCGCAGTGCAGTACATTTCGTGTCTGATGTACGCGGAACATGAGAATCCGGTTTTGTCGAATGTGCAACTCCTGATTTACAAACGGCACTTCTAGGATCCAGAAAGAATATGAATCTCAATGGGCTTGCGGGGTCGGCGCCTTCATCAATTCCACAAACATCCTGTTAAATCTTGCCAGATCCAAATCCATCTGGATTTCGACCAGCTGCGCGCCAAGCTTCGGGTTGTCTTTGTCTGTCCATGTCAGGGTGTTTCCGTAGGCCGCACCGTGGTCGATGTCCACACTCATATAGCGGGTTTCCTTTCTGGTGATCAGCGTCGGGTCAATCCACGAGGCGGCCGCCAGTTCATCCCACATATAGGAACCGCCCTGATCTGCCATAAAAAACTTCACTACGTACCGCGCTGCGGCGCTGTTGCTCTTCTTGATCTCGGCAATCATTTCGTCCGTGATTCTGGTTTTGATGGAGATGTCAACCGGCGTGCAGACAATCTTCTTCCACGGCGCTTGTAACGCGATCTTCGCGGCTTCTGGATCGAACCAAAAATTAAATTCGAGGCGCGGGCTGCTGATGAACTCGGGATCGTCAGTCGACGGGCTCAAGCTTCCGCCCATAAAGACCAAGCCTTCGGCCATCTCGGCAAAATGTGGATCGATGGCGTTGGCGAGCGCCAGGTTCGTCATGGGGCCGCCCTCGTAAATCGTCACTTCATGAGGATATTTGTGGACCATGCGGATCAGGAAATGAGCGGCGTCCTCATCGGCCGGCCGGGTAGCGGGCGGCCCTTCAGGCAGCGTCGGAATTACGTCATATTCGTGCCACCAGCGATCATCCCAGGCGCCGGCAAAGGCGACCTTTCCATACCTCGTCTGCCACAAAATGGCTTCCTTGCGGCGATGCACGAGCGGAAATACGGCTCCGGGCACGACAGGAATATCGGTGCGGCCAATTAGTTCCAACAGTCGCAGAGTATGCGCGACCTCTTCGTCGCGCCATTGGTTTCCGCTGACGACGGTTATGCCCAGCACTTCCACCTGGGGGGATTGAATCAAGGTCAACAGCGTTTGCATATTGCTTCCGCCAGGCCCCGAACAATCCTGATTGATGACCACTTTCCGATGTTGCTGCGCGAATCCCGGGCTGTTAGCACTCAGCAATAATAAAACTAACAACTGTAGTCTTAGATTCCTCATCATAATCCTCTTCGGGTGCTTGTAGTCTCCACAACCCATCTAGTTGCTTCAAAGAGATTCTTACTTCAAAGGGATTCGCTCTATCCCAACTCCTTCCAAACCTCATCAGACTCTGAACTCAAGGTCGATGCTTGATCCCACCGCAACCCTTATTCTCGAGGGGTTCCCGCACATCGACCTCACCGTTCGTCCGGCGCTTCCCGCTGTCGAAACATTCCTGCCCGGCTTCACGCTACGAGCCGGCGGCCTCATCGTCGACGCTGAGCGTTTGCGCTACCCCGGTGATCTTGTCCACGAAACCGGCCATCTTGCCACCATGTCGCCAGCACAGCGCGCTTCCGTCACATCGAATGCTGGCTCCGACGTAGGGGACGAGATCGCCGCTCGGACCTAGTCCTATGCCGCCGTCGTTAGGACCACTCGGGACAGTGCTGTTAGGGAAATGTAACGCAAATCGAGAGAAACGGCGGCAAAATCCGGCAACCGTAAGCGTCATCCGGGAGGCCCTCTGGACGAATCGCAAAAGAGTAAGGATGATATGGCTCGGGAACAGGACCTCGACGGATGATATCGTTTTTTCGAATTGATCGACGGCGTGTTGATCTCGTCAGTGAAAATGTCTTCGGTTTGCGCCTTGGCGATCGCCAGGTCGAGCCGAGTCAACAACTCAGCCAAGGTTTCGCCCTTTCGGCGTACCACCATGGCCAAGCTGTTGTTGCTAGCCAGGCTTCCATCCAGACGCCACTGCCGCCAAGCGCTGAGAACGGTGGTATCTGTTCTATTTCGCCCCAGACCGCGGTCAAGCGGGTTACGCCAGTGGACGTTCGACGATGAAACGTTCGAGCGCTCTGCAACGGCGTTTGAAAATCCGGATTTCGTTCGTATCTCTCTCTACAACTACCGCTGGTATTTGGGCCTGGAGTCCGGCGAGCGAAAATACGATGAACTGGAGAAGAAGATCGCGACATTTCTAACTATCGCTCGTCCGACAATCACGTTGGAAGGCGACGCGAACGGCGCACCGCACCCTGACCCGAGCATCTATGCTAAGAAGTACGTCGGCAGGTACGAGCATCGCACCATCACCAGCGGCATAGGGCATAATCTGCCGCCGGAGGCTCCTGAAGCCTTTGCCAAGGCCATCGTTGATGTCAACGCCATCGATCGACCTTAACAGGCACAGAAATGGAGGGCACGACCATGAAGCGACATTCATTGACCTCAGATTCGGCGCGTCGCGCACTTGGCGAGGCCGGCATCGTGGGATTTGTAGCACTTGCTTTGTGTCCCAACGCGAATGTACTCACGAGGTTTCACATCATGAATACTGCCAAAGCGGAAGACAGTTTGATCGGCCCATTCCACCCCCGAAAGCTAGCCGCTGACGCGACCTCACCGCGCGGATTTCACTCCTTACTCCGCGACGAAGGCGCCATGCCTGACTTGAACGGCGCCATCGGCTGGCTGAATTCAGCTCCCTTGAGCGGCAAGTCGCTTCGCGGAAAGGTGGTGCTGGTTAATTTCTGGACTTACACCTGCATCAACTCCCTGAGGCCCTTGCCCTATGTGAAGAGCTGGGCCGCAAAATATAAGGATGCGGGCTTAGTTGTGATCGGTGTCCACACGCCGGAGTTTTCGTTCGAGCACGAGCCGAGGAACGTAGAAGATGCCGTACGCAGATTGAACGTTGTTTTTCCGGTTGCCATCGACAGCGACAATAAGATCTGGGAATCGTTTAATAACCAGGCCTGGCCCGCCCAGTATCTCGTCGACGCCAAAGGGCGGATTCGGTACCACCACTTTGGGGAAAGCGATTATGGCGAGATCGAGCGCGTCATCCAGGAACTCCTGAAGGAAAACGGAGTCACGGACCTCGCTTCGGACACGACGAGCGTATCCGCTGTGGGAATCGAGGCCGCTCCCGACTGGACGGATGGGCGATCTCCTGAAACATATATCGGATATCGCCAGGCCCAGAACTTCGCCTCCCCCGAAAAAGTGCATAAAAATTCCATCCAGGTTTTCACCACGCCCGTGAAACTTTCTTTGAACCATTGGGGATTGAGCGGCTCGTGGAACATCAATGCCGAGAGTGCCGTGCTGCAGACAGTGCCTGGCAAGATCGTGTTCCGGTTCCACAGCCGCGACTTGAACCTGGTGGTGGCTCCTGCGAAGGACGGCAAGCCCGTGCGGTTTGTCGTAAGACTGGATGGTGCCGCTCCCGGTGAGAATTGCGGCGTTGACACTGCCCCGGACGGCTCCGGCGAAATTCGAGAGCCCCGACTCCATCAGCTTATCCGGCAAAAAGGCCCAATCGTAGACCGAACCTTCGAAATCGAGTTCCTCGATCTTGGCGTTCAAGCACTTGATTTCACGTTTGGTTAGAGACTTCGGGAAGCGGAATTATCGGCCACTCTGCTGCGCCCGTAGCTCAGGCGGATAGAGCAACTGCCTTCTAAAGAGGGGTTCCGTTGTATTGGTGGAATGGCGGCTTGATTTACATCATTCACAACGAGGAGGCCGGCAGTTCGAAGCTCCTCTCATCCACCAAGATCTCGTCCCCCCTTGCGGCGCGAGCCCACCACAACGCAGTGGAATTACTTTCCGGGGACTCCAGTTGTGACTGTGTCGCCCAGGGACTGCTTGAAATCCAAAATCATGCGAACGACGTTCTGATCGCCGATAGCCGTATTGATCATGGCATGGTAAGCCGTGCGGTCAGGCCACTCGACGTGGAAATACTTCTGGATGAAATCGCCGCGCTCGTGGTCGACGGTATCCACGAGCTGCTGGGCTTCCTTTTCACCCTTGCCGCGAGCCAGCAGTCGCCGCACCTTATCTTCCCGCGGCGCGTAGAGAAACACCCGCAGCGTGTCTTGGCGGTTCCTGAGAAAATGCTGCGATCCCCTTCCCACGATGACCGTGTTTCCTGTTTTGGCCGCGTGCTGAACGACACGTTCCGTAATCTTCAAAATGCTTTCGCTGTCGACTACATTGAGCTTGTGCGCATTCAGGCTTCCTTCATAACTCCCGCGCAAAAAGGATTTGAAGAGCCGGTAGTAAAGCGGATCGGTACGCTCCTCACGAACTTCGACGACGGCTTTGGGACAATTGGCCAGCCTGGCGATCTCCTCCGTGAGCAGCTGATCCCAAAGCTTCCAGCCCAGCTGCGCCGCAAGCAGTTGAGCGATTTCGCCGCCGCCGCTTCCGTATTCCCGTTCGATCGTGAGTATTCTAATCATCCAGTTCCTCGGGCCCGCTCACAGCCATTTACGATCCTACTGCAAATGAATTCATTTCGCTCATTCCGCGATCACTCGTCCGCCACCGCCGGGGTCATTCTTCTTGAGAACAAAAGCCAGGCAAAACATGATCGCCGAGCCCACACAAAGAACCATGAAGGTATCGATGTAAGCCAGGCTGGCTGCCTGCGCCTGCAGGCCTTGGTAAATGGTGGCAACCGCCCGCGTGTACGCTTCGTGCGCGCCAATTCCGGAGTGAGCTAAGCGCTGGGCAAGGCCGTTTGCCGAATTCTGGAAATTGGGATTGTCGGGCCGGGCGTACCCGACCAGCCGCGCCTGATGGAATTGCGAGCGGCGCGCAATCAACGTGGTCACCATGGAGGTTCCCACGCTGCTTCCCATATTGCGCATAAAGTTGACGATCCCGGCGACCGCATTGTTCTTCTCCGGCGAAACCCCGATGTAAGCGACTAGCGTAATCGGCACGAACAGGAACCCCAAGCCGATTACCTGAGTGATTCGTAACAAAGTGGCGGCTTTGAAGCTTATCTGTAAGTCAATTCGCTGCGTGGAATAATACATGGCGATGGACAACGCCAACCAGCCAAAGGCAATCAGGTATCGCGCTTGAAACTTTGTTGTCAGTTTGCCCATGATGGGCATCTCAAAAAGCAAAACAAGGCCTCCCGCTGAAAGCGCAAAACCAGCCAGCTCCGAGGTGTACCCCACGAGCGTTTGGAGGAATTGCGGCATGAGGACCAGGCTGCTGAACAACATGATTCCCAGGGTGAACATCATCAAATTGGAGCTGGCGAAATTGAAACTCTTGAACATGCGGACATCGATGATGGGCGTCTTTTGAAACCATTCCCAAATGACCAGCGCGAGTAAGCAGACGGTGGCGACGACTATGAGAGTCGTGATGAAATGCGAGCCAAACCAATCATCTTCCTGACCCTTATCGAGCAAAATCTGCAACGCGCCAATGCCTAGAGTCAGAAGAGCGATGCCAATATAGTCCAACTTAACCCCAGCTGCCTTGAGCCGGCTTAAATACGGCGGATCCTCGACGAAGCGCCGGACCAGAAACCAGGTCGCAAGTCCGACCGGAATGTTGATGAAGAAAATCCACCGCCAGGAATAGTTGAAAGTGATCCACCCGCCAAGGGTTGGGCCGATCGTGGGCGCCATGATGGCCGTAATTCCATACAGCGCAAACGCCAAGCCTCGCTGTTGCGGCGGGAACGTGTCCGCGAGAATGGCCTGAGCCATCGGCTGCAGCCCGCCGCCGCCCGCGCCCTGCAGAACACGGAAGAGAAGAAGCAGCCCGAGACTCGGGGCGATACCGCAAAGCAAGGAACTCACAGTAAATACACCCAAACAGGTCATAAAAAATCGCTTACGCCCGAAGGTGCCTGCGAGCCAGCCGCTGATCGGAAGGATGATGGCATTCGAGACCAGATAAGAAGTCAACACCCACGTGCTCTGGTCATTGCTCGCGCCGAGATTGCCGGCCATGTACGGCAGAGCTACGTTTGCGATGCTGGTATCGAGGACCTCCATGAAGGCAGCCATCGCCACAACGACGGCAATCAGCCAGGGGTTGTATTTGGGCCGCCAAACGTCCTGGTCGATTGTGAGAGCCGCAGTGCTCATCGAAGGTAAACGTCCGGCACGACGTTCATGCCGGGCCGAAGCTGACGATCGCGATTTTCTCCCGGATCGAGAACGATTTTTACCGGGACTCTTTGGACGATTTTGACGTAGTTGCCGGTGGCATTTTCTGGCGGAAGTAGACTGAAAAGCGGGCCGGTCGCGCCAGCAATGCTGTCCACGTGCCCCTTCATAGCCCGGCCCGTGGAATCGACATGGATTTCGGCTTTCTGCCCGACGTGCATGTGCTTGAGCTGGGTCTCTTTGAAATTGGCGGTGACCCATACGTCGTCGAGAGGGACCACCGTGAGCAGTTGCTGGCCAGGTTGAACGTTCAGCCCGGCGACAACCGTCTTATTCACTTCCCCGGAGACTGGGGCAATGATCTTGGTATATTGGAGATTCAGCAAAGCCTGCTCGAGTTGCGCGCGCTTTTGCTCAACATCGGCGACAGCCGCGCGGGCGCGAGCCTTCGTGGACGACACCTGCTGTGGTCCGGTTTCCGCATATTGGTGGTTTGCATCGGCCTGCACCTGGCGGCTGAGGGCCTGTTCAACGAACTGCTGCGCTGCCGATTCATTGGCGCGGGCCGCGGCAACCGCCGCGGTACTGGATTTCGCCGCAGCCAATGCTTGATCGTAGATCTGCTCTGCCACTTCCTTTTTGTCGACGAGAAGCTTGTAGCGGTGTAAATCATCTTGAGCCTTGACGTCGTTGGCTTCTGTCTCTTCGAGTTGGGCATGGGCGGCAGCGAGCTGCCTTTGGGCGGCAATCACTCCAGCCTTGGTGTTATTTATGTCTGACTCGGTGGACAATAGTTGGCTCGAGGTGTTCACCGAAGTGATTGGCACCGTGATATTCAGCGATTGTGCGGTGGCTTCTGCGTTGTTGAGATTGGCTTGAGCCTGCGCGACGGCAACTTCGTAGTCTTTTGGATCGATCTCGACCAGAACGGTGCCCTTCTCCACCCATTGGTTGTCGTCCACGTTGACCTTCACCACATAGCCGGAAATCCGCGCGCTCACCGGATAGAGGTGTACATCCGCTTGAGCGTCATCCGTCGATTCATAACTGCTGAGGTAGCGCCACAAAAACACGCCTCCAACAAGAACTACCAGGGCGACAATCAGAATCACGATGTTTCTGCGGCGCTTGGGGTTCTGGCGCGCTGGGGCCGTATAGTTCCGGTCCGTCGATGGCGACGGATCGCTGATGCTTTCCTTGCCTGTGTCAAGCATCGAACGGGGTGGGTTCTCGTCCGCCATGTTCATTGTCCTTTGAAATATTCCTTGACGCCCAGTTCGGCGAGGCCGAGAGCGCGGGCGAGGGAAATTTTTGCAAAATTATAGCTGTAGAGACTGGAGATGTACTGTTCATGAGCGCTGGCGACGGCCTCTTGCGATTGCACCACTTCGACGGTGTCGGTGACGCCGGCAGTGAAACGAT
>Ga0209380_10001723_pt1 | contig 14470 bp, 13 predicted proteins | sample HubBroMetageWFT6_FD_188347 | JGI IMG/M metagenome (GOLD analysis project Ga0209380, IMG submission 188347) | Warmed and freeze-thawed soil microbial communities from the Hubbard Brook experimental Forest, New Hampshire - Hubbard Brook CCASE Soil... | ecosystem: Environmental > Terrestrial >...
CTTGAAGCTGCCGATGCCGCTCATTGATGTTACGCCGCCGATTGGAATCGGCTTACCGGTCGCCTTCTGTCCGGTGTTCTCGCCGCAATCCGGCTTAGCAAACGCCGGCGCCGCGCCGAGCGTCAACGCGAGCGCCAAGCCTGCGGCCAAAAGCATGAAAGTCCGCTTCATTCATTCCTCCCTCATTTTCGTTGCCCCCGAAGCCGCGTTGACCGCGTGCTTATTACTCTTTTGCATGCGACTCTACGTTCGCAACATAACGCGGTCAATTAATGAGCGCGCCGCGGCAGTCATCAAACAACGCCAATGGGCAACCGCCCCAAGACAAAAGCCGCTTCCCATGCTAAACTTCATCATTCAGACACGGGAGGAAAGCAATGCAGAAAGTCGGGTTGGGTGTGGCCGCTCTCGCCGCGAGCCTTTTCGTCGCGCCGGTAGCGCATGCGCAAATGAAAGTCACCAGCGATGACATCAAGAACGGCGACACCATCAAGATGGAGCAGGTCTTCAACTCGTTCACCTGCACCGGCCAGAACATGTCCCCGTCGCTGAGCTGGAGCGGGGCGCCGGCGGCCACCAAGAGCTTCGTCGTCCAGATCTACGATCCGGATGCGCCGACCGGCAGCGGCTGGTGGCATTGGGTGGTGATCAACATTCCAGCCTCGACCACGTCGCTGCCGAAGAACGCCGGCGATGCGAAGGCCAATCTTCTGCCCGCGGGCGCCATGCAAACCCGCACCGATTTCGGCGCGCCGGGTTATGGCGGCCCCTGCCCGCCGCAAGACGGCAAGCCGCATCACTATCACATCACGGTGTCGGCGATCGATGAAGACAAGCTGCAATTCGCCCAAAGCGACCAGGCGTCGGCGGCGCTCGTCGGCTACGAGCTGAATTTCCATACGCTGGCCAAGGCGAGCATCGTCGGCATATTCAGCCGCCAGCCCGAGAAAAAGAAATAGCAGGCGGCGACCGACCGACACGAACACGGGGCGGCTTTTCAGCCGCCCCTTTTTCTTGTGAGGGTGCGGCTGGCGCGCCCGAAGGGATTCGAACCCCTGACCTCTGCCTTCGGAGGGCAGCGCTCTATCCAGCTGAGCTACGGGCGCATTGCGCGTTTGATACTCCGTTTCCCGCTGCGGGTAAAATGTTCTAAGCTCCGCGCCAAACGAGGAGTTGAGCCATGGCGCAGCTTGCGGAGAAGCGCGAAAGCAAACCGGTCCAGATCAAGGACGCCGCCTTCAAATGGGAGGATCCGCTCGATCTCGAAGGTGAACTGACCGAGGAAGAGCGGATGGTGCGCGACACCGCGCGCGATTACGCCCAGGACAAACTGTTTCCTCGCGTGCTCATGGCCTACCGCGAGGAAAAATACGATCCGCGTGTGATCCGCGAGATGGGCGAACTCGGCCTGCTCGGCGCGACCATTCCTGAGGCTTATGGCGGCGCGGGCCTCGGCTATGTCGCCTATGGGCTGATTGCGCGCGAGGTCGAGCGCGTCGATTCCGGCTTCCGCTCGGCCTTGTCGGTGCAATCGTCGCTGGTGATGCACCCGATTTATGCCTACGGCTCGGAAGCGCAGCGGCGCAAATACCTGCCGAAGCTTGCTACCGGCGAATTCGTCGGCTGCTTCGGCTTGACCGAACCGGATCACGGCTCCGATCCCGGATCGATGGTGACCCGCGCAGAGAAGGTCGCGAATGGCTTCAGCCTCACCGGCGCGAAAACCTGGATCTCGAATTCGCCGGTTGCTGACATCGCGGTGGTGTGGGCCAAGCTCGACGGCAAGATCCGCGGCTTCGTTGTCGAGCGCGGCACCAAGGGATTTTCGACGCCGAAGATCGAGGGCAAGCTGTCGCTGCGTGCGTCGATCACCGGCGAAATCGTGCTCGAGGGCGCGGTGGTGCCGGAAGAAAACATCTTGCCGAATGTCTCCGGCCTGTCCGGGCCGTTCGGCTGTCTCAACGTCGCGCGCGCCGGCATCGCCTGGGGCGCGCTCGGCGCCGCCGAGTTCTGCTGGCACCGCGCCCGCGACTACGTGCTCAACAGAAAGCAGTTCGGCCGGCCGCTCGCCGCCAATCAGCTCATCCAGAAAAAGCTCGCCGACATGCAGACCGAAATCACGCTCGGCCTGCACGCGGCGCTCCGCCTCGGGCGGCTGATCGAGCAGGGCAAGGCGTCACCGCCGGCGATCTCGCTGCTCAAGCGCAATAATTGCGGCAAGGCGCTCGATGTGGCACGGCTTGCGCGCGACATGCACGGCGGCAACGGCATTGCCGACGAATTCCACGTCATGCGCGTGCTCTGTAACCTCGAGACCGTCAACACCTACGAAGGCACGCACGATATCCACGCGCTGATCCTCGGCCGCGCGCAAACCGGCATCCAGGCGTTTATGTAACTCGCTCGTCGTTGCGAGATTATCCCGCCTGCTTCTCCGTCCCCTTCTCTGCCGGTTTGTCTGAGACGCCGGCTTCGGCGAAGGTCGCCATGCCGGTGTGGCAGGCCAGTGCGGCGCGAAGAATCAACAACGCCGTGGCGGCGCCGGAGGCTTCGCCGAGGCGCATGTTGAGATCGAGGATCGGCTTTAGGTTCAGCTCATCGAGCAGCGCACGATGGCCTGCCTCGGCGGACACGTGGCCGGCAACGGCGTGAGCCAAAGTGTCGGCGCGAAGCTTGTAGAGCGGCGCGACCGCCGCGGTCGAGACGAAGCCGTCAAGAATCACCGGGATGTTCTGCCGCCGGGCGGCAAGCGTCGCACCGAGAATGGCGGCGAGCTCGCGGCCGCCAAGTGCCGCGGCCACTCGCAGCGGATCGTTCAAGATCGCGGCGTGGCGGGCGAGCGCGTGATCGATGGCCGCGCGCTTTCTCTGCAAACCGTCGTGGTCGACGCCAGTGCCGCGGCCGGCCCAGCGCAAACCGCGACCGCCGAATAAGGCTGCGGCGAGCGCCGACGCGGCGGTGGTGTTGCCGATGCCCATCTCGCCAAGGACGACGAGGTCGCCCGGCGAAACCGCATCGTAGCCGGCCGCTACCGCGGCAAGGAATTCGTCGTCGCTCATCGCCGGCTGTTCCGTGAAATCGGCAGTCGGTTGCTCGAGCGACAGCGGAATGACACGCAGGTTCGCCCCGGCCGCGCGCGCAAGCTGATTGATGGCGGCGCCGCCTCCCGAAAAATTCGCCACCATCTGCGCCGTGACTTCGGCCGGATAGGCGGAGACGCCCTGCGCTGTGACGCCGTGATTGCCGGCGAAGACCAAAATCTCGGCGCGATCAAGCCGCGGCGGCGCATGGCCCTGCCAGTGGGCGAGGAAGGCGGTCAAATCCTCAAGCCGCCCGAGGCTTTTCGGCGGCTTGGTGAGGCGCTCTTCGCGCGCCGCCACCGCCGCGCTCGCGGCCGCATGTCCCCCCGGCAGGTCGAGGCAAAGGGCGCGCAGGTCGGCCAAAGACGTAAAACGCGGCATGGTATTTCTCTATGAGTTTTTTTAGGTCGCCCGCTCTGGTGTGGCTTTGGTTCAGAAGTCCACGTGATAAGCTGCCGGCAAAAATGATGCGGACTTCTAAACCGCCTCACTAGCAAATTTGCTATGCTGCGGCGAATCTTCTCCTTCCCGCCGGGAAGGAGGCTTCGCTGGGACGGGCACGGGCCATGGCTTACGGCGCGGGTGGCGATCCTACTCATTCCTGGAACGCGTGGATCGGCGCGCGCGCTCACGATCTCTCTGTCAGCGTCCTGTTTTGCACGCGGCTACCGCTCGCGCACTCGCGCCCGTTCGCGGACGGCGAAATCGCGCGCGCCGTCTGGGCGTTTCCGCTTGCCGGCTTCGTCGTCGGCGTCATCGGCGCGGTGATCTATGTGGTAGCGACGCGCGCCGGTGTGCCACCCTGGCCGGCGGCGGCGCTCGCGGTCGCGGCAACGCTCGGTGTAACCGGCGCCCTGCACGAGGACGGCCTTGCCGACACCGCCGACGGATTCGGCGGCGGTACGACCCGCGAAGACAAACTTGCTATCATGCGGGACAGCCGCATTGGCACCTACGGCGTCTGCGCGCTGATCTTGTCCTTTATTATTCGCGTCGGCGCGCTCGCGAGCCTCGCCGATCCTGCCGCGGTGGCGGCAGCGCTGATCGGCGCGCACGCCGCGGCGCGCGCCGTGGTGCCGCTATTGATGTTCTTCCTGCCGCCGGCGCGAAGCGACGGCTTGTCGCATGCCGCAGGCGCGCCGACCCGGGAAAACGCCGCAGCCGGCGCGGTGCTCGGTTTTCTCATCCTCATCGGCTGCATCGGCTTTGCGCCCGCAGCGGTAACAGCGATTGTGCTGGCGATCGTGCTTGCAATCATCGCGCGCTTGAGCGCGGCGCAGATCGGCGGGCAGACCGGCGATGTGTGCGGTGCGCTCGAACAGGTCGGCGAGATCGCCGTACTCGTGGTGGCGTCGACGGCGGGGTAGTCGTCTCGCCGTTGCGCGGAACGATTACTTCCGCGGACTCAAATAACGGGCACCGCCGACCACGGCGAGCGCAATGATACCCGGCACAATGGCGAGTGTCAGGCTGACGGCGGCGATCGCGGCGGTCGCCGCAAAGCCGATGGAGGAAAACGCCTCGGCGAAGGTGGCAACGCGCGATGACACTTGCCGCCTGCGGAATTGACTCCTTTTCGCCTGAGTGCGGAACCAAAGCTGAATCGCGGTCGCCGATGCCGAAGCGGCGACAACGCCGCCGAGCGTCAGTATTGCGTGCCATGGCGACGCGACGGCGAGAACGGCAATCAAGGGCGCGAACACGATGGCGATGACTGTGAGCACCGCCTCGATCTTGGCGCTCAGAACAAAGCCCGGGGGAATTGGCGCAGTGGCGACGAGATCGGGCGCGTCTTCCCCGGAGATGGTCAACCAGGCTAGTCCGCCCGCGAGCTGGCCCGCCGCCATCACCAGTACAGGCACGAGAAGATTAAGCGCGCCGCCGGGTGATTGCGCGGCAAAACTCCGCCACAGCATCAGCGCCGGCGGCAAGAGATAAAGCATCTGCATCAGCGTCTGCGAGACCAGCCAGGGATCGCGGCGCAACAAAATCCATTCCTTGCGGCGCAGTGCACGCCGCGGTGAAGCGGCCCGCAAAGCGCTCGGACGGCGCGCACGCGCCGACGGTGCGGCATCGGCGCTGGCTGCCGCCACCGCGTAGGCGCCGAAGCGCGGCGCGACAATCAAGATGGCCGCGGCAAGCGCGGCGAATCCCAGCGCGAGCAAGACAATGAGCGCGCGAACATCGCCGAGCACGGCGTGCGCCGGCCACCACAGCACGCTGCTTTCTCCCGGCACGAGCGCCAGCAATGCATCGGACTGCAACACGCTCGACTGCGACAAGGTCCCGTAAGAAAGGATGGCCGCGACCTGCAACCCGATGACGAAGGCAGCACCGATGACGGCAGCGATAATCTGCGCGACGAAGCGTGTACGTTTCGGACCAATCAGACGAAACATAGCGGCGGTGGCGAGCACCGCGAAGGCCGCGGCCGTCGCGCCCATGGCCGGTATGACGCCGTAGGCGCCGAGCCAGTGCGCTCCACCCCGCCAAGCCAGCATGTTGATGAACGGCCCCGCGAGCGGCAGCGCCATCCCGGCGACCGATAGCGCTACGGTGCCAATACGGACAGCGAAGAGCCGCTCGGCGGCGACCGGAGAAGCCAGAATGAGATCGAGATCGGCGCGCGCATAAAAGGCCCGCGTCATCGATTCCATCGCCTGCGAGATCATCAAAAGCCACGACAGCAGAAGCGAAGCCGTGATGCCGATCAACAGCTGCCGGTCGACCGGCGCGGTGGCGTAGCCACCGACGACGGAATAGGCGATGGCGTGCATGACGATGACGAAGACCGCAAAGCCGATAGCGATCTTGCGGGCGCGCGTACGGCGCCCCGCCGTCATCATCGAGACAAAATCGCGCCAGGCGAGCCGCGACTCGTGGCGGGCAAACCATACCGCGCTGCCGGCTTGGCTCATGGTCGCACGCCAGAGAAAAGCTTCATGCCGCCTCGGCCGGAAGCGCAGCGTCGGCGACGAGCGCGAGGAAGGTATCTTCGAGGCTCGCCAGATCGCCGGCACTTTCATTGACGTCGGCGCCGGCGGCCAACCGCCGCAATTCGGCAAGCGTGCCCTCGGCAAGGAGCCGGCCATGCGCGATGACGCCGATGCGGTCGGCCATGCGTTCGGCGACTTCCAGAATGTGCGTGGTCATGATGACGGTGCCGCCGGCACGGACGCGCTCGCGCAGCACGCTCTTGACTTGACGCGCGGAGCCGGCGTCGAGACCGGTGAGCGGCTCGTCGAGAATGATCAGGCGCGGGTCATGCACCAGCGCGCCGGCGAGCGCCACCTTCTGGCGCATGCCCTTGGAAAAACCTTCGCAACGCTCGCGCGCATGCGCGGCCAGTCCGAGCCAATCGAACAATTCGGCCGCACGCGACGCGGCTAGCTTCGGCTCGACCGCCCAAAGACCGGCGACAAAGTCGAGATATTCTTCCGGGGTGAGCTTGTCATAAATCATCGGTTCGTCGGACACCCAGGCGATCAGGCGCTTGGCTGCGACCGGATCGTCGAGCGCGTCGACGCCGTCGACGCGGATTGAGCCGGCATCGGGCTGGATCAAACCTGCGATCATGCGCAGTGTCGTCGTCTTGCCGGCGCCGTTCGGACCGAGCAGCGCGTAAAATTCGCCGCAACGGACCGCGAGATCGAGCCCGTCAACGGCAGGCCGTGTGAAGCGTTTGACAAGCCCGTGAATTTCGAGCGCGAGCGGCGGGGACCCAGTCACTTTGCGCACCTCCCGTCATCTTAAGGTGACGGGAAACCAATTAACCGCGAGTGGTTTCGGGGGCGTGAATCGGCGGCCGCGTTTTAACGCGGATGGTTAAGGGACGCTGGGCCCATTGGAGCAGACCGCTAGCCGCTCACATTATAGGCAGCAAGCGCTGCCATGTTGACGAGCTGGGCGTCGTTGGCCGACAGCGTCACGATCTGCACCGAGCGGTCGAGCCCAACTAGAATCGGCCCGATCACGGTCGCCCCGCCCAATTCACGCAGCAGCTTGGTCGAGATCGAGGCCGAGTGGAATGCCGGCATGATCAAGACGTTCGCAGGGCCGGACAATCGGCAGAACGGATAAGCCTCGCGCAGTTCCATGTTCAGCGCCACATCCGCCGCCATTTCGCCGTCATATTCGAAATCGACGCGCCGCTTGTCGAGAAGCCGCACCGCCTCCTGCACCCGCGCCGAGCGTTCGCCGGGCGGATGGCCGAAAGTGGAATACGCAAGCAGCGCCAGCCGCGGCTCGTAACCGAGCGCCCGCGCCACCCGCGCCGCCTCGACGGCGATATCGGCAATCTCGCCGGCGTCGGGCATTTCGGTCACAGCGGTGTCGGCGACCAGCACGGTGCGCCCGCGCGCCAGTACCAGCGAGACGCCCATCACGCGATGCCCGGGCTTCGGATCGATACAGCGCAGGATGTCGTCTAGCGCCACCGAGAAATTCCGCGTGACGCCAGTGACCATGGCGTCGGCGTCGCCGAGCGCCACCATGCAGGATGCGAAGTGGTTGCGGTCGGTGTTGATCAGCCGCTGACAGTCGCGCTGCAAATAGCCGTGGCGCTGCAGCCGCTCATAGAGGTAGGCGGCATAGGCGCCGTTGCGCGAAGACAAAGCCGCATTGATCACTTCGATGCCCTGGCCGAGTTCGACGCCGGCGGCTTGCGCGGTCTCGCGGACGCGCGGCTCGCGGCCGACCAGCATCGCCGAGCCGAGCCCCTGCTGCACAAAGGAGGCCGCGGCACGAATGACCTGCTCCTCTTCGCCCTCGGCAAACACGACGCGGCGCGGTTGTCGGCGCACGTTCTGGAACACGCGCTGCAACACGCCGGCGATGGGATCGAGCCGCGTGCGCAATTGCTCGCGATAGGCGTCCATATCGACAATCGGCCGTCGCGCGACTTTCGAATCCATCGCCGCCTGCGCCACCGCAGGCGGCACGGACGAAATCAGCCGAGGATCGAACGGCACCGGGATGATGTAATCCGGCCCGTATTTCGGCCGCGCGCCATAGGCAGCCGCCACTTCGTCGGGCACATCTTCGCGCGCGAGCGCGGCGAGCGCGCGGGCGGCGGCGATCTTCATCTCCATGTTGATCGCCCGCGCACGCACATCGAGTGCGCCGCGGAAAATGTACGGAAAGCCGAGCACATTGTTGATCTGGTTGGGGTAGTCGGATCGGCCGGTCGCCATGATAGCGTCAGAGCGCACCGCAGCTACGTCCTCGACGGTGATCTCGGGATCGGGATTGGCCATGGCGAAGATGATCGGCTTCTCCGCCATCGACTTCACCATATCCTGCGTCATCGCGCCCTTCACCGAGAGACCGAAGAACACGTCGGCGCCCTCAAGCGCCTCGGCCAACGTGCGCGCCTTGGTTTTGACGGCAAAACCCGACTTCCACTGATTCATGCCGTCGCGGCGGCCTTCATAGATCACGCCCTTGGTGTCGCAGAGAATGAGGTTTTCGGGACGAAAGCCAATCGCGCGCAACAATTCCAAACAAGCGACGCCCGCGGCGCCGGCGCCGTTGCAGACGAGTTTCGTCGTCTTGATCTCGCGGCCGGTCAGCTCAAGCGCATTGATCAGCCCGGCGGCGGCGATGATCGCCGTGCCGTGCTGGTCGTCGTGGAAAACCGGAATATCCAAAAGTTCGCGCAGCCGTTGCTCGATGATGAAACATTCCGGCGCCTTGATATCTTCGAGATTAATGCCGCCCCAGCTCTTCCCCAAGAGCTTGACGCAATCGACGAAGGCATCCGTATCCTCTGTCGAGACTTCGAGATCGATGGAATCGACGTCGGCGAAGCGCTTGAACAACACCGACTTGCCTTCCATCACCGGCTTCGCCGCAAGCGCGCCGCGATTTCCCAGCCCGAGGATGGCGGTGCCGTTGGTGATTACGGCGACGAAATTGCCCTTGGTGGTGTAATCGTAGGCGCGGCTTTCGTCCTCGGCGATGGCCAACACCGGTACGGCAACACCGGGCGAATAGGCGAGCGAAAGGTCGCGCTGGGTCGCCATTGGCTTCGTCGCCACGACTTCGAGCTTGCCGGGGCGGCCTTGGCTGTGGAACAGCAACGCTTCCTGATCGGTAAAAGTCGGCCGGTTGCCGCGCTCGCCGGATTTCGAAGCCATTTCACATCCTTATCGCCGCACGGAGGCATCGCACGGCCTTTGCCCAAACGTTAGCGGAACGGACGGCCTCTGCTCAAGGGAGCACTGCAACCGCGCTATTTGAGAACACGATGCAGCCATGCCGCATTGAATAAGCGCGCAAGGCAGGGTAATGCCTGCGAGCTAGTGGAGCGGATTTGACATTCGCTATCGACCAATCCGCTATTTCGTGAAGCGAATGTCAAATCCAAAGCTCCCCTAGGATTAAATATTGCTAGGGGTCCTTCGATTCTAACATTCGCACGAGAGCGTGCCGGGACCGGATGCGAATCTAGAATCCGACCACTAGCCGCCGCGGCGTCAGCTTCCATATCACCATGATCAGATTTCTGCTGCGTTTCCTCGGACTTTGCCTACTGGCGACCGCGTTTTTCTTCCTGGTCTATGACGGCACGAAGTCGATCGCCAACCAGCATCTAGTCTATATCAAAGTCGGCGATGTCTGGGCGATCGTCGATCAGGATAGCCTCAATCTGGCGCAAGCCTGGCTGAAGCGGAACGCGATGTGGGCCTGGGATCCGTTCCTGCAGACGATTTTCGATCTGCCGACCTGGATCGTGCTTGCGGTCGCTTCCCTCTTCCTCATCCTGTTGGGACGCAAGAAGAGGCCGCTGATCGGCTACGCGCGAAACTGACGCCTAAAGCCCATGCCGGCCGCCCGACGCGTGTTTCTATTTCTGGCCGTCATTGTCCTCGTTCTGCTGGCGCTGCCCTATCTGATCGCCCCGTTCTACCGGTTCGTCGATCCGGTTTCGACGCCGATGCTGTGGCGCTGGGCGACCGGCGGCCGGGTTGAGCGCACTTTTGTCCCGATCGGCCGCATCGCGCCGACATTGCCGCTCACCGTGATCCTCGCCGAAGACGCGAGCTTCTGCCACAACCACGGCATTGATCTCAGCGGCGTGCGCGAGGCGCTGCAACAAGCCGACGAGGATATCGCAGAGGCGCGAGGCGGCTCCACCATCACGCAACAGACCGCCAAGAACCTGTTCCTGTGGCAGGGGCGCAGTTTCGTGCGCAAGGCGCTGGAAATTCCGCTCGCGATCTGGATTAACCTAGTGCTGCCGAAGCGCCGGGTCTTGGAAATCTACCTCAATATTGTCGAGTGGGGCCCTCGCGACCAATTCGGCGCTGAAGCGGCGGCACGCTGGGCTTTCGGCAAGTCGGCTCACGACCTGACGGCGCCGGAATCCGCGGAACTCGCCGCCATTCTTCCGAACCCGTTCCGCCGCAGCGCACGGACCCCCAACGCGCTGGTGCGCCGGCTCGCGGGCGTATACGAAAGCCGCGCCGCGACCTACCCCGCGCAGGATGCGTGCATCCGCCGCTAAGCCCGAGAATCGACCACTAGCGTTACCGGCATTGTTCTTCTATAAGCCCGGCTTCCGTAGGAGATTGTCATGGCCGTACCGAAAAGAAAAACGTCGCCGTCGCGCCGCGGCATGCGGCGATCCGCCGACGCGCTGAAGCGGCCGTCTTATGTCGAGGACAAGGATTCCGGCGAGCTGCGACGCCCGCACCATATCGATCTCAAAACCGGCATGTATCGCGGCCGGCAGGTCCTGAACAAGAAGACCGAGGCCTGACTTTCACGACCGGAGGCGCGCCATGTTCCTGATTGGCTTTCCGCTCCTCCTGATACCGTTCGTCATCTACAACATGATCGCATTCCTTACACCCGGCGTGGGTTGGACCACGCCGGTCGCGACCGTGCACATGATGTCCGGCCAGGATTGGGTGTTGACCTGGGAAGATTTGCTGCTCGCCTTCGCCATTCTCCTGCTCGCCGTCGAGATGATCAAATCGACGCGCATGGGCATGCGCTCGATTGTCGATCATATTTTGGCGATGGCGCTATTCATTGCCATGCTGGTCGAGTTTCTGCTGGTGCAGCAGGCAGGAACGTCGACTTTCTTTTTGTTGACCATGATCGGGCTCGTCGACGTGCTGGTCGGCTTTATTGTCAGCATCCGCTCGTCGCAGCGCCAGATCGAGGTGCAAACGGAGCGAACGGCCTAAAAACCGCTGCTTATCGGCAAATTCGGGGCCTTAGGATTTGCGAATTCTTTAAGCCATTTCGGTAGTTTGCCAAATGGTCCGTCTGCGCCGCGCACGCAGGCGACAACCCGTAAGAGGGCGACGTGGCGGGCAACGTTCGGGAAAAAAATCCGGATAGTGAGGTTCTTTCCGCCCGCGCCGGCAACGATGGCGAAGTGGCCGGCCGAGCCGCGACGCCATTCAATGCCGCCGACATCTTGGCTTCCGTCGGCGAGGCCGCCTATGTCTGGGACATCGGCAGCGACGACCTCGTCTGGGGCAGTAATGCCGGTGAGGTCCTCCGCTCGGACGCAGCGAAAATTTCGAGCGGTCGCAGTTACGCACAACTCATCGACGCCGATAGCGGAACGAGCCGTTTCGACGCAGTGCTTCAGGCGAATGAGCGCGACCAAGGCCACGGCGTTTTCTATCGCACCGAATATTGCATCCGGCCCGATCCCGCAGCGGAAAACAAACTCTGGATTGAGGATTGCGGCCGCTGGTTTGCCGGCGTCAACGGCAAGCCGATACGGGCCCAGGGAATGGTCCGGGTCATCAACGAGCGCCATGAACGCGAGCATCAGTTGAGCTTGCTGGCGCGCTGCGACGAGCTCACCGGCGAACCGAACCGCCACTATCTCGTCGAGACTTTGCAAAAGACGCTGGACGAGGCGACGCGATTTCGCTCGTCGTGCGGCTTCTTTTTGGTGGCCATCGACAATCTCGCGCGCCTCAACGAGTCGTACGGCTTCGACATCGCCGATGAAGCGATCGCCGCGCTCGCAAAACGCATGCGCAAGCTGACCCGCGGCAAGGACACGCTGGGCCGCTATGCCGGCAATAAGTTCGGCATCGTGCTCCACGATTGCACCCCTGACGACATGAACGTCACCGCCGAACGTTTGCTCGCTGGCGTGCGCGACGAATTGATCGAGACCAGTGCCGGCCCGATCTCTATCACCGTGAGCATCGGCGGGGTCATCGCACCGCGCCACGCCCGCACGGTGGCCGAAGTGCTGGCGCGCGCCGAGGAGACGCTTGGCGCCGCCAAGAGCAAGCAACGTGGTTCATTTCTCGCCTACCATCCGAATCTCGAACGCGAGGCGCAACGGCGCGAAAACGTCCGCGCCACGGATGAAATCGTCGCCGCGCTGAACGAGCGGCGCATTTTTCTCGCCTATGAGCCGGTCGTCACCGCGCGCGACCGGCAGCCGGCCTTCTATGAGTGCCTGATGCGGGTGCACCGCGCCGACGGTGGCTTGCTGGGTGCGAACGAAATTGTTCCTGTTGCCGAGAGGTTGGGGCTGGTGCGGCTGCTCGATCACCGCGTGCTCGAACTCGTGATCGAAGAAATGGCAAGCGCACCGTCGTTGCAGGCGAGCGTCAACGCTTCCCCCGGCTCGACCACCGACCCGGACTGGTGGGCGGGGCTGGAATCGCTTTTGCGCGCGCATGCCGGGATCGCCGAGCGGCTTATTATCGAAATTACCGAAAGCGCCGTGATCAGCGACGTCGACTATACGCGCGGCTTTGTCGCCCGCGCTAAAGACCTCGGCTGCCGCATCGCCATCGATGATTTTGGTGCCGGCTTCACCTCGTTCCGCAACCTGCGCAAGCTCGGCGTCGACATGGTCAAGATCGACGGCGCTTTTGTGCAGAACATGCTGCGCTCGGACGATGACCGCGCTTTCGTGCGCACCCTGGTTGAGTTGGGCCAAAGGCTCAATCTCGCCACGGTCGCCGAATGGGTGCAGGACGAGCGCGCCGCCAAGCTCCTGGAAGAGTGGGGCTGCAATTATCTGCAAGGCGCTCTAGTCGGACTGGCCACCACGGAGCGGCCGTGGCTCGGCGCTTTGGCGCAACAGGCCAATTGAACAGAATTCGCTCAAACCAAGCGCGACAAGCCGCTAACGGTTGGCGCCACGCTCGATGCGGTACTCTCGATCAAGCAAACTGATCGTATGATTGAGATCGGATTGCGCGATCAACACCGCAATGTCTTCACCGCGCAGCAGGCCGATGACTTCGGCGAGGCGCCGCGACAGCGCCGGAGCGACGCCCTCGAAGGGCTCGTCGAGCAGCAGAAGACGAGTGCCGACAATGAGCGCGCGCGCCAGCGCCACAAGTTTCTGCTGGCCGCCGCTTAACGCCATCGCCTTGCGATCCCGCATCGCCGCCACTTCCGGCATCAGGCCGTAGACGAAATCGAGGCGGGCGGCGGCGTTGACGCCGCGGGTGACCCAGCCCGGCAACAGAACGTTTTCCTGCACCGTGAGCTGCGGGATGAGCCGCCGATCCTCCGGCATGTAACCGATGCCGAGCGCGGTGCGGCGATGCGTCGGCAGCGCCAGCAGGTTCTCCCCGGCACAGGTAATTCGCCCGCCGCTTGCCGCGACCAGCCCCATCACCGCGCGCAGGGTCGTGGTTTTGCCGGCGCCGTTGCGGCCGAGAAGCCCAATCATCTCGCCGGGCGCGAGCTTAAGGCTGATGCCCCGCAATACCTCGACCGAATGCAGCTTGACGCACAGCGCCTCGATTTGCAGCGAGCTCACGCAGCGCCTCCAGTCACGTAACGCTGCACTTCTTCGTTGCGCAGCACCGCGCCGGGATCGCCGTCGGCGATGATGCGGCCGGCATAAAAGGCGAGCACGCGATCGGCGTAACGGCCGACGATGTCCATGTCGTGCTCGACGAACAGCACCGTCGTTTCGGTGCCTTCGATGGCGTGCATGATCACGTCCATCAGCGGGAATTTTTCTTCCGCCGCGACGCCGCTGGTCGGCTCGTCGAGCAACAAAAGCTTGGGGCGGCACGTGACCGCCATGGCGACGTCCACAAGCTTGCGCACGCCGCCGGGCAACACGGCGATCGTTTGCCGGCGATATTCGCGCAAGCGGAAACGGCCGAGCAGATCATCGATCGCGGCGATGCCGGCGTCCGAGTCTGCCGGCCGCCACGATGACATTCCTTCCTTGCGCAAAATGGCAAGCGCCAGGAGCAAGTTCTGGTCCAGCGTCAAACTGGTGAAAAGCTGCGGGATCTGGAAGGAACGGCTAATCCCGTCGCGGCGAACCTGACGCGGGGCGACGCCGGTGACGTCCTTCCCGTCGAGCATGACGCGACCGGCGTCGGGCTTGAGATGACCAGTGACGATGTTAATAAAGGTGGTCTTGCCCG
>Ga0209380_10001728_pt1 | contig 14464 bp, 14 predicted proteins | sample HubBroMetageWFT6_FD_188347 | JGI IMG/M metagenome (GOLD analysis project Ga0209380, IMG submission 188347) | Warmed and freeze-thawed soil microbial communities from the Hubbard Brook experimental Forest, New Hampshire - Hubbard Brook CCASE Soil... | ecosystem: Environmental > Terrestrial >...
CGGGCGCATGCGCCTCAAAATTCTGGATGGGCTCGATCTTGCCGTTGGTTGAAATCAGGCTGCGGATGGGTCCGTGCTCCACCGTGGTGACGCGCACCTTCAACGGTCCGGGCCGCGTGAAAACAGGGACCACCGCTAGCGCCGCAAGTATCCCGACCACCAGCCAGGTCCGGCCCTTGCGCGTCACCGGCCGGCCATTCGAATTATTGTTGGTTCCTGCCAACCAGTTATCTTTCAGGCCGTTATCTGTCAGGGTGCGGCGGGGACAACTGCAAGCTTCAATTTACCACTGCCGCGGCTGCCAGGGGGCGCACCTTCCCCAAGCCGTTGCCTGTTTAGATGCCGCCGGAGAAGGGTGGATGCGCTCCCGAGGGCCCCTGGAGAGCCGATTAATAGCCTTACCAGAACAATCCACACCTTTGGCGGCCACCGCGTCGGCCGCCTACGCGGGCCGGGTTAGATCTAACCGGATCTCTTGGTTGCTCATGACCGCCGCAATTTTGTCCTTCATATACCGCAACGAGACTTCGTGATGTTCCCGGTCGTACGAGTCGATGCAGTCCGCAGCGACGATTACAGGCCAATCTCGCTGATAGGCATCAATGGCAGTTGTGCGAATGCAGGCGTGGGTGTTGATCCCCGCCAGGATGATCGAATCGGGTCGCAAGCGGGCCAGAATTTCGTCGAGAGGCGTTCCGTAAAACGCGCTATACCTCTTTTTAACGATCACAATATCGGAAGGATCCACCGCCAGCTCGGGGAGGATTTCACAGCCCGGCGTTCCTTCGATCGTGATGCGAATGCCCTTGGCTCTCATCTCGGGAAAGGCATCGCGCAAGTCGGGCTCGAACTCCTGACGCACCCATACAATGGGATGCTCGGAGCTGCGCATCGCGCCCACCAATTCGTTGATGGAGTGAACCAGCCTTTCTTTTCGAGCTGGCTCCCAGCTTTCGAGAAAGTCACGCAACATGTCGATCACGATCAGGACCGGCTTGTTCATGCACAAGACGTTCATGGAGAAGAAACTACCACGCTACAATACTTCCATGCCAAAACCGCCGCGCTACACGCCCGAGCACGCCGCCGCCGGGCTGGATGCCAGGTTTCCTGAGATCGAAACCTGGCCGAATCAGTTCCCGGGTTACGAGATTGTGATCGACGATCCTGAGTTCACCTCGGTCTGTCCCAAAACCGGCTTGCCGGACTTCGGCGTTATCACGCTGCGTTACCAGCCCGCGAAGCTTTGCCTGGAGTTGAAATCGTACAAGGAATATCTGCAGTCCTATCGCAACCTCGGAATTTTCCAGGAGAACATCGTCAACCGCGTGCTCGAAGATGTTGTGCGATGGGCAAAGCCAGTATGGGCCGAGGTGAAAGGAGACTTCCGTCCGCGCGGCGGGATTTCGACGACGGTCGTGGCGAAGTGGCCGCGCGAGAAGAGGAAAAACGGAAAGTGATTTCCTGTGGTATTCCGCGATGCCGTGCTAGCGGGACGCCCGTGGCAACTGCAGCTTCCCATACTCCGCCTTGGCCTGCCGCAGGAGTGGAATATCGGAGTCTGCGTCCTTCCAGAGCGCGAAGAAATCCTGATACGCAACTTTGGCTTTGGCCGGGTCGCCCGCCAAAGCATACGCCCTGCCCAGGCCCAGGTGAGTCAGGGCCCCGATCGGTTCATTCAACACAACGCCGGGATGATCGATAATCTTCTGAAACTCCGCAGCCGCTGCTGGACCTTGTTTCGCCGCCAGATCGGCCTCGCCCCGCAGGTAGACCGGATACAGAAGAAATGTCAGGTTCTGCGATGCCGCTCCCAGCTCGTAAGGCGCAGACGGCGCAAGAGCAGCAATTGCTCGATTAGCATCCCCATTATGAAGCGCAACGGAAGCGCGAATCATCGGCAGGTAATCGAACTGCACAATGGTGTCCTCCGGCAGCCGTTTATCCAAATCGTCGGCGACGCGCAGTGCCGCGGCCGACTCGCCCGCCAACGCCAGCGCAATCGCCGACATCGCCTTGACATCGCCGCCCTCGGAGAGTGCCGTCGCCGTCCCTGCCGATTTCGTAGATGGTGCAGATGTTGGGATGGTTCAACGCGGAAGCGGCGCGCGCCTCGCGCCGAAAACGTTCCAGAGCCTGCGGATCCTGCGCCACTGCCTCGGGCAGAAATTTCAGCGCAACGAAACGGCCAAGCTCGGTGTCTTCGGCTTTGTACACAACGCCCATGCCGCCGCCACCAAGTTTTTCGACGATGCGGTAGTGCGAGATGGTCTGGCCGATCATGCGGGCGTGACCGCCCATGATAGGGTTCGACTTCGGGCAAGTCAACGCGGCCCGGATGCTAGCCGCTGCGATAACTCGGTTTGAAGACTCCGTGCTATATTCGCTCGACCGTGGCCGAGAAAAAACTCTATCCCTGGACCGCGCTGATTCTGCTGACCGCGCTGAACTTGTTGAACTATATCGACCGCTCCGTGCTGTTCGCGGTGCAACCGCTGGTACAGAGCGAATTCAGCCTGAGCAATACGCAAGTCGGATATCTGACCAGCGCGTTCCTGCTCTTCTACATGGTTGCAGCGCCGTTCGTAGGTCCTCTGGCAGATCGATATTCGCGCAAGCGGATTATCGTAGGCGGCGCCATTTTCTGGAGTGCGCTTACGCTGCTCACCGCGGTTACGCACACCTACACCGAGCTGCTGATTCGTCACACGCTGGTCGGCATCGGCGAAGCCACGTTTGTGACTATTGCTCCCACGTTTGTCGCCGACCTGTTTCCGGAAGAAAAACGCGGCCGCATCCTGGGGGTTTTCTATCTCGCGATTCCTGTCGGAACGGCCGCAGGATATTTGCTCGGAGGGAATCTGAGCCCGCGCTATGGATGGCGGTTTCCCTTCTACATTGCGGCCGCTCCGGGATTTCTGCTGGCGCTCGCCATCCTCTTTCTACGCGAGCCGCAGCGAGGAGCATTCGACTCGGTGAAAGACACTCCCATCGTCGATTTGTTGCCGAAGGATTTCATAGGCGGGGGGGTGAAAAGGATATTGTTAACGACATATTTCTACCTGAAGAGGCTCTACGTCGCGCTCGCGCGCAATCCGGCGTTCTGGACTTCGACCCTGGGCATGGCGATGATGACCTTCGCCCTGGGCGGAATCCAAGTATGGATGCCAACATTTTTATCGCGCGCGCGCGGGTACTCGCTGGAATCGGCGAACTTCACGTTCGGCATCATCATCGTGGTCGACGGAATCCTCGCGTCGCTGGCCGGTGGCTGGCTGGGCGACTATCTGCTGCCGCGCACAAAAGGATCCTACTATTTGGTTTCCGCCGCGAGCATGGCGCTGGGCGTACCTTTCATGATCGTTGCCTTATTCACGCGCGGACCGGTTATGGTTCCCGCCATCGCCGTGGCGGCATTTTTTCTTCTGCTCAACACTTCGCCCTTGAACGCGGCGGTGATCAACTCCGTCGGAGCACACATTCGCGCCACCGCGCTCGCCGTGAATATTTTTGTTTTCCACCTTCTGGGCGACGTGCCATCGCCCACCATGATGGGCTACGTGGCCGATAAACGCTCGCTGCAAGCCGCCTTCATCTTGCCCGTGATCGCCATGATCGTTTCCTCTGCCATACTGTTCTACGGGATGAGATTCGCGCCCACGGTTCGGATCGACAGAGAATTGCTTGCAGCAGGAACGACCGGGGCAGGGAAGACTTAGGCGGGGATGAATTACTTTCACTGGATTGCCGGCACAATTCTCGCGTTGGCCTGGTTCTCTCGCATCGTCGATGCAGCCATCGGCATGCCGAGTGTGGCCAATATTTCTACGCCAGCATGGGATCGCAATCCAGCCGGTCACCCGCGCGTTTCGATCATCGTTCCGGCGCGCAACGAAGAAGGGGATATTGAGCAATCGCTCGCCGCGCTCCTCGCGCTTGATTACGACAACTACGAAGTAATCGCCGTAAACGACCGCTCGACCGACCGCACCGGCGAAATCATGGAGCGCATGGCAGGAAATCCCCACCCTCTCGCGAAGAATGCGAGAAGGATGGGGCACCCGACGCTGAAGGTGATTCATCATCGCGACTTGCCTGCAGGATGGCTTGGCAAAACGCACGCCATGTGGACCGCAACCAACGAAGCGTCTGGCGATTGGCTTTTGTTCACCGACGCCGACGTGCTCTTCAAGCCGCAGTCGGTGCGGCGCGCTCTGGCTTACGCCGAAGCGGAGCGTGCCGATCATGTGGTCGTGTTCCCGCAAATGATCATGAAGCGGCCCGGCGAATACATGATGATCGCTTTCTTCCAGACCATGTTCGTCTTCGGGCACCGGCCGTGGAAGGTGGCCGATCCGAAGACCAAAGACCACATGGGCGTGGGCGCATTCAACCTGATTCGCCGCAGCACGTATGAGGCAGTCGGAACCTACGAAGCCCTGCGCATGGAAGTGCTCGACGACATGAAGCTGGGCAAGGTGGTGAAAAACGCCGGCTTCGCACAGCGCAACGTTTTTGGCGCCGATCTGATTTCGATTCGCTGGGCGCACGGAGCGAGGGGCGTGGTCAACAACCTCACGAAAAATTTCTTTGCGGTCGTATCGTTCCAGTGGTGGCGCACCCTGATCTCGGCCTTCGGCCTGGCCTTTCTGAATCTCATGCCGTTTGTCGGCGTGTTGCTCGCACATGGCTGGGCGCGCCTGCCCTATGCGATCGCTCTGGCCTCAATGTTCCTGATCTACCTGGGCATGTCATGGCGCTCCAAGGTTCCGGCGTACTATTTTGCGCTGCATCCGGTGAGCACGGCGCTGTTTATCTACACCCTGTTGCGCTCCATGTGCCTCACCCTCTGGAACGGCGGCATCGTCTGGCGCGGGACGAAGTATCCGCTGGAGGAGTTGCGGAAGGGCATGGTGTGAAGTTTCACTGGGGCGGGTCATCGTTTACATTCGCCTCATTGCCGTAGGCCGCGGCGGCGTTCGGCTGCGCATAGGTTTTCGCGGGCTTTTTCGGAGGACGCATTCTTCCGGCGCTGTAGTGGCCTTGCTTTTCGACATCGTAGTCTTTGGGCAGCGGAGGGATCAGGGTTGAGCCGTGAGTCAACTGGCTGACGCGGCTCAGGACGATTTCCGCGCGTCCGTTGTAGAGCTTCACGGGCCCGTGAATCTCGATGACTTGTCCGGCGAGGCGGCGGACATCGCCCACATCTTTAAGGTCGGAAGGGAAGACCACGACGGTGAACGGGCAGGACATCCGGTCTTCGCAGAAGTCAACGAAGTGCACGCCCCTGGCACCGGCTTTCACCCGCAGGACTTTGCCGACGACGCATTTGGTTTCGCCGACATGCTTACCAGCGTCGCGGATGGGGAGGCAGTCGGATGCGCAGGCTGCGGTCGCGCACAGCAAGAGCGCTAGCGTCGCAAGTCTGGTTGCCGTGGACACAGGCGCTTGCTTTTCCTCGTACGGCACGGTGTACCCCCACCCGTCACGCCCGTTTGTTACCAGCAGGTTAGCCGAGTTTTTCCCCGCAAATTACGCGGCCTAAAGAGCTTAGAGGCCAAAATCCGTCAAACAAAAGAGTTACTGGCCCGGGAGCGTCGTTTGTGTGTTTGCCGGATTTACTGCCTTTGCCTGGACAATTATGGATGCGTTGTTGAGTGGGGACAAGGTTAGATGTCACAGAGGTGGGATGTGAATAATTCTTATACTTACGCGGTCTTCGAAGGATGGGTCGCACGATCCGCGGACGAACCGATTCATCGGTCCCCAAGGGGCTAAAGCCCCGGAGATTCAGGCGGGGCGGAGGCGGCCCTGAAAGGGCCGCTCTTCCACGGTACTCCAAATGTTAGTGAATGCTTGCGAAGCGTGAAAAGCGGGAAGCTATATGCGATCGCAAATCCCACTTCTCGCAAAAGCGGCGAGAAGTGGGGCACCCCAAATCTACATAACCCTGATCTAAGTAGCCTAGGTTTAATAACCCAGGTCGACGCACGCGGACTTACTTGAAGGCCTTCACGGCGGCGGCTTCGTCTTCCTTCACATCGAAGACCGTATACAGCTTGGTGATCTGCAGCAAGTCGTGCACCTTCTTAGTAAGATTCAGCAGTTTGAGTTCGCCGCCCTGGTTTTTGGTGGTGGTGAAGGCGCTGACCAGCTCGCCGATGCCGGAGCTATCGATGTAGTTGACGTCGCCGAGGTTCAATACGATTTTCTTGTTGCCCTTGGCGAGCAGGTCGCGCACGGTGTCACGCATCATGACGCTGCCTTCCCCAAGAGTGATGCGGCCGCTGCAGTCTACAATGGTGACACCGTCGACCTGCCGAGTGCTAAGTTTCATGCTCACTGAGACCCCTCCTTGCCGGCCGCGGATGAGCCGCGGACGTGCTTGATCAATTTAATTTCAGTGCCTGTCTGGGACGGGCGGATTTCCACCACGTCCATAAAAGAGCGCATAAGAAAAATACCGCGTCCTGAAGTCTTGAGCAGATTTTCTGGCGCCAGCGGATTCGGAATGCAGCCCAGGTCAATGCCTTTCCCCTGATCGCGAATGGTGATGACCAGATCCTCCGGAGTTCGCTCGAAAGCCAGCGTCACTTTTTTGTCCGGCGCGTAGGCGTTGCCGTGCAAGACTGCGTTTACTGCGCCCTCGCGCACCGCCATCGAAATCTGCATCACTTCATCTTCCGCAAAGCCGAGTTCTGTAGCAATGCGGCTGGCTTTCTCTTCCGCATGGTCCACAGTTTCCAGAGTGGAGTCGAGCGTGTAGGAGATGGCTTGCTCCATAGCCGATGGATTTATTTTAGACCCGCACCTGTCCTCGAAATTGGCCCGTAGAGGGCTCGCCGAAACCTGTAATCGGCGCTGCGGTAGTTTGCCTGTCGAAGCGGGGAATTGTCAACGAGCAGGGCGCGCTTCACGGCAAAATCGTGGCGACTGGCGCAGTATGGCGTAGAAGGCAAGGGGAGGCTCTACGCTAAATTGTGTACCGTTCCCGATCGGGAGGAATCGTGGCCAACGCCACCTATAAACCACCACCCTGCTGTTTGCAGCTACGCGGACCGGCGACAAGCAGCCGCTGCAAGGTCTGCATCCGCGCCCCCCGAACGCGTCCCGGTTGGGTTGCGAAACAACGATTCTCCCCTCATGTAGTCGGGTTGGTCGATGCCCAACAGGTCGAGGACGGTGGGCGCCACCGAGAGCAGTGACACGGGCTGCTGATAGACCTTGTGCGCCCGGGCGGGGTGGCGAATCCAGAGCATCCCATCGGGATGATGCATGCCGCTCTTGCCCCCTTCCGTCGCGTAGAAGAGGTCAAAGAAGGGCACGCTCCGGCCGGAATTCTCAACCCGTAGCACGGAATCGGCGGCCAGGGCGTGAGTGACACAGCAACCGGCGAATACTCCACAGCCATCGCGCTTGGCAGTCATGGCCCGCTCTTGCCCCACCCACAGGGTTGCGAGCTTGCTCTCCGCATCGGCAGCATCAGAAGCACTGTCCAAGCGCAGCCAGAATTGCTCGGCCATCACTGGTTCGACGCGACAGGCGCTGGTAATACCGGCGAATTCAATGACCGGCAGGAAATCCTTCGGACGATAGGCGCGCCTTCCACCTGCCTCTTCATACCTCAGGCAGGGCTGTTGGCTCAACGCCGTTGCGAGAATGACGACGGTTTCGCTGCCCACCAGGGCGAGCATCCGGCCGAGAAGGTGGTCCATGGCCAGGTAGCCCTCGAGGATGGCGGACTCATACTCGCGCAGCTTCTTCTGATCAAGCGGCACGGTGAACTGCTCTGGCTCCATGTAGCGCCAATACAGGTGTTGCATGTGAGCGGTGCTGTTCAGAAAAAAAGTGGAAAAGGCCGGCCGGATGCGGCGGTACACGGCGCTGAATAGATCAAATTGCAATTTCTCCAGGATGAAGGCGCGACGCCATCGCCCGGCTCCGGTCTTTTTTTCCGCAAGCAATTGCCGGAATGTAGAGGCCACGCTGTTGGCCGAGAGTCCATGCGCAATCATGAACCGTAAGAACTGCAGGTAGTCGGACTTGCTCAGAGCCAGCCGGTCATTGGTATGTTCCTGAATGTTTCGCTGAATGAAACGGAAATAAGGCAGCAAGGCATCGGGTTGGGGCGCAATATCTGCCGACCAGGGATCGGGAAGTACGTAGCCAGTCGCACGGTTTTCGTGGCTGGCGTTCATGCTGCCGCAGACCCAGATGGCGCGGCCTTCCTGCGAAGCCATGTCCCAAAGGTTCCGGAACTGCAGCTTGTGTGCTTCCGAGAGCCGGAAGATACGGTGCGCCGAATAGGGGACGCCGGTATGCACCGTCACCCACTGGATCCACGGTTCGAGATATGGCTCCTTTTCCTCGGCGTCGCTGGTGAAGACCTCGGAGCCTTCCCGCAGGCGGGCGAAGTTTGGCAACTTGCCTTCGCCGATGAAGCGATCCATCAAGGCAGGGGTGAGTTCGTTGAATTCCAGAAGGACGAGGGGCGTTCGGGGATGCATACCCGGCTCCGTTTCTTCCCTTCAGGCCTGAGGCACCTGCACGCGCCTTGGCGACAGATCCACGACTGAGAGTAATCCGCCTTGTGTGTTCCTGAAAGGACGCTCCCGGCCAGTCGTCCCCCCTCAAGCATTCGCAGAGCCAATGGAGCGGCGCACGGCAGGGACTATACTGCCTGTCCGGATCGAAGTCAATCGGAATCAACCTCTTCAAACCCCTTCCGAAAGGGAAGCATAAAAGGGCATATGGCGTCTCCTCGAGGGGTTACGGAACAGTTCAAGACGCGACAAAGAGCGAGCCGGGAGGGAACGCTATTAGGGAACGCTATAATGGCACGCCGTGAGCACCGCACTGCGCGCGAAAATCGGGCACTTCCTCCTCCGTTTGATTGTGGTGGGCATCTCTTGCGCGGCGGCTGTCACAGCGCTGGCATACACCGCGGATTACTTCGCCTTCCGCTACCGCGTCGCGCGGAATCTCGAGCCCTACGGCCAAGTCACAGTCAGGCATTATTACGCGGTGGAGCAGAAGGGCGGCAGGATCCAGTTCATCTTCGAGCCGCCGGTGCGGGAAACCTGCGTTCACTCGCTGTTTCCGCGCGCCGGATATTTGCCTTGCTGGTATCTGGAGCGGCATACCGAGCAGCGCACGGATATCTGAAAAACAGTGGGCAGCGCCCAGTGAGCAGTGGCCAGTCTCTGTCATGCCGCGCCGGTTGCCCGAGCGTCTTGCGGTTCCGACCGTTCAAGGAATGACAGGAACGGTAAGCAATCCAGCCTGTTGGGATGGATCGGCGGCGTTCACCAGATACAGAGTTTGGGTATCGTACATGCTGTCGGAGGAATCGTAGGTCAACTCGTAGTAGCCCTCGTAGGCAACGGTCGTTCCCTCGAAGGTTCCGGTCACGGAAAATTCGTTGCCCGTCACCGGGCCGCTCAATGTGAAAGAGGTGTTGTCGGCGCCGGTCAGGAGCATGCTGACGGTCAGCGTGGTCCCGCTCTGGCTCAGGGTGACGGTGGCGCTGTCGCCGGCTCCCGACTCGCATGAGCTGTCGAGCGGTTCGCAGAGTTGGCCGGTGTAAGTGCCTGAGAGTTTCGACACGATTTTTCCGCTGGTGATGGTACCGCTGTCCACGCAGACGTTGCCCGATTGCGACGTGTAAGTGCCGCTGTCAATGGTCGTGCCCGAGGCATCGAGTATGGCGTTCACATTGAATACGTTGCCGTTCTCGGTGAAGCTGAAGTTCATGGAGCCGCCCAGTCCTGAGATAGCGCCGATCAGACTATTGCCCGAGTCACTCGCCGCAGGCGCGCAATTTCCGCCGAAGGTTACATGGGGCGCGCTGGTCGGGTGGGCTCCGAGCGTAAGGCCCACGAAGTTTATCTGCGAACTCGCCGCCGAAATCTGCCCGGTGTAAACGTAAGATCCCGGTCCGCTGGTATCGAGCATCGTGCCTTCCTGCATCGCGATTTCGAGGCCGGTTGAATATCCCGGCTGCGTGCTCGAAGCAAGAACGATCTCCCACGGTCCGGAGATGTTGGGCATGACCGGAGGAGCAATCTTCGAACTGCTCGAGCAGCTGATAAGAGCTGCTGCCAGCACGAGCAGCAGGACTGAAACGACGATTCTTCGCATAAATGCAGAACGCTCCGGCAAATCCGTTTGAAACCCTGGTCTCAGCTGGAATGTAAGCGACAAATTATGGCATCCAGCGGGCTGAACTTTATGAACGCCACGTTAAAGTTTGATGAATAGGAATGACCGATGAGTCTTCGGCGCTGGCTGTAAAGTTTCGTTAACTTGCTTTGAGTCAGAGAGATACGCAAGCATCGCTCGATGGTCGCGGGCCATCTAATGTAGTAGCAATGAGAGCAAAGATGGAGTTGGTTGTGGAGGGATTATGAAGCTGTTACAGGTGCAAGGATTAGCAAGCTTGTTCCTGGCAGCGGTTCTATCTGTGCCCGCGTGGGGAACTAGCGCGAGCCCAAATTCAGCTGTGCCGGGAACTGTAAATTACATCGAGGGTCAAGCCTATGTAGGTAACCAGCCGCTTGATCAGAGTTCGGTTGGAAGAACTACGCTGCAGGTGGGGCAATCGCTCAACACGGAGAATGGCAAGGCGGAAATCCTGCTGACGCCGGGCGTGTTTCTGCGCGCCGGCGACCACACATCGGTGGAGATGGTCAGTGCCGGTCTTGCGAACACGGAGTTGCGACTTACGCAGGGTCACGCCATCGTGGAAGTGGACCAGATCTATCCGCAAAATAATCTTCGCATCGACGAAGGCGACGCGGCGGCCAGATTGCTGAAGCCGGGACTCTACGACTTCGATTTGCGGCAGAATCAGATGCGCGTATTCGACGGCGAAGCCATGGTGCAGGCTGGCGACCGGCAGATCAATGTGAAAGCCGGGCACGACGTCGTGGTGGAATCGGGCGCGTCGGTCAAGGCCGCGAAATTCGACAAGAAGGAATACGAGAGCGGCGATCTTTATAACTGGAGTAGCCTGCGCTCCGACTATGAAGCCGAAGCCAACGTCGATGCGGGACATATCGTGCTCGCCGATGGCTGGGGGCCGGGATGGTATGGGCCAGGATGGTATGGACCAGGCTTCTGGGGAGCTGGCTGGGGTTGGGGTCCGGGCTGGGGTGGATGGTATTGGGACCCGTGGTTTGCGTCCTTTACTTTCATGCCGGGAGGCGGAATCTTCTACAGCCCCTTCGGCTGGGGATTCTATTCGCCGGGTCTCGTCTATCGTGCTCCGTTCTACGGCGGACACCTCTATCACACGTTTAATGCGGCCAACGTTCGCGCGTGGGGACCGGGACAGCACTATGCAGCCAGCGCGGCCTATTCGCACGGAGTCTATACCGGTGCCGGCGCTGAGCGCGGCGCCTTCCACTCGGGCCCAGTGATGGCATCGCGTGGCGGCTTTGGTGGCGGAGGGTTCCACGGTGGCGGCGGCTTTCACGGCGGTGGCGGCGGTTTCCACGGCGGAGGCGGAGGCCACGCCGGCGGTCGCTAAGTACGCTGAAAAACAACTCGCGGGCGGGACGGTCAATTCGTCTCGCCTTTTTTCTGTCGGGAGTCTTCGTTTTTGAGCCGGATGGATAGTACGCCACCGCTTTCGGTTCTGCGCATCTAACTTATTGTGGAGGTCGATTCATGAATGCCTCGAATGTTCTGCTCAATGCCGTACTCGGGTTTGGTCTATGCGCGTCGATTCCCGGCAGCTTATCTGCTCAGAACGCAAGCGCGGAGGGAGCTCCGGCGCGTTTGCTGGTGACGGTCGAAGCGCGGCATGGCTCGGACGTACCGGAGCTCGACCGCAAAGATGTGATGGTGTTCGAGGGCCACGACCGCGACCAGGTCGTCGATTGGGTCCCTGCGCAAGGAGACAACGCGGCACTCGAACTCTTTATTCTGCTCGATGATGGCTCCAACGCCAGCCTGGGCAAGCAGCTCGAAGACCTTCGCAAGTTCATCGACGCACAGCCGCCGTCAGTGAAGATCGGCGTCGCCTACATGCAGAATGGCGCGGCGCGCGTGCAACAGGACCTTACCAGCGACCATGCCCTGGCGGGGAAAGCGCTGCGGCTTCCACTGGGAATCGCCGGCATCAATGCCAGCCCCTATTTCTCTCTGAGCGATCTGGTCAAGCGCTGGCCCGCTAGTGCGGCCCGCAGGGAAGTCCTGATGGTATCCGATGGAATCGATAACTATTACGGCAGCCATGACCTCGAAGACCCCTACCTGTCTGCGGCCATCGACGACGCGCAACGCGCCGGCATCGTCGTCTATGCCATTTACACTCCCGGCGAAGGTCACGAAGCCCATAGCTACTGGCAAAGTTATTGGGGACAGCTTTATCTCGCTCACCTGGCCGACGACACCGGCGGCGAAGGTTACTACATCGGCTTCTCCGGCCCTCCCGTCGACTTCAGTCCTTATCTCGACGATATGCAGCGCCACCTGAGCCATCAGTATTTCCTGACTTTCAACGCCAAGCCACAGAAGAAGAATGGATGGCAGCAGGTGAAACTCACGACGGAAGTGCACAATGCCGAAATGGTTTACCCGCGCAAGGTTTACGTCTCGGCCGCGGCGCGTTGATGAGTCGAGACAAGGTTGCAAGAGGGGAGTATTCCAGTTTGTGAGGCAACCCGATGACCAGATTCCTGATGAACCTCATTCGTAGAGGTGACTTATGAAGCGCATTGTGGACCATATGTTGTGGATCAGTCTAATCATCTTCTCGACCCAGGTGTTTGGACAGAATGCAGTTCCCGCCGGCACCATCCTTCCCGTTCAACTGAATTCTTCGATCAATTCGCGGAAGATCAAATCCGGGCAGGTAATCACAGCGCGAGTGATGCAGGATATTCCGTTGTCTACCAAGGCGAAAATTCGCGCAGGCGCAAAAGTGATCGGCCATATCGAGGAAGTGGACCGCGGGAGGGTGTCGATCCGCTTTGACGCTCTTATGGTTTCCAAACGCCGAATACCGATCACGGCCAACTTGCGGGCGCTGGCGTCGATGATGGCGGTTGATCAAGCCCAAATTCCGGAAAGCGGTCCCGACCGCGGAACCACCGAGAACGACTGGGTTACCGAGCGCGTGGGAGGGCAGTCGATCAACGTTTCACTGCTCAGGGTGACGCACCAACCGGGCACCATGTGCCGCGGGGAAGTCGCGGGCAACGATCATCCGCAGGCGCTGTGGATTTTTTCCTCCGATGCCTGCGGCGCTTACGGTTTTGGAGACTTGTCGATAACCCACGCCGGAAGAACGAAGCCAGTCGGCGAGATCATGCTGGCATCAAACCACGGCAATGTGAATGTGAGGGCGGGCAGCGGAATGCTGTTGCGAGTCGATTAAAGCGGGGGCTCGAGCGGAACGCGAGGGAAGTGGTGCACCCGCATACTTTCCCTCCGCCAACTTAGCGGCGCCTCCTTGCGGTCGTTGCCGTCGAAGCCTTCGAAGCTGTTTGTCGCAATTCGGCTACAATGGCGTTCACTCCAATTAGAGGAGCGCTAATGTCTAACAGGCTCGCCTTTTTTCCGTCACGATTTCTGGCAATCGCCCTCGTCGCCGTGGCAGCGATCTCTCAGCTTTCTCTCGCTTCGTTACAAACATCTACAACCCAGGATCCGCGCCTCGAAAAGGCGTATCGCTTCCAGAGGGCCGGATGGACGTACGTTCACCTGGAAGGTTCGCCTTCCGAGATCGGATTCCAGCACGGCTATCTGCTCGCGCCCGAGATCGCCGACGCGCTCGGAGTGGTGAAGCTCATGGATACGCACCAGACTCACCGCGACTGGGAATTCTTTCGCAAGACCGCGCGCGAGATGCTCTGGCCGCACATCGACGCCGAATATCAGCAGGAACTTCAGGGCATTGCCGACGGCGCCAAGGCGCATGGCGTCGATGTGGATGTGTATGACGTTGTCGCGCTGAATGCGTTTGAAGAAGTTCCCGACTACTACGTGCCGTGGCTGAATAAGCGGGAAAAACAGGCCAAGGCGCCGAAACTGAAAGCTCCGGGCAATTGCAGCGCATTCATCGCCACCGGCGCTTATACCAGAGATCACCAGATCGTCATTGCCCACAATAACTGGACCGGCTATCTCGACGGCGAGCGCTGGGTGATCATCTTCGACATTGTGCCGCAGCATGGTGAGCGCATTCTGATGGATGGCTTCCCCGGCGTCATCACAAGTGACGACGATTTTGGCATCAACGCCGCGGGCATCATGATCACCGAAACCACGATCACGCAATTCGAAGGCTGGGATCCGGACGGCACGCCGGAATTCGTGCGCTCGCGCAAGGCGCTGCAGTATGCCCGGAGCGTCGACGACTACGTGCGGATTATTAAAGAAGGTAACAACGGCGGCTACGCCAACGACTGGCTCATCGGCGACCGCAAGACCGGTGAGATTGCCTATCTCGAACTTG
>Ga0209380_10001729_pt1 | contig 14463 bp, 13 predicted proteins | sample HubBroMetageWFT6_FD_188347 | JGI IMG/M metagenome (GOLD analysis project Ga0209380, IMG submission 188347) | Warmed and freeze-thawed soil microbial communities from the Hubbard Brook experimental Forest, New Hampshire - Hubbard Brook CCASE Soil... | ecosystem: Environmental > Terrestrial >...
GAAACCTCAAACAACTCACTGACAGCCAGGAGGACGAATATCCTGTCTGCGCACCCGACGGCAAGTGGGTGTATTACTCCGACTTGTCCAACGGCGCAAAGCTAAGTAGGGTGCCCTTGGACGGAGGAAAGACTGAAAAGCTCACTGATTTTCCCATCGTATCCCATGGATTCGACATATCTCCAGACAGTAAGCTGGCGGCTTTTGCCACGTTTGCTTCCACCAGCGTCCCCAAGAAGCAGTTGGCATTGGTCCCGGTCGATTCTCCCCAAAATACGAAACTTGTGGACTTGCAACGCGCGCTCCCGAGGGGCGGCGCCGTCCGCTTCACCCAGGATGGCAAAGCCGCCGTCTATCCTGTCCGTGACCAGGACGTAGACAATCTCTGGCTTCAGCCTCTCGACGGTTCGCCGGGGAAGCAGATCACCAACTTTAAATCGGAACACATTTGGGACTTTCACTGGTCTTTCGACGGCAAAAAACTTGGCCTGGTCCGCGGCCACACCGATTCTGATGTTGTACTCCTGGAAGAATCCAAACCGTAGGGCGTATCAAAGGTCCTAACGCTCTCAGTACGCCAGCAGAATCCTCAGATCACGCAGGTTGTTCCCTGTGGGGCCGGTCTCGATGGCGTCGCCTAAGGATGCGAATAGCGGATATGCGTTGAACTCTTCGAGCGCGGCGTGGGCATGGAGGCCGGCGGAGTGGGAGCGCATTATCGTGGTTCCATCTGCAACGGCTCCGGCCGCCGGGCTGTTGCCGTCGATACCATCGGTTCCGGCGCTGAGGGCAGTTATGTTTTCTCCCGTTATCTTGGTGGCGCATGCCAGAACGAATTGCTGGTTGCGGCCGCCGGTGCCTCCGTTTGTGACTTTCACGGTCACCTCTCCGCCAGAGATCAGGCATACGCGCTCGGAATCTTTTCTTAGCTCGCGCAGGCGCTTCAATAAATACTCGGCCGCGAGGTCGTAATCCCAGTCATCGCAAGAGTTATCCACATGCACGACGAAGCCGGCGTGCTCGGCGGCGGCCCGCGCCTGCTCGACGGCGGTTTGGTTCGAAAGAATCGTCCACCAACGGGAACGGTAGAAGGCGGGATCGTCGGACTTGGGCGTCTCCTCTAGCGCATGGCGTTCGAAAAGTTCGCGGGTGGAATGCGGAAGTTGCGAGAGCAGGCCGTGCTTCCCGGCGATGCGGTAACAATCCTCGTCGGTGGTGGAGTCGGGCATAGTCGGGCCGGAGGCGAGAGCGTCGGGGGTGTGGTCTGGAACGTCGGAGATGAGGAGCGAAACCTGTTGCGCGGGAAACGCGGCTTGCGCGAGGCGTCCGCCTTTGACCGCGGAAAGATGTTTGCGGATGGCATTGATTTCGGCGATGGGCGCGCCGGAGTGAACGAGAGCACGATAGGTCGCGATGAGATCATCGAGCGAGATTTCTTCGTCGATGGGCTGCTCGACGATGGAGGATCCGCCGCCGCTGATCATAAAGATCACGAGCGAGGCGGCGGACTGCGCGTCGAGGGCCTTGCGAATTGCCTTGGCCGCATGGATGGATTCGGCATTGGGGGTGGGATGTCCGCCGCGAAAATAACGAAAGCCGCGAACCTGAGCCGCGGGTTCGACCGAACTGGCGACAATGCCTTCGAGAGAAGAGTGGCCGACTTGCTGCGCAAGGGCTTCGACCATGGTGTGTCCGGCCTTGCCGATGGAGATCACGAGGACGCGCGAATAGGAGTGCAGGTCGTAAAGATCTTCGCAGAGGCGGAGCACTCCGCGCTCGCAGTGCACGTGACGCGCGAATGCGTTGGCGATCGAGGCCTCGGCCAGGGCTTGGCCGAAGATTTCGCGGGCGGTGTCGCGCATGTGGCGGGAGTGCGATTCGCGATCGGCCTCTGACATGGCGAGGATTATAAAGGGGGCTCTCAGCTGTCAGCCATCAGCTCTCAGAAACCCAACAGAGCGAACCGATCTGCGTCAAGAAGCCGAATCGGTCACAACCTGCACAGTAGAGATTTCATTGAAGTGAAGTAGATAGGCTGGCTCCCGGTCAAACTTCTCGTATTTGGATTCGTCGCTCGTGGAAGCATATCGTAGACAATCTCCTCGTCAAGCGGATCGACCAAAGTGATCTTTGCAAGTATGACTTCACCGTCGGTGCATCTCAGACGGACAGCTTTGTCGATGCTTTGCTGGAGCAGCGTAACAGCGTCTGGTGTCATAGTTTCTTATTTGCCAGAGATGTACATCCAGATTTCCACTCGTCGGCTGTTAGTTAAATTGAGCTAATGGTTGACAGCTTCCTTCACCCAGCTTTCAATCGTTTCCCGCAACTCGCGCAAACGGCCTTCGAAGAAATGATCGGCGCCTTCGATCAAGACCAGCTTCTTCGGCTCGGGCAACGATGCTATCAGGGCTTCGAGTCTTGCTCGCGGACCGAACTGATCGCGCGCGCCGCTGACGAACAATTTTGGCTTGGCGCAGTCGTGCAGAAAATCGAATGTGTAGGTGCGCGGGGCTTCGGTGTCGGCGGCTACGGGGGCAACTGGCGTTCCCACCCCGATCAGGGCTTTCACTCGTGGATCGGGACATGCTGCCCGAAGGCCGACGGCAGCGCCGAAGGAGAATCCAGCAAAGAGCAGAGGCAGGTGAAACTCTGAGTCCAGCCAGTCGAGGGCGGTGCGAACATCTTCGACTTCTCCGTCGCCTTGATCGTGTGCGCCGTGGCTGAGTCCGGCGCCGCGGAAGTTGAAGCGCAGCACGGGAAAACCAAAGCTGTTCAAGGCCTTCATGGTGTGAAACACGACCTTGTTGTGCAATGTCCCGCCAAACAGGGGGTGAGGATGGCAGACGACTGCCGCGTGAGTGGCGGTCTCGGCGCCCGCGTTGAGCAAGGCTTCGAGGCGTCCCGCAGGACCTTCGAGGAAAAGCGACCGGATCGTAGAGTTCTGGGCGATCACAGCTTTCAGATTACATGATTGATGCGCTGGCGGCCGCTGCTGGACGTTGTGGGGCGCGGTGAAGTTGATAAGGAAGCGAGCCAAACGCGCGACATATTGCGTCGCAAGAAACGCGACGCTTCGCGCGGCTCACCCAGATCCTTCACTGCGCAAAGAACGCTTGTTCAGGATGACAACCAGGCTGCGCCGTTACTCGCTGTGGTTTATTCTTCTCGTATGGATGCATTCGCGCTCACGCGGGAGTTGGTTGACATCGAATCAATCACTGGCAATGAGGCTGCGGTGGGGGATTTTCTCTACTGCGAACTCGGCCGGCTGCGTTATCAGACAAAGAAGTTGCGGGTGGAGGGCGATCGGGTCAACGTTTATGCGACGGTTCCCGAGCACCCGCATCCGGCGGTGGTTTTCTCGACGCATATGGATACGGTTCCTCCGTTCATTCCTTCGTCCGAAGATGAGACGCGGATTTATGGGCGCGGGTCGTGCGACGCCAAGGGCATCATCGCGGCGCAGATTGCCGCGGCGGAGCGATTGCGGCGGGAGGGAATCCACGTTGGCCTGCTGTTTGTGGTGGGAGAAGAGCGCGACAGCCTGGGCGCAAAAGTGGCCAATGAATACATTGCAAGTGTGAAGCTGGCAAGTGAGCAGCCACATGGTTACAAATATCTGGTGAACGGCGAGCCGACCGAGAACCGGATTGCGCTGGCTTCGAAGGGAACGCTGCGCGTTGAGATCACGGCTTCGGGGCGCATGGCGCACTCGGCTTACCCGGAACTGGGCGAATCGGCGATCGACAAGCTGATTGCTGCGCTGGCCCGCCTGCGGGCAATGCCGCTGCCAGTCGATCCGGAAGTTGGGCCGTGCACGCTGAATATTGGATTGATCGAGGGTGGGCGGGCGCCGAATGTGATTCCGGACTACGCGCACGCGGACTTGCTTTATCGGCTAGTTGGTCCATCGGAAGAGCTGCGGCGGCAGATTCTGGTGACTGCGGGCGACGAGGTGAAGGTTGAGTTTCCGCTGGAGCTTCGTTTTCTGCGGCTGCGCACGGTTGAGGGTCTGCCTACGATGATCGCCGCATTCACCACGGACATTCCGCGGCTGACGAACTGGGGCGAACCGCTGTTGATTGGTCCGGGATCGATTCATGTGGCGCATACCGACGTAGAGTTCATCGAGAAGAAACAACTGTCTGAAGCGATTGATTTGTATTGTGCGATTGCGAAGCGGCTTTAGGGGTTCTCAGTCTGTCTTCTGCGGCGCTCAACTTTGTAATCGTAGGTACGATCAAAATTCACGGAGCCAAACGCTTTCAGAACGCGAATCTGTTTGCGGCGGGTCACTTGTTCGGAGGCAGGCGGAGTGACCGCTCCCTTCTTACTTTTGTGCTCACCGACGCAGCTGGCTTCGTCAATCAAACTGTCGTTCATGGTGAGACTTGCCTCCGCGCGTAGCTGATTGGCGTGATTGGCACTGCTGGGTCTATTACAATAACACGTCAGCAGCGACACGCGGGCCATGTCGGAGCTTAGAGAGTGTTTGAGCGCCTCAGTAACGCCGATCTCGCGACCGCTGTCGACGAAATGGTTGCGAGTCTGGGAGTCAAGGAGGAAGCGCCGTTTGCTAGTCTCACCGTAATGCTTGAAAAGGGAAACACTCAAGCGTGCGTCCAGGAAATAGCCTGTCGGCTTGGATTGCCTATTCTTATCAGCGTCTCCTATGTAACCAAAGACTTCAGGCCAGGCAATGCCGCTGGGTTTCGCAGTAGCAGTCTGTCCCGGACAGACTGGACCGGCCACAGCATCGAAGGTATTATCGCTCAAGTCTCCATCCCAGAATCCCTACCACTCTACGGCAGCGCATCCCTTTCCGGATATCCCATTGGTGTTCGTGTTAGTGAAGGCTGTTCGGATCGCCCTGAGACCTTCATCGCAATCATGGCTCACGAACTCTCGCACGTGCTCCTGCGGGCTCTTCGCCACCCGCAGAGGGAGAGCGAGTTGCACACGGACCTCGTTCCTATCCTCCTGGGCTTTGGGCATTGCGTCGGGAGGGGTCGCAAGAGCGTGCGGACAGAAAACAACGCCAATGGGACGACGACCCACACTACGACTTATGGATATCTGACAGATTCGCAGTTCGAGTTTGTCTACCAAAGAGTGAGCGGCGTGCTCCAGCGCCATAATAGCGATAAGAAGCGCCTGCTGGCATTGATAGCGCAAGTCAACGGGTCGCTCCGCAAAACCACAGGGCGCTTGGCGTCGTTTCGCGATTACCTCGCGTACGTCCACTCACATCTCACCGGAAAAATGAAGGCAACCGACGCGTGCCGAATAGTCGGGTTTCATAGGTGGGACTACACCCGTGATTGGGAGGGCAGCATCGCGAATACCCGGACGCAGGTTGAGGAGTCAACGGTGTTTGCAGAATCTCTGGTCCACTACACGAGTAATGTTGTTGTACGGATCGGGCAGCGGAGATTAGCACTCGAGATGACGCTCGACCGACTACGTCAAGTGTCGGATGCGATCACGCTGGACGTGAAAACCTTGCGAAGGTATGTCAATCCAATTTACAGGCTTAAGAGGGCCCTCTCGCTGCAGAGGCAATGAGAGGTCCTTCGGGCCCGTCGCCCACCCCCTAACAGGTTGGCCAGTAGAGTTTTTAGGAATGTTGCGGGTCTTGCAGCTTGGGGTGAGCGTGATGAACATCTTCTGCTTCTGCGGCGACCGCAATTCGCTTTGATTTGCGATAGACGTTCGCGACCGCCAGCGTCCAGAGAGGAACCAGGTCGACGCCGGGGACCAGTTTGGCGAGGAACGACGGCAAGAACTCCCAATGCCAGCCAAGAAGCTGAATCATGAGTGCGCCGATGCCGAGATCGAGGACGTCGTCAGCGGGCGATAGAGCGCCTTCGACGAACATGGGAAGCAGGACAATTTGCAGGGCGTCCGCAAGGATGGCGAGAACCATGGCGGATTTAAAGCGCGGGCCGGGGGAGATGGTGAGGGCGTCGTCAGTCATGGCAAAGATTACATCCATTCTATCCGATGCGCGAGAGGAAAGCGGTGGAGCTTCACTCGACGGAGGGCCGAGCGCGGCTGTCCCTACAAAAGCCATGCGAAAGGTCCCCATACGAATATCCTCAGAACGGAGACCTTATCTTAGAATCGTAGTAATGGCCAAGTTTCTGACCGCAGTGTTGCTGGCGGCGATGGCGGCTCGCGCTGTCGGGGAAGATGTTCGCTCCATCGCCCGGGCCGTGGACGAGCATTACAACCATCTGCACAGTTTGCAGGCAGAGTTTACGGAGGAGTATCGCGGATCGGGGATGGAGCGGACGGAAGCGGGGACGCTATGGCTGGAGAAGGGTGGGCTGAAAAAACCTGGCAAGATGCGGTGGGAGTACCGTTCTCCAAGGGCGAAGCTCTTTGTGAGCGATGGCAGAGATGCGTGGTTTTACGTGCCGGGGGACCGGCAGGCACGCAAGACCGACGCGCGAAAGCTGGATGATATTCGCTCTCCACTTGCATTTTTGCTGGGTAAGAGCAAGCTGGAAAAGGAGTTAGCTGGGTTGTCATTGGCTCCGGATGTTACGCCGCTGGCGGCTGGAGATGTTGTGCTGCGGGGAGTGCCGCAGGCTCTTGCCGATCAGGTGAGCGAGATTGTGCTGGAGGTGAATCCTCTGCATACGATCGTTCGCATCGTAATCGATAGCGTGGATGGATCGTCGACAGAGTACCGGTTCACGGACCAGAAAGAGAATGTGGCGATTCCCGAGGCGCAGTTTCGATTTAGTCCGCCTGCGGGAACGGAGACGGTGGAGGGAGGGATTGTCGCTCCTTGACGCGCTGGTTTGAGGAGAAAGCCATATCCCATTGAGGGGAAGGAACTTCGTCGTGTAGCGACGGGCAGTCGACGGCAACAGGTTCGCTGATGCGCAACTGTCTTGAAATGGGACTGTTCGGGCTATGGTTACTTGCGTACTTGAACGGGCGGGAGTTATCGCGATCGGGCGCTCGGGTTCGAATGCGGCGATGTTAGACTGAGCCGAGAGGGTGTGCGACTCAGAGAAAGCCGGCGATTAAAATCTGCAGTCAAAATTGTAACGAGAACGGGAAATGGCGGAATTCGTCGTAAAAGTTGCGGACGAACGGGGCCACACTCACCAGCAGGTGGAGCAGGGCTACTCGGTGGCAGAGGTGCGCGACCGCTTTGCCTCGCAAGGCTACCTGGTGCATTGGGTAAAGCCGCAGGGATTGCTTTCGAGCGGATTTTCGCTGCGGCGCGGGCGCAAGCTCAAGCAGAGTTCGTTTCTGGTATTCAACCAGCAGTTCTTGACACTGATCAAGGCCGGGTTGCCGATTCTGAACTCGCTCGATCTGCTGATCAAGCGGCAGAAGGATGTGCATCTGCGGCAGGTGCTTGAGAACGTGCGGGAGCGGGTGAAGGGCGGCGAGCTGCTCTCAGACGCATTTGCCACGCACAGCATGGTTCCGAAGATTTATACGACTACGCTGATGGCTGGCGAAAAGAGCGGAAACATTGATGAGGTACTGAGCCGCTATATCAACTTTCAGCGCCTGGCGATGACTTTCCGCAAGAAACTGTTTGTGTCGTTGATTTATCCCACGCTGCTGGTCACCGTGGTGACGATCATGGTGATGTTCCTGTTCACGTATGTGGTGCCGAAGTTTGCCGAGCTGTTCAACAGCCTGGACGCGAAGCTGCCGGCGATCACTCTGTTCATGCTGGCAGTGGGCCAGAATGCGCAGAAATATTTTCCGTTTATTGCGGTGGGATTGGTGCTGGCAGGGTTTGTATTTTGGCAGTGGCGGAAGACGGATCGCGGCGCCGACCAGATCGACCGCGTGATTCTGAGCCTGCCCTTGCTGGGAGACATCCGGCTGAAACATCAGGTGGCAACTTTTTCGCGGATGCTGGCTACGCTGCTGCAGGGTGGGCTTCCGCTGGTGCCTTCGATGGAAACGGCGGGCACTTCGATGTCGAGCCGCCGCATTCTGAAGGGCGTCATGCGGGCGAGCGTGAGAGTTCGCGAGGGGCAAGGGCTGGCGGGCAGTTTGGAAGAGCAGAATATCTTTCCCGACCTAGCGGTGGAGATGCTCGAAGTGGGCGAATCCACGGGCGCATTGCCGGCGATGCTGAACTCGGTGGCCGAGTTCTATGAAGAAGATGTGCAGACCGCGCTGGGCGCGGCCATGGCGTTGATCGAACCGCTGATTCTGATCATCATGGCGGTTTTCGTGGGCGGAGTGTTGATTTCCTTATATTTGCCGATCTTCACTCTGGGAGTGCATTAATTGGAAGCGAGCCAAACGCGCAGTTGTTGTGGCGCAAAGAACGCGCCACATTGCGCGGCTCGCTCAGATCCTTCGGCGACGATGAAACCGTCGCCTCAGGATGACAGTCGGAACGCGGGGATTTGAGGGATGGCGACAGCGGATAAAAAATCGCTTTTCGTGCACGGCCAGAATGGCGGCCAGGTGGTGACCACGGGAAATGCGGTCACCGACCTGGAACGCGCTCAGGACGTGGCGCGGCGCTATCGCTGCGAGTTTGTCGACCTCACCGACTTCCAGCTTCACCATGAGCTGTTCAAGAAGTTCTCTCCGGAACTGATGTTCCGCTACAACTTCGTGCCGCTGGAAGAGACCGTGGACGGCAAACTGGCGATCGCGATTGCCGATCCCAGCCAGTTGATGATGATCGACGAGATCAGCCTGCTGCTGCAAAAGCGGATCGTCACCAAAGTGGCGACGCTGAAGCAGATCAGCGACATCCTTAAGAAGACGGAGCAATCGCAGCGGGTCCTCGAGGAAGCGAGCGAAGGCTTCCAGATCATTCGCGAAGATGAGGCCACGGGCGCCGAAGAGACGCTGACCATCGATAAGCTGACGGCGGCGGGCGACACCAGCCCGATCATTCGCCTGGTCGATACAACCATATTTACGGCGTTGCAACGGCGAGCTTCCGACATTCACATTGAGACCCGGGATGATTCCGTGGTGATCAAGTTCCGGATCGACGGCGTGCTGACGCAGGCCATGCCCCCCATCGGCAAAGAGCATCATTCAACGGTGATTTCACGCATCAAGGTGATGAGCGAGCTGGATATTTCCGAACGCCGGGTGCCGCAGGACGGGCGCTTCCGCGTGAAGTACAACGGGCGCGCCATCGACTTCCGCGTGTCGATCATGCCGTCGATTCACGGCGAGGATGCGGTGCTGCGCGTGCTCGACAAAGAATCGATGAGCGAGAAGTTCAAGTCACTCACTTTGGAAGTGGTTGGTTTCGACGAAGACGATCTGCGCAAATTCCGCCGCTACATTAAAGAGCCCTACGGCATGGTACTGGTCACGGGACCGACGGGCAGCGGCAAGACGACTACGCTGTACGCCGCGGTAAATGAGATCAAGACCGACGAAGACAAGATCATTACGATTGAGGACCCGGTCGAGTACCAACTGCGCGGCATTACGCAGATTCCGGTCAACGAGAAAAAGGGACTGACGTTTGCGCGCGGCTTGCGCTCGATTTTGCGGCACGATCCCGACAAGATCATGGTGGGCGAAATTCGCGACCAGGAGACGGCGCAGATCGCGATTCAATCCGCTCTGACCGGACACCTGGTGTTCACCACAGTACACGCCAACAACGTAGTGGACGTGATTGGGCGTTTTTTGAACATGGGCGTCGAGCCCTACAATTTTGTTTCGGCATTGAACTGCATTCTGGCGCAGCGGCTGGTCCGGTTGATCTGCGAATCATGCCGAACCCAGGTGCATTATTCGCCGGAGGTGCTGGAGGCGAGCGGGCTCGATCCGGCGCAGTGGTCGAAGGTCGCCCTGTATGACGGGCCGGGATGCATCGAGTGCGCGGGCACGGGGTTTCGCGGACGGACTGCGATTCACGAGTTGCTGGATTTGAGCGACCGCATTCGTGAAATGATTCTGGCGCGGAAGCCGACGTCGGAGATCCGGCGCGCGGCGCGGGAAGAAGGCATGCGTTTTCTGCGCGAGTCGGCGCTGGATAAAGTCCGGCTTGGATTGACCACGTTGAAAGAGATCAACAAGGTCACGTTCATCGAAGCCATGCGGTAAAAGCAGTGGGCGGTGGCCAGTGACCAGATGATAAGGTCTGAAATTACTGATCACTGGTCCCTGACCACTGGCCACTCACTGCAGTGCCCCTTCAGCTATTGCAATTGGCGCGGCGGAGAGTTTGAATTATAGAAAGAGTTGACTCCGGAATGAGCTCTAATCCCAACACGGCGAAACCGAGGCTGGCGTGTGAGATTGCGGCAGACCGCGTTCTGGTGGGGCGGCTGGCCGAAGACCGCCGGAGCCTGGAAGTGTGCGCCGCGCGGGAACTTGCGCCAGGGAGCGTGGTACCGGACCTGGTTGAGGGCAATCTGCGCCAGCGCGAGGCGGTGAAAGAGGCGGTAGCGTCGGCCCTGCGCAGTGTGGCGCCGCGCTCTCACGACGTGATTGCGGTGGTTCCGGATGCGGCGGTGCGGGTGGTGCTGCTGGAGTTCGATACCCTGCCTGCCGACGCGGAAGAAGCCGTGAGCGTGGTGCGGTTTCGCTTGAAAAAATCTCTTCCCTTTGATGTGGATAAGGCCAGAGTCTCCTACCATTCACAAAAAACGAGTGACGGAGTTCGAGTAGTGGCCGCGGTCGCTCTGGCCAGCGTGGTCGAGGACTACGAAGCTGCCTTCCGCGAGGCGGGATTCAGCCCCGGCGTGGTGTTGCCTTCCATGCTGGCGGCGCTGGGCGCGGCGGAGGGACAGCGTCCCACCTTGGTGGTGAAAGTGGATGCGCGCACCACGAGCATCGCGATTCTGAACGCGGAACAGTTGCAACTGTTCCGCACGCTGGAAAACACACGCGGGGTTACGATTACAGGCGAACAGCTGGCCGAGGAAGTCTACCCGTCGGTGGTGTTCTTTCAGGACACGTATCATCTAAATATCGAGAAGATATTCGTGGCGGGAATCTCGGACACTGCAGGCGCAGCTCCGGCGTTGCGCGCGCAAACCGGCGCGGAGGTACTGGAGCTGGTGAGTTCTTCGCAATTGGGAGCGAGCAGCGGAGGGTCGGTGCCGCGGTGGAGAATGGCAGGGGTGGTGGGAGCTTTGATTTCGTAAGTGCAGGGGCTAGGGATAAGGGGCCAGGGATTGGAAAAATTTGCTGAACGCTGGTCACTGGCCCCTGATCCCTGGGCCCTGAATTGAAATATGCGTCTTGATATCAATCTCGCGAGCCAGCCTTATGAAGATGCGCGGCAGTTCTGGCTGCGTTGGGGGACAGCTCTGGTGGTGGCGGCGATTCTGACGCTCGCCCTGCTGTCCATCACCATCACGGGCTGGTTCAACGCGCGGCGGGATCATCAGAAGATCGCCGAGTTGCGCGCCGAGATTGCGCAGCGCGACCGCAAGCGCGCGCAGGCCGAAGAGTTTTTGAACCGGCCGGAGAACCGCGCGACGCGGGACCAGTCGCAGTTTCTGAACGAACTGATCGAACGCAAGTCGCTTTCCTGGACGCGGGTGCTGGAAGATCTGGAAAAGGTGATGCCGGCGCGGGTTCACCTGGTCTCGATTCATCCCGAACTGGATGACGATAACCAGCTCACGCTGAAGATGGTGGTCGCGGGCGATTCGCGGGAGCGCGCCATTGAACTGGCCCGCCGCATGGAAGAGTCGCAACACTTCACACAGACCTATGTGGAGACTGAACATGCTGCGCCCCTAGGCAGCGGAGATGTGGTGGAGCTCACAATCAACGGGATTTACGTTCCCATGGCAACACCGGAACCGGCGCCGGCACCGAAGACAGTGAAGGCGACGACTAACAAGCGGAGCAAATCCTGATGCCAGACCTGCGGCAAACGCGGAAAAACATCAAGAAGGCCCTGGCGATCCTGGTGGGCGTGGATGTCGTGGCCGTGGCGGTGTTGTTCTCTCCGCTGGTGGGCTCGACCGACTCGCGGCGTCAGGAGCTGAATCAGTTGTGGAGCGAACTGCAGACGAAAACGCGCCTGGTTGAACCGTTGACCAATCTGCCCGACAAAGTGGACCTGGCGAACCGGCAGATTTCGGACTTTTACCAGAAGCGCTTTCCGTCGAAGGATTCCGAGATCCTCACCGAATTCGGCAAGCTGGCCCTCGCCAACCAGGTCACGATTGAGCAAGTGAAGTACAAGGTGGATGAAGCGGAGATGGGCCGGCTGGAGCCGGTGGAAATTGAGGCGGACCTCTCAGGCAATTACGTTTCGCTGGCCCAGTTTATCAACTCACTGGAGCGCGACGACATGCTTTTCATCATCAGCGGTATTGCGCTGGGCAGCGAACAGAAGGGTCCGATCAAGCTGCAAATGAAACTTGAGACTTATCTGAAGGCGGGGTCGTAGTGAAGCTGGGAACCGAAAACCGGAAGCAGACCATTGTGGCAGCGGTGCTGGGAGCCTTGCTGTTGGTCATTGTTGCTTACCAGTTCATTCCTTCTTCCTCGACCAATGCATCGACGTCGACGGCAGCGGTGACCGCTCCCGAGGATGTTCCGGTGAAGTCTCCGGCGCATCATAGCTCGGGATCGACGCCGGGGAAAAAGCCGAAGGGGCCGCAGAGTCTCGATCCCACACTGAACCTACATCAGCTGGCCTCGACCGAACAGATCAAGTACGAAGGCTCGGGCAGAAATATTTTTGTCGCGCAGGCGGATGTGGTGATTCCCAAAGTGATCGGAGCTCCGAATACCGACCCGGCAAGCCGGCCATATGTGCCACCGGCAGTGGCCGCGGCGCCCCCGATTCCGCTGAAGTTTTTTGGCTTCGCGAATCATCCCGGAGAGCCGAAGAAGATTTTTCTCTCCAAGGGTGATGACGTTTTCATTGCGGGCGAGGGGGAAATCGTCGACCGCCGCTACAAGATCGTACGGATTTCAACGACCTCAGTGGAGATTCAAGATGTAGTGGGCAGCGGTCCGCCGCAGAGCATACCGCTAACACTGGGAAACCCGTCGTGAAGATTTTGGCAGCCCGAAGGCGTGGAGCGACGTACAAAGCGACGTGCAGCGGGAAAGCCGAGGCTCGGCGCGGCACGGGGGAAGACGGGTACATCCTGCTCACGCTGATTCTCGTGATTGCGCTGATGGCCGTGGTCGCCACCACGGTGATTGTTCCGCTGAAGTTCGAGATGCAGCGCGATCAGGAAGAAGAAATGATTCACCGCGGAGTGCAGTACTCCCGCGCCATCCGCGGCTACTATAAGAAATTCGGCCGCTATCCGGTCAAGCTCGAAGATCTGGACAACACGAACAATCTGAAGTATCTGCGCAGACACTACAAAGATCCGATGAATAAGAACCAGGAATTCAAGCTGCTGCACTTCGGCGATCCTGGTTTGTCGCTCACGGGCAGCATTGCAGGCGGAATGATTGCGGGCGCAACCCCGGCGGGTTCGATGAACGGTCCAGGCAACGCCAACGGTTCGGCATTTGGCGGAGGGAGCTCGACGTTTGGCGGAAGCAGTTCAGCGTTTGGCGGAGGCAGTTCGGCATTCGGCGGGCCGGGCGGAACGGGTTCGTCGTTTGGCGGTTCGTCGCTCGGCGGTTCATCGCCTGGCAGTTCCGGAGTGAACAGCAACGGAGTATTCGCGCAGTCCTCCGGAAATACGGCCAGCGAGACTGGCGCGAATTCTCAAACGGCCACGGGGGAGCCGGGGACAACCTCGGGATCAGATTCTTCTCAGGGAACGGGACAAGGAGGCAGCGGTTCGGGCAATCAGCTTATAGCGAGCGGGCCGATCGTAGGCGTGGCGAGCCTCAGCAAGAAATCCACCATTCGCGAGTTCAATCACAAGAACAAGTACAACGACTGGCAGTTCATCTACGATCCTGCCGCCGATCGCGGCGGCTTGATCACCACGCCGAATCAGCCTTCACTGCAGACACTGGGAGGACTCGGGACGCCGGCGGGACAAGCCGGAAATTCTACGAGTAGTCCGTTCGGGCAGTCTTCGTCTGGGCAATCTTCATTCGGGCAGTCCTCATTCGGTCAATCTTCGTTTGGGCAGCCTTCGTCTGGGCAGGGTTCGTTCGGCAATTCGAGCGGGTTTGGGGCGCAGCAGCCGCAGCAATCACAGCCCAATCCGCAGCCGCCGCAGTAGACACGGCGTGACAAGGGTTCCGACAGCGCAGAAATAGAAAGGCCTCATCCTAGGATGAGGCCTTTCTTCTTGACACAAAGTCTGCCGGCGGAAATCACGCCGACTTAGATGCTGAGCTTACACGCTAAACGAGGAGCCGCAACCGCAAGTGCTCTTCACGTTCGGATTCTCAAACTTGAACCCAGCGCCCTCGAGGGTTTCGACGTAATCGACGATGCAGCCATTCAGGTACATCACCGAAGTGGCGTCGACGAATACTTTCAGCCCCTCCATATCGAAGGTCTTGTCCATCATTCCAGCCGAGTTTTCAAACTGCATGGAG
>Ga0209380_10001730_pt1 | contig 14459 bp, 10 predicted proteins | sample HubBroMetageWFT6_FD_188347 | JGI IMG/M metagenome (GOLD analysis project Ga0209380, IMG submission 188347) | Warmed and freeze-thawed soil microbial communities from the Hubbard Brook experimental Forest, New Hampshire - Hubbard Brook CCASE Soil... | ecosystem: Environmental > Terrestrial >...
ATCCCGACGGCTATTACGACATGCAGCAGCCGGGCATCCAGCCGAAATGGAACAACCGAGGGATCTTCACCACAGGGGCGGATGGGGCGTATCGCTTCATTGGGATCAAGCCGCACTCCTATCCGATCCCCAACGATGGCCCGGTTGGCAAGATGCTTGGCCATCTCGACCGTCATCCCTATCGTCCGGCGCACATGCACTTCATGGTGACCGCCCCCGGCCATCAGAAGGTAGTCACCCACACCTTCGTCGGCGACGACCAATATATCGAATCCGACGCCGTCTTTGGCGTAAAGAAGACGCTCGTCGCGCCCTTCGAGCGCCTTAAAGACGCCCCGACCGTCTGGCGTTCGCCTTTCGACTTCGTAATGACGCCGGAGCGTCCCGCATAACAGTGAAGTCGTCGGGCGCATGGCGACGCATGACGACGATCATTGTGCCGCCAAGGACAGGGCGTAGATCAAACGACGCCCAGTCGCGAAGGCTCTGCTGCTTCAGCTGCGGGGCAAACCAGGATGTCTCCAACGGAGCTCTTCGAGTCGAGCGTGTCAACCAAATCGGTTCCTCATTCGCTTGAGCCATAACCGAGTCTGCTGAAGATTGAAGCCCGCGAGCGCCATGCCAAATGCGATCGCGACGCCCTCGATTATGTATTGCAGAGCTGAAGACAATCCGAGCATTTTCAACATCTGACCGAGTTGGGTCAAAAACAAAGCAGCGCCACTCACGGCGATCATGCTGCCGATGCCCCCGGAAATGGCTGTTCCGCCAAGCACCGCGGCCGCGATCGGCGCCAGAAGGTAGGGTTCGCCGACCCTGAGCGTTGGGTTGCGAATGAACGCCGACAACAGGATGCCGACGATCCCGTAGAAGAGACCAGCTGCAACATAAGCGGCAAGCTTGTGCGAACAGACATTGACGCCAGCTACCCAGGCGGCGCGGGGATTCGCGCCGGCAGCGCAGAACCGGCGGCCCATGGGCGTCTTTCGCAACACAATGGTGAGGATGACGATGAGAGCGGCCGCGACCCAAACCGAGACGTTTAACCCGAAAAGACGGGCGTCTCCCCATGCCGCCATCAGCGGAGGAACGCGAGCTTCCGCGGGGAGTGCGTCGCGATACCAGAGCGTGGCCCCGGAAGTCATTGCGCCCACGGCCAGCGTGACAATCAGCGCGTTGAGTTCGAAGACAGATATGAGAATGCCGTTAGCGGCGCCGATCAGAATCGCGAACAGAAGCGCGCCAACAATCGCAGCCAAGAGATTTGCGTCGCGGCCGGCCGAAATTCCGAGTACGACTGTGCTCGACAGGGTGATGACGGCTGGGATCGACAAGTCGATTCCTCGGGACATAATGACCAGCGCCTCGCCGACAGAGCAAATCGTCAAAAAAGCGGCAAGCGGAATGATTGCCAAGAATGTGGATGGGAGCAGGCTTCGAGGTACGACGACCGCGCCGAGCGCAACGAGAACCAGTAAGCCAATCCATATGGCCAGGAAACGCAACTGGATCGGCGCGCCGCTTGTCACAGCCGATCGCGGCGGCCTCAGTGCAGCCGCCGCTTCCGCGGGCTGAGGTACGCTCATCTCGCCTCCCAAAGCGACATTCGCCCTCGCGTTGCTCGTCGGAGCCCTTGCAACAGCGTCCGCAATGGCTGCAAACCCGAGTAAAGGAGCACGGCAAATAGAGTTAGCGCCCCGCTCGCAATAATGCCCGCCCCAGTGCTGAGACCGACAAGCGTGATGATGTTGGTCGTCAGCGTGAAGAACAGAGCGCCGAGCACGGCTCCGAGATAAGATCCTCGACCGCCGGCGAGCGAGGCGCCGCCAAGAACCGCCGCCGCGATGCTGGTCAACGTATAACCGGACCCGATGACGGGATGCCCGACGCCGACCTCCGAAGCGAGGAACAGTCCAGCCAGCGTGGCAATGAGGGCGGAGAGGATATAGGCGCGCAGATGGACAAAGTTGACATGAACGCGCCGTTTCGCTTTGCGGCCTCTTCGCGAAAGCCGACCGCGCGCGTTTTGAGGCCGCTGCGCGTCCGGTAGAGCCAAATGTCGGCAGCGATTGCAGACAGGACGATCACGATGAGGGAAATGGGAACAAAGCCAACCCGCGTTCTTAAAATCTCCATGAAATCGTCGCTGATCGCTCCGAGCGGCGAAGGGCGCAAGTAAAGCGAAATTCCCTGAACCACACTCAAAGTCGCGATGGTTGTTATCACCGAGTTTATGCCGACGAACCGGACCAGGACTCCATTGGCGACCCCGACCGCGAGCCCGACGAGCAGGCAGAGGGCCACACCGAGGAGGATCGCTGCCGCCCCGATCTCGCTCGCAATCATAAATGAGGCGACGACGACCGTCAGACTCATCAGCGAACCGACGGAGATATCGAAGCCCCGCACCATCAGAACCGTGAACTGAGCCATCGTGACCAGCGCCAAAGGCGCTGCCGCGTAGAGAATATGCCGAAGGTTGAGACTGGTCAGGAATACGTCCGTCTTCGCTGAAGCGTAGCCCCCGACGGCGAGCACCAGCAGGGCGAGGAAAACCAAAGGCGTCCACCGCTGATTGCCGGAGACAAGGCGACCAAGGCCGATCAAGGACAATCTTCCTCCGCCCGGCCGGGCAAGGTTCTTTCCGTTCGCCGCCACCTCTTTTGATCGAAGGAAGGAGGATACGATGCTCTCCTCCGTGAGATCCTTGCCCCTCAACTCGCGGATGACGTGGCCGCGTGAGAAAATCAGCACACGGTCGCACAGGCCCGCCAGCTCGAGCGCGTCAGAGGAATTGATTATGAAAGCCACTCCCTCGCCCGCTTTGGCGCGAATGGCCCGGTAGATATCGAAACGGGCGTTGGCGTCCACGCCTTGGGTCGGCTCGTCAATGAGCATAACCCGGGCACCGAGGAGAAAACTCCGCGCGAGCACCGCCTTCTGCTGATTGCCGCCGGACAGACCGCTGACCGGCTGGTCGAGACTTGCGGCGACGATATTGAGTTCATCGACGAGCGCGTTCGCCGCGGATTTTTCCGCGCGCGTCGAGATCAACCCACTCGCGGCGAATTGCTGCAGCACCTGGATGGTGATGTTTTCCCCCACGCCCAAGGGCGGAAAGATCGACTCGGCCGCACGGTCGGCGCTGATGGAAAGTATTCCAGCATTGAGCGCGTCGCGAGGCCGACCGGCCGCTACGCTTCGTCCTTCGCACGTCACCGATCCCCTTGCTTCGACGAGGCCGCCGAGGGCGCGCAGAACTTCTCGCTGTCCGTTGCCTTCAGCACCGGCGAATCCGAGGATTTCTCCAGGACTAAGCTGAAAAGAGACGCCTTGGAAGCGAGGGCCGACAAGACCTTCGACGGAAAGGGCAATGCGCTTTGACGTCGCTTCATGTTCGCCGGGAAATTCCTGCTCGATGGGTCGACCAACCATCAGGGCGACAAGATCGCTCTCGGACAGGCGATCATCGATCACGTATGTGCCGCGACTGACCCCGTCACGCAGGATCGTCACGCGGTCAGCGAGAGCGAGGATTTCCGGCAAGCGATGACTTACGTAGACGACCGCGGCGCCGCCAGCCACAATTTGCTCCACGATCCCGGCCAACTTTTCGACGCCTGAATGGTCGAGCGTCGACGTCGGCTCATCGAGGAGAAGAACCGATGGATTGGTCGCCAGCGCCTTGACGATTTCGAGGAACTGTCTTTGCGCAGGGTTTAGATCGCCGACCATCGCGTCCGGAGCAACCCCGAGGTCAAACTGAGCGATGAGGGCTTGAGCCCAGGCTTGTCGGCCCCTCAAGGATGCATGATCGTCCTTTGCGCCGAGGATGAGGTTGTCGGCGACGGTCAGTTCTCGGACGAGGGAATCGTCCTGATAGACGGCGGCAAGTCCGAGGCGGCGCGCCAGCATTGGATCGGCGCTTGTTAGCGCCTCTCCCATAATGGCGACTCGACCCTCGTCGGCTGCGACGGAGCCGCTCGCGATGCCGAGAAGGGTGCTCTTGCCGGAGCCGTTCTCGCCAAGAACCGCGTGAACTTCGCCAGGCCGGCACTCGAAACTGACTTCGGATAGCGCTTGCACGCCCGGATAGCGCTTCGAGATCCCAGCGAGTTCGAGCGAAGCTGCAGCCATCGCGCCAGGTTCCAGCAAATTTGCGATCGCTTCCAGAGCGGAGCTCAGGAAACGAAGCGGATGGCCCCGCTTTGGCGTCGAGGATGCGCCGGCGGGCTGGTCGCCGCCGGCTAGCCAATTCCTCCTTGGCCTGCGCCTCTCTACTTGGCGAACATGGCCTTCATCATGTCGCTATCGATGAGCGTCGACACGGAAGCGTCCTCCGGCAGCGTCGGGTTGCACAATCCCTTGGTGACCTGTTTCATCTTGAAGGGCACATCGATCTTTCCAGGGACGTCCTTGCCTTCCTTCTCCATCATGGCTGCGGTCAGTGCGAAACGCGATTGGAAGTTCTGCCCGCTCGAGTAGAAGATCTTCAGGTTCGGATTGTTGAGCTTCTCCCAGTCGCAAAATAGCCCCTGCTCGTCGGTCCTCAGCGCGACGATGACGTCCGGCTGCTTGTTGGCCGCCTGCCACGCTCTCAAGGCGCCGCGGAAACCGTCGGCATACTCGTAGACCACCGCGTCGACGCTGCCGTTCTGCGACAGGAAGCCCGACATCGCCTGGAACGATCCTTCCTGCGTCCAATTCGTGTCCGCCTTGCCGAGGAGCTTCAGGTTCTTGTGGTTGCCGAGCTCCTCGTCCGAACACTTTTGCCAGGTGGCGCTTAGGGGATTGCCCGGCGTTCCGCCGAGCTCGACGACCGTGGCGGGGTCCTTCGTCGCATTGTCGGCGGCGACTTTGACGAAGTCCCGGCCAAGATTGCAGATGTTCTCAGCGATGCTTGTCAGGTAGTCCTTGCCAGCCTTGCCGCCGATATCGGTGCCATTGTGAAAGACCACAAGTATGCCGGATTCCGCTGCTTCCTTGACCGTCGGCAACAGGGCCGCGCCGGCGTCAGCGAAGACCACAATCACATCGACCTTCTCAGCGACAAAGGCGCGCATGTCAGAGATTGCCTTGGTCGCGTCTCCGCCGGCCGACGTGTAGATGATCTTTTTGATTTCTGGATAGGTCAGCGCCTGGAGGATAAATTCCATCTTGGTGACCTTGCGCCAGACATTCTCCCCAAAGCCGTCGGCGTAGGCGACCGTGAGCGAGCCGTGGCCGGTCTCGCAGACGTTGTCCCTCCAGCACTTGAGCGCCAACTCGCGCTGTTCAGGCGTGAGGTCCATCGCCGCGCGTTTGACCGCCTCGACAATCACTGGCGAGACGCCCTCCGTTGTTCCGACGGCTTTCAGCAAGAGGTCGTTTGCATCGCGCGCATAGCTTGACCCCGACATGAGGCCGAAAAGGGCGATGGCCCGTAAGGAAGCAGCCCGGACTTGCCCGGGTTTGCGTGTGACCTTCATCGGTTTCCTCCTCTTTTGTATTTGCGCTTGCGGCGCGCCTTATTTCTTATTGAGCCAGGGATAGCGCGCTGTGTCTTTACCAGCGTAATCCGGGTCGAGATAGATGAAGCACCGCTGGATCTTCCAGTCGCGGATTTCGAATACGTCGCACCAGCGCCCTGCGCCATGCTCTGGAACGTCCGCCCGCCATGGGCCGTCGCGGTGCTCGCCGTGACTTGTTCCCTCGCAGACGACCACGTCCTCGCCTGAAAAGATCCAGTTGAAGTGCGAGTAATGGTGGACAATGGATTTGAGAGTTCCGCCAACGTCGCCAAACAACTGCCCGATTTGCTCCTTCCCCCGGGCGATGCCCCATTTCGGAAAGTAGACTTGAGCGTCGTCTGCGAACAGATCCAGGATGCTCCCCTTGTCGGAGGTGACCCCTGCGTTGTCGAAAGCCTTCAGATATTCGATCGCAACCGACTTTCGCTGCTCGTTCGTCATTGTTTGTTTGGTTAGCGCCATGGACGGTTTCCTACTCGGTGTTGTTATGAGTCCCGCAGCGAATCGGTTCGCCGGCGAATCTCCTCGCTGCTTCGTTTATTCGGCGGCGGCTCGCGTCGGCGTCGCCTGCTTTACCGGCTCCGCGTTGGCCGCCTTCGCCGCGAGGTAAGAGAGAGCGAGGATCGGGCCAATGGTCGCGCCGCCCGCCCAATAGGCGCGCGCCGAAGCCGAGGCGACGCAATTGCCAACGCCGTACAGCCCGGGAATCGGGCGATCGCTCGTATCGAGCACCTTGCCGTCGGTAGAGGTCTTCGGGCCGCCCTTTGTGTCGAGGTTTCCGCCGGTCAGGAGCGCCGCGTAGAAGGGCCCGTCCTCGGAGATTGGGAACATTGTCGGGTTGGGGCCTGTCGGCTGCGAAGCGGTCGGGCCGTTGAAGAGAAGCTCAACCTGTCTCTCCCCGCGGTGGAAATCGAGATCCTTTCCCGTCTTCGCGAATTCATTGAATCGCCTTATCGTTGTTACGAGACTGTCCGAAAACTCTGGCGCGAGCTGGAGGTCGCCAGTATGCGCCGCATATTTGGCAAGCCGCGACGAGATATTTTGGGTCAACTCCTTGACGGTCGCTCCTTTGATGACGTGGTCGTCGTTCGTTCCGAGAGGAACGATGAATCGTCCGTATTCGGCGCTTGCCGAGTGGTCCTGACTCCGGCGGTCCCAAATCGCGATCAGAACGAGATTTGAATATTCGCCTAGCGTCGGATTCCACTCAAAGAAGGTTTGCGCCAATTCATTGTACGCGAGCTTTTCATTGGCCGCACGGACCCCGTGCTTGCTGACGTAGATCATGGAATCGCCGGAGGGCGAGAATGTCCCGATCAACGAGGGATCGTGATTCAGCGCCTTCTCGAACACAATCGGACACATCCACGCGTAGTTCATGTTGCGGAGTTGCGCCCCAACCGACGAGCCGATGTTGACAAAGTCACCTTCGTTCGTGACGGCCGCACAACCTCCCAGCACAGGCGCCGAGAGAAAGTTCTTGCGCATTTCTACATCATGGGTGAATCCGCCGGTCGCGAAGATAACCGCCTTACGCGCCCGAACCGCCAAGCCCTTACCGCTAGCGCCATTGGCCTCGACCCCAACGATCTCATCGGCCTCGTTGCGGACGACACGCTGGACCCGATACCCGGTGCGGATGTCGACGCCGTCGCGACGAGCAGCGGATGACATCGTCCGGACTGCGACTTCGCCGCCGTCCGACATCGTCTCGCAGGCGTCTTTGGGCAGGAGTACCCGACCCTTCGGCGCCTTATCCTCGGGGAGCTCGGCCCAATAGTCCGGCACGTCGGGGCAATGTCGGTATTCAAGCGCGCCTTTTTCAGCGAGCAACTCTGTGGCCACCGAGGCATTGTCGTAAATCGACTCGTATGCAGAGTATTCCCACGCGCTCATTCCAAATCTAGCGTCAGCGGGAGCATAGGCTTCAGGCCTCGACAAGCGCGCCATATAGCGAATGCAGTCGCTCTTCGGGTCCTCGATACCCAACGAGCGCATCGCGGCGTTGTTCGGCACCCAGTACCAAAAGGCGGCTTTGCGTGTTGTGCCGCCAAGGTCCGACGCCTTCTCGAGAAGGAGAACCTCGTTCCCCAACCACCGCGAGAATAAGGCCGCGGAAAGCCCGCCGGCCCCCGACCCGACCACGACAATATCGACTTCCGCGTCGAAGCCTTTCGGGCGCGCCGGCACCGATGAGCCCCGCTTCGCAATCTGAAGAGAAGAAGTCATCTCGAATCCTCCCCGCATGACAGCTGCGCTTCGCGCTCTTTGCGCGCGACCAGGAGACATTGCTCCGGTCGAGAAGCCGCACTGCTGGATTTGCTATCGGCTACAGTCCAGGAAGTCTTACAAAAACTGCGAATTATAAAAAATGCTCAGACCGCCGCCATCCTGTGGCCCTGAAGCACGCTCCTGGAACAGCCAAGCTCAGTCTTCCAGCTTTGACCGCTGGAACGATTTGGGCGTGATACCCAGGCGGTTCCTAAAGGTCATTGACATATGCTGCTGCGAGGAAAAGCCGGACGCCGCCGCGACGTCGGGAACCTCCGCTTCCGGATTCATTAGAAGCTTGCACGCCAACTGGACGCGACGCTCGATGATGTATTTGTGGACGGACTGCCCGGTCCGACGGTGGAACTGCTGCCGAAAAGTCGCGATCGGCGCCCCGACGGTCCTCGCCAGGTCGGCGATGCTCAAGGGGATGGAGAGATTCTCCTCTATATAGGCCATCAGCTCGGCTATCTGGCGATTCGACAACGCTCGACCTTGGGTGCGTAGTCTCAAGGCGCGAATGCCGCACATCGCTTCGGAAAAGGCGAGCTGCCCCAGCGCCTCGACTGCGAGCGCATCGGCGCCGTCGCCATGGGCCATTGCGCTGCGGGCGTAGGCAACAAGATTGGTTATTGTCGGCGAAACGATGTTGTGGACGCTGTGGTCGGCGCCAGCGATCAGAGCGTCGTCGCCATACATTTCCTCGCGAAAAGAAGGGGGATACGAAAAGGCAACAAAGCCACCGCTGATCTGGTGAGCGCAAACTGCAACTTCGCCGTTGCGCGGATGAAACGCGATGGTGAGCGGCTCGAACCGCATTTCGACGGGCCGAGCGCCATCATATCCCGTCTCCGCGTCGATCGCGCCGAACAGAAGACAGATGACGTCCGAGCTATTTCGAAAGGTTAGCTCGTAGGGCCTTGGCCTGACGAGGTCCCAAGCCAACCCATGCACCCCCTCAGAGCTACGGGCTACGCACGGCGTCGCAAACCGAGCCCCGGTGTCTACCAGGTTCAACATTCTTCCTCCCAAAATCTATTCAGGCTTAGGCCCGGTTCAGCTTCCGTGCGCTCTAAATCATTATTGTATTTCGGATGGTAACTGCCTCCGTTCGCTGCGCCGCCTTCTCAATCGCGGCTTCTCGTCGGTCCTGGCTGATGGAATGGTGCTCGCATTGCGAACTTCTGTTCCCTTTGCGGCCAAATAAATCAGAATCGGCGGTCGCCGTCAAAGGACCCCATTGCGCCGTTGAGAGCCTTCGAGGTTTGCTTGTGCCTGGCGTCGGGAGGGCGAGCGGTTTACCTGCGAGGCGGTCCATCCGACGTCACCTGGAGTGTTCGCGACTCTTCGTTACCTTGAGGGCGCAGGCTCTCGCTTCAGATTGCATGTCGGGCGAAGCGCCCGCGAGCGCGGCCAAGCGCGTTCACGAGAGGCGCGCGTCGACCCGACCGAGCGCGCAGTTTCAGATCAGGAGATTGTCGATGATCCGCACCAAAGAATCGCCGATCTGCTCGAGATTTTCGATATAAACTTGGTTGCGGTAATAGCCTGAGACATCATGCTTGACGCCAAGCGCGGCCAGCTCGATGCAGCCGGAGTTCTCGATCTCTAGAATCACGTCGCGAAGATTCCGGTCTAGAATCGATTTGTCTTCGTTCTCTTCAAGAGTGGCTTGATCGGCCGGGGCGCCGTCAGAAATGACAATGAGCACCTTCCGACTCTCCCGGCGCGCCAGCAGACGTCGCGAGGCCCAAAGCAGCGCCTCGCCGTCGATGTTCTCCTTGAGAATCGAGCCATTCAGCATCCCGCACACCGCGAGGCGCGAGCGACGCACCGGCTCATCAGCCGCCTTGTAGATGACGTGCAAAGTGTCGTTGAGTCGGCCGGGATTGAGCGGTCGCCCGGCGGCCGCCCAGTCTCTCGCCGACTGCCCGCCGCTCCATCCTCGCGTGGTGAAGCCCAGGATTTCGCAGGAGACCCCGCATCGCTCCAGCGCCGCGGAAATCAAGTCCGCCGCCACGCATGCGAGTTCGATGGGTTTTCCTCGCATGGAGCCCGAATTGTCGATGAGAATCGAGACGACGGTGTCGCGAAATTCCGTTTCCTCTTCCTGTTTGTAGATGCTGCCGAACCCGGGGTGAACGATGACGCGGTCGAGACGAGACGCGTCGACGAGACCGTCATCGAGGTCGAATGACCAGGTTCGCATTTGCTGGGCGAGCAGCCTGCGTTGCAGTCGCAAGACCAGGCGGCCGAGGTCGCGGCGGTATTCCGCCCGGCGCTTTTCGAGGAGGGCGCGCTCCTTGCGCAGATCAACGACGTCAGTGAGGTCTGTGGACGGCGCCACGAGATCGTGCGCCGTCGTAAATACAGCGTACGGCAGCGGCTTCGCGACCGGATCCTGCCGGGAGACTTGAACGGCGTCCTCGACGTCCATCTCGAGCCCGCCGCTGGGCCGGAATATCGATCCGGCGGCGTCCTCCAGGAGACTGTCTGCGGCTCGGCCAGTCGCATCGTCTGTCCCCGTTCGCTCGGTTGGCTGGAACCGGCGCGCCGTTCCGTCGCTGGAGCCAAGTTCGGCGAGCAGCTCGCAGATTAGGTCGCGCGTGAGCGAGGCGTAGCACGCCTGATTGGCGATCTTCGAGCGTAGCGCCATGAGACGCGATAAATAGCGGGCGCGGATCCACCTGTCCCACATCCATAACCCTGAGGCGGCGATCGAAGGCTCCGGGAGCGACAGGAGATGGTCACGCAGCACCATGCGCAGACCTTCGGCCACAGGAATCAGCGAAGCCAAATGGGCGTTGAGGAGATCGGCTTTGCGCAGCCGCTCGCGCTGGCAAGCCGCGAGGTGGTTAACGACACCGGGAAAACGCAGGGCGCCGAGCGCCTCGCAACGAACTTCCTCGCACAAATCGAAGAGCCCCCGTTCGCTCCGATCCGAAGGGGCAATCTTCTCGTGCGTGGCGGGATCGTGAAAACGCCGGACCAACGCAAGCGTGTCGATGCGTCCGCGCAGGGCAGCAAGGGCGGCTCCGTCTCCCTCACCGTCTAACTTCTCGTCAAGCCGGTCACTGCGATCTGACAGCGAGCTGAAACTGATCTGCATGGCGGGATCGCAAGACAGCGATCGCGCCGCCGCCGCCAACCGATGTTCGATTTTCGCCGCCTCACGGCGTGCAGCTGATTCCTCCTCTAGCTCGCTCCGGGTCTTAATACTGTTCGGATCGGCCCACAGGACGAGCCATTCCGCGCCGTGACGGACAACGCCCCTCGCGTCCCGCTTTTGAATTGTGCTCCGGACCTTCTCTTGCAACCTCAGACCACCGATCGCGAGATCCGATTCACCGTGTCTCGAAGCGCGGGCAAACAACGGCGTTCCAAGTCGTCGAGCGCGAGCTGGGAGGCGTGCCCGCATACATTGACCGCCGCCAGCACGGCGCCGTGGCAGTCCCGAAGCGGGACCGAGGCGGCCACGAGCCCGTCCTCAAGCTCCTGATCCACGATGGCGTGCCCCTGCCGGCGCGCCTTGCGGAACTCCTCCATCAGAGCCTCCTTATCGACCACTGTACGCGGCGTATGCGCGACGAGCTGGGACCGATCAAGGATCGCGCGCACCTCGAGTTCAGGCAATTCTCCGAGCAGCACTCGGCCCATTGCGGTGCAATAGGCCGGCCGCCGCGATCCGACGTCCATCGAAACGGTTAAGACGCGATCGGCCGGGAATCGTGCGATGTAGACGACGTCGGTGTCCTCCAACATCGTAACCGAGACGCTTTCGGTGAGCGTCGTCTTAAGGTTCTCCAGCAACGGAGAGGCGATCGACAACCATCCACGCGAACTCAAGAACGAATAGCCCAGTTCCAGGGTTTTGGGCGCCAAGCTGAACCGACGGCCGTCGGTCCGCAGGTAACCCAGAGAATGCAAAGTGAGAAGAAGCCGCCGCGCTCCGGCGCGCGTGATTCCAGTCGATCGAGCGACCTCGGACACCGACATGGCCGGGCTATCCTTGCCAAAAACGCGGATCACGCTCAGCCCCTTGGCAAGCGACCCGACGAACTCCCGGTTCGATTCGCTAATAGGTTGGGTCATTCGCCGCGGTTTCCGCCTATTGCTCGCATTGCGGTCAAAGCGGCCGCGTCGCGCACATTCTTTTGGAGGTCCCTATTGACTTATCATAGCCGGTGCTGCGATTGTTCGCAATCCGAGCGATTGACAGCATAGCGAACAAACGGCGGACTAGTTGGAGGGACGACCGATGGCGAGATATCAGACTGATTTTGGCTCCATCCAACGGTTCAAGAAGGGGGGCGTAACCGTCATCAATGACGACGCCAAACGATATGTATTCTCTAACATGTTCGAAGTCGCGTCGAAGGCGAAAGCGTACGAGCGGGTCGCGGTCGCCAAGAACTTCGAATACGTGATCGAAGCCGTTCGTGCCGAAGGCACGTCCCCGTGGTACGCGACAGCGCACGATGAATTCGTCCTGTCGATGGACGGGGAAGTTGAGGTGCATCTGCTTAAGTTGGATGATCCGGATTCGGTTGTCGATCCGGAGAGTGAAGGCGCTCACAGGCTGGAAGGAAATCCCGACGGCAAGAAGATGGGCCGAATCATCCTCCGCCAAGGTCACATGGCAATGTTGCCGGTCGGCTCAGCCTATCGTTTTGATGCGCGGAGTGTTTGCACATTGATGATTCAAACCATCGATGGGCCCGAAACGGTTCATAAATGGGCGGAGATCTGCCAACACTGAAATGAAACCAGAGGAGGAGTCCTGGTCATGGCCATGAAAGAAGGCGCGGATACTCGCGAAATCGCTAATCCTCGAGGATTGTCGATCTCGAAGAATTTTGTTGTCGATCCGGCCGATAACGTAACCGGCTACAAGAGCTTCCACGCCGGTTCCTTCGATTTCAAACGCGACGAATATTTTGCGTACATTACGACCCCCAAGGGCTTTCATACGATGCCCGTCGATGCTTTCCTACGCGCGCTGATGCGGGACGTCGCGTGGGGGTTTTTTTACGGCACAGTGAATTTCGATCAGGTATTCGGAACGACCAACTACTATGGCGAAGTGGACATGTTCCTCGGCGCGACCAATGAGTCCTACACATCGGTGGCCCGCGATTTCATCGAGCGATTCAAATCCAACGAATTGATGGATATTTTCAAGCAGATGGTGTCCGACTGGACGATTGAGGGATACGACCCATTCGCGGCCCCTATGGAGACCGGGGCGCCGTGGGGCGTGAAGAACGGCGACAATGACCCGGCGGTTGGCCGAGTGCGGGTGACGGCGCGTCGCATGGTCGGCCTGAAGGGCGACACTCCGATTCGCACCGACCAGAACGGATATCGGGTCAACCGCATGTTTGACGACGTGAAGCAGAGCGCGCCTGAAGTGTATCCAGAACCCGGCTTCGAAAACGAGGTGTCGGCGTTCAACCTGTTCGCCTACCTTTCGCGGTCGGACGTGACGTGGAATCCGTCGGTTTGCTCGGTCGTCAAAGACAGCCTGTTCTGCCCGACGTCGGAGGAATACATCCTTCCCGTCGAACACGGCAATGACCGCTGCGAGTGGTTCGTCACGCTGTCGGACGAGATCGTCTGGAACATCAAGGACGGCGCGACCGGCCGACCGAAGGCGGTCGTCAGACAGCGCGCCGGCGATTGCGCTTGCATGCCGGCCGACATTCGCCACCAGGGCTTTTCGGCCAAGCGGGCGATGCTGCTCGTCTGGGAGAACGGCTCGCCGAAGGTTCCCGATCTCATTCGAGAAGGCAAGGCGCCAACCGTGGCCGTGAGCTTCTAGGAGTCAGGCCAGACGCGAAAAAGTCGCCGGCTGCGCGCGTCCCGCCCGCCGGCGAATTGTCGCAGGGCTGAGGACCTCGGATATGCAGACGAGACTTTTCATCAACGGAGACTTCATCGACGCGCGCGCTCGCGCGACGATTTCGGTGATGAACCCGTACGACAATTCTCTCATATGCGAAATCGCGGAGGCTCGCGCCGAAGACGTCGACACGGCGGTCGATGCGGCCAAGGCCGCGCAAAAGGGCTGGGCGCGGATGGACCCTTCCCAGCGCGGCCGGCTTCTCCTCAAGCTTGCCGATGCGCTCGAGGAGGAGGCGGAGGAATTCATTCGCATCGAGTCGATGGACACGGGTCACCCCGTGCGTGACGCGCGCCGGCTCGATGTCCCCCGCACCTCCGCCTGCTTTCGTTATTTTGGCGGGATGGCCGACAAGTTCGAGGGTTTTCTCCCACCGGTCTACCCCGGCTACCTCAACTATGTGAGCCGCGAGCCGGTGGGAGTGGTCGGCCAGATCGTGCCGTGGAACTTCCCGTTGATGTTCACGAGCTGGAAGATGGCGCCGGCGCTGGCTGGAGGCAACACGATCGTCATCAAACCTTCGGAGCTCACGCCTCTGTCGACGCTGAAGATCGCCGAGTTGATGAAGCGAGTGGGCTTTCCAGACGGGGTGGTGAATGTGGTCCCCGGGTATGGCCACACGGCGGGGGCGCGCATCGCCGAACACCCGGACATCAAGAAGATCGCGTTTACCGGATCGACGGCGACGGGGCGCCTCATTGTCCAGGCGTCGGCCTCGAACCTCAAGAAAGTTCAACTGGAGCTAGGCGGCAAGGGACCCAACATCGTTTTTCCCG
>Ga0209380_10001733_pt1 | contig 14453 bp, 17 predicted proteins | sample HubBroMetageWFT6_FD_188347 | JGI IMG/M metagenome (GOLD analysis project Ga0209380, IMG submission 188347) | Warmed and freeze-thawed soil microbial communities from the Hubbard Brook experimental Forest, New Hampshire - Hubbard Brook CCASE Soil... | ecosystem: Environmental > Terrestrial >...
GCCCTGCTCGACGATGCGGCCGAGATACATCACGGCGACCCGGTCGCTCACATGCTCGACCACGCCGAGATCGTGGCTGATCATGATGTAGCTGAGGCCCATTTCCTCCTTGAGGTCGAGCAGCAGGTTGATGATCTGGGCGCGGATCGAGACGTCGAGCGCCGACACCGGCTCATCGCAGATCACCAGCTTGGGTCTTAGGATCAGGGCACGGGCGATGCCGATGCGCTGGCGCTGGCCGCCGGAGAATTCGTGCGGATAACGGTCGGCATGGTCGGGGCGCAACCCGACCTTGGCCATCATGTCCATGACCCGCTGGTCGACCTCGCTCCGGTTGGTGACGCCATGCAGGCGCAGCGGATCGGCCAAGGTGCGCCGCACGGTCTGCCGCGGGTTGAGCGAGGCGTAGGGATCCTGGAACACCATCTGAACCGTGCGTGCCGTCGCCATGCGATCGCGCCCGGAGATCGCCTGGCCGTTCAGGGCGATGCCGCCATGCGTCGGCGGGATCAGGCCCATGACGGCGAGCGCCAGGGTGGACTTGCCGCAGCCCGATTCGCCCACCAGGCCCAGGCACTCGCCGGGCTTCACGTCGAGGCTGACGCCGTCGACCGCCTTCAGAGTCTTGGTGCCGCCGCGGAGCGCACCGCCGACGGTGAAATGGACCGCGAGGTCGTCGAGCTTCAGCAGCGGTTCAACCATGATGGTGGCACCGCACCAGACCGTCGGCTGGCAAGGTCGTGATCTCGGGCGCGGTCGAGCGGCAGATGTCGGTCACGGCCGGGCAGCGCGGATTGAAGCGGCAGCCCGAAGGGTAGGCCGCGATCGACGGCACGACGCCCGAGATCTCGCGCAGCCGCTGTTGGCCCCGCCGCGAACGCTCGCCCAGGCGGGGCAGGGAATCGACCAGGCCCCGGGTATAGGGATGGCGCGGCGTGGCGAAGATCGCCCCCGCCACCTGGCTCTCGACGATGCGGCCGGCATACATCACGGCGACACGCCGGCACATGTTGGCCACCAGTCCGAGATCGTGGCTGATCATCAGGATGGCCGTGCCCTTGGCGGTGCAGAGCTCGGCCATCAGGTCGATGATCTCAGCCTGCACGGTGACGTCGAGCGCTGTGGTCGGCTCGTCGGCGATCAAGAGCTCCGGCCCGCAGGCCAGCGCAATGGCGATCATGACCCGCTGGCGCATGCCGCCCGAGAGCTGGTGCGGATAGTCCCGGATACGCCGCTCGGGCGAGGGCACGCGGACCTGGCGCAGCGCGTCTTCCGCGCGATCCATCGCCTCGTTCCATGAGGCGCCTTCGTGCAGCACGAACATCTCGGCGATCTGGCGACCGACCGGCGACAGCGGATTGAGCGCCGTCATCGGCTCCTGGAAGATCATGGCGACGCGCTTGCCGCGCAGGCGGCGCATCTCGGCCGCCGAGGCGTCCTGGATCTCCTCTCCGTCGAGCACGATCCTGCCGCCGCTCCGCGACAGCGGGCGGCGCAACAGGCCCATGATGGCGAGTGCCGTGATGCTCTTGCCGCAGCCTGATTCGCCGACCAGCCCGAACGCCTCGCCGCGACCGATCGCGAAGGAGACGTTCTGCACGGCATCGAACGAGGCGCCGTCGCCCTGCAGCGTGATGCGCAGGTCCTCGACCTTGAGTAGGGCAGCGTTCATGCCCGCCTCGTTTCCGATTGCGGGTCGAGAATGTCGCGCAGCCCGTCGCCCAAAAGGTTGAGGCCGAGCACGGTGAAGAAGATGGCGAGGCCGGGGAACACCGACAGCCACGGCGCCGCCCGGATCTGGTCGCGTGCCTCGGACAGCATGCTGCCCCAGCTCGGGAAGGGCGGACGAATGCCGAGACCGAGGAACGACAGCGCCGCCTCGGCCAGGATCGCCCCGCCCATGCCGAGGGTGGCGATCACGATCAGCGGCCCCAGGATGTTGGGCAGGACCTGCGTGAACATGATGCGCAGGTCGCCGTAGCCCAGGATACGCGCCGCCTGGACGTAGCCCTGGCTCTTGAGCGACAGCACCTGGGCGCGCGCGATGCGGCAGGAATAGGACCAGCTGGTGAGGCCCAGCGCGATCACCAGGCTCACCAGGCCGGGCCCGAGGATCGCCATGATGGCGAGTGCGAAGACCAGCGAGGGGATCGCCAGCATCAGGTTGGTGAGGCCGCTCACCAGATCGTCCCACCAGCCGCCCCAGTAGCCGGCGGTGAGGCCGAGCGTGACGCCGATCAGGCTGTTGCAGATCTGGCTCACGATGCCGACGGTGAGCGAGATGCGCGCGCCGTAGACGATGCGGGAAAAGATGTCGCGGCCCTGCGCGTCGGTGCCGAACGGGAACTCCCAGCTCGGCGGCAACTCGGCGTTCATCAGGTTGGCGTCCATCACCGGATCGGTGAGGGCGATCCAGGGGGCGAGGATCGCCACGCCGATCGCCAGGCCGACCAGGCTGCCGCCGACCCATGTGTTGGAGCCCCACTTCATCGACTGGCCTCAACCATAGCGGATGCGCGGATCGATCACGACGTAGGCGATGTCGACCAGCGTGTTGATGAAAAGAAAGAACAGCACGATCATCAGGATGCAGCCCTGGACCGCCGGCATGTCGCGCTGGAACACCGAATCGACCATCAGGGAGCCGACACCGGGCCAGGCGAAAAGCTTCTCGACCACCACCGCCTGGCCCATCAGCGAGCCGAACTGCAGGCCGACGATGGTGATGACCAACACCAGCGCATTGCGCAGCACGTGCCATTTGACGACGAGGCGCTCGCTCATGCCCTTGCTGCGCGCGGTGCGGACGAAGTCGGCATTGAGGACGTCGAGGACGGCGGCGCGCGTGGTGCGCGCCAAGAGCGCCATCGGGCCGACGCCGAGCGCCACCGCGGGCAGGATGAGATTTCGCAATCCGCCGTCGCCGTAGCCGAAGCTCGGCAGCCAATTCAGCTGCAAGGCGAACAGGTACATCAGCATCAGGCCGAACCAGAACTGCGAGAGGCTGAGGCCCGAGATGGCTGTGACCATCGACACCGTGTCGAGCAGGCTGCCGGGCCGAAGTGCTGCCAGGAAGCCCAGGGTCACGCCGACCGAGATGGCGAAGGTCATGGCGGCGAAAACCAGCTTCAGCGACGGCCAGACGCGGACGCCGATCAGCTTGGTCACGGGCTCCCGCGTGCGAAACGACACGCCGAGATCGCCGGTGGCGACATTGGCGACGTACTTGGCGAAGCGCAGGGGCAGCGGGTCATCCAGCCCCATCTCCTTGCGCATGCGCTCCATGACGGCGGGGTCGATGGGCGAGCGGCCGTCCTCGTTCATGCCCGAGATGAAGCTTCCCGGCAGGACGCTGAACAGCAGGAAGATCAGCGCGATGACAGCCAGCAGAGTCGGGACGACGTTGCCGAGGCGACGAGCGAGAACAAGAAGCATCAGTTTTTCGCTTTCCTCCCCAGCTTCGCTGGGGAGGTGGCCCGCAGGGCCGGAGGGGTCAGAGGCCGCGCGCACATCCTGTGGCTCATGACCCCTCCGCCCCTACGGGGCACCTCCCCACTTCGTGGGGAGGAAACTTCAACGTCACTTCGCCGGCGACTTGTCGTCGACCCAGATGTCCTCGACGTACTGGTGCGTGATCTCGGTCGGGTTGGCCTGCAGGCCGTGGATCCACGGCTGATAGGCCAGCACCGCCTTGTTGTAGTTGAAGAACCACACCGGCGCTTCGTCGTAGATCAGGTTGTTGGCCTGACGCAGCAGGTCGTTGCGCTTGGCCGGATCGAGGCTGGCCGCGGCGTCGTCCAGAAGCTTGTCGAACGCCGGATTGTTGTAGCCGGTGTAGTTGCAGGCCGTGCGCGGCGTCTTGGAGTAATAGCAGCGCAGGGTGGCGAGCGAATCAGGACCGGTCAGGTTCGAGCCGATATAGGCCTGGTGCTCGCCCTTCATGGCGATGTCGGTCAGCACCGTCACCTCGACGAGCTTGGGCTTCAGCTTGATGCCGACCTTGGCGAGCATGGGAATGATCGCCTCGACGATCGGCAGGCCCCAGCTCTCGTTCTGGCTGGTCGTCAGTTCGAACTCGAAGCCGTCGGGATAACCCGCCTCGGCCAGGAGCTTCTTGGCCTTGTCGGGATCGAAGGCATAGGGCTTCGCGTTCTTGTCGAAGGCCGGCGAGGAAAGCGGCAGCCAGCTCACGGCGCGATAGGCCTTGTCCTTGACCAGCCGTTTGATGATCAGGTCGGTGTCGATCGCGTAATTGAACGCCTGCCGTACCCGCTTGTCCTGGAACGGCTTGAAGCTGTGATTGAAGGTCACGGCGCGGGTGAACATCTCGGCCACTTCGAGGATGCCCTTGGACAGCTCGGGATCGGCGCGATAGGCGACGTATTGGGCGGGGCCGAGGATCGAGGTGTCGATCTCCTTGTTGCGGAACGCCACGTCACGCGCGGCTGCCTCGGCCATGATCAGCACTTCGAGCTTGTCGGCGTAGGGCTTGCCGGGCTTGTAGAACTTCTCCCAGCGCTCGGCCACGACGCGCGAGCCGGGAATGTGTTCCTTGAACTTGAACGGCCCCAGCCCGACCGGGTTGGAAGCGAAATTGCCTTTCTCGACCTCTTCCTTGGGCAGGATGGCCGTCGTGCCCGAGAAGAAGTAATAGGCCGGGTCGACCTTGTCGGTGAGCGTCATTTCGAGCGTGAAGTCGTCGATCTTCTTCAGGCCGGAGATCTCCTTGGCCTGGTTCTTCTCGACGTCGATGGCGCCCTTGATGATGCGCACATAGCGCGCCGCCGGATAGCCCTTGCTGCCGTCCATGATGCGGGTGAACGACCAGATGATGTCGTCGGCGGTCATCTTGCGGCCGTTATGGAAATAGGCGTCGTCGCGCAGTTTGTAGGTATAGGTGAGCCCGTCCTCCGCCGGCGTCACCGACTTGGCGAGCTCGAGCACCAGCTTGCTGTTGGCCGAGTCCCAATTGTAGAGCGTGCGCTGCAGCGCCTTGCTGACGATATCGTCCTGCGCGCGCGGCGTGGTGTGGGGGTCGAGGCTGCCGAAGCTCGCGGCATAGGGCGCCGTCATGCGGATCGTGCCGCCCTTGCGCGGTGTGTCCTGCGCCTCCGCAAGCCCCGCGCCGGCGATCGCGACCGTTGCCGCCGCCAGCCAAATCAGTTTGCGCATGAACCATCCCCTCTTGAACATTCTTGTTGGCGGGCATTCCATCGTGCCGGACGCTTCCGTGCAAGAGGAATGCCGAATGACCGACCTGGCCAACTGCCCGCTGCCCAACTGCCTGCTGCCCGACTGCCTGCTGATCGTGACTGCCGAAGTCGATGCCTCGGTCGAGGCCGACTGGAACCGCTGGTACGACGACGTGCACCTGCCCGATGCGCTGGCCTGTCCCGGCGTGCGGGCCGGCCGCCGATATGTCTCCTCGGGCGAAATCTCCGAAAGCGACCGCGGCCAGGGTAAGCGCACCCAGACCAGGCTTTACACCACGGTCTACGAGCTCGATTCGCCCGCCGCGGTCGAAACCAAGGAATTCAAAGCCATGCGCGGCTGGGGTCGCTTTTCACCCCAGGTCCGTTCCCAGACGCGGGTTGTGGTGCCGGTTCGCTAGACGTCAGTGACGTCGGTAAACGGTGTTTTTCTGATCGCACGTCGTGGGTCGCCTCCTAGGCCGGCACCACGTAGCCGTCTCGCCGCGGATCGCAGCCGCCGGTGAAGGTACCGGCGGGATCGACCGCCACGCCCTGCATGCCGCCCACCACCATGGTCCAGTCCGGCCCGCTGCTGAGCGCATGGCCGCGGGCGCGCAGCTCTTCGTGCACCTTCGACTCGACCCGCGATTCGAGCAGCACCGCGCGGCCGTCGGTCAACCGCGCGCGCGGGGCTTCGATCGCCTGCTGCAGCGGCAGGCCGAAATCGATGTACTGCACGATTGCCTGCGCCTGGGTCTGCAGGATGCCGTAGCTGCCCGGCGTGCCCAGTGCCAGCACCGGCTTGTCGTCCTGGGTGACGATCGAAGGCGCCACGCAGATCGGCATGGCGTCGCCCTGCTTCACCCGGTTGGGGCTCTTGGGGTTGACGTCGGCCCAATAGAGGAAGTTGTTGAGGCAGACCCCGGTGCCGGGCACGACCACGCCCGAACCGAACATGCTGCCGAGACTCTGCGTCACGCACACCATGTTGCCGTGCCTGTCGGCGATCGAGAACGACGTGGTGTGGCCCTCGGAAGCGGGCGCCGTCCATTGCTCGGTCGGTCCGTCGACCGGCTTGCCGTCGCGCACCCGCGCCCGCAGGCTCTCGACGTGGCCGTCCGACAAAAGCTCGGCCAGCTTCTGCTGCGACGGCACGCCGTTGGCGATGCGCACGCCCGCCGCCACGCGGATGGCGCGCAGCACGGTATCGATATGTTCGGTGCCGTTGCGCGCCATCTTGCCGAGCTCGAAGCCTTCGAGGATGCGCAAGGTCAGCAGATACTGGAAGGCCTCGCAGGGCGGCGGCGGCACATGGATGGTGCGGCCGCGATAGCTCGCCGCCAGCGGGTCGATCCACACCGCCTTGGTGTCCAAAAGATCTTCCATGGTGAGGCAGCCGCCCAGCTCGACCAGCCGCTCGATCACCTTCTTGCCCAGCGCGCCGCCATACATCAGGCCGGGCCCTTCGGCTGCCAGAGCTTCCAGAGTCTTGGCGAGGTCGGGCTGCTTCAGCACGGCGCCCAGCGCAGGCCGTCCACCGCTCAGGCCCTCGAGATAGGTGCGCGACCATTCGGGATAGAGCGCGGCCTGGCCGCGCAGCTCCGATGTGGCGCCGGCCATCTCCTCGACGTTGAACTCGATCAGGCCGAAGCCGTCGCGGGCGATGGCGATCGCGGGCGCGAACAGTTCAGGCAGCTTCCGGGTGCCGTAGGTGCCCACCATCTCGCACCAGCCGGCGAGATTGCCGGGCGCGCCGACGGCGACCGGTCCGCGCACGATCTGCTCGCGGCGCTCCAGCTTGTCGAGCGGGAACTTGCGCGGGATGCGGCTCATGAAGTTGAGCGAGCGCACGCGCTTTTCCGCGGCGATGTAGCAGGTCGCCATGCCCTGGCCGGCGAGGCCCGACATATAGGGTTCGACGACATTCAGGGCCGCCGCCGTCGCTGCCGCGGCGTCGAAGGCGTTGCCGCCGTTGCCCAGGATTCGGGCGCCGGCCGCCGCGGCCAGCGGATGGGCGGCGGCCACCATGCCGTGCCGCGATGCGATTGTCGGACGCTTGCCGTGCTGCAACATGTGTTCTCCCCAAAATCGCGCGGCCTCAAAGGCGGGACCCAAAACGCGCGGATCGTGCCGTGTCGCGGCCGGCCCGGCCAGCGCCAATTGCGCTGGAGTGGCTCCCGGGAGACAATCGAGGCATGCAGCGAGACGGGCGCAGACTGGAATTCGGCTGGTTCCTGCCGACCGCGGGCGACACCACGGCCTATGGCCTGGCGAGCGCGCAGGTGGCGCCGTCGCTGGCGCTGTTCGACCGTGTCGTCGAGGCGGCCGAGGCAGCCGGTTTCGAGTACATGCTGGTGCCGGTGCAGACCGCCTGCTGGGAGGCGTGGATCTCGAGCGCCATGATGGTGGCGCGCTCCAAGTCGATCCGCATGCTGGTGGCGGCGCGACCGAGCTATATCAACCCGGTGCTGCTGGCGAAGATGATCGCGGCCTTCGACCAGCTCTCGGGTGGCCGCATCTGCATCAATTTGATCGCCGGCCAAAGCGAGGCCGAGAGCGCGTCGGAAGGCATCAAGTGGGGCAAGGAAGAGCGCTACGAGATCATGGACGAGGAGGTCTCGATCCTGAAGGCGCTGTGGACCGCGCGCGGTCCGGTGACCTTCGACGGCAAGTTCTATCAGTTGAAGGACGCGCAGATCCGGCCCCATCCGCTGCAGAAGCCCTATCCCAAATTCTATCTCGGCGGCGGCTCGAAGCAGGCCTGGGAGATCTCGGCCAAGCACTCCGACGTACATCTCTTCTGGGGCGACACCTACGAGCGCATTCGCGCCAATATGATCGAGATTCGCGGCATGGCCGCGCGCCACGGCCGCGCCGACGACATTGGCTTCGGCATGCGCCTGCAGGTCGTCTGTCGGCCGACCGAGAAGGAAGCGTGGGAATTCGCCCACGAGCTGGTGTCCCATGCCACCGAGGCGCAGAAGGCTTTCGTGAAGGAACGCTTCGCCACCTCCGAGGCCAACCGCCGCGTGCGCGAGCTGGCGGCGATCGGCGAGACCATCGAGCCGCATCTGTGGACCGGCATCACCCAGGTTCGGCCCGGCGCCGGCATCGCCGTGGTCGGCGATCCCGAGCAGTGCGCCGACACCCTGCAGAACTTCATCGATCTCGGCTGCCACTCCTTCTGCCTGTCGGGCTACCTGCACGACGAGGAAGCCCGTCGCTTCGGCAAATGGGTGATGCCCATCCTGCGCGACCGCAATCGCGAGCGCATGCTCGCCGCCTGAGGAGCCTCTCCGTGCAACTCGCCTCCCGCAGCTACGACGCCACCGATATCTCCGCCGTCCAGGAGCTCTATCACAGCAACGGCTGGACCGACGGGCTGCCGATCGTGCCGCCGACGGCGGATGCGGTGCAGGCCTGTCTCGACTGGGTGATGATGCCGCCCGACCAGCTGATCGGCATCGAGCCGGTGCGCGGGCTCGCCATCACCGCCGAGAAGCTCGCCGTCAACGCCGTGATGGCGGGCTGCCTGGCCATGCATTTCCCGGTCGTGGTCACGGCCTGGATGGCGATGATGCAGGACGACTTCCTGATGCACGGCGCCACGGCGAGCACGGGCGGTTGCGCCGTGCTGGTGGTGCTGAACGGCCCGATCCGGCTCGAGCTCGGCGCCGGCGGCACGTTCAATGCGCTGGGCAACAGCGATCGCGCCACCGCCGTGATCGGCCGGGCGATCCGGCTCGGCCTGATCAACCTTTTAGACGCGCGACCGGGCGCCATCGACCGCTCGACCCTGGGCCATCCCGGCAAGTTCAGTTTCTGCGTGGCCGAGGACGAGGAGGACACGACCTGGCTCTCGCTCTCCGAGCAGCGGGGACTGCCGAAGGAGGCATCGGCCGTGACGGTGATGGCGGCGGGCGCGCCGCGCCAGATCATGAACGAATGGACGACCAAGCCCGAGGAGATCCTGGAAACCTTCGCCGCCGACATGCGCGCCAACCTGCGGCACTATTCGATCCACCCCGGCAACTATGCGCTGATCTTTCCCAAGCAGCTGCGCGAGCACCTGCAGGCGGCGAAGTGGAGCAAGACGGACATCGCCAACTTCATCCACGAGCGCGCCCGCATCCATCGCCGCGAATGGGCCGACGTCGGCAAGGGGGCCGTCGTGCGCGACCGCGGCGACAGAGTCTATCCGGCGCTGCCATCACCCGATCAGCTCCTGGTCATCGCCGCCGGTGGACCGGCGGGCGGCTTCGGCGCCATCATCCCGCCGTGGCTCGGCAACAAGAGCCGTGCCGTGACGTTGCCGATCGGCGCCTGCGTCGATTGCGAACCGCCACAGAAATAACAGAGGTACGCCATGACTTTCCGTGTTCTCGATCCCACGCCCGAAAAGGCCCCGCCGGTCGGCCAGCTCGCGCCGCGCCTTGCCACCCTGGAAGGCAAGACCATCGGCTTCATCTCCAACGGCAAGGTGGGGACCAAGGGTTTCTTCGGCCATCTCGACCGGATGCTGCGCGAGGAGCATGGCGTGGCCAAGGTGGTGAGCCGCACCAAGTCCAACTACAGCGCGCCGGCCGACGCCCATATCGCGGCCGAGATCAGGAACTGGGACGCGGTGATCTCCGGCATCGGCGATTGAGGAAGCTGTTCATCGTGCAGTCTGCACGACTCCGTAACGGCTGAACGTCTCCTGGTTCCTGCCTTCAGCGTCATGACCGAGCGCTTCGTGAGCGCTGCCGAGATGATGAGCCGCGTGCTGGGCATGCCGGACTATCGCTTCGCGACCATCGGCCATCCGGTCAGCAGCGCCACCGACGACGACCTGAAGGCGATGGCCAGGCTGGCGATCGAGCAGGGCCTGTCGATGATCGTGAAGCGCTGAAGCAGGCGGCTATCTGCCGGGCGGCCATGCGGGCGCCGAGCCTATAACACCCTTGGCCATGTGGAACCTCCTGCGGCGTCACGCGTTTTTGTTGCTGGGAAAGTTTCGGCAGAACCGGGAGTTACAGCAATGCGACCGCTTTTCATTGGGGGCATCCTGCTGATCGCGATCGGCCTTGCTGTCCTGGGGATCGATAACATTAGCTTCACCGACCAGAAGGCAGTGCTTGATGCCGGGCCGATCAAGGTGACGGAGGTTCAACAGCACACCATCCACATCCCCTCCATTGCCGCCGTCATCGCCGTGGTTGCCGGCGCGGCGATGGCGTTCTTCGGCCGCCCGGCGCGCAGCTAGGCCTTTTTCCCCCCAGCCGGCGGGTGGCCTCGCTAGCCCAGCGGCCAGGTGAACCGGATGTTGTTCCTGGCCATCCCGTCGAGCACGATCTGGACCCCGCCCGACTTCATCATCCATTCCAGACGATGATCGCGATATTCGCGGCGGATGGCGCCCGAGGCGAGCCGCGCCGCGGCATCGCCCATGCGTTCGGAGGCCGCCTCGAACTCGCGGAAGGTTTTGGCGACCGACGGCCGCTCGCGGATGCGGTCGCGCCACTTGTCGATCGGCGATCCCGGTTCCGTGCCGAAGCCATAGTGGAACGAGCGGTTGACGTAGGGCGCCACGGAGAGGTCGGCCCAGCCGAAGCTGGCGCCGTTGAACCACTGGGCATCGCCCAGCTTGTCGGTGAGCCAGCCCTGTAGCTCGGCCGTCTGGCGCGCGGCGGTGGCCTTCATTTTCTCGGCCTGCTCGCCCTCGGCGCGCTTGAACCAGCGGATCTCGCTCAGGCCCCAGTTGACCGCCTCGTAGAGCGTATCGCAGAGCTCTTCGATCATGCGCGCGTTGGCGCGCGCCGCCGGATCGCGCGGCAGCAGCGGCGGGGCGGGGAATTTGTCCTCGAGATATTCGAGGATGATGGTCGAGTCGAAGATGCGCACGTCGCCGTCGATCAGCGCCGGCACCTCGTTGCGCGGGCTGGCCGCCGCGAACGCGCCTTCGGCCTTGCCCGAGCCCAGCGCCGGCGGCGTCTCGACCTTGAAGTCGAGTCCCTTCTCGCGCAGCGCGATCTTGACCTTCTGGGCGTAGGACGAGAGCGGGTGTTCGTAGAGAAGCATCACGGAAGCTCCAGCCGGACGGCGACCGCGGCACTGGCGATCACCGCGATATCATTGCCCTCGGGATCGGGTACGTCGAGCCCGCCCTTGACCGCCTTCACCGTGACGATGCCGTGCGGCAGGGACGTGCGCACCTTCTCGAGGTCGACCTTGCCGGGCTGCTGCACGCCGATCGTGACATCGACGAACATGCCGGTCCTGGAATTGACCCCGAGCGTGCGCAGCATGGTGAGTGAGCTGTGGTGCAGGGCGTCCTGCACGGCGCGCAGCGCGGCCTTGGTGTAGTCGCCGCCATGCAGGTCGTTGCCGGTGCCGAGCTCGAGGATGACGCGTTTGGCGGGCATTTTCCGAGCCTCCCTCAGAGATCGAGCCGGACGATGGCGGCCGCCTGGGCGATCACCGTCTTGTCCGTGCCGGCTTCGTTGGGAATTTCCAGCCCGCCTTCGACCACGCTCACCGTGCCGGTGCCGTGCGGCAGCACCGCCAGCACCTGCGCTTTGTCCACCTGGTCGGGCCTGGGCACGCCGATCAGCACTTCGACCTGCATGTCGTCGCTCGACTTGCCGACCGCGCCCGCGACGGTGAGCGAGTTGTGCCACAGCGCGTCGCGCAGTGCCCGCACGGCAGCTTTGGTGTAGTCGCCGCCGCGGATGTCGGTGCCCATGCCGATTTCGAGGGCCACTCTCTTCAGCGCCATGCGACCTCCCGTCGTCCCAGCAGCAAGACGGCCGCACTAGAGCACGTCCCGCTCGGCTGGAATCAGCCGAGCGGGAGGTCGTGCTCTAGAATAGTTAGAGTCTAGAGCCGTCTTTCTCCTTACAGTCCAAACAGGCGGGCGTTAAGCGCTACTTCCCGCGTTGCGCGTCGAGGCTCCACGGGCCGGGCCCTGCCGCCGCCAGGTAGAGGAAGGCGAAGCAATAGAGGGCGGCCAGTTCGCCGCCGTTCAGGATCGGGAAGAAGCCGCGCGGCATGTGGGCGTAGAAATAGGCCACCGCCGTCATGCCCGCGAGGATGAAGGCCACCGGTCGCGTGAAGAGACCGAGCACCAGCAGCGCGCCCCCGATCAGCTCGAAGAAGCCGGCGACGCCGGGCATCGACGAAAGGTCCAGACTGGCCATGGTTGGCACGGCGGGAAACTTCAGGAGTTTTGCCGTTCCGTGCTCGAACAGCATCAGGCCGGCCATGATGCGCAGGATGCTGAGCAGGCGTGGTGCCCACGCCGCGCCGATTGCGTCGAAGTTCATTTGTCGACTCCCCCAAATCAGATTGCAGCTCTGTTCATTTTGGACGTGGCCGGTTTTTTCGACAAGCGATTGCAAGAGTGACTAAGTCACGGATTCGTCAGTGAATGCTAGCACTTGTTGTGCGGTTTGCCATACCGGCGCGATGAAAGAGTAGCCCTCACGCGACGGGCGTTGGCGGGCCGGTCGGATGCGGTGTCGGCGTCGGCATGTCTTCCGGCACCGGGCTGCCAGGCTGCGGCATCTCGGGCGGGATCGGATCGGTCTTGCCCGGCTCGGGTGGTACCGGCGAGGGTTCGCGCGGTCCTGATCTCGGCGTCATCCTTCGCTCTCCCTGTAGCTCTCCCTGCAGAAAGAGATGCCCGCCTTTCGGCGGGCATCTCTCCTTGGCTACGACAAGACGTTATTCATCCCTGTGCTGCGGCTCGCCGGGCTTGTGGCCTGGCTGACCCGGCTTCTGGTTGGGCTGTTGGTTCTGGCGCTGCTGCTGCTCGCGCTGTTGGCGCTCGCGCTGCTGCTGATCACGCTCCTGTTGCGACTGCTGGGGATTGCGGTCCTTAGGATTGTTCATCACTAGCCCTCCATCTTACCGGCGACGCCCGGGGTGGACGCCGCTGCTGATGGAACGCCTCCTCGGCGAAATGGGTTGCCGGCCCGTTCGTTCTGCTCGGGCAGCCGAGCCACAAGATCTTGAGTCGATTGGATAACCAAGAAATCTGCACTCGCCATGCTCGTGGCGTGTGGCGTTACAATCTCTAGCCGTTTAGTCCTCCGGCACCTTGCCGATCCGCTCGACCGTGCTGCGCTGGCGCGTCGTTTACTTCGCTGCTGTCGCGCCCTCCTTGGCCGCGCCCTCCTTGGTGCTGGGATAGGTGGCGGTGAAGCCGAAGATGGTCGCGAGCGCATCGGGCATCATGACCTTGTCGAGGTCGGAGAGCCCCGCCGTCTTCTCGGGCTTCAGACCCAATACCAGCGGTCCCTTGGGCGCTTTCCAGTCAGCGATGAAGGAGGTCACGGCGTCCAGTGCCTTCAAGGTGGCGGGCCCCTGCTGCGCCGCGAAGGCCGCGATGGCGGCCCGCGCCGACAGCACGAGCTCATCCGGCTTGGTGCCTTCCTCCTTGGCGTAGGCCGGCAGCAGCTTGGCCAACAGTCCGCTGTCGTCGATGGCGAGCGAAGCGCTGCGCAGCTTGCCGTCGTCCTTGGCGCCGGCCATGCCCGACTTGTCGCTGATGCCGTCGACCACCAAGGCCAGCGTGATCTTGGCCTCGCCGCGCATATTGATCTCGAGTGTCTTGAGGTCGAGCACCTTGCTCGCCGTATCGAGGCGGTAGTCGAGCGCGACGTCGATCGGCACGTTGGGCACGCCGTAGGGCGCGAGTGCCGTGAACATCTCGTCGTCACCGGTCATGCCTTCCAGCTTGAGGTTGGCGAAACGCGGGGCTTCGTCGTCCTTGGCGGACTTCTTCAGGCGGTCGAAATCGAGCTCCTCGACCGTCACCTTGTGGATCTTGACCGTGCTTTCCTTGTCGCCCGTCGCCTGGTTGGCCGGCACCACCGCCACCACGTCGTTCAGGACGAAGCCCGAATCGCCGAGCGGCGCGGCGCTCGCATAACTGAACTTCTTCAGCTCGAACTGCGGCTTGATGTCCTTCTCGAAGCGTTCCAGCCCGTTCTGCGCCCCTGAAGCCGTGGCCAGCCCGATCACCAGCAGGGCCGCTGATACTCCGGTCAAAGTCGATCGCATTGAGGCGCCCCCGTACACATTGTCCGAAGAGCCTAACATCGCCCGGTTGCAGCGGCGAATCGATCCTCGGCCGCCCCTTGTATCGACACTGTCATTTTACCGGCGCAGCATGGCGGTCATTCGCAACCATGGAGGTCCACATGATCCGCAAAGGACGCGCTGAATGGCGTGGCACCGGCCGCGACGGCAACGGCGATCTTTCGACCGATTCCGGCG
>Ga0209380_10001734_pt1 | contig 14452 bp, 14 predicted proteins | sample HubBroMetageWFT6_FD_188347 | JGI IMG/M metagenome (GOLD analysis project Ga0209380, IMG submission 188347) | Warmed and freeze-thawed soil microbial communities from the Hubbard Brook experimental Forest, New Hampshire - Hubbard Brook CCASE Soil... | ecosystem: Environmental > Terrestrial >...
TTGCACCGAGGGCACCGCAGAGAAGTGAGTCCATGCGGGTCACGGTTGCCAAAACGATGGCCTGATTAGGACCAGTATGGGCGACCCAGAATATTCGAACTAACAGTGCGACCACAGATGCACCAACCGCGAGGCCTGCCAGGTTTCGCCGAACCAACAGCCAAACGCAAAACGGCCATATCAGGTAAAACTGCTCCTCAACCGCTAATGACCAGAAATGGCCTAAGACGTTCGATCCCCATTGTCCCTTCCAAAGGGCCAGCCAATTCGTCAAATATAAGTAGTAGAGCTTTTGGTCAGCCACTAACGGAACGCTCAGCGGTCGCGGGTGCTTGAAAGATGCTGCTATCAGAATGACAGTCAGGACGAAGTAGTACAGGGGAAAAATTCGCAGAATCCGCCTTGCATAAAACGCCCCGAAGTAATTCTTCGCTTGGCGGGTATCTAGCAGGATGCCGGTTATAAGAAAACCAGATAGCGCGAAGAAAAGGTCAACGCCCACCCACCCAAAGCTGAATGCGAGCTTTACAGACTTTATGAGTAAATTGGACGGCGGAATGAGTGGCTCGAAGTGATGAAACATCACAAGGATGATCGCTAGCCCGCGAATTCCATCGAGAGCCCGAATATTGTGGGACTGCGAATTCATTTCTCGTACACACGAGGCGCTTCACTACGTGACCGTAGTAAAGGCAGCAAATTCTGGAATCTGTTAAGACGACGACTCAATTCCCACGATCACAAAACGAGTAACGCTGGTGGCACGAATTTATCACGAAATGCGCGCGCTCCCGGTGATTAAGATAACCTCGAACTTTGTTTGTTTCGCTTTCTCCTGGGTGCTCGGATGCACAATGCCCCATCTTCATTCAGTCTTGGGGCTAGCTACCGATTGGACGACGCGCATTGATGCACAATTGACGAGGTTGAGCGCAACTCAAATGCTGCGAGGCCCAGCCAAAATGGCGAAGCAAGCTATAATCTACAGAGAGAATTGACGGCTGAATGCGACTACCCGACGGTCGACCCCAAGCAAGGCTTGCAAAGTGATTTCCATATTGAGCTCACTTCGGTCGTCCAAGTCAACCTCTTTCGCGTTGAACCGGCGAGGTTTTTCATTTCCATCGACTGCCCGTTGTCCCCATTCATCTCTGGTCGGGCGACCGTCCTCGTGCCTCGAGGGGCACTGAATGTCTGACGGTCTCCATGAAGTGGCCCGACTCCCCCTGAATTCGTCGGGTCCAGTTCGTGTTCGTCGCTGGATGCGACAGGTCCTAGGTCTTGACCGAGCGGTGGGATTCACCGTTCTGGCGCGATTCTGGTCCAGTGCAGCGGGCGTTGTCACGGTTACCCTGATCGCACGATTCCTTTCCCCTGCGGAACAGGGGTACTACTACACATTCGGCAGCCTAGTCGCCATGCAGATGATTTTTGAGCTTGGCTTCTCGTTCGTGATTCTGCAGTTGGCGAGTCACGAGCGGGCCCAACTGTCCATCTCCAGCAACTATGAGATCAGCGGCGACACAATTGCGCATGCCAGGCTCGCATCCGTGGTTCAGAAGTCGGTTCGCTGGTATTCGGCGGCTGCCGTCCTTATGGCTGCGACGTTGCTTCCCGTCGGCTTTTATTTTTTTTCCACGCATCAGCACGCTGGGCCACCTGTTTCCTGGCTACTTCCTTGGACTTCTGCAGCCTTGATGGCTGCACTCAACTTCCAGATTGATCCCTTGCTGTCCTTTTTGGAAGGTTGTGGATATGTTCCGGAGATTGCGCGCCTTCGGTTCGTGCAGTCCGCAACCGGAAGTCTTCTGGCGTGGATCGCGCTCGCAAGCCATCACGGTCTTTTCGCCCCGTCGATGGTGCTATTCGGAATGGCATCCGCCTCGCTTGTGTGGCTGTTTGGGAAACGGAAGTTGTTGTTAGGCCTGCTGCGATATCAAACAGGAACGAATCGAATCCGATGGACGCAGGAAGTCTGGCCGTTCCAGTGGAGAATCGCTGTGAGCTGGTTTTGTGGCTACTTCATCTTCTGGCTTTTTAATCCGGTTCTGTTTGCCTATCGCGGTCCGGTGGAAGCGGGCCAGATGGGAATGTCGCTCAGCTTGGCCAATGCGCTTCTGAACATATCTGTTTCATGGGTGAGCACAAAATCGGCACCCTTTGGTACCCTGATCGCCCGCAAGGAATATCGGCAGCTCGATCGAACATTCTTTCGGGCAGTAAGTCAATCCTTTGCGGTCTCGATAGCAGGAGGTCTAACGGCATGGCTTGGGTGCCTCTACCTTAATTGGCAACACATTCGATTCGCTCAGCGGCTACTCGACCCGAGTTCCATCGCAATGCTGATGCTTTACATGATCACAAACGTCATTATCTTCGCAGAAGCTTATTATCTGCGAGCGCATAAACAGGAGGTATTCTTCATCAATTCGCTTGTGGGCGCGTTGGTAGTCACGTTGTGCACTTTTATTTTTGGACAGTATTATGGCGCCACGGGCATCGTGGCCAGCTGCTGCATCAGCAATGTCATTGGACTGATATGGGCGACACAAAAGTTTATGAAATACCGGAGAGTTTGGCATACTCCTTAAGAAACAGACCTGCACATCTGTTCCGCTGGTCCTGGATGGCGACAGCGACACAGAGCGATTTTAACTTCCCAATAGGGTGGGTGAAGAGCCATGTTTTACTCCGATTCCCACATCAACCATGCGCACTTTCTGCCGGATGGCATGGCATCGATCGTCCGTCAGAGCCGGATGAATTCAGGATCGTAATGAAAATGTATCGGAGAACAATGCTGAAGAACTTCTTACGTTTGCGCAATCCCCGCTTGGATCGCGTAGTTGATAGAATGACACCCTTGGACGCTGTGTTTCGAAACGTTCGGGACCCGAATCTATGATGCGAGAATTACGACTGCTTGCGTTGTTCCACCTTCTCTCGGTGGGTATGTGTCTTTCGCAAATCCCAAGCGACACTTCTTCCGACACTTCTTCGCAAAATCCCACCGCTCCGAGTATAGCGGTGGATTGTTCTGATCCAGCACAAGTGGATAGCCCGGAATGCGTTGCTGCTGCTGCGCAAGGTCAAACGTCTCGCGGTGCCCAGGGACGCGAGTCCGGTCCTGCTCAGGTGGGCGGAGTGCCGCAGTTGTCAGCACCTCCGGAGCAGAATTTTCCACATACTACTCTGGTGAATCCATCGGAGCTGCGCCAACGCAAAACAACTCCTCCTTGGCCGGAAACCGAGTTTGAGCAGATGGTCGCCGACTCTGCAGGGCGATTGCTTCCTTTATTCGGCCAATCGCTGTTTGACCAGCCGCCGAGCACATTTGCGCCGATGAACCTGACACAGGTTCCCAGCGATTACATCATTGGCCCTGGGGACGAACTTCAAATCAGGATTTGGGGACAGATCGCAGCCAACTTGCGCGTCATCGTCGACCGTTCCGGACAAATCTATATCCCGCAGGTGGGCCAGATTTCTGTAGCCGGGATCCATTACCAAGATCTTGAACAACATTTGAAAGATGCGATTTCGAAGATTTTTAAGAACTTCAGTCTCACCGCCAACGTGGGCCGACTTCGCTCCATACAGATACTCGTGGTTGGCGATGCTCGCTATCCCGGAACCTACACCATCGGTTCTTTGAGTACACTCGTCAATGCGATTTTTGCTTCCGGCGGCCCGTTACCGCAGGGATCATTGCGGCATATCCAGGTGCGACGCGATGGTGCCACCATTACAGATTTCGATTTCTACGACTTGCTGGTCAAGGGCGACAAATCAAAAGATGTCCGTCTGCAGCCCGGTGATGTTCTCTTCTATCCGCACGTTGGCCCACTGGTTGCCATCTCGGGTTCTGTGAATACCCCCGCTATCTACGAGATGACTGAAAAGTCTACCTTGGAAAATTTGACGGAAATTGCCGGCAACCTGAGCACCGTTGCCGATACGAGTAAGATCACGATTGACCGCATTAGCGACCACCAGTCGCGCGAGACGTTGGAATTCCCCTACGACGCGCAGTCTCGCACTCTTCCCCTCAAAGATGGCGATATTGTTCGTGTCTTTTCTATCATTTCGCGTTTCGATAACACAGTGACCTTGCGCGGCAATGTCGCCAATCCCGGGCGTTATCCCTGGAAACCCGGGATGCGCGTCAGTGACCTCATTCCCGATGCCCAGACCTTGCTCACCCGGCGCTACTGGATGAATCGCGCCGCCATTGTGAATGGCCGATCTACCGAATATCCATTGGGCCCAGAACGCCTGCGATATCCCCTTTGCCCGCCCAATCAGCAACCAAGCAACGGCACGACCACGGGCGCCGCCACACCCGGGAGCGCTCCCACGCAAAACTCCAACCCGTCCAACAGCAACGTACCATCTGATCTTCTCGACTCGACCGCAAACTTGCCGTGCATTCCTAGCCAACAGGGAGCCGCTGACGCTACGGCCCCCACGACTGGCGGCCATACGACACCCAGCAACACCCTAGGACGTACCCAGGTGTCTGGAGAAAGCGTCACTAACGAGAGGAACGAAAGAAATGTGACCGAGGACATCAGACGTTCAGCTCCACAGATCAACTGGGACTATGCCATCATCCAGCGCGTCAATCCCACGGACCTCTCGTCGAAACTGCTCTGGATCAGCCCGCGGAAGATAATCCTCGAACGCGACGAGCAAAGCAATCTGGAGCTCCAACCAGGCGACATTGTTACCATTTTTTCTCAACGAGACATTACCGTCCCGCAGACCGAGCGCGCTCGGTACGTGATCGTCGAGGGAGAAGTGACGCGCCCCGGTGTTTATGAACTCCAAACCAATGAAACACTCCGCTCGGTTCTGCAAAGAGCGGGCGGACTTACCCCCGACGCCTACGTTTATGGTTCCGAATTCACCCGGGAATCGGCACGCATTGAACAGCAAAAGAGTTTGGACGAACTGGTCCGCAACATGGAGGTACAAGTCCGCGAAACGAGTTTGGCGATAGCCGCTTCCCTCAGCGGCGGCGATGCCCAGGGACTGGCCCAACTCCAGGAGGGTATGCTGTCGCAGCTTCGCAGCACTCGTGCCAGCGGACGCATTGCACTCCCGGTGAAACCCACCAACAAGAGTCTCACTGACTTTCCGGACATGGTGCTCGAAGACAGCGATCGGCTTACCGTTCCCCATACTCCTTCCATCGTCTCCGTGGTCGGCAACGTCTACAATCCCGGATCGTTCATTTTCGATCCGCATATCACCAGCGGAAAGTATCTCGAAATGGCAGGCAAGGGAAAACCCCACTCCGATTTACGTCATGCGTTTGTGCTGCGTGCCAACGGCATCGTGGTTGCGGCCAATAGTGTCAATGGACTTTTCACCGGCACAAAATTCGATCATCTCCGCCTTTATCCCGGGGATGAAATCATAGTGCCCTATAAGCTTCCCACCGGCGCGTTCGTGCGAGGGCTTCGCGACTGGAGCCAAATCAGTGGCCAGCTTGCCTTAACGGCAGCCGCGCTAGCGGTCGTGCTTCCGTAGTGGAACGATGGCGGCAGATGGAATGCCCTGTTGAAGCCGTCGGTGCTTCACCTGACTTGATATGATTTATGCCGATCAACGATGGATCGGCCAGCACGGCATTGGCCGCTTTGCACAGCATGTCCTCGTGGGACTGGATTATCGTCCAGTCCCCTTATCATCGAAACCTGCTGCGCCGCTGGATAGTTGGTTCTTGGCGCGGGCACTCAGCGGGTTAGAACGGAACGACCTCTTTTTTTCTCCAGGCTATAACACCCCGCTATTTTGTCCTTCCCCCTTCGTCTTTACGATCCATGACCTAAGTCATATCTACTGCCCTGAAATCAGCAGCCGCGCCATTCGTTTGTACTACGCAACCGTCATGAAGCGAGCTTGTCGTCGCGCCGCCCGCATTCTCACAGTTTCTGAGTTTACGCGGACACAGATCATCGACTGGTCGGGTGTATTGCCGGAAAAGGTCCTGAATGTCGGGTGCGGTGCTGACCCTACATACCAGCCGACAGGCGATTCGTTCGGGCTTCCGTTTCCTTATCTCCTGAGCGTAAGCAACCGCAAACGGCACAAGAATGAATTTCGAACGGTAGAGGCATTCGCGAAGGCCGATTTGGATCACCAAATGCATTTCGTGTTCACCGGTGAACCGTCCGCGGACCTTCTTCGTTGCATCGAATCGCACCAGGTGCGTTCCCGTATCGATTTTCTCGGCGTCGTTCCAGAAGCAAAATTGCCGTCCCTCTACCGAGGGGCTGAGGCATTGATTTTTCCTTCTCTTTACGAGGGATTCGGTCTTCCCATATTGGAGGCGATGGCTTGCGGTATTCCGGTCGTTACCTCAAATACCACCGCTATGCCGGAAGTGGCAGGCGAGGCGGCTCTGCTGGTGGATCCGAATTCGGTGGAGCAGATTTCCATGGCGATGGAAAAACTCGTGAGCGATAGCTCATTACGCGAGCAGCTCCGAGATAAAGGAATCACGCGCGCGGCTCGATTCTCATGGGCAAGCACCGCTGACAGGGTGCACAAGTTGCTAGCCGGAGACCCGGCTCGGCCAGTCCACGGGTCAAGGTAAACGATTGCGATCATTCACCATGGATGCCGACCCACTTGACAAGAACATCAATCATTAAGAACAATGCCCTACCCTAACTTTTTTCCCCGGGTTTGGAGGCTCGCGTGACGATCTCGCGAGGAGCACTATGCTCCTCTGCCGTCATTCTGTTAACTCTAGTATCGCTTGGCTGTGGGGCCGGCAGTTCTACGCCGCCCGTCGCAACAGTTACTCCGACTGCAAATCCGCTGGTCGCCCAGTACAACATCAACCATTTCCACCCGGGATTGACGGCGTGGGTCGAGTTCGGCACCACCACTACCTACGGCCGCCAGACCTCCGTCATGACAGATTCCGTGAGTGTTCCCGGCGGCCAACGGCTTAAGATTTTGGTAGCGGGCATGTTGCCGCAAACGACCTACCACATGCGGGCGCACGTGGACTGGGTGGGAGGCTCCTGGGTCGATCAGGACCAGATGTTCACGACGGGTGCGATACCCGCTGCTCAACCCATACCTCAATTCAAGGCCACTCGTCCCACCTCGACTTTTGCAACCGTTTCACCGTCCGGAGGCGTGGAATTACTCAGCCTTGTTAGTGGCCCAGCGGGTGCATTGCAGGGCGTAGCCACCGATCTTCAAGGGAACATCATTTGGTACTGCCTCGGCGAAGCGATTCCCTTGAAACCCATGCAAAACGGCAACTACATTTTCATGCGTGGTTATGGGTTGGAGGAACTTGACCTGGCGTGCAACCTGGTGCGCAAGGTCACCACCGCGCAAATGGATCAATCGCTTCAGGCTCACGGCTATTCTTTTCCTCCCCTCGACTCCCTGCACCACGATATGTTGGTTCTTCCCAACGGGCATTGGATCGCACTCGGCCAGATTACAAAGAGCGTGACCGCGGACGGCTACGGAACCTTAGACGTACAAGGAGATGTTTTGATCGATGTCGATCCTCTTGGAAACGTGGTATGGGCTTGGTCGGCCTTCGATCATCTGGACATCAATCGACATCTCTTTGGATTGCCGGACTGGACCCACAGCAACGCCCTAGTTTACACCTCCGATGGCAATCTGCTGCTCTCGATGCGTAACCAAAGTTGGATTCTGAAGATCGATTATGAAAATGGCACAGGCTCGGGGAATATCTTGTGGAGACTCGGAGAAGACGGGGACTTCACTCTGTTGGGCGGGGATCCGAGTCAATGGTTCTATGCGCAGCATTATCCGAATATTCTGAACGTCAACGGTTCCCAGACGACCATGGCCATCTACGATGATGGAGACCTTCGGATCGCCCCTGACGGAACACCGTGCGAGCCGCCTGTACCACCCGTAACCAATTGCTATACTCGCGCCACCATCTTCCAAATCGACGAGAGCACGATGCTTGCAAGCTTGCAGTGGGCGTATTCGCCCGGTTTCTTTTCTTTCTTTGGAGGCAGCATTGATGTTTTGAGCAATGGCGACGTCGAATTCGACAGTAGTGCGGCATTCGGATTTGCTGATTCATCGGAAGTCCTGGAAGTGACTCAGACTGATAGCCCCCAGGTCGTCTGGCAAATGGTTGTTACTGGTGCCCAAGCCTATCGTGGCTTTCGCATTCCAAGCCTTTATCCCGGAGTGATGTGGCAACAGTGAGAGAAGCGGCAAATTCTTTGCGAGGGACATCTCTCCTCGATCAGACTCCGCAGCAAACTACTATTAAAATTTCGCCGTCGCGGACAGGGTGCGCGAACCCACGACGAAGAGGGTGTCAACTAGTTTAAGATTGAACAAGCGAGCCTACGGAAATCTGGGTCCAGAAAAACAGGACTGAGCGGTCGGATGTCCGATGTGAATGATTCAGTGCCCGTGTTACGCACCAAGATCTTCTCAGAACATTGGCCATTCGATGAGGCGATTCGCGAAACGGCGTCACATTGCCTTCCCGCAGTTTCCTCGCGGACCCTTCGGGCCAATATCCGTATTGTCTACCTGACTCGGTTTGTAAAGGCTCTCTCCGCAAAACACTTCGGCTGTCCGTTTAGCGATGTGGGTCACAGTTCGGGCTTATGAGTAGGTGATGATGATTGATCGGTCGTTAAACTATGGACGCCACCAGATCGCGAGATTTGTACAAAACAATCGCTCAATTTGGGTTCTAATAACAGCGAAACCGACGTCGAGAGTTCTCGGATCTGGGCGCCGGACATGGTACAGACCTGACGACGGCGCGTAGGGTCCTGCCAGAGTCTCAACTCATCGCAGTGGAGAGCTGGCCGCCTTACGTGGAAGAACTGAAATCGCTGGGAGTGTCGGTATTTGCGCTCCACATCGAGCGCGATGCCTTACCCTTCGAGGATGGATCGGTCGACATTGTCATCGCCAATCAAATACTGGAACATACCAAAGAGTTTTTCTGGATATTCCATCAGGTCTCCAAGGTGTGTTGCCTGTAGGCGGTCAGTTCATCGTCGGCGTGCCCAATCGGGCTTCGTTGCACAATCGAATTCTTCTCGCGTGCGGACGGCAGCCGTCATCGCTGAAGTCAGCATCTGCGGATGTGCGAGGATTCACAAGGGCCGACCTGCTCCATTTCGTGCAGAGTTGTTTCCCAAATGGCTTCGAGTTAGACCGTTTCGGTGGTGGCAATTTCTATCCGTTCCCGCCGTTGCTGGCAAAGCCACTCGCTCGCATGTTCCCAAACCTGGCGTGGGGGCATCTTCCTTTCTCTGCGGAAGAAGATCCCGGACCATAACCAATTCCTGAAATTCCCAGCTGATCAAAGGCTCGAAACAAATTTCTGGCTAGGGAGCGAGGATGGCAACTGAACAAGCCAGTTTCGCGGTAGTCCGGTTCAGCCAAGAATTGGGGGGAAGACCGAATGTCAGATTTGAACGCTTTTCTCGAAAAACGATCACTTGGCGATCGGATTTACTCTCTCTAGTTCGCCACAACGTAGAATTCGTGGCCATCAACCTGTCACCAACCGGCAACGGATGAATCCAGCGGGACCACTACGGGTCCCCACAACCTTCAAAGGTTCCCCCCGTTGACAACATATCGCTGCCACCGATGCCGGTGAATGTATCCCCGCAAACTGTGGTTACTCCGAAGGGATTTGCTATGCCATTGCCCGCAGGGACAGGAAGCTGCTGCCGGATATGCTTCCATCCACCATAGGTTTCGATGGCGTTCGTCGGAATGTTTCCGAACTTAGAGTTGCTCACCGTGTAATCGTCGAATGCGCCGGAAACTGGAAGGATGGGGTCAATGCCTGCCCACATGCCGGCGCACCTCAGGTCGTTGATGTTCAGACTGGCTAACGTACTGTACAAATACCATGCAATAATCGGCTTCGGGACTCCCGCCCGGGTAGTTCACTGAGATGTCCGCGAAGGTTAGAGTTAGACGGGTTGCGGATGACGTTGCGCTTGAGCCCAGTACGTGAATTCCCCTCGAGAGCGGATACCAGATTGTGGCGTTCGAAACGGTAATATCCGATATTGCAGCACCGACTCCAATAATGCTAACGCGCCCGGTGTCGCCCGTCGAGAACAGGGGGACTATGGTGATATTTGAATTCGAATATGCCTGTGCCTTCCGTCTGTGGACCCCGCTCTAAGCGCGCCTTCGTCCGGTTAGCCGCCGAAGACGGGATAGGACCGCTAGTGGCAGAGCTCTTAACACCAATCGTAAAGGCATGACCGCAGGATCCGTATGAAAGGCAAAACAATCAGGATGTATGAAATGAGCGGGGATGTCCGCGGGAGGAGCGGCCCGGCTCAATAAATCGGGATGTTGTTCAAGATAACGTTCAGACGCAAAGAGCATTAGATTTTGGCGATACCACCACTCTACCTCTTTATTGTCCCAAATCTGCCATCCAAGCATGGAGACCGGTCTATAGCTATGGCGGCTGAATAGGGTTGTCCAATATTCAGGCCATTGGCAATTCACATGGTGGAGACCATACTGGCCAGGGATTGCAGCAGAGAAAGAAACTACCGGTGCTAGGCGGACTAGGTTCTCTACAAGCACTGGCGCTGCTTCGGCAGGCAGGTGCTCGGCCACTTCCAAGCAGTTGGCTAGATCGAAGCGACGCCCAACATCGAAGGATTTTGTCAGATCCTGGTATTGAAGCAGCTCAGGCTCAAGACGAAATACCTTCTTGTCAATCCAACGCCCGTCTACTCCCAATAATTCCAATACTCCGTTTTCTCGGTATGCCAGTAGCCAGCTGCCTCCGCCGCAGCCGACATCGATGACACTGCTGGGATGCAATAGCCCCATGAGCAGCGGCACGACCACTCGTGCCGACCGCAGTGAGCCGGGGGAGTTGCTGTTAAACGATAGCTTAAAATATAACCGAGATAGCATGCGTGTTCAAAGTCTACACGTTGATTGGTGAACGAGGAATTCCGGGCGGAATGCTGCAGCGATTCCGCAAGCCAGAGGCTGCGAAGGCGGGAACCCGAGTGTTGTGATGGATTTGGGTGTAGATGAGAAGGCGAGGGATATTGGCGTGAGGTTCAGAGGGTCCAGATGTGGCAAACAGGCATGCCGATGCTCGCCTGAAGGGAAAGGAAGGTCAGGCGGAAGGACGAGCGGAGGGCCGACCGAAGACGGCAAGGGGGATCAGGGAGAGCGGTTGAGGGAAGGCATTTCTTGGAGGAACTCAGCCGTCATCAAACGGGCCCGGAGAAGTTGGCTTTTGTCGTGGCGAGCGGCTGCTTTCAGGTTGAGAGCGAAGAAGGCATGGAAGAGGCTGTAGGCCAGAAAGGTGAGCAGTAAGAAACATTCAATGGCATGGGGGGCATGGCGAAAGACGTGATCGGAATGCCACTCATTGGCCAGTTCGTTGAAAGCGTAATTCTCGATATCCCAGCGCTGGTGGCCGAAAATAACGGCGCGCTCGGTCGGAAGCTGGGCAGCAGGCGCGGTGGTCACCCAGATCCAGTCGCCGTTGAGGAGTTCGGGTTGGCGATCGAGCTGCCGTCGTACCGAGTAAGTTTCCGCGAGCGAATCACTCGCACCGGGGTCTGGACCTGCGGCCAGGAACACAGATCGGAAACATCCCACCATTCACATTGCCGATCACGATAGCCACCCAGGAGCGGCGTCTGTTGGGCGAACAGCGCCATCGCGTCCACATACAGGTCACGACGTTCCTGCTTCAGCACCACCGGTGCTGGTTCGCCGTGGTCAAGCAGAAAGTTGAAAAGGGAGCCACCGCATAAAGCGCATCGGCTAACACCAAGTCGAAGGCTCCCGGGTAGCGCGTCAAAACGCGCTGCAGCAAGCGGAGCGCGGTTTGCACTTCGTTTTCGCCGGTACGTTGGGGTTCCTGATCCAGGAGCAAAGGCAGCGCGGGCCCGCCGGGAGGGGCCGCAGGTAATAACATCAGAGTCACCTGGCGGGGATAGTGCTGCTCACGATCGCCGTGTTCGCTATGGATGGTGCGCTGCAGGCAACCGGCACAGTGTCGCCGGTAACTGGCATGGCTCTCGTGGCCGTCCAGCACGGCCAGGCCCATGCCCTGATGATCGGGCAGAAGCCTTGTTGCGTTTCAGCTGTTGATAGACCAGGAAGATGCTTTTCCCCAGTTGGTCGGCGTGGAGTGCGGCATGGACTCGGCCCAGGGTGTCGGCGCTGGCCAGCGGTTGGTGCAGCCATTGTTTCCAGAAGCGCGGAGCGGAGATTTGGGCCAAAGCGTTGAGGCTGGGCAGGCGGGTCCAGAACATGACCAGGGCGGCTTTGACCACGGCCGAGGTGGAACGACGCGGATCCAGTCTGCGATCTCCCAGGGGCGCCACCAGCGTCGTGGAGAGGCAGAAGATTTTTTCGCCGTAGCTGATCAGGCGGCGGAGAACGGTTAACGATTCCTTTCTTTAAGACGTTTCCACTCCAGTTCCGAAACCTCTTCGATCAGTTCCTGCATTTTGTGATAGTCAGTGACGGCCTGCCGTTACACGCTCCTGCCAAGCCTGCGGCACACAGATCTGGCGCAGCTTTCCGTCCCGGCTCTGCACCAGGTACAAGGTGGGCCATGGTGGACCTAAACGCGCACGAAGCCGGAAACGGTGGAAAGAAGCCAAGGGAAGCCTGCAAGCCTACCGAGTCTCCTCTACTCGGAGACGGGCCAGTTTTCGGAAGCTGGGTCTTCGAGAGTTATTGGACTAGCTATAGCTAGTACGGTTCAATCACGACATTGCTAAGCATCAAGACTCGTCTAAAACGGCAATAAGTGTTAGGCGCTAATAGTTGTCTTGAGCTGTTCGCGCCAATAAAGTTCTGGAGAACGTTCTTATCGCTGACAAGAGGGACCCGAACCGTTTTGACAATAGAATCACCGAATACCACAAACTAGCTAAATACAGAGGCATGTTAACTAACGGGTAAATATATACCCAATAACGCCAATTTGTCTTGTAAATTGGCTCTAGTATCGAGCACATATTTTCTGAGACCCCCGTACCTTTCCCGAGCCTCACCTGCATAATGGTGCCTGGCAACCAATACTTCAGTGTACTCGCCACAAGCGCACCGGCTAAGTCTTCCCTGTCTTTTAATGCTGTCTCTACGATTCGCTTAAAATTGACTCCGAAGACTTGGCAAATTCCCCAGCCACTGGTGTTGTCTACTCGGCCGGCGACCAGTCTCTCCCATATGATTAGATATTTTGATTTGCTCGCGAGAAGAGGGCAAATCCAACCTAATTGCATCAGATTGGTGCCCTCGTAACCGCTTAAAGGCCGATGCGGAATCGTGCAATAGATATCCTTGTTCACGATCATGGAACTAAGGAATCCAATCATCGCACCGGCTTCACGTGCGAACTGCAATCCATCTGAGATTCTCGCGACTCTTCCTAGTCTGTCCGATCTTCTTTCCGCCTGGTAATCATGCCGAAACCAATACGGGGTTAAATAGCTAAGTGCATAATCTCCAGTCGTCAAGAAAGCTAGTATCTTAGCCAAGCCACCTGGAACAACAATATCGTCATCCCCGACAATCCAGACATATTTCCCGCGTGCCTCTTCAAAGCATTGTTTGAAGTTAGCATCGGGGCCGATGTCGATATCATTACGCAGATAGCGGACTCGCAAACCGAGATTCACAAAACTCGCTACTACGTGAGGCGTCTCGTCGGGAGATGCGTTGTCGGAGATGATGAGTTCAACACGAGGTTCGCGCTCAAGCTGCCCGAGTAGGGCGGTGAGTAGCTCTTTCAAGAATGGAGCCCGTTTATATGTGGGGATCGCGATCGTCAGTAATGGCCGGGCGTTCTCGAATTGTTGCTGAACTGTACTCATCATCGGCATTGCTAATTCGGTATTCATTCATCAGGTAGAATCAAAGTCTCATCATTAGGAACTATTTCAAAATATAGCGATTTAGGCAGCTATTTTAAATCAAAGCGATCCGTCAAGGTGTTGCTTTCTTTGACATCGATCGATTTTCTCAACCTGTTACGATTTACGAACATATACCGCTCGACATCGCCCAACGACGGTCGGGTTTGCTGAAAACGAGGGTTGCTAGCATGGCAACTTTGCCATTGACTTCCACAGACCCTACGAAATGGAAGGATGGATCAGTTTATGACGGAACAGACCCTTCTTCTCTACTGCGCCACAAATTTAGAATTTGTGGCTGTTAAGCCGTCAACGACCGCAACGGTCTCGTGCTCCCGACTTCGGTAGGCTACCATTGAGGAAGGCACGATCATAAACCACTCGACCATGAAGAAGATTTGGAACGGTATTTTCAGACGGCTTCAGGGGAACCCCACTGGAATTGCACTGCTGCTCATCGCTCGTCGTTTTTGGAATGGGCTGACGAGCTCTATCATGGCCTTCTCGCTTGGAGCTTCCGGTTT